>Ga0210405_10004605_pt1 | contig 12924 bp, 14 predicted proteins | sample IncBWH11MmetaG_FD_155492 | JGI IMG/M metagenome (GOLD analysis project Ga0210405, IMG submission 155492) | Forest soil microbial communities from Barre Woods Harvard Forest LTER site, Petersham, Massachusetts, United States - Inc-BW-H-11-M | ecosystem: Environmental > Terrestrial > Soil >... | reverse complement strand
CGGTCAAGGAACAGGTATGGATGCCTACCATACTTTTCTTTTGCTCAAAGAACCTGAGGGTTGTCGTGTCGTCACCGAAGAGGTCGTGAGAGGACCGGGAGCGGCAGAGTTCCGCAAGAAGGACCCTAACGCTATGCATAGGGGTCATGACCTCTGGTTATCGGTGCTAAAGCAGGTGTCAGAGAAGTAGGTCCAAGCCGAAGGAGAATGGCGTAGGCGGAGCAGGTTGTGGTCTCCAAGCTATGTCATGGTCCGTCCGCATCTGGCGACAAAGGAATCTCGCTGACTCTCCAGAAGTCGGCTCGGGGGAAGTTTCGCCAGATGAAGAACGAATGAAGGCGGTTGACCGAACAGAGTGACCGGTTAGCTCGCCCCCTGCCTGATGGCAGGGGCGGGCGCAGGTTCTCGCACGCATTAGTCCTGTCCTTCGCCAAAATCACATCCGCGTCGAAAATGGCTTGATTCCCCGTTGCAATGATTTGGATATGACACGCGAATTGAACCAGAAAGCCTCCCCGATCGGATAGATCCTCTGTAGCCGCAGCCCATGAATGGGTCCACACTGTGTTCTTGAGGGAGTTCGAACGCGCGGCTTCCGAAAAAAGCGCTTGGCTCAGGCAGCCCAATCGTAGCGGTGATGCAACCCACCCAGTCGTTCATGAGAAACGACCTGAGTAGCGGCCATAACGTGACTTCTACCGTTCGGTGTTCCCTTCCCGAGTCCAAGATGCGTGCGGTCTTCGTGGTAGTAGCGAATGTATTCAGACAGCAGACGCTTGAGATGTCTCTCGTTTATCGGAATGATGTGATCCAGCAAGTCCCGTCGGCAGCTTTCCACCCAACGCTCGGCAACGCCATTTTGCCAAGGACTTTCGAAAGACGTCCGCAAGGGATCCATCTGAAGTGATCGGACGGCTATTGGAACCTCCCGCCCATACCTCGTGTCTCGATCGAAGATGAGAAACCGGTGAGCCGACTGAAACGGAAACGCCTCTCGCAACTGCTGGATGATCCACGCACTCGTCAGATGTCTGGCGACGTTGAAGTGCAGAATGCGCCGACGATCATGGCCGATGACAAAGAAGCAGTAGAGCACCCCAAACGTGACCGTCGTACGGTAAAGAAATCCATGGCCGCGATGGCTTCCCGGTGATTACGAAGAAAGGTAAGCCAGCGCTTGCCGGGCCCGCGGTCCCTAGGCGCTCGTTTCATCCAGCGCGAAATGGTTCTTTCGGAAACATCAAAACCCAGCATGACCAATTCTCCGTGGATGCGAGGCGCACCCCAGGTTGGATTCTCGGCGACCATGCGGAAGATCAGATCCCGAACCTCCTTGCGGGTCGGCCTTCTGCCAGGCTGCTTGGTGATCCTGGAAACCAGCCTCCAATACAGAAGGAAACCAGCTCGATGCCAGCGCACGACCGTTTCTGGAGTGACCATGAGGAGAGACTGCTTCCAAGCGGACCAGACTCGCCGAGCAACTACCCAGAAGACCCGGTCGAGGGTGCTCAGGCTCGGTCGCGGACGGCGAGGCTTCAGAACGGAGAGTTGTTGACGTAGAGCCCAAATTTTCGAGGAGGAGGCTTCGGTGCGAGCGAAAGAGGCGAACGATCGTTCCAAAGAAAAGTCTGACGAATCGAAGCATGGCAAGGAGTTATACCAGAACAGCTGGTGAGATCCCAGCAGCTAGTTATTGATTTCTCTGTCGGCTGGGGTTTTGGCGAACCACAGGGATGACGCCACGCTGAAAGAAATCCCCGTGGGAGGCTTCGCGTCCGCGCCTGCGCAAATGCGGCACTATGCCCAGTGCAAGGGGGATGGCGTAGTACAGGTGAATGGAATTGCTCCTTTTGTAGTGAATTTCGTTGGGCCAGATGACCCGGGTCCTGCGAAGAAGATGAATTAGTTCTTCTCTCGGCGAGTCTGCTGAAACAGCCAGCCCGGTTGGCAATTGGAAAGTTAACTTCTGGTACCCCCTGATCCGCCCGGAACATTGTCACACTCGGGAAGGATGAGCAAGGAGCAGGCCTGAATGGGCCTTATTGCTTTCCCCCGGAATCGGTTGGGCCAGCATAAATCCGCTGAAGCAGAAGAATCCACGCGATGTCGGCGAACGGATCGGAAGGCACCTGGAAATCCACGCCCTGATGGCGGAGGTCCGCCGAGAAAACCGACATAATGCGATCCAGAGTCAGATTGTCAGCGTTTGATGCGCGGTCCCCAATAGCGGCTTTCCAGAGAATGGAAAAGCGAATGGCATGGCTTGGGTACGTGGCGCGAACATCTTCATTTTCAAGGATTGACCAGTGGCCATGGCCATCCGGCTGAATTTGCGCGGCGGCTGACATGCGAGGTAGCGCCGCATCAGGATCGCCGATGGGACCGATGCGGTGGTACATCCGGTCAGTGTCCGCGCAGAAAGCGACATTTCCGAAGGGCGGCTGCTCGCTCCGCATTGGTCCATCGAGCCCCTCCGGCCAGTAATCGAAACTGCCGCCAGATCCTTCATAAAACCAGGAGAGGGTGCTGGCGCGAACGACCCGCCATGCCTCGAACAGCCCGGAACTACCCATCACTCTCAGAAACGGCAGAGGATAGTCGACGCGTGTTGCACCGTAGAAGGATGGGTTGTCGATGTGAGTTGTGCCAGCCGGACTAGGTCCATTAATGTTGACGGCAACGAACTCAGGATAGACGAGTGCGGTACCGAAGGCGGCTCTGGCGGCCTCAAGAAAAGTCTTGTTGTGCAGAATCGCTTCGGCGCCTTCGACGAGGGGTTTGCCGTCCAAGGCCCAGTCTCCGCGGAACCACGGACGAACCGGATGCTTGGCTTCTTCGCGCGTTTCGTCTTTAACGCCTTCAGGAGCGTAAGCAGCGAGCGCTCGATAGGGAGCATGTCGCTCAAACATGTCGCGGACCTGCTCGGGTTCGTCGAATGCGGGCTCGATACGAATGGCGTTAGGAATGAGTGTCATGATTCCCCCTCGAATGCTTCAGAACTCGTCTTGAACGCCACACCGCCTGCTCCGGAGGCGTGCTCAGAAGTGGGCATGACGCGCCTTGGCAAAAGCAATGACAAGCAAGCGGAGATAAGGAAGGAAATGCCGGCGCAGATGAGGCCGTTGTAAAAGCTACCGGTCTTTTGGCGAATCAGACCTACCGCGTAAGGTCCGACAAAACCGCCGAAGTTGGCGACCGATGTCACTAGCGCAATGCCCGCAGCTGCGGAGGAGCTGGTCAGGAATTCGCCGGGCAACGAGAAAAAGATAGGCAAAAAGCTGTAGGCTCCGACAGCGACGATCGAAAAAAGAACGACAGAGAAGAAGGGCGAGCGAGGCCCTCCGAGCAGCAGGAAGGCAATTCCGGCTAGAGCGCCCAAGGTTGCCATGTGATACCGGCGCTCCAGCGTGCGGTCCGAGTGCTGGGATACAAGGATCATGGCCATCAGAGCAACCAGATTGGGGACCATGACCGCGAACCCAATCACCGTGTTGGACTGGCCGCCAAAAATTGACTTCATGACCTGCGGCAGCCAGAAGCCAAAGGTGTAGGAGGCAAAGCCGTGACAAAAGCCGATACAAGCCAGATGCCAGACTCTGCGGTTCACCAGAGTCCGTGCCACGGAAATGGATTGCTTCCTTGCACCGAGCTTTAGCAGGTCTTCTCGCTCCAATTGGTCGGCGATCCACGCCTTTTCATTTTTGGTCAAAAAACTCGCCTCTGCCGGTTTGCTCGGCAACAGGACAGGCACCAGAAACGCGAACGTTGCGGCCGGCAAACCTTCCAGGATGAGCAGCCATCTCCAACTACTGAGGCCGAACCAGTGCGCGTGATCCAGAATGAATCCTGAAATTGGGCCACCCAATGCGCTGCCCAAGGGTATGCCTATCAAAATCAAAGCAATCGCCTGCGCCTTTTCTCTTTGCCGGAACCAGTAGCCCAAGTACAGAACGATGCCCGGAAAGTATCCAGACTCCGCGAGACCAAGCGCAAAGCGGGCGACATAGAGCTGATGGACGGATTGCACAAACCCCGTTAGGGTGGCAACCGCGCCCCAGGTGATCAGGATGCGGGCGATCCAGACACGCGCGCCAATCTTGTGAAGGATGAGGTTGCTGGGGATCTCGAACAAGAAGTAACCCCAAAAGAAAATTCCTGCTGCAAATCCGAACTGCTGGCTGGTGATCGCCAGCTCCCGATTCATGGTTAGCGCCGCGAATCCCAGGTTGATTCTGTCGATGAAGGCAAGCACAAAAAGTACAAACAGGAATGGCAGGAGTTTAATCCTGAGCTTGCGGATCGTCGCCGCCTCGACCGCGGTCGAAACATTGCTAGGGACTCTTGCCATGTGTACCTCCCTATCGTCTTGCAGCTTAACCGCGACAGCAATCATGACAATGGTCTGCGCCTGACCAAAATGTTGACACGCAAATCACTGAAAGCAAGAATGTTTGAACCGCCATGACCGTGCGCTTCGGAGCATTCGAGGTCGATCTGGAAGGCCGCCGGCTGTTGAAGAGGGGAATGCCAGTTGCCCTCCGGGAGCAGTCGTTCCAGGTGCTTGCTGCTCTCATGGAACAACCCGGCGAGATCGTCAGCCGGGGAGAGTTGCGCCGGCGGCTATGGTCGTCTGACACGTTTGTGGATTTCGAAGTAGCGCTGAATTCCGCAGTCAGCCGATTGCGTGACGCCCTGGGCGATTCCGCCGAGTCGCCTAGCTTCATCGAAACCATTCCGAAGCGCGGCTACCGCTTTGTTGTCCCCATAGCCAAGCGGCCTGCCGTGGCTGTAATGCCATTCGTGAACCAAACGGCGGATGCAAAAGATGAGTACTTCAGTGATGGGTTGGCCGACGAACTGATCCGCGTGTTGTCGCGTATCGAAGGGTTAAGAGTCACCGCGAGCAGTGTGGTCTTTCGCTTCAAGGGGCAGCGGTGCGATGCCAGACAAGTCGGCCGGGAGTTAGGCGTCGAAGCGGTTTTAGAGGGATCGGTACAGAGGTCTGGAGACCGCGTTCGCATCACCGTGAATCTGGTCGGCGTTAAAGATGGATTCAATCTGTGGGCACAGCACTTCGATAGCAACTTGGGAGACCTGTTTAGCATTCAGGATGAGGTCTGCGCGTCTATCGCGGAGGCGCTGCACGTTCGCCTCGCAGTCCAGGTTATAGAGAAACGCCCAAGCAATATAAAAGCCTACGTGCAGTACTTGAAGGGAGCCCACCTCCTTAAGAAGCGACGGCCCGACGATGTGCGGCGGGCTTTCGAGTACTTTCAGGAGGCGATCCGACTGGAGCCCGGTTACGCGGAGCCTTATTACGGTGCGGCAATGTTTTACAACGTGAGCGCAGCGTATGGAGCGTTGCCTCCCCGCATTGCCCTTCCCGAGTCGGAAGACTTGCTGACGAAGGGGTTGGCGCTGGACGAGAATTCACCAAGACTCCATAGCACCTTGGGAATGCTACGTGTTTTTCAGTGGCGCTGGGCCGAGGCAGACCAGGCGTATAAGAGAGCGATCAGCCTGGAGCCCACGAATGCCTTTCCGCACATGGCGTACCCCATTCTTTGCAGTTTCCTTGGCCGGCATGAAGAAGCCTTGTTGCATGCCGGCAAAGCCGTCGAACTCGAGCCGCTGGATTTGATGACGAACTTCCGTGTGCTGCAGGCGAACTATTATTCGCGCCGCTATGAAGAGGCTGTCCGCTGCGGCCGCATGGCCATCGAGCTGACGCCAGACTCTCCGTACACGTATTTTTACTTGGCGATGTCTTTGGCGGCGGTGGGCTTAAAGGACGAAGCTTGGACCATGGCGAACACGGGCAAAAAACTCAACGATAGGCTGCCTCTTGGCGAAGGCTATTTTGGCTACCTTGCCGGGGTGCTGGGACACTCAGTCGAGGCTCGAAGCCTAGTCGGGGACTTGGAAGCCCGTCGCGAAAAGGATTACAGCCCCGCCTTGCCCATTGCGTGGACCTATCTCGGCTTGGGTGAAACAGCCCCAGCCCTCGACTGGTTGGAGACCGCTCTGGCAGAACAAGACCCGTTCTTGGGATCGGCAATGGTATTCCCCGCTTACGACGCTATACGCGAGCAAGCAAGATTCAGGCGACTGGCACACCAACTCAAACTTTCCACCTAGCGAAGATTTCCGTCTATGAACAATTTGCGCGGATACTTTAGGCCATAAACTACTCCTGCACTGTCGGCAAGCCGGAAGTAACTACCTGAAGCATCCGCTTTCACTTTGTGAGACTCGCGCAGGGCAATGGATAAGCTCGCTGCAGATAGGAACGGCCAATAATTTTTAATTCGGTGCGCATCGACTCCCGCGCGACAATCCGAATTCGTAAGTTGTAACGATATCGAACTGACTCGCACTATTTCTCGGACGGCAATAGAAATAACTCGCCCACGTCTCGGTTCTCATGGACGACCCTTGAACTTTTAGAGCGACCGGTAGCAGACTTACCTCGGGGTCCCTCAAGACCGAATCAACCAAGCCTATTCGCCGAGGGAAAAGGGAAATCAGATGTCGAATGAGCATGCGCCATCGCATGGCGTCATGGAAGGTAAGGGCGCCTACAATAAGTACGCAAAACTGCCTGCAGGCGGCGCCTCTCTGGCGCTGCCGTTCCTAGAAAAGGCGGTTAGGGACTTAGAACTCGAGTCGGGCAACCAACCCGTCGTCATCGCCGATTATGGATCGTCCCAAGGGAAAAACTCGATGATTCCCATGCAAGTCGCCATCCGGGGCTTGCGACGCCGCATCGGTCCAAATCGCCCAATCTCTGTATTCCACATTGACCAACCAACGAACGATTTCGCCACGCTCTTCGGCGTTCTCGATGCTGACCCGGACAGATATGTGCTGGACGAGCCCAATGTATTTCCTGCTGCCATTGGCAGATCATTCTATGAAAGCGTGCTGCCGCCCGGCTCAGTGCATCTCGGATGGTCCTCGTATGCGGCTGTGTGGCTCAGCCGAGTCCCCGCACTGATTCCTGGCCACTTCATTTCGTTCCGCAGTACAGGCCAGACGCACGCAGAATTCGAACGCCAAGGGGCCAAGGATTGGGAAGCCTTCCTCAAGTTGCGCGAGAGAGAATTACGCGCTGGAGGGCGATTGGTCGTCGTGCTGCCGGCTCTCGCGGATGACGGGTTGGCGGGCCTCGAAAATATTATGGACCAGGCGAATGGGGTCCTGGAGGAGATGGTGGCCGATCGCGCGATCACGTCCGAAGAACGCGACCGAATGGTCCTCAGCGCTTATCCCCGGCGGAAACGGGAACTCCTTGCGCCTTTCGCGCACGACGGACATTTCCAGCATCTGACCGTGAAGGACGTTGAGGTCGCCGAGCTCCCGGACCAAGCCTGGGCAGACTACGAACGGGACGGAAACAAGGAATCTCTGGCGACGAAACAGGCTCAATTCTTCCGCCCGATCTTTGTGCCGACGCTAGCGTCGGTCCTCGACCGCGTACGCGCGGGCGACGCCGAGGCACTTGGCACCTTCGGAGACCAACTTGAGCGCCGCCTCAAGCAGCGTCTCGCGAGTCAACCGACACCGACGCACTCTTTTGTGCAGACCATCGTTCTCACCAAGGATGGCTAGCTCTGGGCAGTCGCGAGTTTCCGACTCTGACATCGGGAATTGAATGAGCGTCTGGGCGCTGGAGGCAACATGGCCGCGGAGGCGGTAACAGCGGTCGCGGTAGCAACCGAGCGCGTACATCTCCGCGTAGCTTGGCTGTGCGGCGCGGTACTGTTTCTCGAAGGCTATGACATCGCGGCCGTCGGCTATGCACTCCCATCGCTCGTCGATGCGTGGAAAGTTCACCCGCAGGCATTCACGCCGGTTCTGACTGCCGGCAATGTCGGCCTGTTGCTCGGCTCGCTGTGCGCGGGACTGTCAGGTGACAGGTTGGGGCGCAAGCCCGTCTTGATCGGCTGTGCCGTGGTGTTCGGTATCTTCTCTCTGCTTTCGGCATTTGCGGGCTCGGCGTTTCACTTGGCGGAGCTGCGGTTTCTGACCGGCCTGGGACTCGGCGGCGGCATCCCTCTGGCGGTTGCTCTCGCCGCGGACTTTGCGCCCCCGATGGTCCGGGGGCGGCTGGTAATCATGATGTGTCTAGGTGTGGGCATGGGCTTTGCGGTCGGGGGATTGCTTGCAAGCCAGCTTGTACGTCTTTTCGGTTGGTCTGCAATCTTCGTGACGGGTGGCGTGCTCCCGCTCGCGCTTGTGCCGGCGCTGGCGGTGTGGCTGCCGGAGTCACCTGCGCTACGCGAAGCGACCCGTCAGCGTCATTTGGTTGCGGCTTTGTTTCAGGACGGGCTCGCGTCCACTACGGTCCTGCTCTGGACCATCAATCTCCTCAGTCTGCTCATCGTTTACTTCATCCTTCAATGGACGCCAGCTATCTTGCACGCCAGCGGCGTGAGTCCCTCCCGAGCGATTTTGGGCACGACCATGTACGCTCTTGGCACCCTCGCCGGTCCACTGCTCATCGCGCCCATCGTCGACCGCTTCGGGATCGAGCGTGTCTTGACCTGCGGCTTGGCTTTCGGAGCTCTCTGTGTGCTTTCGATCGGCCTGTTCAATCCCCAGTTCTGCTTGCTCTCGGTCATCATTTTCGGTGCTGGGATTGGTGCCGGCTGCCAGGCCGGAATCAACTCGCTCTCCGGCCTGGCTTACCCCCCAGCCATCCGTTCGACTGGCGCGGGCTGGGCATTGGGTGCGGGGCGTGTAGGTACCATCGCAGGGCCGCTTCTGGGTGGCGTGCTGCTGGCATTCGGATTTCGTGCGCGGAACATTTTCGTCGCAGCCGCCATCCCTGCCTTCGTCGCGACGCTGTTGATGGCGATCCTCGGTCAATTGCGCCGCAGCCGGTGATGCCGGCCGAACATACGACTCTCAAGGGGAAGCCGCGTAATCGAAGGAGACGGTCGCGCTAGTCGTGCAGATTTCTCGGCTAGGCTCCCGAGCGAACTAATGCGAAGCTGAAGGGTAAGACGAGCGAATTCGGGTAAAACAAAGTTGTTCAACTCCCATCTGGATGGTCGGCTCGGAAACTATCCGGGAAGAGGTCTGGGAATGAATATGGGGTTGTTTCGGAGTTTGTGGACTTTTTCCAACCCACAAATCCAGCCCACAAAAACTCCGTCTTATATGACTTCCGCGTAGTTTGGCAGTCCCCGCGGTCTTGCAAGTTGTTGTAAAACCTAACCACGCCTGATAAGGGCGAGGTCGGTGGTTCAAGTCCACCCAGGCCCACCATTTAATTCAACGACTTAGCAATCGGGCTGAAGTTCTCTGCCTCTCCTTGGTGCACGTTTTGGTGCACACCTGCGTCAACAATTGCATCCGTCGCTGCCCGTTTAGCCTCCATACGGATATGTGAGTAGTGATCGATCATCTTCCGGCTCGCGTGGCCTGCAATGGCCATTACCGTCTGTTCGCTTGCTTGCGAATGAAGATGACATTGTCAACGCCGAGCACGATCGCAAGGAATGTCAGCGTGATGAGCGCGACCAGACCGGAAAAAGTGAAGAATGTGTCCATAGTGACGGTTCTCCCTTGGAAATGAGCTGCACGTTAGGTTGAGGCTAACGCACCTGAGAACCAGTCGGCACGGATTTCGGTTCAGTTCCGGCACCACGTTTACCGGTAAGCTGCTGTCAGAAACATTACTGTGCTCTGCACGGGCCATCTGATATCATCAGCCAGACTGTGTTGGTCTTGGCATTCCCAGCAACCGAGACAGCAGATGGAAGCTACTGCGGGTCCGAAGGCTCTAACAGAAGCGTACCAAGGTGGTGAAGCAGACAGCTTCTCCTTGGTCTTGGGTGGTCCACTCTTCCAACTCCTGCGTAAGGCGCATCTCGAAGGAGATGCCCTGGAATTAGTGCATCGGCGGACAATCGCATCCGTCCTGCTTACCTGGTTCCCATTGCTCGTTCTCTCTGCACTCAACACGACTGGCGGGAGCGTTGGAATGATTTCATTCCTACGTGACATCGAAGCGCATGCCCGATTCCTTGCGGCGCTGCCGATCCTCATCGCCGCGGAGTTACTCGTTCATGTGCGGATTCGGCCGTTGGTTCACCGCTTCATCGAGTGGCGGATTGTGCTTCCAGAAGACGTTCCTATATTCCGGAAAGCCATCGAATCTGCGCTCAAAATGCGCAACTCAGTGTCCGTCGAGGTTGCTTTATTAGCCACGGTTTATACCGTGGGGCTATTGGTATGGAATGGCAGAACCGAACTTGGACTCGTAACCTGGTACGCACTGCCCGGAAGCCGATGGAATCTTACCTTAGCGGGTTACTGGTATGTGTTTGTCAGTCTTCCCGTGTTTCAATTCATTCTATTGCGTTGGTACATGAGACTCGTGATCTGGTTTCGCTTTCTCTGGCAGGTGAATCGGATTAAGTTGAATCTCGTACCGACGCATCCTGATCGGTGTGCGGGATTGAGTTTCATAGGGAAGAGTTCCTACGCATATGCCCCAGTCCTTTTTGCACAGGGCACGATTCTGGCGGGCATTGTTGCAGATCGAGTGCTGTTTCGCGGTGAAGCTTTGCCGTCCTTTAAGTTCCAGATTGCCGGTTTCATTGTTTTCTTCGTGTCTGTCGTTCTTGGACCGCTTTTGATGTTCACTCCGCGGATGGCACAAACAAGAAGAAAGGGGCTTGCAGATTACGGTTTGTTCGCAGAGCGATACGTCGAATGCTTTGATCAAAAATGGATCCATGGGTCAGTTCCTGAGCCGGAACTGCTCGGCACGGGAGATATACAGTCCCTCGCGGATCTTGGAAATAGCTATCAAATTGTCCGCGAAATGCGCGTCGTTCCTTTCGGATTGCAGGACATTTCTCGTTTGACTATCGCAACGGCAGCTCCCTTATCACCTCTGCTACTCACGATCTTCTCATTCGAAGAACTGATTATGCGTCTTGTCAACGTAGTGTTTTGAATCCCGCTCAGCCATGAACAAGCGGCTACTCCTCGCCTGTCTCGCTCTAGCGACGTTTCATGCTCTCGAAACACGCGCTCAATTTACCGATCCGCGGAACTACGACAATACTCCCGTTGGGATTAATCAGCTCGAGCTTAACTATGCCTATGTGCACGCCAACGCCTCAATAGACGCTTCGCTAATCGTCGCGAGGGCAAATCTGGACCTCAACCAAGGAACCATCGACTACACACGCTACTTTGGCTTTCTTCGTCGCTTAATGTGGTTGGAGGCTGCTGTTCCCGTTGCCGGACTCGGTGGCTCGGTCAGTGGAACAACCATCCAAAGTTCCACGACGGGTGCCGGTGACTCCAGCTACCAGGTGGCTATGTTGTTCAAGGGAGGTCCAGCTCTCACCGTAGCGGAGTTCGAAAATTACAGACGCACTACAACCTTGGGTGGGAGCTTCACCGTCACCGCACCTACCGGCCTATATAACTCCAACAAGATTCTCAACCTCGGTTCCGACCGCTGGTCGTTTAAGCCCGAAATCGCGTTCACTCATCCATTTGGGGCTGAGCAGCACTGGGAGTTCAATGCGTACACCAACGTCACCTTCTACACAGACAACACTTCTTACCATGGAAAACAGATCCTAGGGCAAGACCCGATACCGGGACTTGAAGGACACATCAGCTATTCCTTTAGCGACAGGATCTGGGCCTCCGTTGATGCGCGGTACTCTTTTCGCGGCACAACCTTCCTCAACGGTGTGAGTCAGTACAACAGGCAACAGAATTTCATCTTAGGCAGTGAGATGGGCGTATCCCTGAGTCCTCGAAACTCGTTACTCTTGGAATTCGGCAAGGCGGTGGTGCATCACAACGGCCCGGCACTTGTCGGCTTTAGCGTGAAGTATGACTACACATGGGGTAAGGGCCTATAGGTGCGTAATTTCATTTCCGAACGAGAGCAAAACGGGCCAAAGACTTCACCAAGTCCCGATTTCTCCGGGAATCGGAAAGGTAGCTCATAGTACGCCCCTTGCCGCTGCCGCGATTCACAGCCATCCATATTACGCCTTGCTCTTAGGCGGGATTCGCATCAACGTTTGAAAGTTGTGCTATCGTTGCGCCTCAGTCGACAAGGAGCCAAGGAGCAGTCTTTGGACTCGTGATTTGGTGGCTCACGCAATGAAGAGGTGCAGTATGAAGCATAAGTCGATGGGCTGCGACATTCGAAGTTTGTCGGACTTCGCGAAGACAAGAGTCCTCGAAGCGTGGTCAAAGAGCACGCCGGCTGTTAGCCCGCTTAACAGGCATTAGGAAGTGTCCTAATTGTGGAGCGAACCAGTTCCCGGGCGGGTGTTACTCCCGCTGTGGACCACCACCTTTCACGGCGCACCCGGTTGGCCCGTGATCCGCCCGAAACCGGCGGTGAGTGCTCGGATCGGCTATTACATTGTGAGGACGGCGCGGAACCGGGTCGTTCCCTCGACAACGCGTTGATAAGCCTTCGCGGCATCGGCCAACGGGTAGGTCTCGACTATCGATTTAACTTTTCCTTGGGCTACGTAATCCAGGGCTTCGTAAAGGTATTCAGGGCCATTTTGCTGGCTGCCGATGATTTTGATGCGTTTGAAGAGCAGCTCGATTAGCGAGATCGAAAGCGGTTCCGCGTCAGCACCCATAACGATGAACCTGCCGTCTGGGCGCAGACCCTGAATGCTGTCCACCATGGATTTGGTCGAGTTGGAGGTGCTGAGGATGATGTCGGCGCCGCCCGCGGCGGTAAGGCTCTTTCCGTCGCGGACAATTTCATCAGCGCCCAGCTCGCGAATCATGTTGTCCTTATCGGGGGAGTGCGAAATCGCGATGGTCTCGAAGCCCGCAGCCTTCGCGTATTGTACCGCCAGATGCCCAAGCCCGCCGATTCCAAGCACGGCCACGCGCTCGTGCGGCTGCGGATCG
>Ga0210405_10004604_pt1 | contig 12927 bp, 7 predicted proteins | sample IncBWH11MmetaG_FD_155492 | JGI IMG/M metagenome (GOLD analysis project Ga0210405, IMG submission 155492) | Forest soil microbial communities from Barre Woods Harvard Forest LTER site, Petersham, Massachusetts, United States - Inc-BW-H-11-M | ecosystem: Environmental > Terrestrial > Soil >... | reverse complement strand
ATGGCGCGCCCGCGCCGTGCGCGAAGATCCCGTCCGCAAGGGCCTGCTCTACTGCGCCACCGAAGACGGCATGTACGTTTCCTTCGATGACGGCGATCACTGGCAGTCGTTGCAGCTGAATCTGCCGCACACTTCGATGCGTGATCTGTGGATTCATGAGAATGACCTGATCGTCGGGACGCATGGGCGGTCTTTCTGGATCCTGGATGACATCTCGCCGCTGCGGCAGATTACGGATGCTACGGCGAATTCGGACGTGTTATTCAAACCTGCGCCAGCTTATCGGGTACGGCGCAGCACTAATCCTGATACGCCGATTCCGCCTGATGAGCCTTTGGGAGAGAATCCGCCGGATGGCGCGATTCTCAATTACTATCTGGCTAAAGCGGCGGCGGGGCCAGTCACGATCGAAGTATTGGATAGCAAGGGTGGGGTGGTTCGCCGTTATTCGAGCGCGGATCAGCCAGAACAGACCGAGGCACAGCTTAACCAACAAATAATTCCGTTGTACTGGATGCGTCCGTTTAATGCTTTGCCGACTGCGGCGGGGATGCATCGTTGGGTGTGGGACCTGCGCTATGCCAAGCCGCTGGCAACTCATTATGACTATCCCATCTCGGCGGTTCCTCATGACACGCCGCGAACTCCGCAGGGGCCGCTTGCGCTGCCGGGGGCATATAGCATCCGGTTGACTGTTGGGGGACAGAGTTATAACGCGCCCCTGATTGTGAAGATGGATCCGCGAGTCAAGACTCCGCTTGCAGGATTGCATCAGCAATTCGACTTACAGATGCGCCTGGCTTCCCTGTTCACGGATAGCACCAAGGCGGTGGTGGAGGCGCGATCAATCCGCGAGCAGATTAAGGCGATCTTGCCGCAGACCAGCGGGCCTATCAAAGACTCGATTCAAGCGTTTGCCGACAAACTCAAACTTGTGTTGGATGGCCCTGAGAAGCCTGTGCCTGGATCGAAAGAACCTACGCTCAGCCGCGTTAATGGAGCAGCGGACACTCTTTATACTTTGGTCGACCAGGCGGATGCGGCTCCCACTGCGGTCCAGGCAACCGCGACCACCCAGGCCGAACAGGATGCGTCGGTTGCGTTGAAGCAATGGGAGGAGATGAAAGCTTCGGATGTGTCGGCGCTCAACGCCCAACTCCGCGATGCTCATTTACCCGAGCTTAAGCTGGAAGTGCATAGCAATCCGGGAATGGGCGAGGGGGATGAAGATTAGGGGTCGGCGCCCAGGTTAGCGTCCCGAGAACAAGGGGTTGGTGCTGTGGGATGCGGAAACCGGGGGCGCGAACCTGGGGCACCAGGCAATAACTCCTATCCCCGTTGAGATTGACACCCCTCGGATCCCTCCCTAGACTGGACGCGCTTTCCCAGCGTTGCCATCATGACCTTCAAGCAATCCAACTACTGGCTGGATACTGTCACGCTGCCAGCCGCCACTGCGGGAGATTTAACGGCACAGGTTGACGTCGCTATCGTGGGCGCGGGGTTCACCGGCCTGTCTGCCGCTCGTATTCTTGCAAAACGCGGTGCGAACGTCGCGGTGCTTGAAGCTAATACCATCGGATGGGGTGCGAGCTCTCGCAACGGCGGCATGGTGCTGACGGGCATGAAGCTCGATGTTGAAACCCTGGCTGCACGCTACGGCATGGAGGCCGCCAAGCGAATGTACGCCGCCTCGCTGGCTTCTATCGCGGTTGTGGAACAGATTGTTCGCGAGGAACAGATCGATTGCAACTTCTCACGCTGCGGCCATCTCGAAGTTGCCTGCAAGCAGTCGCATTTCGATGCCTACGCGCGGTCGGTTGAACTGATTGCGCGTGAGTTCAACCATCAGCTTCGTATTGTCCCCAAGGAGGAATTGCGATCTGAGATTGGTTCCGACATTTATTTCGGCGGAATGGTTGACGATCTTAGCGCCGGACTCAATCCCGCGCGCTATGTTGCCGGACTGGGCCGAGCTGCGCTCGCCGCCGGAGCTGGCGTCTTTGAGAACGCTCGCGTGCAGCGAATCAAACGCACATCAGAGGGCGGAAACTCCGGCTTCATCCTCGACACTTCCCGCGGACGCGTCTTTGCAGAGAACGTATTCATTGCCACCAGCGGTTACACATCGTCCGCCACGCCGGCACTGAAGAAGAGAATTATTCCCATCGGCTCTTTCATTATCGCTACCGAACCTTTGTCCGATGCACTGGCCCAGGAACTGAGTCCGCGCAATCGGATGATCTTTGATTCCAAGCACTATCTTTATTACTATCGCCTGACGCCCGACAACCGCATGTTGTTTGGCGGCCGAGCTGCCTTCTTCCCAGAGACGGCCAACACCATCCGCCGGAGTGCCGAGCTTCTGCGCCGAGGCATGATCGAGGTCTATCCTCAGTTGCGCGACAGCAAACTGGATTACGCCTGGGGAGGTACGCTCGATTTCTGTTTCGACACCATGCCCCACGCCGGACAGATGGATGGAATCTACTACGCGGTGGGATACGCCGGACATGGCGTGGCGATGGCAACTTATCTCGGGGCCAAGATTGCCGAGCAGATCAGCGGCGGACGGAGCGACAATCCTTACGAAGACATTCCCTTCCCGGGCGCTCCGCTCGGCCTCTACAACGGGTGGCCCTGGTTCCTGCCTTTCGCCGGGGCGTACTACAAGGTCCTCGACTGGGTCAGTTGAGACAGCAGTCTTGCGCGGGGCGCGGGAAGAACACGATGCGCTCATGCGGATTAACCCGATTTACAGCTGTGACTTCGTCTGCTAAAGTGGCCGCCGGACGCGAAATCAGGTGTCCACCGGGGGATCGAACCCATGGCTGAGTCATACGAAGAGTGGATGAACGAAGTTCGCGTTGCATTCGACTCATTGAACACGCCGATGGCGGACTGGCAGGTGATTGGGGCGTTCGATTATCGCAGCGAGTACGATGCGGGCGTCAGACCCGATGAGGCCGCGGTGAAGGCCAACCGTTACTGGTGGCATCAGTGGAACAAGTCTCTGAAGCAGGACTGTCCCCAGACCAAAGACTGTTGGCTCCCTCGTGGTCATCAAGGCCAGTGCCAGCCCGTTGCAGTGGTAGCGCCCCGGCAATGAAGATGTCGGCTCGATAGTACTTCTCCTCTATCACCTGATTTCACTTGCTGGCGCACGGCTCAGCGGCTGGAGGTTGCCTGGACTCAGCTTCGGATTATTTCCGTTGAGCTGGTGATCCCTCCCTGAACGCCATTTGGGCAGGATCGGAATATCTTGTCTAGCATGAAACATCGCCGTGTAGGATCAGGCCCTGCCTTCAGCGTGACATAGAGTACTCGACTTCGCGCTCGATTTCAGCAATCGCTATGGGCGCCAGGTTCGCTTGCTTTAGTTGATCGTTGAGCTGTTTCAGGCTCCCAGCCTTTAGTCCCGCCCACTGGGAGAGCCTTGCTTTCATCGCCTGATCGGATTGCTCATACACGGCAATCGCCTGTGAGGGCGCAGCGCGATCCCCGCTTTCTACCACTCCGAGGGCGGCAGATAGTCCGCTGTTTGCTTCTTTTAGGCCAACTGAGTCTTCTTGACCGTCGATGATCCTGGCGATCTCGGCTTGGCGCTGCGTCACCGAGGTTTTGAGATCGGCGTGCCCGGCGCCCAGCTTCTGTTGCAGGTCGCTCAATTGCTTTTGTACCGACTGCATTTCTGCCAAAGCCTGGCGGCTGCGGATCGTCCCAGCAAATATTTGCCGGCCCAACTCGAGCTGCTTATCCAGTTCCTCCGGTGTGGCCGGCGATCTCGGATCCATGGCAAGCTTCAGCGGTTGGGTCGAGGTTTTGCCATCGACGGTGAGTCGCACTTCGTAGTTTCCGGGCACAGCTCGCGGACCGCGCGGAGCAAAGAAGTCATCTTCATCTTGCGGTTCCCCACCGTCGTTCCCGGAACTACCCCACGCCAGGTTCCAAACAAAGCGATGCATGCCCGGACTCTTTTCCAGTGCTTCCGGCCTGGGGAACCAACGATCGGCAATCGCCATGGGAGGGTGCTTCGCCTCTTTTTTATTGTTATTCTTCGCAATAAAACTCCGTACCAGGGTGTGCTTGGCGTCAAAGATCTCAAGCTTGACCTGGCTTGCGGCATTTTTCAGGTAATAATCAATGATCGCGCCGTTGGGCGGGTTCTCCGCCGTTGGTTCCTCGGGCGGCAGGGGCGTGCCGAGGAACATGTCGTTATCCACGCGCGTGGCGGTTCCAGGCTGGTACAGCCACGCGGCACCGGCTTTCATCGCAGCACTTGCCTGGCGCAATGGAGTGATGTCGTCGAGTATCCAGAACGATCGCCCGTGCGTGGCAATCACCAGATCGTCCCCGTGGATCGCCAGATCATGCACTGCGGCCACGGGAAGATTCAGTTGCAGCGATTGCCAGTGATCTCCATCGTCAAACGAAACATAGACGCCAAATTCAGTCGCCGCATACAGCAGTCCGCGGACTTGCGGGTCCTCGCGCACTGCTCTCAAGAATGAAGGCTCGCTGATGCCGATGGTGATGGCCTGCCAGGTTGCGCCGTAATCACGCGTGCGATAGAGGTAGGGCTGACGATCATCGAGCCGGTGACGGTCGATCGCGGCGTAAGCCTCGGCCGGGTCGAAGTGCGAAGCGTCGATCAAAGAAATCTTGCTCCAGTCAGTCAGCCCTTTTGGAGTTACATCCTTCCAGGTCTTTCCGGCATCGCGGGTTATATGGATCAGCCCAGTGTCGCTTCCCGCCCAAATTAAGTCGCCGTTCAGTCGCGAAGGCGCAATCGTGTACACCACGCCGTATCCGCGTTCTTTAGAGTTTTCAACCGTGGGAGGACCGTCGGGCTTTTTATCTCCTTCGTGCCGCGTTGACCCGGTGAGGTCTGGACTGATGGTTTCCCAGTGCAGGCCGCCATCGAGCGTCTTCATCACGAACTGTGTGCCCAAGTACAGTGTCTTCTTGTCGAATGGCGAAAACAGCAGTACGGGTGTCCAGGGATCGCGATACTTGCGATCTACGATTTCACTGCCCCAGTTCTGTACCGGCCAAGGGGTAATGTTCTGGCTGAAGGATGTACGTAGATCGAAGCGGGCAACTCCACCCAGAGTTTCGGTGACGTAAAGAATGTTGGGATCGTTCGGGTCGGGCGCGATGTAGCCGCTCTCGCTGCCGCTGGCAGGAAACCAGTCCCGCGGCGTGATCTGCCCGGAATCGCCGCGGCTCCGAACCCCGACTGCGCCGCTGTCTTGCTCGTTACCGTAGACCGCGTAGGGAAAGCGGTCATCGGTGATCACGTGGTAAAGCTGCGCCGTCGGCTGGTTGTACCAGGTGCTCCAGGTCTTGCCATAGTTCAGGCTGACCGTGGTTCCCTGGTCGGTTGCCAAAATCATGCGCGATGAGTCTTTGGGATCAACCCAAATCTGGTGATAGTCGTCTCCACCGGGCGCTGCGCGCAGAACGGAAATCGTCTTGCCTCCGTCTTCCGACCGGTAGAGCGCAACGTTAGGGATGTAAACGACGTCGGAATTCTGAGGATCCACTGTGATGCTGCCGAAATACCAGGCGCGGCTGGTTACCCGGCGATCGGAGTTCGCCAGCGTCCAGGTGTCGCCGCCGTCGTCGGATCGGTAAAGGCCTCCATTCTTGGCGTCGACTAGCGCATAAACCCGCTTGCCGTCGGCTGACATGCCGACCGCAGTGCGACCCCAATCTCCATCCGGAAGCCCGGAGCCGGTCAAATGCATCCAGGTCGCGCCGCCATCCCGGGACCGATACAATCCGCTGCCCGGACCGCCAATCGGCGGATAGGTGCTCCACGGTGGACGCCGCGCCCGCCACGTGGTTGCAAAAAGAATATTGGGGTTCCCGGCTGCAATGGCCAGATCTGAAGCTCCGATATCGGGACCTTGATCCAGAACCTTTGTCCAAGTCGCGCCGCCGTCCGCGGACTTGTAAACTCCGCGCTCCGCGTTTGGTGTGTACGCATGTCCCAGGGCCGCGACGTACACCACTTTCGCATCTCGCGGATCGACTACGATGCGGCCGATCTGCTTGGAATCGCGCAGCCCGATGTTGGTCCAAGTCTGGCCGCCGTCCGCCGACTTGTAAACACCATCTCCCGAGGACAGGTTAGAGCGAATGTCAGCCTCGCCTGTGCCCGCGTAGATCACTTGCGGATCAGACGGAGCCACGGCCAGGGCGCCGATCGAAGCTACATGCTGACTATCGAATATCGGCTTCCAGACCACGCCCGCGTCGGTGGTTTGCCAGATGCCACCACCCACGGCACCGAAATAGAACGTGGTTGCGTTGCCCGGGATGCCGGCAACCGCCACCGACCGGCCTCCGCGAAACGGCCCTATCAATCGCCATTTCAGGGCGCCGAAGAGTTCAGGAGGCACAGTTTGGGCTTGTGCGGAAGACAGGCATACAAGAGCAAAGAGAAGAGCGAGAAAATAAGGTTTGCGATTCTTCAACGAGCCGTCCTCAGAGTAGGTTAGACGTAGTGTAGCGGTAATCGGCTTGGTGCGGCGAGCTTTCGTAGATGAAGGCGATTAAGTTTCAGCTTCAGCAGGCCGTACGGTTTGCAGGGTTGGCCTATGTGCGGATATTCTCACCTTTTCCTGCTGCGAGGCAAAATGAAAATCTTTTCCGGTTTCCGCTCGATTCTCTATCTTGCTGTGCTGACGACTGTCCTCGCCGTTTTTCCAGATGCGTCCCCTCAGGACCAGCAAATAGCGCAGCCCAACTCTGCGCTTGTGGAGGAAGGCAAGTTTACGTTGCATAAATTCGAGCAGCCAATCGGAGAGGAGACATACCAGATAACCCGTGACGGTAATTCACTGTCGGTAAAGATGGATTTCAAATTCACCGACCGCGGCACGGCGGTCCCACTTTCTGCGACATTTCGCGGCGCATCTGATCTCACACCCGAGGCTTTTGAAATAAAGGGCAGCACGTCCCGCAGCAGCGTGGTGGACGAAGGGGTTGAAGTCCGGCCCGGCAAGATACGAATTCGGAATCATGAGAAATGGACAGAGGCGGCCGCGCCGTCGCAGTTTTTTACTATTGCAGGTTATGCGCCGGCAACCATGCAAATGTTGCTGGTGCGCTATTGGGCAACTCGCGGCTCGCCAGCAGAGCTGGCGACATTTCCCAGTGGCAAAGTAAAGGTCGAACCGCGCGGCACGGATACGGTTGGGGTCGACGGAAAGGAGCAAAAGCTCGATCGCTATACGATAGAAGGCCTGATCTGGGGGCGGGAAACACTGTGGTTCGACAACCGCCAGCGCCTGGTTGCCGCCGTTACCACCGACGCCGAGTTCGATCACTTCGAGGCGATTCGTACCGACTACGAGAGCGCCCTGCCCGTCTTCGTAGGACGTGCTGGGGCCGATGGCATGGCCGCACTGGCCGACATTTCCAAGGGAATCTCCGGCAGCCGCGCGGAAACTCTTGCCCTGGTGGGCGGGACTTTGGTCGATGGGACAGGACGTGCTGCTCTCTCTGATGCCACCGTCGTGATCAAGAACGGTCGCATTGTCGCAGTCGGATCGCGAGCGCAAGTCGAGGTTCCCGCGAGCGCCAAAGTCGTAGATGAGCGTGGGAAAACCATTCTTCCCGGCCTATGGGACATGCATGCCCACTTCGAGCAGGTGGAGTGGGGGCCAATTTATCTTGCTGCCGGTGTGACCACCGTGCGCGATGTAGGCAACGAATTGGAGTTCATCACTGCGGTGCGTGACGCGGTTGCCAACGGCCGCGGGCTCGGCCCGCGCTTGCTGCTGGCTGGAGTTGTGGACGGTTCAGGCCCGCTCGCGCTTGGCGTGCAGCGGGTAGACACTCCGGAACAGGCCCGGCAATGGGTTGATCGCTATCACAATGCCAGATTCCAACAGATAAAGATTTATAGCTCGGTGAAGCTGGAGGAAGTGAAAGCTGTGGCCGATGAAGCTCATGGTCTCGGGATGACCGTCACTGGCCATGTTCCGGAGGGTCTGAACGCCTATCAAGTCATTGAAGCCGGGCAGGACCAGATCAACCACATTGGCTACATCGCGGATATTATGCGCAAACCGCTGGCTGCGGATGCGAAGCGGCTGGAGCGGATGAAGGCCGCAGCCGATATAGACTTAACCTCTCCCGAGGCTCAAAAAGCCATCAGCTTCCTCAGGGAACATCACACCGTCATTGATCCGACCGTGGCGCTTTCTGAGTTTTATACAGCTACTACGGCGAAACCGACAGCCAGCTTTGAACCGGGAGTCGCAAAGATAGCGCCCGAACTGGCCGAGCAACTCACCGATGTCGGGCCGCCGAGCGAGCTCACCGAAATGCGGGAACAGGTTTTTCAGAAAAACCTGGAAATTATAGGTGCTCTGCACCGGGCGGGAGTGACCATTGTTGCCGGAACCGACCAGACTGTCCCTGGCTACAGCTTGCATCGCGAGATCGAACTATATGCACAGGCCGGGTTCACTCCCATGGAGGCGATTCAGGCGGCCACGATCGTACCCGCGCGAGTGATGGGGATCGACAGGGAGGTCGGGACGATTGAACGCGGCAAGCGAGCGGATCTGATCATTCTGAACGGCAATCCGCTCGACGACGTTCGCAATACCAGAAACGTCGAATACGTGATCACCAACGGGGTGATGTACAACTGCGCTGAGTTGTGGCGAAGCGTGGGATTTAAACCCTAAAGGGGTTGGGGTAATGTAGGTCACTTCTTGTACACCGTTCCACCCTTCATGACGAACTTCACACTCTGCAACACGCTGATGTCCTTCAGCGGATCGCCCTGCACTGCAATCACGTCCGCGAAGTATCCGGTCTTCAAAGCTCCAATCTGGCCATCCCATCCCAACAACTTTGCCCCGTTGAGGAGATCAGCCTGCAGCGCCGCGAGCGGCGTCATTCCGTATTTCACCATCAACACCAGCTCGCGCGCCTGCGTGCCATGAGGAAACGGACCCACGTCCGAACCCACAGCCATCGGCACTCCTGCCGCCAGCTGCCGGGGAAACTCCAGCGCATGCAGCTCGAGCATCTGCCGGTCACGCGCTCCCTGTTCCGGCGAGGCAGGATGATCCGAAAAATAGTCGTAGATGGTGAACGTAGGGACGGCGTAGATTTGTTTCTCCTGCATCAGCCGCATGGTCTGATCGCTGAGATGGTTGGCGTGATCAATGGAAACCACGCCGGCTTGCGCAGCATATAGCGCGCCAGGTTCACCAGTCGCGTGAACTGCGACGTGTTTTCCGACCCGCGCCGCCTCGAGGACCGCCGTAGCCAACTCGGGTTCGGAGTACTGATATACGGTGGAATATTTGCCGTCGCGTATCGTGTCCGGCCCGGTTTCATAAATCTTGATGAAGTCCGCGCCCTCCTTGAATTGTTGGCGGATCACGGCGACTAATTCGTCCACGCCATTCGCGTACGTCGCGTTGGAAAGAACACGCTGCGCGGGATTGAAGTGATTGGCATCCTCGTGACCGCCGAGAATATCGATTGCGTTACCGCTGATGCGCAATCGCGGGCCGGGAATCAGGCCGTTATCAATAGCGTTGCGGACAGCGGTATCGGCCGAACCTGCGCCTTCGGTGCCCATATCACGTTCCGCCGTGAAGCCTGCCATCAGATCATCGCGTGCTGCCAGAGTGGCAATGATCGTCCGCTGCGGAACCGACTCTTCGACTGTTTGCAAGTCTTCTGCGCCCGGATGCAGAAACAAATGAACGTGGGCGTCGATCAATCCCGGCAGCAGGGTGCTGTCGCCGAGATCAATCGTCTCCACGCCCGCCGGATGCCTTACGACAGAGCCAGCTTCAAGAATACGCTCGCCCTGCACCAATACTTCGCCAGGCGAAACGATTTTCCCGCTCTCGATGTCGAGCATCCGCGCCGCGTGTAGCACGATGGGATGACTACCCGGGGCCTGGGCCAATCCAGTGGTCAGAGTGAATCCGAGAAACACAACCACGGAAGCAAAAAAGCAAGGTTTTGTGGCCATGACGCGCGATGGTACCACCTGCCAGGGTCAATTTTCACGGAACTTTCTTTTTTGGGCCTCCGTAGCTATCAGTGGCGACGGTTTAAGCCGTCATTCGCACGCCCCGCGTGCCCAATATTAAGGAGACCCAACATGGATGGAGAGATGGTTGGCTTGGTGGCCGTGATCATGACTTTAGGCATTCCGATCGCTGGAATGTTCACCTACTATTCCGTGCGCAAGTTGCGCTCACAAGAACGCCTGGCGGCGATTGCCCGCGGGGCCGACGTTCCCATGCAGCAGGAACTGTCCCCGGCTGCCAATTCGCGCCGTTCGGGAATTCTGCTGGTGGCGGGAGCGCTCGGCTATATGCTGACCTTCGCGCTCATCGGCCGCATCGAGCCTGATGCATGGATCGCCGGCACATTTGGCGTGATTCCCTTTACCGTTGGCCTGGGCTTCTTTCTTGACTCTGCCCTGGTGCGCCGCGACGCGCGCCATTCCTAGTCTGGGCTTCCGTTATCCCCACCTTTGCAAAGAACAACGCAAAGGTGGGCCATCCTTTTGACCATTCTGTAGGCCAAAGGACTCTTCGCGCGATCTCGCCCCGAAGTGTACAATTTTTCAGTTCGCCCTCCCATCAGATTTGCATCGAACCATGCCGCTCCGCCGATACAAGAGCATCGTTGCTGCGCTTGCTGTTGCTTTCCTATTCGCTTTCTGTCCCATCGCCTTCGCCCAATGCCCACATGCCGGCAACGATGTGGGATCGATTCCCTACCCTCCCGGTGGCCCATATCAAGGAGTTTCCTTTCGCGTCTGGGCCCCGCATGCGACCGCGGTGACAGTGAAAGACCCGATCTCGGGTCGCTCTGAGTCGCTGGTTGAGCAAAGCACAGCCGGCTACTGGTGCAAGGACATTCCGGGCATAAGCGTCAACCAGGGCTACGACTACGTAATCACGACTCCGAATTTCGGCACGGTCACCCGCCGAGACCCCAATGCCCGGGTGGTCACTTCAGCCAACAACGGCCATGCCATCACCTACGATCCCGCCGCATACGTTTGGCAAGACCAGAACTTCACGCCTCCGCCTTTCAACGAACTCGTGATCTATGAAGTGGATGTTGGACAGTTCAATGCTGGGCCCTCGGGATGGGGGACATTTCAAGCTGCGATCGCCAAACTCGACCACATCAGTGGGATGGGATTCACCGCTGTCGAACTGCTGCCCGTGACCCAGTTCGATGGCATCGACGGCAATCCCTACGCCCCCACCGATCAGTACGCTATCGACAATGCCGAGTATGGCGGGCCCGACAATCTGAAAGCATTTGTCGACGCATGTCATCAGCAGGGGCTCGCCGTGATTCTGGACGTCGTCCACAATCATTGGGGACCTTTTGGTCTTGCGGATTACGAGTTCGACGGTTGGCATACAGCGGTTTATCCCGGCGGAATCTATTTCTACGATGACTCAGCTGCGACCGACCGCTACGATTCGCCCTATGGTCCTCGTCCCGACTACTCCTATCCCGTGGTCAAGGATTACATCCTTGGTCAGATCACGATGTGGTTCAACGAATACCATGCCGACGGATTGCGTTGGGATTCGGTCTCGAACATCTACAACACCTGGGGCGGTGGCGTCGGCAAGGACCCTCATACCGGCAAGCCGGGAGTTTCGCTGCCCGATGGAATCAACTTGCTGCAAACCGCAAACACTACCTGGCCGCAGACGTTCAAGATCGCGGAAGATCTCTCGTTCAGCAAGGAACAATCGTCGGACACGCTCCCGGTCGCGAGTGGCGGACTGGGCTTCGACGCGCAGTGGAATGCCACGCTCTCTTACTTCGTGCGCAAGGATTTTGCTTCGGCGAGTCCGATCAGCCTGTCTGATGTAGTCTCCGGAATGACTTCGACCTTCAACGACGTTTATTTGCAGAGCATCGCCTATATCGAGTCGCAAGACGAACTTACTTCGCCCAACTCGAGACTCTATCAGTTAGTCGATCCTCAGGACCCAACCAGCCGCACCGCTCGCAAGAAGACAGCACTGGGCGCAGGCATATTGTTCACTTCGCCCGAGGTGCCGATGATTTACCAGGGGGATGAGTTTCTCGATCCTAGTTGGCTGGACAACAAGACCACTTTGAATTGGACGAATGCCGTCACCTGGGCGGGAATCGTACAGCTTTACGGCAACCTGGTGAATCTCCGCACCGATGCCGGAGGAACATCACCTGGACTTGTTGATCCCGACTTGAATATTTATCAGCAGGACAAGGCCGACGATGTGCTGGTGTACGACCGTTACAACATATCGGCGCCGGGGGCGGACGACGTCATTGTGGTGGCGAACCTGAGCAGCACGGTTTTCGGTGCCGGCTACCAGATCGGATTGCCCTACGGCGGAACCTGGCAAGTTCTTTTTAACAGCGACAGCACCGTTTATAGCAGCGACTTCGGCAACGTCGGCCCGACGGGGCCGGTGACGGCGGTCAACATTCCGTTTGCCGGCCAGCCCTACAGCGCAATGGTCCCAGTCGGCGACTATTCCCTGCTGATTCTGTCGCAAGCGCACCCATAATCAAAACGACAACGCAACGATACAACTACAAGAGGTTATGTTGCATCGTCCCCTTTGAAGACCTGATTTCCTAGGGGCGCTCAGTTAAACTCCCCAGGCCCGCAAGCTACAATTGCGGTGAGTAGAGGGTGCTAGACCCACAGAGTTGAATCGGAGGAAGTGCATGTTCGCGCATCGGGCCGTTCCCCGCTGGCTGTCCATCTTTCTCTGTTTCTCACTCGCAGTTCTTTCGTCACCGTTGCCCGCTCAATCCCCCCAGGAACCGGAGCAGGTGCCCGGCCTTTCGATCCGTGTCAGCAGCCGGCTGGTGCTGGTGGATGTGGTGGTGACTGACAAACAT
>Ga0210405_10004603_pt1 | contig 12932 bp, 12 predicted proteins | sample IncBWH11MmetaG_FD_155492 | JGI IMG/M metagenome (GOLD analysis project Ga0210405, IMG submission 155492) | Forest soil microbial communities from Barre Woods Harvard Forest LTER site, Petersham, Massachusetts, United States - Inc-BW-H-11-M | ecosystem: Environmental > Terrestrial > Soil >... | reverse complement strand
AGCGGTTGGCGTCGGCGAGGCCGGCGACCAGGATGGTCCCCGCGATCGCGGTGCCGATCGATGATCCCAGGTTGGACACGCTGCGGGACAGGCCGGAGATTTCTCCCTGGAGGTTCTCCGGGAAGGCGGATTGCACCACGTTGACCGACGGGGTGAGCATGACGCCGACGCCCAGGCCGATCAGGAACAGCCCCGGGGCGAAGTACCAGGCGCCGGGGTGGCCTTTCACCTGGACCAGCAGCACGATGATGCCGATGATGGTGATCACGAACCCGGCCATGATCAGCGTCCGCTGCTGGTACCGCCTGACCAGGCGCCCGGCGGCCAGCGAGGACAGCAAGATGCCTACGGTGGCGGCGGTGAAGATCACGCCGGTCTGGATCGCGTTGTAGTGCCGCACTGTCTGCAGGTAGACGGACACGACGAACGACGTGCCCAGCAGCACCGCCCATTGCACGTTCTGGGTGACCAGGGCCAGGTTCGAGGTGCGGTTGCGGAACAGGCCGGTGGACAGCAGCGCCTCCTTCCCGGCCCGCTCACGGCGGCGGATCCAGGCGAAGAACCCGGCCAGGATCAGCGCTCCCGCCACGAGCAGGACCGCCATCAGGACCAGGTTCTGATCGGCGGCCAAGATCCCCCCGACCAGGACCACCAGGCCTACGGCGGACAGCACCGCCCCGACGATATCGAAGGGACGGCCCGGGTCAGCGGGCACCGGGTCGACGAGGCGGCGGCCGAGTACCACGATGACCACGATGACGAGGGCCTGGAAGACGAAGGCGGCCCGCCAGCTGATGGCCGTGGTGATCAGGCCGCCGATCAGCGGCCCGGTGGCGGCGCCGATGCCGCCCATGCCGCTGATCAGCCCGAACGCCTGCGCACGGGATTTGATGTCGCGGAACAGTATGGTGGTGAGGATGTAGACGGGCGGGATCAGCAAGGCGGTGCCGACGCCCTCGAAGATGGAGTTGCCCAGGATCAGTACGCCGAGCCCGGGTGAGACGGCGCTAATTATGGCGCCGACCCCGTAGACCAGCAGCCCGAGCTGGAACAGCCGTTTGCGGCCATAGCGGTCGGTCAGCTTGCCGCACGGGATCATTAGCGCGGCCATCACCAGCAGGAACAAGGTGATGCAGACCTGGACGCCCTGGACGTCGGTGTGCAGGTCGTGGCTGATGTCGTTGATCATGACGTTCATGTTCGACCCGGCGAAACTGCAGATGAACTGGGCCAAGGCCAGCGGCACCAGCATCTTCCGCAGCGACGAAGCCGGGATCTCCAGGGCGCCGCTGGTCATCTCCATGCGTTCGTCCCTCCTTCCCAGCGAGCCCGCGCGCTGGCGGCCAAGATCATGGAACAGCCAAACTAACACCGTCACGCGCATCTTGACGGGACGCATCACCCGCCGCGAGTGAGTGCGGGCCGCTCCCGCAGAAAGAGCGACCCGTTACCCGGCCGGGGTTCTTGTCGCGCCGCCATTCCCGCCCATCGGACTGACTGCTGCCGATCCATCCGCCGGAGGGAATTCTGTCGGGAAACATCATTCGACGGTGCGGCAAACGGCCGGGAAACAAAGCTTCACCAGGCCTTGTCCAGCCCGGCTGGACATCCCGCCGCGCCGTGCCTGCGTGTATGGTCAGGTAGGAACAAGAAAATACGCTGCTCTAGATCCCGGCGGCGCAGGAATTCCTGTCCTGGCGGTGAGTTGAGTGAGCAGTCCTGGTGGCCCTGCCCCTGTTACCGGTACCGGACGCGGTGACCGCCCGGCCGCCGACCCTGCGCCGCGTCTGCACGATCGCCGTGACCCGTGGCTGCGCATAGGCCCCGTGGTCGGGATGACATTCCCGCTTGCCGGGCAGCCCGGCCATGGCAGCACGGCATTCGTGCGGCGCCAGCCAGCCCGCATCGCAGACGGCCGCATCCAAGGCAGCAGCACCGGCGCATTCGAGCTCATCTGCCCTGGCTGCGGCGACAATCCATACGTGGATTACTCCGAGGTCCCGCCGCAGCTTCAGCGGCTTCGGGGGCCGCGCACGCTCCAGGCAGCCCTGGAGGCGTACGACAAGCACCTCGGGCCGCTCCCTAGCCCGAATGGCGACAGCGCCGGAAGCTGAGGTCCTGGCACGCGGAAACTGGCGGCTACCGCGCTCGCTGGGAAGAGTTGCCAGTGGCCCACCAACGACCACCGAAGGATCACGCGGCCAGGGCCCAGCCGGGCCACGGCGCGGGAGAGAAAAGAGGAGCCACGATGAGTGAAGTCACCGAGCAGCAGCTTGAGGACATGGAAGCATTGTTCGTCCAGACCGCGGCGAGCATGACCAGCGACCGGGGAACCATCACGTTGCATGGCCTGTCGCCGTCGACGCTTTACTTCGCCGACCGCCCCAAGCGCGACGTCGGGCACATGACCTCTGATCACTTCGTCGCCAACTGGGCAGCAGGAGACAACAGCTTCGCGGACAACCCCCCGAACGCCGTCCTGTCGTTCGCGGAGCCGGGCGACAGGCTTCCCGAGGATGCGGTCGTGGTCATCCAGGACCCGCACCTGAACGGAGATGCGCTCACCTACACCATCAAGCTCCTCGACGGCACCGTGCCGACCGCCACCGGGCCCTGTGCGCTGTTCATCGACCCGTTCGGGCGTCCTTTGTCACCGGTCTCGGCAGCCGGGATGCACCGGCGTGAGCGTCGCCGGACGCGCTGAGGGCCCGCCGGCTCTCGCTAGCCGGGAAGACGCTCGTCGTGCCAGAGAAGCGGCGAGGATCGAGTCATCGTGATCTGTGCGTCCTGCGGGCAGTGGCCCGGCGTGCGCTGGGGCCGGGCCTCCCCGAGGCTGAGCCCCGCCGCTGACGCCGGGCCAGCGGCGCTGCGTGTGCCGCCTTGATCCAATGCGGCGTAATTCGGCGCCGCCAGGCAGATGACCCGCTTCTGCCTTGTCCATGATGTCAACTGCTGGTGTGCAGCACGATAGGCGTTATGGCGCCGGGCGCTGGCTGGTCCGGGATCAGGCCAAGGATCAGAGGTTCGGGCGGCGGTTCGCTACCGGCATTACGACGGCCAGTACTGGTGCTCGCAGACCGTGCAAGCAGCATTGCGCCCATCGGCGTGCAGCTCGTGAAATATGTCCTGCATCTGCTCAGCAACGCTGGCTGGCCGACCCGGGGAGCTGGGTGTCCTCACCGCGATCGGCGCGGATTCGGTGCCGGGAGCCCACCGTGGCGCTGGCCGCCTGACCGCAGCCCGCAGCGCAAGCGCAGCCATCGCTGCCAGCAGGACAATGGCCAGCGTAACGTTCGGTGTCACCAGGTTCTTCATAACGCACTTCCTCCGTTATGGACTGCGGTCGCCGCAGTCTTGCCTTGTCGTCTGGACCGGTCTGCCCGGCGTTTACGACGCTATGGACAGCGACGGCGGACGGCGTCCGCCCAACAGATGAACCTTCACCGGCCCCGTACGCCCTGTGGGCCAGTACGACTTGTGGCCCCCTACGCCCTGTGGTGCACGGGCCCGTGCCCCAGGCGCCGATTGTTCGCCCCAGGCCCAGAGGTGTTCGCCTACTGAGCCTGGCTGGCCCGGGACGAGCCGACCGGCCGGGCACGGGCCAGCGCCTTGGCCCGGACCACATCTGGATCCCGAGGGTCGGCCGGCGGGTCCTCCGTCCACACGCGCTCGCGCCGGATCCTCGGCCCGCCTACGCGGATGCGCTTCATCACCCGGCCAGCCGCCATCTCGGGAGGCTGGCCACAGGCGGTCCCGGCTGTCTTCGCCGGCTCTGCTGCGCGGGCGCCGACGGTGAGGCGAACAGCTCGTCGGCTACCGCACGAGCCCAGCGCATCCGATCCACCGCAGCCTCCGGGTGGTCGCCGAACTCCTGGGCCACCCGCTGGACGCACCCCAAGCCGCCGAAGGCACGCACGGTCGCGGCGATGGCCTTACGAACCTGACCCGCGCTGGGGCTATCGGAGCGCTGCAGGACCGACACGAACAAGGCGTCGGCCCAGACATCGCTAGTGCCGGGATGGTAAATCATTAGCTGCATCTCAGCCCCCTGACTGATCTGCCCCCACATATGACGCTACGGAAAATGACGGCTGGCGGCGTCCGCCTGACGGATGAACTTTTCACGGCCCGTACACCCTGCGGCGTACGCCCTCGTGACCGCGACACCGGTGCCGCTGCCGACAGCGCAAACGGGCTCGATCCCGCGTTCGCGCTCCGCCGCCACAACGGTGCCCGATCAGGCTACGGCCTGATGAATCAGCGATGCCAGCAGTTTTCCGGCGGACCGCAGTCCAGCCGGACACCGGGCACGACCTTCATCCATGTCGTGTTCCTCCTTGACCTAGGTTTGGTAAGAGGCTCACGAGCGGCTCGTACAACGCGGCAACAGGAGACCACGCACGACCCGGCTATCCTGTGCGGCGGGATGGGCGCCAAGAGCCGCGCGGCGGCGTTGGCCCGCCTGCAGCCGCAGCCCGGTCGGCCGCCACTCCTGGTCGTGGCCACCGTCCCGTACGCCGGCGAAGGCTTCGACTGCCCGGCCGTGGGAGCCAGGAGGGGGAGCCAACGTGTTCAGACGTCGCCAGACCCAACGCGACGTAGCCAGATTCTTCTCGCAGGTGAAGGGGTCCCCGTTCGACTCAGTCCGACGATGACAGACACTCCAGAATGCCCTGACGAAAGAGGTCACTGGTTCAAATACTGTACGGCCCACGCCATTTTTCGAAGGGTGCGGCTCATTTGAGGGGACCATCTGAGCTGCAGGCAGCTAGGTTAGGGACATGCTGCGCGATCTTGCGTATGGCCTGTACTCCCGCAAGCTGCGCAGGGAACTATCCGGCGCCGTGCTGCCCAGGCACGTCGGACTGATCATGGACGGCAACCGCCGCTGGGCACGGCAGATGGGGCTCGCCAGCCCCAGCCTGGGGCACAAGTACGGGGCCGAGCACGTCGAGGACGTCCTGAACTGGTGCGAGCGGGCCGGGATCAAGCACGTGACCGTGTTCGTGTGCTCGGCGGAGAACCTGCAACGGCGCGGTGACGCCGAGATCGCGTTCCTCATGCAGGTCATAGAAGACGTCGTCGCCGGCAGGCTGGCCCGGCCGGAGGTTACTTGGCAGGTCCATACGGCGGGCACGCTCGACGTGCTGCCCGGCAGCACCGCCCGCGCGCTGAAAGAGGCAGTCGAGGCGACCCGGGAGCGCGCCACCGGGGCGCACGTGACACTTGCCATCGGCTACACCGGGCGCCAGGAGGTGCTCGACGCGATCCGAGCGCTGCTCTGCGAGCAGGCAGAGGGCGGAGGTACGCTCACCGGACTCGCCGATAGCCTCACCGCCGACGACATCGCCCGGCACCTGTACACAGCCGGGCAGCCCGACCCCGACCTGGTCATCCGCACCAGCGGTGAGCAGCGCGTATCCGGCTTCCTGCTATGGCAGAGCGTGCACTCCGAACTGTACTTCTGCGACGCCTACTGGCCCGCGTTCCGCGAGATCGACTTCCTGCGGGCACTGCGCAGCTACGCCGCCAGGCAAAACCGGCACGGAGCCTGACGCCGCCCGCCGCAGAGTCTGGTTCGTCAGCCTGCCGGACTCTCAGTGTCCAGCAAACTGACGACGGGTGCCTGTCCGGAGTGCGGGTTTAGATAGTGAGTGTGTACTGGCCTTGGGCTGTGGCTGGGACCGGCCAGTGGCGGCTATGCGCCGTATCTGTCGTGGTGGCGAAGCCAGCTCATCAGCGGACCGTCGCTGCGCCCAGGTGGCTGCTCCCAGTCTTCTTGCCGGCCGCGGGCGGTCAGGTCGAGCCAGTGGTAGGTGCTGTTGACCATGTCGGTGCCCCGCGCGTAGCTGGAGTAGGTGTGAAAGATGCGGTCGCCGCGCCGCAGGAAGGCGTTGATGCCGTGTATCTCGCCGGTCCACCCTTGCCAGTCCGGTCCGAGCGCATCAAGGTCCCGGTAGTTGTACTCGACCGGGGCCACGGCCGGGTCGAGGGTGACGTGGAAGTCGTAGTTGAAATCGCCGCCGAAAGAGGAGTACCAGGGCACGGTCCAGCCCATCCGCTGCCGGAATGCCTCGAGCTTGGGCAGCGGCGCCCGGCTGACCATGGCCAGCGTGGTGTCCCGGGCGTGCAGGTGGGCGAGGTGTCCGATGCCGTCGGCCAGGAACGAGCAGGATTCGCAGCCCTCGTCCCAGTCCGGGTCGAACATGAAGTGGTAGATCAGCAGCTGACCACGGCCCCCGAACAGGTCGAGCAGGCTGGCCTGGCCGTCCGGGCCCCGGAAGATGTATTCCTTGTCAATCTCGACCATCGGCAGCTTTCGCCGCTCGGCGTTCAGCGCGTCTCGCTGACGGGTGAATTCCTTCTCCGCCGCCAGCAGGTCCCTGCGGGCGGCCAGCCACTCATCGCGTGAAACGACCCGCGGATCATCCATCTCAGCCCCTCTTACGCTGATCGATCCTGCTCGCTGCTGTAGGCGGTCTCGCGTGCCTCGCTATGCGAGGCTGCGTGAGGCCGGTGAGCCGTTACGGTCACCGTCATGCGGCGCGGGCCGTGACCTGAGCCGCTATGGCCCTGATCGCGTTCAGGGCCATGATGCCCGGTGTGCTGGCCTTGTCGGCTAGCGCGCGACTGCCGCGAAAGACCACCGCCGCCTGGCGTCCGCGCCGTGCGTCGCCGGCGAGGATCTCGGCGCGGGTCTCGGTCCGCTGGACCTGGTAGAGCTGGTATCCGCCGTACGGGTTCATTGCGACGGGCCTTCCTTCCGTCCGTTTCTTCGCTGTGTCACCCTCCCGACGAGCGGACGCCTGCCAGATGGACACCGCCGGGTCAGCGACGCGGAATTTCTTGCGTCGCCGACACCCGGCTGCACGACGGTCACAATCGAAGGAGGGCCGTGGAGTACATGCTGATGATCTGCGATGACGAATTGGTGATCTTGAGCCCGCCGAGGTGCACGCCCGTAGATCCAGGCCTGGGTGCGGAAGTGGGCGCCCGGGGATCCGGCGCGGCGGCGCGCGGCTCCGGCGTGTAACCGTGCGGGTCGGCAGTCAGGAACCCGAGGCCTCGGCCGGGTCGAGGACGTCGAGGTCGCGCACGGTGTAGCGATGGTGTTCCCACTCCTCGTTCAGGAGGACGTGGAGGCACTGGAGAACAGAGTGCTCGCCAGTGGGGTGGCCGGGAGAGTCAGGGGCCGCGCGGACCTCGGCGAGCCCAGCGTCCGTGAGATTCTCGAGCGTCTCACGCACCGCCTGCTGGTGGTGGCGCCGTACCGGCATGACCTCCTTCAGGCTCGGCGAGGCCGATGTGTCCACGCCCACCGCACGGGTGAACTCCGGGCCGGCACCCGACCAGGGCAGGCCCCATGGCTGGTAGGGACCCGGTTCGAGCCTGATAGCCCGGAATAGCCAGCAGTCGGTCGCGAAGACCAGGTGCCGCAGCGTCTCGACGATGCTCCACTCGCCACCGACCCGCTCGCGCTGGACGGCCTCGGGCAGACCCAGCGCCCGCTCGGTCGTCGCGGCCCAGAGCCGCTCGACCATCGACCACGCCTCGCGCAGCCCGGCGACATCGCTGGCGCGGAGCTTCACCCGATCCGGGTACAGGCGGTCGAGCTCAGCCCGGACGAGAGGCTCAACCTCGACTCCGTTCAGCCTCAGTCCCTCGATATCTCCAGAGATGTCGGCGTCCATGAGATAGGTCTCGGTCAGCCTGGCACCTTCGAGGTTGGTGCCGTGCAGGTGTACCCCCGACAGATCGAGGTCGTCCACCCGGTTTCCCCGGGGAAACTGGCGCTCTTCTGGCATCGCTCCTCCGCTAGTGCCGGCGCTTAACAGAACAATCTGTGCGCGACAGATCCCAAGGTTCTCCCATGCCCTGTTCAGCAGCAGCTCGCTACCGGCTGTCATCCGGCTCCGGCACCCAGCCACCGAGGCGAACGCGAGTTCAAGGCTGGCCACCTTCCAGCAGCTCGCGACCACGCCGACGGTGAAGGAACACCCTGGGCCAGCAGCTTGCAGAACATCCCGATCTGCGCGCTCCTGACAGCTCGATCGGGAAAGCAGAGTCCGCAACAGGCGGTTCATGCGCGCGCTGCTACCGGCTGGTTGACCACGCTGTGTGATTAGCGTCTGAGCTATGCCTTTCGTGTTGCCAGCCGTCCTCCGGATAGCGCAGTGGTGTCGATGTCGTCGAGTGTGGTGACCACCAGATCCGCGCCGGCCGCGGCCAGCAGGTCGGCGTCGTCGGCTCGTGCGATGCCGATCGCGGCCATGCCGCCGGCCTTGGCGGCTTGGACCCCGGCGGACGCGTCCTCGATCACCATTGCATAGCGTGGCTCGACGCCGAGTTCGTGCGCGGCGGTCAGGAAGATCTCGGGGTCGGGTTTGCCGTGGGCGAAATCACGCCCGGAGACGTCGGCGTCGAAATAGTCGAGCAGCGTCAGGCCGGGCCGAAGGGTCGGCGAGGTGATCGCGTGTTCCTGCGCGAAAGTGTCGAGCCGGATCTGGCGCAGGAACAATCCCGCGTTCTTCGATGACGACGCGTCCGCGATGAGCATCCCGGCGTCCTTGGTCGCGATGACGAAGCGAAGCGCGTCGGGATAAGCGGTGAAGTCACCAGCCTGGATGAGGCGCACGACCATTTCCTGCTTGAGCCGTGCGTACTCGGCGACGCGGTTTTCAGCGTCGGGTACGTGGAAGTGGTCGAGGGCGGCGCGGGCGCCGCTCAGGCGCGGCTTGCCGGATACGTACTGCTGGTAGACGTGGGAGGTGAAGGCGTCCGGCGACCATGTCGTGCGGTCGCGGATGTCGCGCCAGCTGGAGTCCATCAGCTCGCGCAGTGATTCGCGCCAGGCCTTCTCGTGCGGAGAGTCGACCAGCACCCCGTCGACGTCGAAAATCGATCCCTGGAACTTCGGCATGCGGCCTTCTTTTCAGTCTCGGGAGGAGGGCCCGGCGGTCGCCGGGTTCCGGCTGAGCTCGAACACGGCCTGGTCGCCCGGGCGCAGCTCACGGACATCGTCGCGGACTGCGACCTTGACGGGTCGGCTCGCGCCCTCGGGGTGGACGGCCAGTGTCAGGTGATCGGCGGTGAGTGTCACCTGGATCGGGGTCTCCCGCAACTGCATAGAGAACGACAGGCTGTCGAGCCTGCTCGGGAGCTGGGGATTGAAGTGCAGGACACCGTCGTAGACATGGGCGCCAGCGTAATTCCGCTGCATAAGGTCGAGCGTCCCGGACATGACGCCCATGTGGATGCCTTCCTTCGTGGTACCGCCCTGGATGTCATCGGCATCGCTGCGCAGCGCGACCAGGAACCGGTCCCACGAGCTCTCGGGGTCGATGGTGGCGAGTACCCCGGCATGAGTGACAAAGCTCAGCGTCGAGCCGTGAGAAGTCCGCCGGTCGTAGTATTCGACGTTCCGAGTCAGCGTGTCGGCACGGTACTCATACCCGAGCCGTCCGAAGATCTCGCGTAGCTCCTCCTGCCTGAGCAGGAAGAACAGCATCACCGTGTCGGCCTGTTTGGTGACCTTATAGCGGTTGGGGTCCTTGCCCTCAGCACGCAGGATCCGGTCGAGCCGCTGGATGTTGCCGTACTTCGCCCGGTATGCGTCCCAGTCCAGCTCCTCGAGGTCCTCGTAGCCCTCGAACTGGCTGATGATCCCGCCGGCGAAGAACGGGACGAACATCCGGCGGCTCATGTCCTGCCACACCGCAAGCTCATCGTCGCTGATACCCAGCCGCGTGCGCAGCGCCTCCGAGCGGCTGGCGGGGAGCAGCGGCAGCAGCTGGCCGGCGATCCTGCATAGCCACGCCACCATGACGTTGGTGTAGGCGTTGTTGCGCAACCCGCCCTGCAGCGCATCCGGGTACTTGTCATGGAACTCGTCCGGGCCCATCACGCCGTGGATCTCGTAGCGCTCGCGCTCGGGATTGAAGTGGGCAATCGACGCCCAGAAGCGCGTGATCTCCAGCATCATCTCCGCCCCGTAGTCGCGCAGGAACGCCTGGTCATGGGTGGTCTGGAAGTAGTGCCAGATGTTGTAGAAGATCGCCGCGTTGACGTGCCGCTGGTTGCGGCTGAGGTCGGGCTCCCAGACGCCCGAGACCGGGTTGAGGTGGACCCGCTGGGTCTCCTCGACTCCCTCGCTCCCGCTCTGCCACGGGAACATGGCACCACGGAATCCTGTCTCATGGGCAGCGGCCCTGGCCTCGCCCATCCGGCGGTAGCGGTACATCAGCAGCCCGCGCGTGACCTCGGGCAGCCGGACGTTGAAGAACGGGAACGCATAGATCTCATCCCAGAACACGTGCCCGCGATAGGCCTCCCCGTTAAGTCCGCGGGCGGGCATCCCGGCGTCGAGGTCGGCGGTGTGACGGGAACAGACCTGGAGCACGTGCGCGATGTGCAGCCGCAGCAGCTGTTGCACGCTCTCGTCTCCTGACACCCGCATGTCGCATACCTGCCACAGTTCGTCCCATGCCGCGGTGTGGCGCTCGAATGCGGCGGCGAAGTCGGCGTGGCGGGCCGCCGACCTGGCCGCGCGCAAAAGCGTGTCGCTGACCGCCGGATCCCGCGACGTGTAGAACGCCACCATCTTCTCGACCCGCGTCGCCGTGCCCTGTTGCGCGTCGAAGGCGAGGACCTGCTGGATATAGTCCTCCACCTGGTAAAGCCTCCGCTCGACCTGGAGGATTCCATCAGCGCCGAACACGCGCGTGCGGGCCGCCTGGCTGATGTACAGATTCGACTGCCGGGTCTCGGCCTTCAGCGCGACGACCTCGGGCCCGAACGTCCGCGGGGACACGGGGTTTAGGTGGCGGCCTTCGAGCTGCCGGTAGCGGGCGACACCGCCATTGCTCACCCGGCCATCGATCGCCGTGACCACCTCGACGCGCCCCGACCAGTTCTCCGGAACTAGCGTCCACTCGATCCCCGCGTGGTGCGGGTCGCCCATGCTGACGAACCGGCGGCTATGCAGCGTCGTCTCCCGGCCGTTGAGATCACGGAAACGAACGTGGCGGACGACAGTCGCATACCGGATGTCCAGTTCATGGCGGTAACTGAGCAGATCCACGTCGGCGAGCCTGATCACTTCCTCGCCCTCGATGCGCAGCTGGAGGACCAGCCAGTTCGGCATGTTAACAAGATCCTCGTTGAGCACGGGCACGCTGCTCAGGATCGTCGTCTCGCGGTTGTAACCGCCGTGTACGTAGGTGCCGGGATAGTGCACACCGTCGGCTTCTTCCCACTCTGCCGCGCCACGCGTGCACAGGTAGCCGTTGCCTGTCGAGGTCAGCGCTTCGCGAAGCCCCTCAGACCCAGGCTCAAAGCCGTCATATGTGAGCAAGAAACCGTCCACGGCCCCTCCTCGTCGTCTCGGCACGCCGAAGCCCTCGCGCCCGGCACCGCACCGGACTTCCCGCTACCATGCGCCAGATGCGGAGAACATGACCTTCATTCAATGCCTGCGGGCCAGCAGGCCGGTTGCCGGGCCTCGTAACTAGCGCTGCCGCCCCCGGCACGGGTCGAAGGCCACCCGCGTCGAAGGTGTACCCAGTCCCCCCGTCCCCACCGCCGCGCGATGCGGAATAATCCAGAGAGGCGCAGAGCCGCGACGGCCAGCAGGAGCTGCGCCTCCGGAGTCAGCTGCCTGAGCCGGCGGGCGAACAACTGACGCGGCGAGCCGGTCGCAGGCAGCGGATCGGGCAGGACTGCGTCCCCGGTCAGCTGCTCCGGCGTCAGCTCGCGGGCGACCTCGACCAGGGCCAGCGGATTGCCTCGGGATTCCCCGAGCAAGCGAGTCCGGGAGTCAGGGTCTAGCTGCCCGCTGGTGACCTGGGAAGAGCAGCCGAGCACGGTGCCCGACTCCGGATCGAGCCACTGCGCGTCGTCGATCACCGCCGGCAGCGGGCCATCCTCGCTTAGGTCGTGGGCGAGGACAGTGTAACCACGGTCCGTTCGGCTTAATTATTTTCTATTGACCGAACGGGACGTCGGTCCGAGCCCCCGGCGTCAGGCGGAATGGACGCTCCTCGGCCGATCGCTCGCGGCCATCTTCTCGGGCGCATCGCATCGCCTTCGTGCCGGTACGGCGCGACCAGCAGGATGCTCAGGCTTCCGGCACGGGTTACAGTACAGCTCTTCGGGAGCTGGGAGGCCGCGTGCGCGAGCTGACGGACCGGCGTGCCGAGTGCGGCGTGCTGGACGGGCTGGTCGAGGCAGTGCATGCCGGTGAGAGCCGCGTCCTGGTGGTGCACGGTGAGGCCGGGGTGGGCAAGACAGCGCTGCTGGAGTACCTTGCTGACCGGGCGTCGCGATGCCGGGTGCTGCGGGTGGTGGGTGTGCAATCGGAGATGGAGCTGGCCTTCGCCGGGTTGCATCAGCTATGCGCGCCGCTGCTGGACCGGCTGCCGGAGTTGCCGGGTCCGCAGCAAGAGGCGCTGCGAGCCGCGTTCGGTATGAGCGCGGGCCCGGCGCCCGAACGATTCCTGGTCGGGCTGGCCAGCCTCAGCCTGCTGGCCGAGGCGGCGACGGAGCAGCCGGTGGTGTGCCTAGCCGATGACGCGCAGTGGCTGGACCGCGCCTCGGCGCAGGCGCTGGCGTTCGTCGCGCGCCGGCTGGGGGCCGAGTCGCTGGGCCTGGTGTTTTCGGCCCGGGTTGCGGACGGCGAGCTGGCTACGCTGCCGGAGCTCGAGGTCAAGGGTCTGCCGGAGCGTGATGCGCGGGCGCTGCTGGATGCGGCGCTGACCGGGCCGGTCGATGCGCGGGTGCGCGAGCAGATCGTCGCCGAAACGCGGGGAAATCCGCTGGCGTTGCTGGAGCTGCCGCGCTCGTCGACGCCGGTGCACCTGGCAGGCGGGTTCGGGTTGCCCGGCGCGCTGCCGGGGCGGATTGAGGACAGCTTCCGCAGGCGTGTTGACGTACTG
>Ga0210405_10004601_pt1 | contig 12933 bp, 10 predicted proteins | sample IncBWH11MmetaG_FD_155492 | JGI IMG/M metagenome (GOLD analysis project Ga0210405, IMG submission 155492) | Forest soil microbial communities from Barre Woods Harvard Forest LTER site, Petersham, Massachusetts, United States - Inc-BW-H-11-M | ecosystem: Environmental > Terrestrial > Soil >... | reverse complement strand
GCGGCACAACGTTAGCGCGTCCTTCTCCACGCGTTCCAGCAATTTCGCATCTGCAGGAACCGGATTCCGCACGTAGCGTTCATGGAATGGCGCTCTCGGGTCGTAGTACATAATCCGCACCTTTTCTTGCCCGACGACATAGCACCGGAAATACTCCTTGAACTCGACTCCATGTTGCAAAGTCATGCACAAGTCGCCGGTCTGGTTGTAGTGATGAAAGAATTCCTCCGGCGAATGCACCTTGTAAACGTGTTTCCAACCCCCGCCCGAATAAGGTTTCAGAAAAGCAGGGAAGCCCACATACTCAAAAATCTCCTCCCAATTCAACGGAAAGATCAAGTTGCGCATGGACTGATCGGTAGTGCCCTCGGGATGCTTGTTGTGAGGCAAGAGCACCGTTGGGGGAATTGCAACCCCCAGCTTGCTCGCGAGGGCATAGTTGAAGAACTTATCGTCGGCCGTCCACCAAAACGGATTGTTGACCACAATCGTCCCATTGAGAACAGCGTTCTTCAAATAAGCCCGGTAGAAGGGAATGTCCTGCGAAATCCTATCAACGATCACCCGGTATCCGCTGGGGTCCGCCATCTGCACCCCACCCAGCTTCACGAACTCAGCGGTCACGTCATCCACTTTCATGCTGTTGACCTTGTCCACGAAAGCCGGCGGAAAAGTATTCTCCATGCCAAACAAAATTCCGATTTTCTTCATGGTCACCTCAGACGTACTGCATGTTATGCGTTTTACGAACGTGGAACTTGCTGCTTTTGCTGAAAGATTCGATACTCTGTAATGATCGCCTGCATAGCATCACCCAGCTTCGAGAAGGGGCTGTCGCCTTTCGACAGGTCCGCCTGTTGAGCAGTCGTAGTATAAACACCGGCGTCCGTCAAAGTGTAGAAGCGCACATAGCCCATCTCCGAAAGCGGAAACGTCTCGGTCTTACTCATTTGCGGCTGAACCGCGGCCGCAATGCTGACAGCCTTCTTGGCCGCATCGCGAATGGGTTGCTGACCTATGCCACCGAGAAATCCCCCGCCGCTGCTCAAGTAAATACTAGCGCTGCCGTCTGACATGGCTACGACGGTGGCCGTACCGTTGTCGACACTCCAATCCATAAGGACGCCCCACGGTTCGGTCGGAGAAGAGGTCGGCGCAAGCGAGAACTTCGTGCGCGACCCGGTGAGCATCATGTTGCGAAGGCCAAGATAGGTTTCGCGCCCCTTGGTTTCAGATTGCTTGTCCGACGAAATATGCTTCCTGGCAACGAGTAACAGGACCAGCACAACGAGGACAGCGCCGATTGTGACGATTGTTCTTGTCAATCTGTCTCCTACGACATCTCGCGGTTACCCCTTGGACTAACGGCTCGCCAACCCCGACGACCAACGGCCGACGACGAAAGACTGAGCTCTAAAAATATTTCCCCGCCATCCTTTGCCACAGCGGCCAATCATGCTTCGAATGATCGCCCCAGATATCCAGCCAATTGGGCACACCCTTTTCATTCAGCATCGCCGACAGTTTCACATTGTGATCCAGGCACATATCCCAGTCCGATGACCCCAGCACGATCTTCATCCGCCGCCAGTGGCTCAAGAACCACTCGTCGGTCATCTTCGGCAGATAATCCGGCGGACAATTGAAATAACAATCGTCGTCGTAATACCCATCCAGAAACTGGTGGATGTCATAAGCCCCGCTCATCGGGACACAATGCGTCACTACATCGGGATGCTTCAAAGAAAAGTTGACCGCGTGGTATCCACCAAAGCTGCACCCAGTCACCGCCAACGAGGGCGTCTGATTCTTCCAGCGAACAAACGGAAGGAATTCATGCAGAATGTAACGTTCATACTGCAAGTGCCGCATCACACGCACTCGCGGGTGAACGCTCTTGTTGTACCAACTCTCGCCGTCGACGGAGTCCGGGCAAAACACCTGCAATCCGCCGCTCTCGATCTTGGGCGCTAGCGCCCGAATCATCCCCGCGTCCTCATATTCAAAGAACCTTCCCTGGGACGAGGGAAACACAAGCAACGGCGGCCCGCTGTGTCCGAAGACCAGCGCTTCCATGTCGCGATGAAGTTCCTGGCTATATGCTCGGTGATGTTCGCGGTTCATTTTGTGAGCAGACCCAACGACGAAGTATCTTACCTGATTCCATAGCTGCTTGGTGTGGTCGTGTGGTGACGGGCGACTCGCCCGTCCGCTTCTGCGGCACTCCGATTTGCAGAAAAGAAAAGCCCGCTTCCGTAAGAAGCGGGCCACTCCAGAAGACCAACCCTAGCTGCCATTCTGACAAACGCTCAACGATTCACCCTGGAAGGTGAAAAAGCCATTGACCGACGTGCTAGCTGGCGCCCCGAAGTAGGGCAAAGTGACCAGATCCTGCAGGTTGTAGGTAAACCCGTTCAGGACGTATGGATAGCCGCCATAGTTCGGGTTGCCCTCCAACGGATCTCCGTTTTCCAGAATCCCGCACGGCGTGTTGTTCCCGTTGGTATTGACCACCAGCGGATCATCCGCCCACTCGCCCACTTCATGCGACAACGCCGACACATCTTGAGCGAAGTCGCCGGGATGGTCGATATAACTGAAGTGCGCATATACCTGCGGATTGCTGATGCTGCCTTCCGAGCTGTGATAGCCGCCAATGCAGCACCCGCCTTGCGTCAGGTAAACATCGTAAGTAAGAAAGATGGGCAGCGTGTTTGGCTGAATCTGGCTGAAGCGGCTGATGATGCTCTGCACCTGCGCGTCAAACCAGTTGATATCCACTAGCCCCGCCGTGTGCCCGAATGGCGAACCTAGTGTTCCGGAGGACGAAGGCGGACTCAGGGTTTGTTCCGCCAGCACCGTCGGCCCACCCAGCAGCAGATGGTAATTGGAATTGCTTTGCACCGTGCCCCAGAAATTGGCGCGTTGGAAGGCGTCAATGTACTGGGTTGTGCCCACATTCACACCTCCTTGAACGTAGGTCGTGCTGGAATTGAAAATTGGTGACCCAACCGTATTGTTGGTCACCGTCTTCCCGTTCGAGAGCAGGTGCGCCGGGTCAAAAGTGGTCTTCGTCCGTCGGCGTGTGATGACTACCTTGAGCGGAATGACATAAACCTGAACCGTGGTCGACGTATTCGTCGAAGGGGCCGTGCCGACCATGTTGTAGGTATAGTTCGTCCCCTGGTAGTTGAACGAACCATTCCAGGTTTGCAAAGAGGCCGCTGGAGCTTTCAGGTCATACCGCAGCCGAGCTGGCAGAACAACGTATCTCCCCTTTGGCTGTACCTTAATTTCCTGAGCTGAGGCGATGCTGGCGAGGCAAGCGCAGACCAGCACCAGTAAAGTGAGATGTACAAAACGCGTCTTCATAGGTTTTCTTTCTCCTTAAGAAATTGGCTCAGTGGCGGATCAACATCTCCAAGTGTCCCAAGCGTTCCTAACCATCCAGGGGGAACTGGACGTCGTCAGGAACAACGGCCACGATTCTCAATCTGCTTTTTAGGGATGTCAATATTAATTCACCACTCGACACCGCTTCGATTTCAAATCAGGACACTTAAGAGATTTTTGGTGCGGTTCGGCTGTCCAAGTTCTGGACAATTAGACCGTTCATGGGGGGCCGCCGACCTGACCACACCCGCGTGGGCCCGGACGCCCTCGTCCGGGTAGCCGAGCGAAGTTCGGTAGAGAGGGTCTCGAATCCGTGGGCCGCGCGGCTAAAATCAACTCATGCGCACCATGCTCCTCGAACGTCCGCGACCTGCTGTAGACTCCCCGCTTCAGTTGCGAGATCTTCCCACGCCAACTCCTGTCCTCGGAGAAATCCGTGTGGGCATTCGTTGCTGCGGACTCTGCCACACCGATCTGCACACGGTCGAGGGCGACCTGCAACTACCCAAGCTGCCCGTTGTGCCCGGCCACCAGATTGTCGGAGTCGTGGACGCCCTCGGTCCGGGCGCCCGGGTTTTCAAGAAAGGAGATCGCGTCGGCATTCCATGGCTGCACTCCACCGACAATCAATGCGACTACTGTCGACGAGGGCTGGAGAATCTCTGCGACCACGCCCAGTTCACGGGATACAACGTCGACGGCGGATACGCTGAGTACACCATCGTCCACGAGAACTACGCGTATCGCATTCCAGAAGTGTTCTCCGACGAGAACGCCGCCCCGTTGCTCTGCGCCGGAATCATCGGATTCCGTTCTTACCGTTTGAGCGGTGTTGCTCCGGGTCAGCGGCTGGGACTCTACGGCTTCGGAGCCTCAGCCCACCTGGTTCTGCAACTTGCGCGCCATCAGGGGTGCGAAGTCTATGTCTTCACCCGTACCCCGATCCATCGAGAATTTGCCCAACGTCTTGGTGCCGCATGGGTGGGTAGCGCGGAGGATGCGCCGCCCCACCAGCTCGATGCCGCAATCATTTTCGCTCCCGCTGGCGCTCTCGTTCCACAGGCGCTTCGGGTTCTGCGCAAAGCCGGCACGCTCGCGCTAGCCGGCATCACTATGAGTTCCATTCCGTCCATGGATTACTCGCTGCTCTACCATGAGCGCGTGATTCGCAGCGTCGCCAACAGCACCCGTCAAGATGCCCGCGAATTCCTGCAGTTAGCTGCCGAGGTTCCACTCGAAACCGAAGTTGAACTGTTCGACTTGGAACAAGCCAACCAAGCCTTACAAGCCTTGAAGAAAAGCGAAATCAAAGGCGCAGCCGTTCTGCGGATGTAGGCGCGAGCGTCGGCGCTCGTGCGGGATCTATTTTAGATTGAAGTTCAGCCGGACTGTTGCTAGTCCTTCCCCGCATCGAACGGCCGTAAGAAAACCGCGGGCTGAAACTTGAAATATGCCGGCGGCACGTGAACTTGCTTGCCATTTACCGATAGCACATTGAACGTAGATCCCAGGCCCTTGGCTGCTTTGTTCAGCACAGCCGAACCAAGCCCAGGCCACTTGCCAGTGTCCAGACGGCTGATAAGAGCTCGGAAGGCGACGACGGTTTCAGCCGGCGTGAACTCGCAATGCCCCGCGCGATGCACAAATAGCTGCCGCAGGAGTGCACCGTCATGCTCCTTGTCGACGACATCCTTGTAAGCGCTCTCGTCTTCCACCACGACCAGCCCATCACCTTTGGTGTGCAAAGTCAGCACGGGAATTGGAATCTGGCCGTCGAAGATAATGTTGTGTTCCAGGTAAGCGACCGAGGGTTGCTTTGCCTTGATGCGCGCGGCATTATTCAGAGCGTGAATATCATCATCCAGACTAAGGCCAGCCTTCTGGTAAAGCGCCTGAACCTCAGGATAGTCGACAGAATTCTTGAGCTGTTTCTCGTAGTCCACGCCATGGTTCCACGACGGATTCCCGCCCGCGCGACCCTCGAGTTCAGCCCGGAAGTCGAAAGCAAAAGGAAAGTCAATATTCGCCAGCCAAAGATATTGGTTCGTTTCCTGGGTGACGTAGTCGGTAGAGGATGGTTCGGGAGACAGCGGATCGTACCAACCTGGAGTGTCATCAAGCGCCGCGGTCAAAGCGATTCGCGCCTTCCCCTTGGCAGTTTTTTGTGCGTCGGCGAGAAGCCCTTCCGCGATGTCGATATTCTTATTTGGGTTGGTGATGTTCACCACTTGCAATCCCGAATTCGCCCCGAACAGAACATCGAACGCAAAGGCCGAGTCCAGAGCCTGATTCCAGGTGCCGACCCCTCCCGCTACAACTCCGCACATAGGAAGCGCCGCCTCAAAGCGCGTGGGATATCTCTGCACCAGACCTGCTGTGACCATGCCGCCTAGCGAATGTCCCCACGCAATGGTTCGCGTGGGCGTGCCGACCCGAGTCTTGAACGTGTCCAGCACTTTAATCTGATCCGGCAACGCCTGTTGAATCGCCCACCCGGTTGTGGCATAAGAAGATCCCGCCAAGGCATAACCATTGGCGAGAAGATACGTACCTGTGATCGGATCCCCGACATCTTCTGCCGGATTCGGGAATCCCGGCACGACATATCCGTGGCTGTACAAGACCAGGGTCCCATTCCAGTTCGAAGGCACTTGCATCAGGTAGGTCGCGCCATCCGCAAATTTGCCTTTATAAGTCTTAACGCCCGAGGCCTCGGCAACTCCGATGGATAGCAACAGCAACATCGCCGAACATGACACCAAGAAAATTGTCTGCCTGATCGTCCTCCACATAGCGTACCTCCTGGCGGGAAAAGTCGCGGGGTTATGGATGAATCGGAGCCAAACTTTATCCTCGATGAGAAGCTTTGTCAACGGGGCTTCGAAGTTGAAAAATGCGGTTTCTGGGTGCGTGGTTCAGGCCTGCGCAGAAGAATATTTGTAAAGGGTGGCGAGTCGGCTCTGCAAATCATTTTCCTTCTGACAGAACTCCAGTTCCGGTAACGACGCCCGACTGGGGTTTGGGCGGACCTTGGTTCGGAAGCTTCGGCGTCAATTTTTTGATTACGAATTCCTGCAGGATATTGGCCGCGGCGCCCTGGCCAATTCCAATTAGAGCGTTTTCGAAGGTTAATCCAAGTCCATCGCGATCTGTCGATGGATAGTAAAGATTCGAGAGACCCCCGGAGGCGAGTGCTCCGAGGATACCCGAGTAATTTGCCTGCCAGCGTCGATTGTCACCCTTGCAAATCACTGAATTGGCGAGCGCGTACAAAATCCGTGATCGCGTACTCCCGGTTCCCTTGTAGAAATAACGAGGGTCTTGCTTGAGCAGCGACGGCAGAATAGCGCCTCCGATGAACGTGCTTGAAACGGTGTCCGCATACGAGGCGCCAAAGCGCTTGGCATAACCTTGTGCGCCTTGCCCATACCCGCTGAACTGATTTGTCGCCTGTTCCACTCCCGCAACGCCCCCAGTCAGCACGAAAGTGACCGGATCGATTGTCGTCTTCCAGGCAAGCCCAAACTTTTGCCTCGCGGTGAGTGGAACTGGATCGGGGACATAGCTGACATAGAAATTTGGAATGACGCCGAGCACGCGCTGCTTCTCTTGATCCTTGATCTGCTCTTCCGCCACCTCCTCTGGCGAAAGGACGACCTCCACATCTGTAATGGCCGTTGCAACTGCCAACGCGATTGGGGGCGATGTATGGATCTCTCCCGAATGCAGCATTCCAGGGGAAGCTTGGGTTGCGAACCCTGCGCAGGTAATTGTCAGTTGAAAGGGCCCGGGAGCGATGTTGGCAAAGGAGAATTGCCCATCTTGGCCGGTTACCACGACCTGAGCAGGGGAGTGATCTTCACGGGTAAGGCTTACGCGGGCCCCAGCGACGACGGCTCCCGTTCGATCAACAACCGTTCCGCTGATGCTCCCTGGCAATTGTTGATCGGGCGCCTGCTGGCCCGTAGGGTGGCCCACCCCCTGATCTTTGCAACCGGGCAGCGGGTTTTGCTGAACGGTCTGGCCGAAGCCGATCGACGCGCAACCCAAGGTGGCGAGCACAAAAACTATGAGTCCAGACCTAAAACGGAGAGCCATGAATATATTTCTTTCCACTGTCGTACTTCTATCGAGATCGCAGTTCGTTCAAAGGAATCCGTCCCCGCGCTCACGCCCCAAAAGTGCAGCGCTGGTTACAGAATACAAGAATCGCGGGCTGTGTAGCAGACGCGTAATCAAGCCAGAAGGTTACCCTTGTGTAACCCAAACACTCGTCGGCCGGGCTCGCGCTGCAAACCACCCGCTCTGCCAAGTTGAATCCGTCGAGCATCTCGATGTGTGACGCTCTTGAGGCCGTCGCGGTTTCCTGGCCCGCCCGCATGGTTCCCCGTAAACACAAAGCTACCACGCCCAACGGCCAACTTCTTAGGTCGATCTCGGCGGGCGATACAACTGTTGAAACGTGAAGGTTTAAGGCTAAATTGAACCCATTAAAGTGCTGACCTGCGCGCACTTGGAGACATGATTAAAATCTGACTCCACTCGGGACATTGCTGCTGCAGGGGCCGCTGGTAAGGAGAAGATCAGCCCCAAATCATCTCTATTTCCTCCCCCCTAAACAATTTCTAGTGCGGAATGCGCGAAAAGACCTTGGATTAAGGCGAGGGATGGTTTATCGTGGCCGACACGAAAGTTAGGAACAGGATAGGTCAGCCGAACTCGGGTGAGGCCAGGATCATTCGGTTCCTGGGTTTAATCAAGAATTGGCCGTAACGTAGCGAAGGTTCGGAGAGGGACTCCAGCCATGAAATTTCCTCGTTGTCTGCCCACCTTTCCTCTAGTTCTATCGATGTGTCTGTTCACGTGTTTCTCGGCAACCGCTTCGAGCGCGGCTGACTCTTCTCGGTCAGAGGAGCCGGATGCAAAGCCCTCCCAAGCCGCAAGTGTCATCATTCCTGGCCCTCTGCGTTCTTTCATGCGGATGGCCGGCATCAGCCAGAAGGTCACGCCAGAAGAAGTCCTACCCCTGCTCGCGCACAACGTGTTCGCACAGGGTTATGAGGGTTCTCGAGACGGGGGGCGGCCAACGGAATTTCTGATTTTGTTGACCCGGTATGTCCATCAGGCGAGAGAACTTGCCGCTCTGGCAGGTGCTGACGGCAGTATCCACGTCTCGAATTGTGATGAGGCGAAGCCGTTGCTCCACACTCTTGGTTACCGGGTGCGCCAGGACTGTGGAGCGAAGAATACCGCCCTGGTGACCGCCGATCCGGAACGGGCTTTTGTCACGATTGACTCTGGCTTCCCTCTGCCCGAGCTGGAACTCACGCTCCAGGGAGGCAAGCCCTTTACTTATGCATTTCCCGCCTCCCAGGTTCCTGTGATGTTTACGGAAAGCGATTGGACAACCATAAGTAGTGAAAGCAGGAAAGGTTCGAGAGATTTGATCGAAACCCTTCTCCACGATCCTCTGCTATGCCGTCTCTACTGGGCATTGAGTCGAACCGATGCCGAAAGCCGGGTTGCGTTGCAGCGATCCGTGGGGCTTGGGACACTGCTTCCCGTCGCCGCCGTCCTGGATTTTTACGGAAGCCATATTTGCATTAGATCCGGCCGTGTGATCGTGCCGGGAGGAGCGGGCGCGCCCTCTGCCTGGAAGGATCTGACGGGGGCGAGCCCAGATTCGCCAAGAGAATTTGTTGGCCGGTTGCTCGCCAAGGACAATGGCTGGCTGGCCGCTTATTTTGATGCTTTGTCGCGGGTCAATCAAACTCAACAGGCCCACTTCACCGAAGTCCGGCTGCGGCGTTTCTACGAGAGTTTTCGCGGCCAGTCGATTTCTCCCGATGCGGCCAGACCAGCGTTCCGGCCGGCTCCGGCGCTCCTGCTTCTGATGACCCGGCTGCAGTGGCAGCCTAACGGTGAACCCTACGTCCCCGGAAATCTGGAGGTTTGGAAACAAATCCTCCAGCAGAAGAGTGATTCCAAGATTATTCGTGAGTCGGGCAAGCGCGCCGGTCACATCAACCATCCCGAGCAGCTGGCGGAAACAATGTTCGCTCTTTGCCGGGTGGAGACGGAGACCGGACCGCTGCAAATCTATCTCATGTTGAGCGAACTGGACAGCAAACGGTCTCCGGAAAATCGCTTGAGTCCTCAGACCGTTCTCTTGATGGCCAGCCGGTTCGCCGACTTCAGCAATCAATATCTGATCTTCTCGGAATTTCCGGACTTGAACGATGCATCCATCACTCACTTTCTGAATGTAGCCGAAAGCCTGGGCAAAATTCCCAACCATACGTTGCGAGGCAACGCTATGGGGATATTCCAGGCCAACATCGGGATGTGGCAAATCCTGGCCCGTCAGGGGCAGATTCAAAGCTCCGCGCTGAATGATTCCTGGCAGAACGTGATTAAGCCTTTTGGCAAGGTACTTTCGTCGCCCCAGCTCTTCGATGCTGGCAGCGACTCACTGGGTGAGTTGCTGCTGGCGGCAACCGGCCAGCGGAGCGGTTCTCAGGACGAAATCATCGACTTGCTCGCGGGTCCTCGGCAAGCGAGCCCCGATGGCCAAAGGATGCACCAGGAAGTGGCGAATGAAATTCGATCGGTGATGGACGGCCAGCGCCTGGTTTCTCTGGATACGATCCTGGGCCTGGGCGACGGCTTAGATGCCATGGCGCACGGAGCGGCTATGGGCGATAGTTTGGTCCCGTTGGCTGGAGAGCTTCGGGAATTTGAGATGCCGCGCCCGATTTTCAGCAGTGGTGAGAGAACTCAATGGGCAACCGGAGTCTACAACAACCGTCACACCGATCTTCAGATGCGGACGGATTTGACGAAAGTGATCAAGGCTCCCGGTTCGAAGCAGCAATTAGAAGACGCCCGAGGTCAGCTCTGTCCGTTTCTGCGGGACACCCTTGTGGGCTTGAACTACGCGTATTACGAACCACCGGGAGCTCAGATTTTACACATCAATCCACTCTTCGTTCGGTCTCATGACTTTTCGGGAGATACGGTCGCGGGCGTGGACCGAGTCTGGCAAGCTCCCCAGTTGTTCGGGGAGGGCTCTCCGGCGGGAGGGGGAGCTCATCTGGTTGGCTCGCTAGCGGACTTGCCATATGTCCTCGCACAGGTGGAGCAAGATTTCATCGCCCCGGAAAACGTCCAAGCTCTAATCTGGAGGGAGTTGGTCCCCGGTCTTTTGATCAACGCAACCTTACCTCGCTGGTGGGGCGTGAGCCAGAGTGAACTTCATGCCATCACCCTCTATCAACGATCTGGAGAGGAACTTTTGACGGCTTCGGTAGGAGATCCACAACTGCGGACCAAGGTGATGACGATCTTGTCCGACCGTATGGATCCGCAAGTCTCTGCCCGGGTTGAGACCGCTCTGGTCACGGGACGCCTGGCTGACGCAGATCCTCAAATGACGCCGGCTGACTCGTTCTATCTGGCGGCAGAGTTTCGTCGAAGATTTTCTGGACAGACCGATTCCTTGGGACCCGCCAATCAGGAGTTGGAAAGCCTGAGTCGCCGGAATCCCACAGAGCTAAGCTGGGACAGGCTGTCGCAAGACTTCGGCGTACCCCATCCGATCCTGGCGCAGAGCTATTCGCGCGAATTGCTGAATCTGAAACCGTTTCCCGCCTTCGAGGGCTATTCCAGCCGTTTGCTAGCCGAGACTTGGGATTCGAACAATTTGTACTGGGCTAGGTTGGCGGATGAAAAGGGCTACTCAGCAGTGATGCTGAATGTCCTGGTTCCCCAACTGACACATCGGATGGTCGAAAAGATATTTGCGAGTGACTTCGAGGATTGGCCGGCCATGCTTCGCGCCATGAGGGAAACTGGAGAAGAATTTCGGCAGGGGAAGATTGCTTCGTTATCGCCAGATGCCGCGATCACCCAGCCGTGAACTGTTGTGTTGGAGAAAAGAGAAGCCTTAAGTTGTTACATCAATACGAGGCCGCGTAGCGGAACAGGGATATATGACAAAGAAATCGTTTTTGTTTCTCGCGTTAGTTCTGATCCTCTTCTCCAGCCCCGGGCTCCGAATGGCCGCTCAGGAAAGTGCCCCGAACATTCGAGTCGTCGTCGACATGGTGCAGTTAAATATAGCGGTGACCGACAATAAGGGGAACTACGTTACCGGCCTTCATCCCTCGGACTTCGCAATCGTCGAGGACAGCATTCCGCAAAAACTCGCGACGTTTGGCGAAGGCAACGAACCCGCATACAGAGTGGCGGACACGTCGACGAGTGAAAAAAACTCGACGAAGGCTGGTGCGCAACAACCTCAAGCGGATCCCAAGTCGGCCGTAGACGACGCCTCTCAAAGCTTGGGTTCAATGGTGGCTGGTGCTAACGTTTTCCTGCTCTTCGATACCAGCAACTATATGTACCGTGGCTTTGTCTTCGCGCAAGATGCTATCGCTGATTTCGTGCGTTCCCTGGAAAGCGCGGATAAAGTGGCCTTCTACTCTTACAGTCGCGATCTTTCCCGCTCCGCTCCGCTCACTCCTGACCGGGAAGCGGTCCTGCGAGGTGTCCGTGCAACCGTGGCCGGAGACGATGCAGCACTCTACAACTGCCTGTTGCTGACTATCAAAGATGCGGCTCACTTTACTGGAAGAAAGGTAGTGGTAGTTTTCTCAAACGGTCCGGACAATTCCAGCATGGTGCCTCCCGAGGATGTGGCCGAGTTGGCCCAGTCCACGGGGACGGCTATTTACATGATCAGCACTCAGTTGGCGAAGCTCGAACCAGTTTCCACGGCAGTTTTTGAACGTATGACCGCGGCCACGGGAGGCAAAGCGTATTTCGCCAAGAACTGGAGAGACGAACAACGAGCGTTCGCTTCGATCCGGGATGACCTCGCGCATCTCTATTCGCTTAGCTACTATCCTCAGCCGAATCCCAACCGAGGCTGGCGTGGCATCACGGTGAAACTGGTGGGCGAGCATCTGAAGAAGTACCACATCCGGACGCGAAATGGGTATCGTCCGCAACCCAACCGGTTCGCGGCGGGAACTACCACAGCTTCTGCGTCGGAGGCTGTTCCGAATAATCAGTAGTTGGCATCGCTGACTTCTGCGCTTGGTTCAAGTCAGATTGTCTGACGACAGTCTGATTTCTCGCAATTTCTGCGCCGCATATTCTGGCGTGATATCACGTTGCGGGGATCCCAACAGTTCGAAGCCAACCATAAACTTCCGGATACTGGCAGACCTGAGAAGAGGCGGGAAAAAGTGCGCGTGGAAATGCCATTCACCGTGCTTCGTTTCGTCGGTCGGTTGCTGGTGAAATCCCATCGAATACGGGCAAGACACCCGGAACAAACCGTCGTATCGGCTAGTGACGCGCTTCAAGATATCGGCCAGCGCGGATCGGCCTTGTTCATCGAGGCCACGCATGTTGCCCACGTGTTGCCTGGAGACCACCAGGATTTCATAGGGCCAGACCGCCCAGAAGGGCACTACCGCCAGAAAATGGTCATTGCCGCAAACCAAGCGGTCTCCGGAAGCTTCCTCCAGGCCG
>Ga0210405_10004599_pt1 | contig 12935 bp, 10 predicted proteins | sample IncBWH11MmetaG_FD_155492 | JGI IMG/M metagenome (GOLD analysis project Ga0210405, IMG submission 155492) | Forest soil microbial communities from Barre Woods Harvard Forest LTER site, Petersham, Massachusetts, United States - Inc-BW-H-11-M | ecosystem: Environmental > Terrestrial > Soil >... | reverse complement strand
AAAGCGCGCGGCGAGATGGAGGATGTCACCGCAGACGGGGTTGGTGACGTCGACGCTCGCGGTGGCGTTGGGGAGTTTGCCGGCGTTGCGCGGGGATTGGAAGTGGTCGAGGATGGCGTCGCTGGGCATGCTTTGAGTATCCCAAGACGCGCACGGTTCGGGCAATGGATGGATGCTTACGGGAGTGAAGAAGGTTTGAACATTTCATGACTGTGGTGGCGGCGGTGATTGAGCGTGAGGATCGGAGGATCTTGATTGGGCAGCGGAGGCGTGGGGATACTTCTCCTCTAAAGTGGGAATTTCCTGGCGGGAAGATTGAGGCGGATGAAGAGCCGGAGGCGGCGCTGGCTCGGGAGTTGCGGGAGGAGTTGGGGGCGACGATGGTGCGCTGCGTGGAGATGGGGCGGTTGCGGCATGTTTATGCGAGCGGTTCGAATCCCGTAGAGATTCGGTTTTATGCGGCGGAGATTACGGACGAGAATGTTGAGCCGAAGTGTTTCGAGCAGATTGCTTGGGTGTTGCCCAGGGAATTGGGGGATTACGATTTTTTGGATGCGAATCGGGTGTTGATTGCGCAGTTGGCTACCGGGAAAGTGAAGGCGGCGGAATTGTTGAGGAATGCTGAAGATTCAGAGTGATCGGGTTTTAGATTCGAACACGCTGTGAACGCATACGTTTCGATATTGCTTCGAGATTAAATTCAAAAACCATAAAGTCAAAGACCCCACCCTTGCAAAAAACGAAAGGATGGGGCACCCTCCGCATTTCTGTGAGTTGTGATTAACTGTTTGGCCCTGCATTCCGGACGATCGTTAAGACAACACCTACGGAGAAGGTGAAAGCGGCGGAATTGTTGCGGAACGCGAAAGACTCAGAGTGATGAGGGTTTAGATTCGAAATAGATGTGAAGGCGTACGTTTCGATATTCCTTCGACATTTAAATTCAAAAACATTAAAGTCAAAGACCCCACCCTTGCAAAAAACGCAAGGATGGGGCACCCTCCGCGTTTTTGTGGCTTTGATTATCGGCGAGGTTGCCGTGTCGACGACCCGCTAAGACAACACCTTACGAGATAACTGGGTTTAGTTTTTCGGGGTCGATGCCGAGGTCTTTGATGGCTTGGTCGATTAGTTTGCGGTCTATTTTTCCGTCGATGAAGAGTTCGTGGAGGGTGGCGAGAGTAATGAAACGGGCGTCGACTTCGAAGAATTCGCGAAGCGAGGCGCGACCTTCGCTGCGGCCGAAGCCGTCGGTGCCGAGAGAGGCGAGACGGCGCGGGAGCCACTTGCTGATCATGTTGGGCAGCGTTTTCAGATAGTCGGACGCGGCCACCAATACGCCCGGGGCGTCACCTAACGTGCTGGCGATGTAAGGGACGCGCTGTTTGGCGCCGGGGTGCAGGCGATTCCAGCGATCGGTCTCGTTGCCGTCGACGTAAAGCTGCTTATAGCTGGTGACGCTCCAAACGTCGGCGGCAACGCCGTATTTTGTTTCCAGAATTTCCTGAGCTTGCAGAACCTCGCGAAGGATGGCGCCGCTGCCAAAAAGTTGCGCGCGCAGCTTGGACTTTTTATTTTCGGAAGCGCGGAAGCGGTACATGCCGTTGAGAATGCCTTCTTTGACGTCGCCGGGCATGGCAGGCATGGCGTACTGCTCGTTCATGACGGTGATGTAGTAGAAAATATTCTCGCCGTCTTTATACATGCGGCGAATGCCGTCTTGAATGATGACAGCGATTTCGTAGGCGAATGCGGGATCGTATGCGCGCAGATTGGGAACGGATAGCGCGAGGACGTGGCTGTTGCCGTCCTGGTGCTGCAAACCTTCTCCCGCGAGGGTAGTGCGGCCGGCGGTTCCTCCGAGCAGGAATCCGCGGGTGCGCATATCGGCGGCGGCCCAGATGAAATCGGCGATGCGCTGGAAACCGAACATGGAGTAATAGATAAAAAATGGAATGGTGTTGATGCCGTGGGTGGCATAGGCCGAGCCCGCGGCGATGAAGGAGGCCATGGAGCCGGCTTCGGTAATTCCCTCTTCGAGGATTTGACCGTCTTTCGCTTCTTTGTAATATAGGAGGGTGTTTACGTCGACGGGCTCGTAGCGTTGGCCGACGCTGGAGTAAATGCCCACGGTGCGGAATAAGGATTCCATGCCGAAGGTGCGGGCTTCGTCGGGGACGATGGGGACGACCAGCTTTCCGATTTCGGGATCCTTCAGCATTTTGCGCAGCATGCCGACGAAGGCCATGGTGGTAGAAACTTCGCGGCCATAGCTGCCTTCGAGAAATTCATTGAAGAGTTCGTCGTGATCGGCGACGAGGGGCTTCGAACGGACGCTACGCATTGGAACGTAGCCACCGAGGGCTTTGCGACGGGCGCGAATATATTGAATTTCATCGCTGTTTTCAGGCGGGCGATAAAAAGGAACTTCGACGCAGTCTTCGTCGTTGAGGGGAACGGCGAAGCGCGAACGGAAGACGCGCAGCTCGTCTTCGTTTAATTTTTTCTGCTGATGGGTGACGTTTTTGCCTTCGCCAGCTTCGCCGAGACCATATCCTTTAATGGTGCGAGCGAGGATAACGGTGGGGCCGCCTTTGTGTTCGGTGGCGGCTTTGTAGGCGGCGTAAACTTTGCGCGGATCGTGGCCGCCGAGGCGCAAGCGGCGCAAAGCGTCGTCGGAGAAGGGCTCGACAAGCTTCAACAAACGCGGGTCGGAGCCGAAGAAATGCTGGCGTACGTAAGCGCCAGATTCGACGACGAGTTTCTGGTATTCACCGTCGACTAATTCGCCCATGCGCTTGACCAGCAAGCCTTCGGTGTCGCGATCGAGGATGGGGTCCCACTCGCTGCCCCAGAAAACCTTGATGACGTTCCAACGCGCGCCGCGAAAGGCGGATTCGAGTTCCTGAATAATCTGGCCGTTGCCGCGGACCGGGCCGTCGAGACGCTGCAGATTGCAATTGATGACGAAGATCAAGTTGTCGAGTTTTTCGCGAGAGGCGAGGGTGATTGCACCGAGGGATTCGGGTTCATCGGTTTCACCATCGCCTAGGAAGGCCCAGACTTTGGCGTCGGAGACGGGTTTCAGGCCGCGGTCTTCGAGATAACGGTTGTAACGAGCCTGGTAGATCGCCATCAACGGGCTCAAGCCCATGGAGACGGTGGGAAATTCCCAGAAATCAGGCATGAGCCAGGGATGCGGATACGAAGAAAGGCCGCCGCCGGGCTTCAGTTCACGACGAAAATTTTCGAGCTGCTGGGCGGAGAGGCGGCCTTCGAGGAAGGCGCGGGCGTACATGCCGGGCGAAGCGTGGCCCTGGAAGTAGACGGTGTCGCCTTCGAATTCATCGGTGCGGCCGCGGAAGAAATGGTTGAAACCGACTTCGTAGAGCGTGGCGGCGGAAGCGAAAGTTGAGATGTGGCCGCCGATATTGTGTTCGACACGATTGGCGCGCACGACCATGGCCAGTGCGTTCCAGCGTACGAGACTCTTGATGCGGCGCTCGAGTTCCTGGTCGCCGGGATAACGCGGCTCGAGGCGGTGCGGGATGGTGTTGGCGTAGGGAGTGTTGGCAGTGAAAGGTAAGTCGATGCCGTTGACGGTGGCGTGGGCGCGGAGGCGTTCAAGAATTTCAGTGGCTACTTCGGCGCCGCTGGATTCGAGGACCGCGTCAAGCGATTCCAGCCATTCCTGAATTTCTACGTCATCGACGCCGTGAGGCTGATGCGTAGGGACCGGAGCCTGCACCTCGTCGGGCTGCGCAAAGGTTCCGTTTGGGTGCGTGAAAATTTCGTTGTCCATAACTGGCGATGGCCCTTCTTTTTTAAAAAATAGGAGCGCGAAGTGCGAGCGCTAAAGACTTATACGTGCGATAAGAAGAATAGAATACACCCTCAGGGCAAATTTATGCGCGGCACAAAGAGGGTAGAAGAAAAATCCTGGGCTAGAGAGTGCGGCCGCCGTCGAGGAGCAGAACTTCGCCAGTGATGAATGGGGAGTTGGTGAGGAAGGAGATGGCGGCGGTGATGTCATCGGTTGTGCCGGTGCGCTGGAGCGGGGAGCGCTTGATGAAGTCGGCTGCTAAATCTGGCGGGTCGCCGGGCATGGTGATCGTGCCGGGAGCGATGGCGTTGACGCGGATTTCTGGAGCGAGCGCTTTGGCAAGGACGCGTGTGAGCATGATGACGCCTGCTTTGGATACGCTGTGGGGGATGTAGCCGGTCCAGCCGAGGAAGCCGGCGACGTCAGAAAGATTGATGATGACACCGTTGTATTTTTTCAGTAGGGGGGCGGCGGCCTGGGAACAAAAAAATAGGGCTTTGAGATTTACGTCGAGCGCGGCGTCCCAGATTTCTTCGGTGATGGCTTCGAAGTCGGCGTGGAGGAAATTAGAGGCGTTGTTGACGAGGATGTCGAGGCGGCCGAATTCTTTAGTGGCGTTGCCGAAGAGTTTGTCGATATCGGATTTTTTGGCGAGATCGGCGGGGACAGATATTGCGCGACGGCCGAGGGTGGCGATTTCCGTTACTACTTCCCGGGCTTCCGAGGCTGAGCCATGGTAGTGCACAACTACATCGGCGCCTTCGCCAGCGAGGTGTAGCGCGATGGCTCGGCCGAGGCGTTTGGCTGCGCCTGTGACCAAGGCGACTTTCCCATTTAGGTGGCGAGCATTGAAATCGGTGGCGGGCATTGTCTATCAAAAAAGTAGCACACTCGACCAAACGAAGCGGCAAGCAATTCCGGCGACGTCAGCGAATTTGCTGCAAGAGTTTTTGGACGGATTGGGCTGGCAAATAGTGACGTGCTGATAGAATCTAAGGCGGCGGAGGGGAAATGAATCTTGATTTGCTGGCGATTGCCGCGCATCCGGATGATGTGGAGTTGAGTTGCGGCGGCACGATGCTGCGGATGGCGCAGCAGGGATATAAGACGGGAATTCTGGATCTGACTGCCGGGGAGATGGGTACGCGGGGGACGCGCGAGACGCGGGCGAAAGAAGCGGAGGCGGCTGGCAAGATTTTACAGGTGTCGTGGCGTGGGATCCTTGGGGTGCCGGATTCCGATGTGCAGGCCAGCAGAGTGAACAAACTGCTGCTGGCGGCCAAGATCCGGGAGTTGCGGCCGAAGACGGTGATTCTTCCCTATTGGGAGGCGCGCCATCCGGATCATTATCATGCGTCGGCGCTGGGCTATGAGGGTTGCTTCCTGGCGGGATTGAAGCAGCTGCCGATTGAGGGTGAGGCTTACCGGCCGTTCAAGATTTTGTATTCCACATCGTATGCTGGCGTGCGTCCAACCTTTGTGGTGGACATCAGCGCGCAATATGATGAGCGGAAACGCGCGATTCTGGCGTACTCCTCGCAATTTCCGGGGAATGTGCCGGCGGATAAAGGAGCGGTGCATCTGGGGCTGGACGAACTGGAAAATGAGATGAACCAGTTGGCGCGGCATTACGGGCAAATGATTGGCGTGAAATATGGGGAGCCGTTTTTAGTTAAGGAGTTGATGAAGGTTGACGACGTGGTGAAGATGGAAGTGCGCTCGGTCTAGGGCGCCGGGTTTTCTGGGGAGCTAACGTGATTCGTTTTCCTGAGCGGGCGAAAAGCCCGGGATGTTTTGTCCGGTGGAAGTGCGTTCGGCGCGGACGCGGGTCAGGGCTTCCTCTTCGGAGCCGGATTTGCGGAGAATGACTATGGTGCTGAGGGCCTCGGTGTACAGGCGGGTGACCAGGTAGGTGTCGCCGGTTCCGTCCTTTTTCCAAAGTTGGCCAATCTGGATTTTCGGAACGCTCATAGGCAGAGTTCGAATGTAGTGTGCCAGAGGAGGGGTGTCAACTGTCCCGCCGAGCCAGATGTCATATGTTGTCAATTTTAGATGTACGCAGGGTCAGAGCAGGAAACCTTATATTGGGGCCTGACATCGTACCTGAGACGGTGTAACCCGCGAGCAGCGACTCGCGAGAGGTGTATACTCGGGTTGAGTTGGAAGGGGTTATCCTGATGATTCCATCTACATTTCAACGGGTGCTGACGGTAGCGGTCGCGGGGGTGTTGGTGCTCATGCCAGGGTTGGCGATGGCTCAAGGGCAACCGGCCAGCCAAAGTTCTGGGCAGCAGCAACCCACGGGACAACCAACTTCCCAACCGCAGCAGACTCAAGACCCGTCGCAATGGCCCTCACAATGGCCGCAACCTACGCCGCCGCCTCCTCCGCCGCAAACGACGCCCACACCTCAAGCGACGTCACAGCCGGTGCAGAAACCGGGGGCTGATCAGCCGGTGCAGCAGAAAGATACGGTAACCCCGAAGAACTCCAAAGAGGATGTGGAAGCGATTGGGAATCGCGGAATCGGCAAAGGCGTAAATTTTTATTCGCTGGAACGGGAAATCGCGCTGGGCAAGAGTCTGGCGCAGGAAGTGGAACGCTCTTCCAAACTGATTGACGATCCGGTCGTGGTCGAGTACGTGAATCGCGTGGGGCAAAACCTGGTGCGCAATTCAGACGCGCGCGTGCCTTTTACGATCAAGGTGATCGATTCGGACGTAGTGAATGCGTTCGCGTTGCCGGGCGGATTTTTTTACGTGAACAGCGGATTGATTTTGCGCGCGCAAGAAGAATCGGAGTTGGCGGGCGTGATGGCGCATGAAATTTCGCACGTGACCGCGCGACATGGAACGAAGCAGGCGACCAAAGGCGAATTGATGCAGCTGGCGACGATTCCTTTGATTTTGTTGGGACCTGGCGGTTGGGCGGGATATGGAATTTACGAAGCATCGCAGCTGGCAATTCCCTTCTCGTATCTGAAATTTTCCCGAGATGCGGAGCGCGAGGCGGATTACCTGGGACTGCAGTACATGTATAAAGCGGGCTACGACCCGAACGCGTATGTGACATTTTTTGAGCGAATTCAGGCTGATGAAAAGCGGCAGCCGGGAACGATCCCGAAGATATTTTCTACGCATCCACCGACACCGGAGCGCATCGCGAATACGCAGAAGGAAATTGCTCGCATACTACCTGCCAAGCAGGAGTATGTGGTAACTACATCGGAGTTCGACACAGTGAAGGCGCGGCTGCGAAATATTGTGTTCTCTCGCAAAGTGCAGGCGGCGCCTGGGAAACCGACGTTGCGCACGAAGACGGAGCAGAGCGGCAAGCAGGGTCAGGGCACGGATCCCAACGCCAATCCGGACGATGACCGGCCGACATTGAAGCGGCGGCCAGATACACAGCCTTAATTTCTGTAAGGAAGCCAACTTAGACTGAGATTCTTGAAAAAGGGGCGGCATTTGCCGCCTTCTTTTTTTTGCATCTCGCTAACGGATAGATTACTAGGGCGTGGTGGCTAGTAGCTGCGTTCCGGGCGGCGTTCGTCGGGCACGGCAGCAATTCCCAAGCGGCGCAGCTCGTCGGCGTAATATTTGCGATAGAGCACGTCCCACTCTTCGCTGCCCTCGAGAATTTCTTTTTTCTGCGAAGTGATTTTCTTGCGGACTTCGAGATCGGCTTTTTCTTCTTCACGCAGGGTGTCGGTGAGAATCTTGACGACCTGCTGGCGGATGGTGTCGCGGTCGTCGACAAATTCGACTTCATTGCTGGCTACCAGAACGTCGGTGAGCTGGTGCGACAAGCGGATTATTTTTTCCCTGGTCAGACGCATCGTTTAGAAACTTCTCCAATTCCTGGATTACATAAACCGGGCCAAAATTAGCGAAGCACCAGCTTGCGGTCGCGGGCCAACTGGCCCTTCACCTTTTTGTACATTTCCTGATATGAGACTCCGGTACGGCGCATTTCGTCTTGATGCTCGGTAAGAATCTGGCGCACTTCGTCGTTCAGGCGATCTTCGACGGACAATTCCTCGTTCATGCGCTGGCGCAGGCGCAGAGCAACGGCGTTGATCGCCTCCGTTTCGATTTGGCCGCCTTCCACGAGGCGTTTCACAATTTCGGTGGCGATGTAACCGACATAATCCCGCGCAAGCAGCATCGTTGATCGAGTCCTTGTGTACTGTGAGAGAAGTTGAGTTTACTGGCTGCGTGTGGAAAGTGCAAGAAAGCTGCGGCGATGAAGGAAATCGAGTGCTGGGCACGTTTCAGGTTGAAGCGGTGAGATAAAGGCAATTTTCTGCGTTCGTTGACGGTCGAGGAGGCTTCAGGTACGATGAAATGCGTAAGGGCGGTTAGCTCAGCGGTTAGAGCGTTCGGCTTACACCCGAAAGGTCATCCGTTCAAATCGGATACTGCCCACCATCCGTGCGCAATACCCTTCAGCGGGGACGTAGTTCAGTTGGTTAGAACGCTGTCCCGTCATTGGTTAGAATCCCACACTGTCACGGCAGCTTCCCTCCCCTGCTTCACAAGAGACCCATATAAAGGATACTTTTCGCATATCGCAGAGTGCGTTACCAGACAACGGCGATTGCGAAGCTCGCACGTCCTGTAAGGCGTCCGAAGGGCCTCCCTTTATCGATTACGTAGCTATGCAAACTAGTCCTTTGTCGGAGACTGTTTTGCTCGTGGCACACGCCGAGTAGGCCTGGGGAATCTCACCCCAAGCCCCTCACAGAATTCCGGACTTGAACCTCTCGATTCATCCGGCTCGTGCCATCCAACGAGAGCTGCCGCCCTCCGTCAAAACCGGCGGGCTCCTCCTGTTGCCAGTTGGCCCATTATGGTTCCGACGTGGATAGCCTGCCCGCTTCGCTCCACGGACATTACTCCGCTTCAACGCTACTACCAGGCAGTCCGCCCCTCGGCATCGCATCCGTACTCTCGCCCTCGTGGTTCAGTCCACTTGTGGCTTCTCCGTTTGCATCGATGCCAAGGTTCTCATGTTCCATACGCCCGCCTCTTCTAGGTTCAGGCCACCTGTATGCCGGATGCCGCTCCGTCCGTAAGCAGGTTCCGCCGGAGCTGCTCCCGCGATCTTCTAACTACCGCGGTTTCGACATCGTCTTAGCTATTTTCGACACGGCAGTGGTTCGCTTTCGTTCCTCTCCCTAGAAGTCACCTGACCCGAAGTTCGCTTCCGGGCCTTTTCCTTCTCCGCTCACCACCACCCTCCTGAGAGGGCAGCAGCAGAAGGTGGTTTGAGTCCTGCTCCTGCAAGCCGGTTCGAGGGGCCTTCCCTCATCAGTCGTATAGTTACGCAAAACCGAACGGCCAGCTGCGTTGCTCCGTTTTGCTCATGACGCAATTAGAAGTTCAATTTCAGGGCAACTTGGGCGACGCGCCCGGGTTGTGATTTTAGGATTTGGCCAAACGTAGCATCGTCGCGGTTGCCATCCACAGCATTTGCGCCATCGAATTGGGCATGGTTGAAGGCGTTGAAGGTCTCGAAACGGAACTCCAGTGAGGCGGATTCCGTGACCTTGGTGAGTTTTCGCAGAGCCATGTCGTAATTGTCTATGCCCGGTCCGTAAAAGAAACGGCGGGAAGAATTGCCAAACGTGCCTAGCGCGTTCGGGCTAAAGATTTTGGTGTTAAAGGCCAGAGAATTGTTGCGCGGATTGCGATTGATATCCAGCGACCCCTGACTCGGATTGAAATTGGGAAGATCGATGCTGACGCTGTTGACGCCGTTGTTCTGGACTTGAACCAATGCGTTGTCCCCGAAACTCTGAAACGTGACCGGCAACCCAGTGGCATAGCGGGTGATGCCGGAAATTGCCCAGCCGTGCGTGAGGCGATTCGATGTTCGGAACAATTTGTCGATGGGCAGCTCGTAGTTGTAGCTGAAAACAAAATTATGTTTGAGATCGAAGGCCGAAATGGCGTACTCCTTGCGAAAATCAAACGGATTGACCTGTTCTTGAATGCTGGACGTCCAGTCCATCGACTTGCCATACGTATAGCTGGCCAGGAAAGTGAATCGTCCCGCGGTTCGTTTGAGAGACGTTTGAAGGCTGTTGTAGTTGGCGTTGCCCATGTTCTGGTACACCGCGTCGGTGCCGATTGTATTTGGATACGGGGAGCGGGTTCCGTTGACGATCGTTCCGTTGGCGCGTGTGTACACGGTGTTTTCGCCAAATGGACCGCACGTGGGAGTTCCCGGCATTACATCTTGCGGCTGACTCAAACCAAGGCAGAGCGCCGGGTTTCCAGGACTCACCGAGTGAACAGCAAGCAGATGGCGGCTAAGAGAACCAATGTAGCCGATGCTCAACACTGTGTTGGAACTAAGTTGCCGCTCGACCGTTAAGTTGGCCGACATCGTGTACGGAGTTTTGTTATGCGGATATACGCTACCTGCACCGCTTATGGGTGTATAGCGCGACCAATCTACGTTGGGGGCGGGATTTGTGGGTGACACGTTATACGGCGGAACGTTCACCGGAAATTGCTGAATGTAGTTCGTCCCTGTCAGTGCACCGACGAAGGGCGTAGCCATCAGCGGGGCTTCCGGGCTTGTGTATGTCAGCCCGTACGGTGGATTGCCTGTCGGATAAGCGACGGTCAGACCTTCGACGGCCGTGAAGAACCGCCCGCCACCCGCGCGAATGCTGGTCTTTCCCGGCCCGCCTGTCAGTTTGCTTAACCATCCGCTCGAAAAAGATGGTGAATAAGCAACACCGACGCGCGGTGAAAAGTTATCGAGCGGTGACGGTGCGATCGCCGCAGGAATATGTGAACCGTTTGGCAACGGATCGCCCGGAACCAAGTAACCAAGTGGCGCACCTGGGAATGTAGTTGACTCTACACCCTGAACAAACGTAGTGGTCTGATGATGCTTCTCGGCCCAAGGGGTGATGTAGTCCCAGCGCAGACCATAATTGAGAGTGACGTTGGGCCGAATGCGCCAGCTGTCTTGCGCGAAGACACCGCCGTTCGCGGCGCTCTCGTAGAATGCCGGCGAAGACTGTTGCGAGTAAAAATCGGGCAGGCCAAGCAGAAAATCTGCGAAGCCGTTGCCGGTGGACTGATTGCCGCTGCCGAAGAACGAAAATGTTCCATTGGCAACCAAGTCAGGATTCTGTTTCACCTTGTACCAGATGTATTCGAAACCCGTCTTGACCGTGTGATTGCCTCTGACCTTGGAAACCGTATCGCTAGCATCAACGGTGTTGTTGACCTGGGCAACGAAGAACGGTTCCGTTCCCGTCGTAAACGAGTTGAAGTACAGCGTCTCCACACCCGCAAATTTCGGTGCGCCCTGAATGATGCCCTGGCCCCCGGTCGAAATTCCTTGCTGGCTAAGGGTGGTGCCGACACCACCTTGCGGAACGCCAAGATTATTATTTAAGCGGGTCGCGTTGAAGCGCACTTCGTTGACGAGTGTCGAACCAAAGGTCTTTGTGTTGCTGATCACAAACAATTGATCCAAACCACTGGAGGTCGCGTTGAAGGCTCCGCCGTTCGGATTGGGTACCGTTGCACCGCCGAAACCGGAGGGATAAGGATTGTCGAGATTGTATTTGTCATAGAAATAGTAGAACGAGAAATTGCCAGAGCGATCTGAATTCCAATCGACACGGCCTGCCGCTTTTTCATCGTGAAGTGTTAGAGCTTGAGAGGTCGATTCGAAATCCTGCATTCCAAGACTGGGAGAGGGAATGTACTGAAGCATCTTGGTCGCAGGAATGGCAAACGCTGATTGCGGTATGACGTTCCCGGGAAAGACGCTGGAGAAGGGTTCGCCCGACGTCACTTGGTAACCTAAAAGATTCGAAAGGGTGTGTGCCAGATAGGGCCCGTTCACTTTGCCGGTGAACGTGGGAGAATCCGAAAAATTGCCAGCACGATTGGCCATCGAAGGTACGGCAACAACTCCAGTATCCTGGCCTTGCTTGGTGTGCTGTCCCTGATAGTCTCCGAAAAAGAAGAGCTTATTGCGTTTGATCGGCCCGCCCAGGGTTCCTCCATATTGGTTCTGCTGGAAGGTCGAGCGCTGGGTGGAGAAGTAGTTTTTTGCATCAAGATCGGTGTTGCGCAGAAACTCAAAACCCGAGCCATGGAAGGCGTTGCCGCCGATCTTAGTCACTACATTGATCAGTCCACCGCTGTAATTCCCGTACTCCGCGTCGGTATTGCTGGTGAGGATACGAAACTCGGCGATGGAATCGAGGTTCGGAATGATTCCAGCTTGCTGGCCGATGCCTTCCTGAACATTCGCCCCGTTGATGGAGAAGCCGTTAGCATCCTCACGTTGGCCGTTTATCGAAAACTGGCCGGTATTTGTTGCTCCTGCGACCGGAACTGTCCCAAAGCCGCCACCGGACGTGCTGTTTCCCGCACCACTCGTCGTCAGTGGCGTGACACCCACTTGCGTGGCAAACAAGTCTGTATAACTCCTGCCATTCAGAGGAATCTCCGTAACTTTCTTGCTTCCGAGGACTTGCCCCAGCTGGGTGTCTGTCGTTTCCACTTGTGCGCTGTCTTCGGTAACCACAATCGATTGATCTTGCTGCTTCACTTGTAACGGCACGTCCAACACGAGCGCGCTGTTAATGTCGATCACCAAGCGCGAGTTTCGGTAGGGTTGGAACCCATCTGAAGTCACATCGACCTGGTATTGCCCGACGGACAAAACAGGAAACGTGAACACACCCTCTTGATCCGTGGTAGCGGTCAGTTTCGTTCCGGTTTGCGTATTTGTGATCACTACCGTCGCGCCAGGTATGGCTGAACCGGTTTGGTCCTTGACGACACCTGTGATTTTTCCTCCAACTTCCGCGCGGGCAGCGAAGGCGACGACAAAAACTGCAACCAGCAGAAACATGATTCTCTCTTTTACGCGATACATGATTTTCTCCCTTTATTTATTCGCGAATTGGTAGCGACCACTGCTTACAAACGACAAATGGCGTCTCGCATCTAGTGCCGGACTTGTCGTCACTGCTCAAATCCATTTCCACGTTCTTTCCTCCCTCCCTTATTCATGTTCAGCCACGATCTCCCAGCTAACTCCGCTGACGCAGGGCTCAAGACTCAAG
>Ga0210405_10004598_pt1 | contig 12936 bp, 6 predicted proteins | sample IncBWH11MmetaG_FD_155492 | JGI IMG/M metagenome (GOLD analysis project Ga0210405, IMG submission 155492) | Forest soil microbial communities from Barre Woods Harvard Forest LTER site, Petersham, Massachusetts, United States - Inc-BW-H-11-M | ecosystem: Environmental > Terrestrial > Soil >... | reverse complement strand
AATGGTAGAGCAGTTGACTCTTAATCAACGGGTTGGAGGTTCGAGTCCTCCCCGGTTCACCAACTCTTTTATTTTCAATACATCAAGCCGCCGCCAACTTCAGTTTGGTAACATCGAGTAACAACTCGGTCGTCATCTCGTTCATTGGAGCCCGGAAGTCCTCGGTTTCTACGTGCTGATATACAGAGAGTGTTGTTTGCACGCTTGAGTGTCCGAGTAGCTCCGAGACCACCTTTGTTGGATAACGCTTGAGCATTTGTGTGGACAGCGTGTGGCGAAAGTCGTGCCACCCGCCGAGCTTTATTCCAAGTGCCTCCGCCGCTGGCCGGAGATATCGATTGGCGGCATTCTTTGGGTCCACCGGTGTCCCGGCCTGGGATCGGAAAACCCATTCACCCTCACCAAGCAATTTCATCCGTTCGAGCAAGGCAGTAGGTATTGGAATACTGCGATTCGAGCCCTTCGTCTTAGTGGTTCCTTCTTTTCGCTCATAGATACGGCGTTGAATGTGCAGAGTATTTCCATCGAAATCCGACCACTTGATTCCAACGGCTTCTCCGATTCGAGTGCCTGTTGCGGCAAGAAAGATCACAAGTGTTGAGTACGGTTCCTCCAATTGTGCTGCGAGCGCAGCGACTTGATATGGAGTGAGAATTGTACGTTTCACCTTGGAGCCAGCGAGCGGCAGTCTCACTCCGGCGCAAGGATTCTTCTCAATCCAGTCACATGCCACAGCCCACGAAAGAACACGACTGAGCGAGGCCCTCATTCCGCGCAGAGTATTGCGACAAAACTTCTTCGCTCTGTCTGCAAGGAATGTCTCCACGTCGTACCGGCTGATTTCGGAAACTTGGCGAGTCCCAAAGGCCGGAACGATATACGACTTCAGGTTGTAGATGTAAGTGTCCGAAGTGCTTTCTTTGAGAGTTGGCACAACCGCCCCCTTCCATCTCTCGAAAAGCTCTCCGAAGTTTAATTGGGCTGTAGGTTTTTGGTTCATTAGGACCGAGAGGCGTTCCAAAGCCATCGCCTTGTTTGTGAGTTCGGAAACTGGACCGAGCTTCACATTTCGCTGACGGCGGGTAAATCCTCCGTCTGGTTTTGGCACATCCTCACGCCACATCCCATACCACATCTGGTTCCCCTTATTTCCTCTTTTCGATACAGAACCACGTTGATAACGCTTGAACCCCATAGGAACGATCCTTTCGGGTTTCAAGCGGTTTCCCTCATCTCTTCTACCCTGAAATTCGCGGTGAAGCAAGATGGGGTCAAATCGAACGAGACGGCCTACCCGGACCGCTGGCAGTTCGCTAGTGTGTCGACGCACCCAGCTTTCCGACACGCCTAACAGAGAAGCGGTCGCGGACACGTCTAGCAGACCTTGCGTAGTTATTGGCGTGGGTTGTTTCACTGATTCCACGATTAGGCGGCCTTCTCAGCTAGGATTGAGGAATCCGAAAGCAATTCTTCTAGCGGAGGCATAGCCAAGGCGGGGAGACTCACTGGACCGGCAGAAGGTGGCCAGAGCCCCAATCTGCTCAATTCGCCTTTGTCCTTGTAATAGCTGCTACGTGCGATGGCCCGTTTCAAATCTTCCATCGTTTCGGTTTCAAGACGGCGAAGGAATCCGAGGAGACGTGTAGCCTTCTGAAAGCCGAAATTCGCGTCCAAAACGCTCCGCGCAGCGTCTCGCGCCAGAAATTCGGTTGATAACGACATTTTGTCGAGAACTTCAACCAGGCAGCAGTAGGCGATCTCCGGTTGGAGAACATCCTGCAATGTTAGTTTTTTCTTTCCTTGCCGCCTCTGAAGATACCCACTCTTCTTCCTAAGCTGTATTTCAAAGCGGAGAACTCCAAGCGCCTCGGCAACCTTCTTTTTATCGTTCGCCAAAATTTCGTTGTACTTGTTATAAGCCCGAGCTCTGCGTCCGTTATTGCTCCACCATTCAACCCCGCCATACCCGTCGGTTGTCCGTCGATGCGTAAGAAAACTTAGCCCGCCTAGAGTGCTTACGTAGTCGGCAAGCGACGGACCGACCCGAAAGTTATGGCAATAGTCCACTCGTAAATAATCCATCCCACTTAGGTCTGGAATTTCACCGTTCACGTGATCTGAGACGAACTCATGGAGGCGATTCAGGGGCAGTTCCGCGTCATAAACGGTCGCTAGATTGTTTCCGTAAAGGAGCTTTGGCAGGGAGGCCTCGACCTGGAGAATGGCCCCGTCACCATAGATTGCAACCCGTGCCTCTGGCCGATTGAAGGTGTGGACAGTTGAAGTCTGCTGAGAGCCGAGCTTGGTGTCGTAATATTCGCGGGTGCGCCTTTCCCAGGAGTTCCGGCTTTCATCCTTTGGGAAGTACGGACCTTTCTCGAATTTACCCGCGACCGTGTCAAACATCGGTTTCAAATAACCACTCCATTCCCCGGTAGTCCGAATTCCTGGACTGATTCCCACGTGTTACTTAGTGCGTGGGAATCAGTTGCTGCCATGCGATCCGGCGAAATGCGCCGGACCGCACTTTCCCGAAAACCCATCCGCCCCCTTCCGACGACGCCCCCGCGCAACTTCAGCGCGGGGACTGTCGGGAGTTTTTGGACCTAAGGGTTGCAGGGGCCATGCCAACCCAAAGACAACAGGCCAGTGAGTCCGCAACCCTTGAGGTTCCGGTTGCGCTCCCGCAGAGCCGGATTTAGCGCCACAGACTCACCAGCCATCCCGTTAAATCTCCGGTTCCCCGTCGATTCCCCGCGATTTCCCGCGAGATAATTTCTGAAAGCCACCTATACCCATCCAGCAACAGACAACGCACCGTAATGCGCCGAAATTGGCGACCTGGAACACATGCCCTCACACCTGTCACTGCGGGCACAGGCCAAAGGCGGTGTATCGCTCCCATCCGCTTTGCGCCTCTCACCCCAAACAGGCGAAGCGAGCAGGAATCCCCTGCTGAGTCGCCCGAGCATGCGCCCCATGGCCGCCAGTCCACCGAGAGGCCAGAGGGAGAGCCCACGCACATTGCGCAAAGTGATTGCTCCACCATGTTCGAGCTTTGCCTCCGCTTTCCCTGGGTTGGTCCGGGTTACGCTTTCTTGCGTTAACATGCGCGGATTGTACGGCTGGTCGAAAAGCCGGATTTTCCCCACGCGCGCGCGCGCGTGGGCAACCACTTGACAAGGTTTTGGGGAAAAGCAGCAATTCTGCTTTTCGCGGTTTTCTGCCCCACGTGGGCGTGCACCTTCCCGCAGCACACGGCTAAGGCCTCGCACCCACGTCGGCGATGTCAGGGCGAGTGGTTGTCTCACGGGTTTGGCTCCGCTTTGGCCGGGTTAGTCCGGGTTACGCTTTCTTGCGTTAACATGCGCGGATTGTACGGCTGGTCGAAAAATCGGGATTTAGCACGCGCGCGCGCGCGTGCTGTACCCCTTGACAAGGTTTTTGGGAAAAGAGGGATTTCTGTATTTCGGGGTTTTAAGCACGTGCTGGGAGGCCCAGGGGAGGTGAATCCTGCCGAGGGACTCCTATCCAAGAGGAAGAAGCGCACGTGCTCAAATGGCACGTGGGGAGTGTGAAGCATTCGTTGGATCGAAGGGGTGGGTTGCCACACTATTTCCCCTGTGCCAGGGATGAATTGGGATGTATCTGTTGCTACCAGTTTCACTGCCTTGCCTCCGCTTGCGTTGAATTGCTCCCGCATGCGCGGAGTATAGGGGTGGTCGAAAAACCGGATTTTGCGCACACGCGCGCGCGCGTGCGCTACCCCCTTGACAAGGTTTTATGGAAATGCATGGTTTGTGTTTTTTGGGGTTCTAGCGCACAGCGGCGCATTTGACGCGTTCTTGAATCTTGTAGACTGCCGGAGGGCAAAAACTTGTTTAGCGCACATGCGTCAGTTACACACTACCTTGAACAACAGCCCGCAATCTTTATTCAACGCACGATAGGAGTCCCCAGCAAGATTACTTACCAATGGACGAATGATTTTCCACAGCGTGAATAAATATTTACGTGAAGTACTATTGACAGCAAGTGGGCGTAAAGATAGATACACGTCCCTAAGAACATCCTAATGGTGGAATGGGTCCGCGCGTTTTCATTGGCGAATTCGGGCCGGACGAGCGCTCAGCTCTTGAGGAAAGAAACAGCAGTGAACTGGCTCTCTTCTAATAGAGAACCGGGTAGGTTTTTGTGTGCGTTGTGGGCTTTGCCTTTTTTTCTGCTGAAAAGGACCCGTGGAGGACTTGTAATGAGGAAAACATCTGCCGGAATACTTACCCTGGTGATTTTGCAAATCGTTTCATGCTTGAACGCGCAGGCGCAGTCGGGATGCCCAATTTGGTATCAGAGTCTTTTTTATGGCTACCCCCAAGGATGGGTGCCACCCCTTCCGGCGGACCCATCCCAATGCTCTAGCGTACTCATCGGCGCCAGCTATCAGGTGATTTGTTGGGATGTAAGACCAACTTGCACGGCACCACCGAGTCATTGCCCTACGTGTGATCAGAACCAAGATGCGGCCACAACTCCGATCAACCTGGCCAACGGGAACACTTACATACAGCAGTCGGATGTCCGTATACCGGGTCTAGGCGGTGGATTGGCACTCCAGAGAACGTGGAACAGCATGTGGCCAGCGTACTTGGGCGGTCCGCCCACGGGACTGTTCGGTCCCAACTGGCGTTCCACCTATGAAGAAACACTGTCTCCGGGCACTGGAGACGCGGTCAACTACATGGTGTACATACGCGCTAACGCAAGCATTTGGTACTTTGGCCCGAGTAATGGTTCAGCGTCGCCATTGGCGTCCCCCGCGAATGTCACCGCTACCTTGACGAGCGGCAGTAGCTACTGGACGATCACATTTCAAAACGGTGAGCAGCGTCGATTCGACAACACTACCGGGTTGCTGACCACCATTATCGACCGTAACGGAAACACGACCTCGCTCACCTATGATGGTGCATTCCGCCTCACGACAGTAACCGACCCGGCGTCGCGCCATTTGTACTTCACCTATGCAAATGGCTCCAGTCGATTGGTAACCAGCCTTACCTCAGATTTCGGCATCACCCTGTCCTACGCTTATGACGCGCAAAATCGGCTGAGCCAGGTTACAAAGCCGGACCTTTCCACGATTGATTTTACCTATAACAGCCAATCCTTGATTACGTCTGTCACGGATTCACAGGGCAAGGTCTTTGAATCGCACACCTATGACAGTAACGGTCGCGGTCTGACTGGCTCGCAGGCAAACGGCGTCAACGCGGTCACTATTTCGTATCCATAGTGAGTCGATTCCTATTTTCAAGAGTTCGGTCCGGGCAGGAAGGGTAGCTTTATCTGCCGTAGCTATTGAGTTTCGGGGGGGGTTGCATCCATGTACATACGCAAGTGGAAGCCAATTTTGGGACTCGCAATCTTCCTGGTTTCGCTATTGGCAGGCGAGACTTGTGCTGCAGCGCCGAGCATTTCGACTTTGTCTCCGGCTGGAGGGGTAGTCGGTGCGACGGTGACAATCACCGGGGCAAATTTCGGTGCGAGTCCTGGAAGCGTGACGTTCAATGGAACAACGGCGGCCATAACCACTTGGGGCTCCACAAGCATCGTGGTTACGGTTCCTTCCGGAGCTACGACGGGCAATGTTGTTGTAAACGCGGGCGGGGTGGCGAGTAACGGGGTGAACTTCACGGTCACGTTTCTTCCATCCGGTTTGTCGGATTCCGATTTAGGCTCCGTTGGCGTGGCCGGATATGCGGGTTATTCGAGTGGCGTCTTTACGGTCAATGGCGCTGGCAGCGGCTTTTTCGGGACAAGCGACTCAGGTAATTTCACGTATCAAACCCTGTCGGGAGACGGATCGATCGTTGCGCGTATTGTCAGCGACACTTCCTACGACGCGTATGCAGGAATCATGATTCGAAATACTCTGGCTGCAGGAGCGATTAGCGCGTCTGTCGAGTATGACAACAGAAATGCTCCTGGGTATTTCTATTTCATATACCGCGCGAGCACTGGCGGAAGTCCGGCTTACACGAACCAGCAGGGAGGCGTAACCCCGCCTTACTGGGCAAAACTGGTACGAAGTGGCAATACTTTCACGCCTTACAATTCGTTGGACGGTGTGAACTGGACGCAAACGGGAACGAGCCAGACCCTCGCGATGGGACAGAGCGTAGATGTTGGACTGGCGGTAACCAGCCGAAATACTTCTGCCCTAGCAACAGCAACCTTCGATACCGTTTCGGTCAGCTCCACGGCGACTCCCGCGCCTTCTATCACAAGCGTTTCCGCTACCACGGGGAACGTCGGCAGCCAGGTCATCATTACGGGGACAGGATTCGGGACTACGCAGGGAAGCAGCGCCGTCTATTTGAATGGCTCAGCGGTTACCATCAATTCGTGGAGCGCAACCTCGATCACGATCACGATACCTACAGGAGCAACCTCCGGACCGCTTTCAGTAGCTGTGGCTCCAAGCATGAACAGCAGCAATCCGGTGGAGTTCACAATCACATCGAATCCATTACCGACCGGCTGGCTGGATCAGGATATCGGGTCCGTAGGTTTAACAGGAAGTGCGACCTACTCGAATAATGTCTTCACGGTCAAAGGCGCTGGGAGTTCTGTTGACGTGAGCACATCGGACTCGCTGCACTTCGTGTATCAGGCATTGTCGGGCAGCGGCACGATTGTGGCCCGAGTAGCCAGCGTGCAAGGCCCGACTGGAACGCAGGCCGGTGTTATGATCCGCGAAACGCTTGACCAGAGCGCAACAAATGAGTACTTGTGCTATTACACCGCCTCCTCCCAGACAGAAGTAATCTCCTCGTATCGGCTGAGTCCGGGAGCGAGTCCGGGGTCGATTTCAAACTACCTTACAAATATCACCGCTCCTTATTGGTTAAAAATGGTTCGTGACGGAAACTTTGTGGATGTATACACAGGGCCAGACGGAGTGAACTGGACGCAGCTTGGACCTCCGCTAGGCATCCCAATGCAGCAGAGCGTTTATATCGGCCTGGGAGTGACCAGCCGCAGTACATCGACGATGGCCACGGCGACGTTTGACAATGTTTCCGTCAGTACCACTTCCACCCCAGCCCCATCGATCACCGGCGTGTCAGCAACGTCCGGGGCGGTGGGCACACAGATAACGATCACAGGCTCCAACTTTGGCAGCCCTCAAGGCAGCAGCAACGTGTTTCTAAACGACGCGCCAGTCACGATTAATACCTGGAGCGCAACGTCCATCACATTTACTGTCCCCACCGGAGCAACGTCTGGTCCGCTCGTGGTCACCCTGGCCCCGGACATGATTGACAGCAATCCGGTATTTTTCTCGGTCACCTCGCAGGCATTATTGTCCGGATGGTTCGACCAGGACATCGGACGTGTGCCCAAGGCAGGGAGTGCGAGTTACGCGAATGGTGCGTTCACCGTACAAGGAGCAGGGCAAGTCGGGGGATCTTCCGACACCATGCACTTTGTATATCAACCGTTAACGACAAACGGCGCGATTATTGCGCGGGTGACCGGTATGAGCGCCGCGAGCGGCTTTGCGCAAGCGGGAGCCATGATTCGTGAGACGCTGGCTGCAAATTCAGCAGAGATATTTTCAGGAATTGCGTATAACTCACCGTCTAGCTACACCGTGTCCCTGAACTATCGGACCGTTCCCAGCGGCGGGACTTCTCAAGTGGGCGGCCCAGCGGTCACCTTTCCGTATTGGGTCAAAGCAGTTCGCAGCGTAAATATGCTCAGTGCTTTCATATCCGCGGACGGAGTGACCTGGACGCAAATCGGCGCGAATAAAACGATTACTACTGCGGAAACGGTTTACGTTGGCTTGGGAGTGTCAGGTGGTAACAGCTTGGGGCTTGCATCGGCAACTTTCGACAATGTCTCCATCTCAATCGGAAACACGCTGCCAAATCCTGTAATCACAGGGATTACACCCTCCAAAGGAATGCCACGATCGACGGTGACCGTCAGCGGGTCAGGCTTCGGGACCACTCAAGGGTCGAGCGTCGTGAGCTTCAGCGGCGGGACAGCGTTGATCAGTTCGTGGAGCGACACCCAAATCCTGGCCATCGTGCCGGACGACGCGGTTTTAGGACCTGTATCGGTGGTCGAAGGGAACATCACTGCGCAGGGGCCGGTGTTCACTCCGCAGCTCAACGTCCAGCTGACGGATTCGCTCGGAAATCAGACTTCATACGTTTCACAAGTAGCTGGCGGGCAGTGGAGCATTGTGAATGCCCAGGGGGCAGGTTGCTCGACGTGCACCACCCGGGGGAATATCCAGCATCAGTACGACGCCAATGGACATGCGCTCGTTTCTGTGGATGCACTCGGCAATACGACGACCAACAGCTACGACTCGTGGAGCAATCTTCTTTCTCAGACACGCCCGGTAAATTCGACCACGACGGCAACGACTTCCTATACCTACAACAGCTTTGGTGAAGTTCTGACCATGACCGATGCACTGGGGAATGTCACCACCAACACTTATGATGGCAACGGGAATTTGACTTCGGTCAAAACTCCTGCGCCCAACGCAAACACTGCAGCCAGCCTCACGCAATTCGTGTACAACTCGCTTGGGGAGCTGACGCAGATCACAGATCCCCTAAGCAACATTACGACCCTTACCTATACGACGGCGGGCCTGATCGCTACGATCAAAGATGCTCAAAGCAACGTCACGACTTACGGCTACGATGCCCATGGCAATCGCACCTCGGTCACGGACGCATTGAACCATCAGACCACCTTTGCTTATGACGCCGGAGACAGGCTGACCACGATCACTTGTCCGGACAGCACCACGACGACATTTGGCTACGATTATCGCGGGCGGCGCACGTCGGTCACCGATCAAAACGGGAAAGCCACGACCTATGCGTATGACGATGCAGACCGGCTGACGAGTGTGACCGATGCCGCGAACAACGTCACGCAGTATGGCTACGACACGGAGAGCAATCTGACGAGTATTACGGACGCGAATAGCCATGAGACCATGTTCACCTACGATGCCTTTGGGCGAGTCACGCAAGCAAATTTCCCGTCCACTCTGACGGAAAACTATGCCTACGATGCGAACAACAACCTGACCAGCAAGACCGACCGGAAAGGCCAGGCGATCCAATACGTGTACGATGCGCTGAACCGGTTGACGCGCAAGACCTATCCCGATTCCACGGAAGCCGATTACGTTTACGATCTCGTTGGCAAGATCACGTCCGTGAATGACCCCACGGGGACCTATACCTTCGCCTACGACAACATGGGACGGCTGACCGGCACGACGACGAGCTACAGCTTCCTGACTGGAAGAAATTTCACGACGAGCTATTCCTATGATAAGGCGTCGAATCGGACTGGGTTTACCGATCCCGAAAGCGGCTCGACGGCGTACGTCTACGACACGCTGAACCGCCTGCAGACGCTCACACCGCCTTCGGCCTTCACCACCGGCAGCTTTGGGTTCAGCTACGACGCTTTAAGCCGTCGCACACAAATGACCCGCCCGAACAGCGTGGCCACGAACTATTCCTATGACAATTTGTCGCGGCTGCAGAGCGTGTTGCACCAACTGTCCGGGAGTACCATTGACGGAGCAAGCTATGGGCTGGATTCTGCTGGCAACCGGACATCGAAGACCGATTATTATGCCGGAGTAACGTCGAACTATACGTATGATTTGATTTATGAGTTGACGGGCGTGACCCAGGGGACGAACACCACGGAGAGCTATACCTACGATCCGGTGGGCAACCGGCTCAGCTCACTGGGAGTGTCGCCCTACAGCGTGAACGTGTCGAACGAGCTGAGTTCCACGCCAAACGCAACATACACTTATGACAACAACGGGAATACTCTGACGAAAGTGGTTGGCTCGAACACCACAAGCTATGCGTGGGACTTCGAGAATCGCCTGACCTCAGTGACCTTGCCGGGCAGCGGTGGGACTGTCAGCTTCAAATATGACCCGTTCGGACGAAGAATCTATAAATCTTCAGCTGCGGCCACTTCAATTTACACCTATGACATTGACAACTTGGTGGAAGAGACAAATGCAACCGGCGCGGCGGTCGCTCGGTACGCGCAGAACTTCAACATCGACGAACCTTTGGCGATGCTCCGGAGCAGTACGACGAGCTACTACCACGCGGACGGCCTCGGCTCCGTCACTTCGCTGTCGAATGCGGCGGGAGCGCTAGTGCAAACGTACACCTACGACTCCTACGGCAAACAAACCGCATCTAGTGGTTCGGTTACCAACGCATTCCAGTTTACGAGCCGCGAGTCCGACGCGGAGAGCGGCCTCTATTTTGTGCGAGCTCGCTATTACGACCCGACGACCGGACGGTTTGTCAGTGAGGATCCATCTGTTTTCGAGGGCGGGATGAATTTCTATCCTTACGTCGACAACAATCCTACCAACTGGTTTGATCCCTATGGCTTGCAAAAACGTAATGCTCGGAAGAAACCCAAGCCGCCAGTGGACCCATGCCCGAAAGAGAAGAGGTGTTTCTTCAACTGGCTGGACGGTCCCCTAGGTAATATGGCGAACGACCTTGGCACGACAAAGACGTTGATGCTCACGATGGCAGCAAAAGAGGGTGGTTGGACGCAACCAGCCCTTGATCACAACATGCCTCTGAACAATCCGTTCGGCCTCAACAGAATCAAGAATGGGCAGGCTGCTGGCAACATCGCTTTTCCAACATTGGGGGACGCTATAAATTCCTGGGAGAAAAACTTCGGAGATCGAGTGCGCGGAGATACAGACCCAGGAGACTTTATTCACGACCTGCAACACCCGAACCCGCCGGGCAAGCCATACAACTCGGTAAATCAAAATTACGAGGACGACTTCGAGCGGGTCAACGAGGCTGTCAAGAAATTCATGAAGCTCTGTGGGATCAATCCATGAATAAGCATACGGTTCTGACTGCTACCTCTCTGGCTGTGGCCTTTTTCGTCTCCGCGCTCGCGTCCAAAGCGCAAGACTGCAACTTTCCTCCGAAAGAACTCGCCCAGGGGCAGCATCGCGAGTACCGCGGCCCTTACGAGAACAAGGCTTATGGTTACTCTATCGTGATCCCCGCGAACCTTGTCGGGTATGACGGTGTGAATCCTTTTTACCAGCAGGGTTTTGGAGTGCTTTTGGGGGCGGAGCCACAAAGCTATGTTTTCGTGGATGGCGAACCGAATAGCCTTGAGTTCGCTCGTCCGGCTGACGCTGCGTCTCGATTCGTCGACTACCTGCGCAAGCACGGGAGCAGGGTTGAATCTTCGAAGATCACAGACACGCAACTTGGTGGGTTGAAGGCCGCTCTCCTAGTTGCCACGTACACTTGTTCGGGTTCGACAGAGCGGTACGTAAGGGCTTCGGTGGTTGCAATCAGCCCTGACAAGAGCACGGTGTACGAAGTAACTCTCTTTGCTCATTCGAGCCGTTTTGAGCAGGACCGCGTCGTGCTTGACGCCCTAGTGAAGTCATGGAAACACTTGGCGAGGGACTCGGAAAATAGTTGAAACTTTCTTGAACGCTAATCATAAATCCAATGAGTGAACTTTCGGCTTATTTCACAAACTTCATAACATCTTGGTAACAACTGCGCCCAAAAGTGCCTATTTCTGACATTCCCGAAACCAGGAAACCGCTTGAAACATTGAGTATTTAGCGTTTCGGGAGGCAATCAACGGGTTGGAGGTTCGAGTCCTCCCCGGTTCACCACTTCTTTGCAAACAGTGCGGCGTCTTACGGTACGATCGCTTGGTTGCTCCAATTTGGCGGTTCCGTCACAGGCAGTCGTGCGAGTACTCAACAGCGTGCCGTCGTCGCCTAAGGCGTAGTCAGCGACACATTGTCGAACGTGGCGGTCGCTAGTGCCGAAGCGCTGCCGCTGGTCACGGCCAAGCCCACATTCACACTCTGTCCCATCGTGATCGTTTGGCTGGCTCCCAGCTGTGTCCAGTTCACTCCGTCCGAAGAGGTATAGCTGCTGAAGGTGCTCCCGCTCCGGCTCACCTTCACCCAGTACGGCACGGCCGCACTCACAAACCCCGGCTGCGAAGTGCTCCCTCCCGCTGCCGTCCGCACATCAAAATATATCCCACCGTACGCCGTCCAGTCGGATGTATTGGCGTTCGTCGATCCGCCATCCAGCGTCTCGCGTATCATCACCCCTGCCGCCGCAGAGCTGGAGCCTGCCCCCTGCACGCTAACCACCCGCGCCACTATCGTGCCGTCTCCCGTCAGCGGTTGATAGACGTAATGAAAACTATCCGCGGTGCCGTATATCTGCGCACCAGCGCCCTTCACCGTGAACACCCCACTCGCGTAACTCGCATTTCCCGCTACCCCGGTCGAGCCCACATCCTGATCCAGCCACAAACTCGGTAAGGGCTGCGATGTCACCGTGAACGTCATCGGGTTGCTGTCGTTCATGCTCGGCGCTACCGACACCACCAAAGGTCCCGACGTCGCTCCCCCAGGTATCGTGATGTTGATCGAGGTGGCGCCCCACGTGTTGACCGTCACCCCCGCTCCGTTCAGCATGACCACGCTGTTCCCTTGCGAGGCTCCGAATCCCGTGCCCGAAATCACTACCTGACTTCCTATCGATCCGCTCGTTGCTGATACGCTGCTTATCACCGGTGCCGGCGCTGATGCCGAATTGACCGATACGTTGTCGAACGTGGCGGTGGCCAGTGCCGAAGCGCTGCCGCTGGTCACGGCCAAGCCCACATTCACACTCTGTCCCATCGTGATCGTTTGGCTGGCCCCCAGCTGTGTCCAGTTCACTCCGTCCGAAGAGGTATAGCTGCTGAAGGTGCTCCCGCTCCGGCTCACCTTCACCCAGTACGGCACGGCCGCACTCACAAACCCCGGCTGCGAAGTGCTCCCTCCCG
>Ga0210405_10004596_pt1 | contig 12938 bp, 7 predicted proteins | sample IncBWH11MmetaG_FD_155492 | JGI IMG/M metagenome (GOLD analysis project Ga0210405, IMG submission 155492) | Forest soil microbial communities from Barre Woods Harvard Forest LTER site, Petersham, Massachusetts, United States - Inc-BW-H-11-M | ecosystem: Environmental > Terrestrial > Soil >... | reverse complement strand
CCTGCGGCGTCGACCACACCGGAGCAAACGTGCTCTTATTGAATGCCTGATAATAAACGTTCGTCCACTCCATGAACTGCTTCGTGCCCACCGCGCCGTTCGGATCAATATCAAGCTCCGGGGCCGCTAGTTGGGACGCCTCAATGCCCACGTGCGAGTGGATTGTCTGCGCTCGCAGCTGTCCCAAAGCTACGAACAACACGACCACTAGAATCTTTGTCCTAACCACAGTCCCCTCCTTGCGATCTTGAGCGAATAAGCGTGGAATCAGCGCCGAGGCCAGAGGGATTCGCAACGCGGTACGCAGCTTAACTCCCCACACTTAGCACACAGTGCCCCAGAAGCGGGACTTTGTCAATATGGAGCTTAAACCCAATTTTTTCAGGCGTGAACAGCCGGCCAATTTCGCCCGGATATCCAAAACAGTCAATCGCCCTTGCTGGACACCATGGAGGCCGGTGTTTGTATAGGAAGTCACTTCGTCAATGCTGCGACCGGACTGCCCGTGTTGCCCCGGGAATCGGTTGCACTCCCGGATGCTACTTCCTTCCATAATTCCGTTGACATCGACTTAACGGCTTCTTCATCACCATTTTCAGCCCGGTTGTAAAGTTCCTTAGGGTCCGCAGCCCAATCGTAAAGTTCAGGTGCCAGCCTTTGCGAGACAATCAGATGCCAACGCGGGCTAACAATGGCTTTCAACCAGCCCTGATACGCAGGGTATCCAAGGGGAAGATTCAAATTCTGGGCCATTTCCGCCAGTGGGTCCGGCCACACCGGATCAACCTCCGGTCGCTGCCAGAGTTGGGCAACGGACGGAACTGGAAAGCTCACGTCCGACTTAATTCCCACCAGGTCAAGAACTGTGGCGGGTAAGGACGCGCCTGAGATGGTCTTGTTGATGCGAACGCCCCCAGGGATTTTACCCGGCCAATAGTAGATGAGAGGGACCTGAATCAGTTCTCGGTAAAGCCCGTTCCAATGCTCCAACAGGCCATGATCGCCGAAGCATTCGCCATGGTCAGAGGTTATTACCACCAGTGTATTCTGGGTTAGACCTCGCTTTTCGAGCTCAGAGAAGAGATTCGCGAACTGCTGATCTACGTAATAGATCGCACCATCATACGCGTCAACCTTATGCTGGAACTCGCGGGGAGACATGCGGGAAAGCTGGAACAAATACGGATCCTGGTTGTGATCAATCCGCTGATCGATTAGGGGCGGATTATCTTTGATTTCGGAACCGTAGAACATTTCGCGAGCCGGAGGCTTGATCAAATATGGTGCGTGCGCATCAAAATAGTTTATAAACGCAAAAAAAGGCTTATCGTGATCGTGATCGATCCAACTGAGCAGCTCCCGGTTTACTTCCTGAGCAGATTTGCGCGGAAGATATTCGTTGACGCGGGAAACGTTGGGAAGGTAACGATTGAGCACGCGACCCCAAAATGTTCGGAAGAACATGTCCCCCACGGAATAAAAGTAATCGCGGAAGCGGATGAATCCCCGGCCTAGCCCCGCGCGTCGCGTAAAGTAAAACAGGTTAGCCGAGAACCCTCCCGTGCGATAACCATGCTGCTGCAAAATCTCGGGGAGCGTCGGGTATCGGGCGTCGAGCGCAACTTCGTGGTCGACACCGTGGTCGTGGGGATAACGACCTGTCAGCATTGAGGCGTGAGACGGAAGAGTCCAGGAGGAAGTCGCGATATCGTTATCGAAGACCACACCCCCTTTGGCCATTGTGTCCAAGTGTGGGGTTGTAGAGCGGCTGTAGCCGTACAACGGAAGGTGGTCGGCCCTCAGCGTGTCAACCACAAGTACAAGAATGTTAGGAGCCCCTGACGCAGCGGCAGGCAGCGCACGCATTGCGGAGCGTTCCGCTAGCCAGGCATTCCCTTTGATGACACCGAAACAAAGGATGGTAATCACGACGACCACAGGAAGTGAACGCCGCACCAGACTCACTGCTTTCAGCTCGTGCCCACGGAACCAGCGGTTGAAGGTAGCGGTAATACCAGCTGCAAGCGTCAGAACTGCGAGCGGACTGAGTCTCGCACTCAGGGCGAGCCAATCCGCGCATGCCAGGAATACAAAGACAAGTATGAGTCTCCTGCGGACGTGAAGCGTTGGCCAGGTCATTTGCAAGAGCATGCCAAGACTGGCAAGCACAAGAAACAACCCCAGATTGAAGAGCGCTGAAATCCAGATAATTTCGCCGGAGACACCTGCGCGAACGTTGTTGCTGGCACCCAGCCACCCATAACCGTAAACCGCGAGAAGACCGACGCCCTCACCTAGTCCGGCCACCAGCCCGAACCAGGCTCCCACCACCAAAAGCTGCGATTTGCTGTTTTCCTTCAGCATGCAAATAAAATATAACGTCTTAGATCAGTGCAAACTGGGATGCAACCAGACAAAATCACTCGGAAAATTACTCCCCGGCCCTGACTCGTTCGTGAAGGGCATAAGCGTCAAGAAAATGCATCCAATACCCGATACTCTTGCTTACGTGAAAGCTAAAACCGTGCTCATCGATCTCAACGAACCTAATGACGTACTCGGCAAGAAGAACTACCGTCTATCTGTGGAACTGGCAACTGGAAAGCTTGAAATTGGCGATTCTTGTATTCCAGTTAATCGAATTGTCAACCTGGTTGGAAGCAAAGTATTCGTTTACATACCAAAATGTGCAGTCGTCAACTGGATCGACCGTCATACTTGTATAGTCGCCCCAATTCAGCGCGTTCTCTTCGTCTCCGGTCCCATTATAAAGCGTGAAACCGCTCGGGTTTGGTTGGCTCTGCAGGTTCCAGTGCGAGGCCTTAATACCGGGATCAGTTGTTGAGTTTGACACACTGAAGCCGACGGCGGCATTGGCACTGTGATCCTGCGCTATGCTGGGCATGAAGCGAAACAAACTCTTATCAGGAGCGATGTTGCCACTCTGGTATAGCGCCGGAAGTCCACTGCCACGAAGCTCGTACCATCGGATTCCGGTCTGGCTGCTATTGTTCACTCCAACGCGGATGGTATGGCTGATCAAGAACGATTCATAGGCGCCGAAATTACGGTAGGCGAGACGGGGCATCATGCGGTCCCCGACCGAGTCTACTACGCGATGACCACCATGCGGCCCGAGCGCAGGCTCGGGAATACAAAACGTACTCCCTACGTTGGCCACGTTGTAACATCCGGGCGTGTAGGTGGGAACCGTGATTGGCGAATTGGTGAAGCTCGAGTTCGCCGGATTCACCCAATCCACATGGAAGTCCCACAAGTTGATCGTGTTCGACGTCGTGCTCTGTCCGTCAAGAGGCGGGTTCTGGATGCTCACGTAAAACTCGTCCCGCCCCGTCGGGGGCGCCGTCGTGCCTTCCACATCCCCAGGAATCAGGCTGTGCTTCAGGTAGCGCGTCCCATTGAGTGGGATCGGGTTGGGATTGCTGAAACACTGCATCGGATTCGGCGTCCCCCCGCTCAGCATGTTCGTCCGGTCCAGCGCACACGCGACCACACCAATCCCCTGATAGTGGTTGTCCACATCCTCCAGATCGAAGCCCACGTAGTATCCATTCGCCCACGTCCCCAGCTTCGGCCAGTCCGGAAAGTACACATGCCCCTTCGCGTTCACTCCCAGCACCGGGTTCAGCAAAAAACTGTAGGTATACCAACTCAACGTACTCGAACTCAGGTCGTCGGTGTTCGATATCGCCACACAGTAATAGTAGTTCCCGTTGATCCCCGGCGAGTTGTGTCCAGCTATCACCCAGCGCGACGCCAGCCGGTCAAACAGAACCACCCCGTCCCCAGTGATGCTGTAACAATTGGACATGCTGTTATTCCGCCAAGGCGTCGTACCCACCTGCGGCGTCGACCACACCGGAGCAAACGTGCTCTTATTGAATGCCTGATAATAAACGTTCGTCCACTCCATGAACTGCTTCGTGCCCACCGCGCCGTTCGGATCAATATCAAGCTCCGGGGCCGCCAGTTGGGATGCGTCAATTCCTTCAAATGAGGTAACAGTCTGACCTTGCGCCAGCAACGGAGCTATTAAAAACAGTAATAGTACAACGGTCCACTTGGTCATATTTTCACGAAAGGATCATCGCGGGGCTAATTCATCGAGGAGGGGGGATGGCCTCGGATCAAAAGGGGGACCCAACACTTGGACAACATATTCGTCTACCTAGAGCGGTTTGTCAATATGGTTTGCCAATATTAGCGAGGTGGATAAGATGAAGAAAATTGCATCTCGCAAATCCATATCAGATCGACGACAATCAGGAGCGAGAGACAATAGGGGGGTGTGCTGTGCCCTTAGTGATCAGGACGCGTATGTCAGGAAGTCAGAACCCGAACAATCTCCGTTTTATAGCGCTGCTGCTACTGGGTTTGGCACCAACAATCAACGCAATCTGTGCTTGGGGTGTCGAAACTGAACCGTTTTCGATTGAACCGGTTGCGGCCCATCCGTCAGCCTCTTTTCCCCAAGAAGCGATCGATCATGTGGATTCCCAGGGCTCGCTTCTATTTACTTATTCCAACGGCCTCAAGATGGGAGTCTGCGAGTTTTTTTGGGCCAAGACCGCAGTGGCGCAAGATGGCCCGCCTGGGTCGGGCCAGGCTTTCTACCGCACCCTCAAGCCAGGGGCATTTCTGGGTGTGATTCACTTCCTGGCTGACGCCAGTGAGGAGTATCGCGAAGATTTTCATGACCAGAAGCTCGGACCCGGCTACTACACCATGCGCTACGCTGCGATGCCGGATAGCGATACCGTCGACTTTGTGCTGCTCAGTCCGCTTGGCATGGATCGGGATCTCAGCCGCGTTCTGCCGATTGAGGAACTTCTTCGCCTAAGCCGCAGGGCTTCCCATACCAAGCAGCCTGCGGTCATGAGCTTAGTGCCTGTTGACCTGCGCGGCCACGATTTCCCTGACGTCAAGACCGACGGAGAGGGTACCTGGACCCTCCAGGTGAAGTTGCACCTGAAGCCCGGCAAAAGCGGTTCGACGCAAGAACTCGCCTTGGCTATCGTCGTGATCACTCCGAAGAAAGAGGCGGAGGAGGGATCCTAGAACAAACGGCACCAGAGATCGCTCAGGTCACCTGATATACTCGGTCGTTCCATCCGGACTGTCGGTCGTACCAAATGGCTCCGCTGAGTCACACTGAGGTTGTCATCATCGGTGCTGGTCCCTACGGACTTTCTATCGCTGCGCATCTACGGCAGCGAGGCATTGCTTTTCGTATTTTCGGAATCCCGATGCAGAATTGGCGGACCTCTATGCCCAAAGGGATGTTTCTCAAGTCCGAGGGTGCCGGCTCCGATCTTTCTGATCCGACCAGTTCAATGACCCTGGCGCATCATTGCGCCTCAAGAGACCTGCCTTACAGCGATCGGGTAATGGCTATCCCATTGGATACGTTCGTCGATTACGGTCTTGCGTTTCAACGACGTCTGGTGCCCGATGTGGAAGAATGTGCGGTAGTGGCGCTGGCTCGGAAGGCGGGCGCATTTGAACTCGGGCTCGATACCGGAGAGTTGGTCGAGGCGCGTCGTGTTGTTATCGCGGTAGGCACAACCTACTTCCGCTACCTGCCACCCCAGTTCGTCACTTTGCCGCAGGAACTCATGTCGCACAGCCGCGACCATTCCGATTTCGCGACGCTTGCCCGGCGTGATGTCATTGTCATCGGCGGCGGACAGTCGGCGCTTGAGACGGCGGCTCTGCTCCATGAGGAAGGCGCTACCGTGCGCGTCCTAGTGCGCGAACCACGGGTTGTATGGAACCCCCGTCCGCATGTGGGCCCCCGAACCGCCGTGTCGCGGCTCTCCCGCCCGTCCTCGGCGTTGGGTGCGGGCTGGAAGGCGTGGTTCTATTCCAATGGAGCTGGGATGTTCCAGTTCCTGCCTCCGAAGCTTAGATCTGCAGTGGTCCGGCGCGCGCTCGGCCCCGCCGGCGCCTGGTGGCTCAGGGATCGCGTAGAGGGACAATTTCCTGTTCTGTGCGGGCATGTCGTACGCGAGGTTGGTGAGAAGGGCAGCAAGCTTTGTTTGTCCGTTACTCGGCCAGACGGTGGGGTGACGGAAATGTCCGCCGATCACGTCGTCGCCGCCACCGGATACAAGGTTGATATGAGTACGTTGCCATTTCTCAACGGTAGCTTGTTAGAGCGGCTTCAGCGATATGACGCAGCACCGGTGCTTTCATCTGACTTCGAATCCTCGATCCCCGGGCTGCATTTCACGGGGCTTGCTGCGGCCAATCAATTTGGTCCTTCGATGCGCTTCGTCGCGGGCGCAGCATACACGGCGCGGATCATCGGGAGCGCGTGCAATCGTGCGGTCAGGGGTTAGATCACCCAAGTTTGGCAAGTCGGTATGCGCGGATCAGCTTCAACCTCCCGATTGACGCGTCAAGCCGGACGCGGCTGGCGCGAAATCGTCGTTTCGCATCATAGTGGAACAATTGAGGAGGCAACCAGATTAATGGCAACGGATTGGGACATCGCAACGCATTTCGATAGATCCGTTGCCGTCCTCGTGTTGAACTTCGGCGAGTATCCGTTCCTTCACGGTACTTTGGGGATCATTCGAAGTCTGGGGCGGCTGGGCATTCCGGTATTCGCCGTTCAGCGGTACTCTTCGCTTCCCTCCGGAGCCTCCCGATACCTGACCGGGAGATTCTTATGGGAGGCGGACGGCCGGAATACCGATCAGTTCCTCGAGGGCATGGCCAGGATTGGCAAGATCCTCGATCGCCCCACGATTCTGGTGGCGGCGGACGATTTCTCCGCCATTCTGATCGCCGAGAATGCCGACGCCTTAGCGCCGTGGTTCATGTTTGTGCGACAGCCGCGAACATTGCCTCGAACGCTCGCGAATAAGCGTAACCTGTATCATCTGTGTAAAGAGCTGGGGGTCTCTTGCCCTCCGACCGTTTTTCCCCAGACGCGGGAAGAACTGTGCGATGTCGCTGAGCACATGCAGTTCCCGGTTGTCGCCAAAGTCACGGAACCGTGGCTCCTCCCGAAAGGCTTCAAGAGCGTTGCCATCGTGACACGACGCCAGGATCTGATCGAATACTACGATAATTTTGCCCAGCAGCAATCGATCACAACATTAATGATTCAGGAGATGATCTCTGCCAGCGGTTCCGAGGACTGGATCGTCCACGGATATTGCGACAGCGGCTCGAAGCCGATCGTACTGTTCACCGGCGTCAAACTGAGATCCTATCCGGTGTTTGCCGGCCCCACCACGCTGGCTCGCTCGGTTCGGAACGACGCACTGCAGAAACAAGCGATCGAACTGTTTTCAGCCATCGGCTATCGCGGCATCATGGATATCGATTTCCGGCGCGATGGGCGCAACGGATGCTTCAACCTGCTCGATTTCAACCCTCGGGTCGGGGCGCAGTTCAGGTTGTTCAGTACTGATCACGGCATCGATGTGGTGCGCGCTCTTCACCTGGATCTCACTGGACGACCTGCGGTCGACGGACAACCGGTTGAAGGACGGACCTTCATGCAGGACATCCAAGACGTGATTGCCAGCTACGGCTGCTACCGACGTGGCAGTTTGACGGTGACCGACTGGTTGCGCTCGCTGCGAGGCGTCACTGAACGTGCCTGGTATGCTGCCGATGATCCTTTTCCCTTCGTGCTGATGTGTCTGCGGATGCCGGTTCGGGCAATATCCCGCAAGCTTGGGCTAAACGATTCTGAAGGAACCGGCGAGGCGCAACCCCGCCTTATCTCGCGGTAATTCTCAAGCATCGGATGACTCGCGATCTTGCCGATAGAAGTCTTGCGTCCACGGCGGGCTTGAGGATTCCTGGTGCGCCGTGTTAGACTTCGCCCCATCTAAGGCTGATTCGTCAGCGAAGACTCTCATTAGGCCCCGAAGTAGAGTTCAGAACGAAATTGCCCGCCCGGAGGCACTTCATGAGTCAATCAAAAGCACAAAGTGGAAAGTCAGGGAAGCGGGCCGCAGCTCGGCTTAACGGGCGTCTGGAAAAACGATTGCTCTCCTACGCCGTCGCTGCTACTGCGTCAGGGGTGGCCATGCTGGCTTTCTCATCACAGGCTGAGGCTAAGGTTATATCCACCATCACGTGGATTCCGATCGCTCCGGTATCGTCGGTGACGAACCTTGATTTGAATAACGACGGAATCGTGGATTTCCAGATTTCCAATAAGCTGGGGTCCGTAAGGTGCGGGGCAAGCAGCAGCCAGTGCTACGTAACCATGAGGGTGCTGCCGCAGAATGCCGGCAACGCAATCTGGGGAACTCGCGGTTCGGCCTCTGCCTTGGGAAGCGGCGTCACTCTCGGATCAAAAGGCAAGTTCCAGGCAGGACATGAGTTCATGGCTCAAGAGCATTTCAGCGCAGAGGACTCTGTTTTTGGTTCTGCCGGCTATTGGCCTGGAACAACGCGCCGTTATCTCGGTCTGAAGTTCATCATCCAAGGGCAAGTGCACTATGGCTGGGCTCGACTGAATGTTACCGCTACGAACAAGGGGATATATGGTGCGATCTCAGAATACGCATATGAGACGGTGCCGAATAAACCGATTCGCACGGGTCAGCAGAAGGGCGCTGCAAGGAAGAAGCAAAATGCAAGGCTTGGTCCCGAGCCTCTCGACGCTCCAGCACCAATGCCAGGCGACTTGGGTAGCTTGGCCGGCGGGGCCGCGGGTTTAGCGCTGCGGCGAGCAGAGGATGCAAGTCGCAAGTAGCCAGATTGCCCGAACAATCGAGGATTCGCATGAAACCACTTTGCTTTCTGCCTTCACTGATTCTTCTGGTCGGCGCTGCCCTTGCGCAAACCAATCCCGTTCCGCTGGTTAACCAACCTTTGATTCCCACGACGGTCAAGCCGGGAAACAACCAATTCACACTGACCATAAACGGTTCGGGATTTGCGTCCACAGCGGTCGTGATGTGGAACGGATCGACTCGAATTACCAGCTTCATTTCGAGCAGGGAACTTCAGGCGCAGATCAGTGCGGCCGATGTGGCCACCCCTGGGACAGCCTCGGTAAGCGTCATGAACCCTGCTCCCGGTGGAGGGACATCCAACGTTGTGTTTTTCCCCGTCCAGACGCGGGCTCCATCTGCAGGTTTTTTTCAAGCCTCCGGTTTCGCCGGGTCGGGCGTGAGTGTTGAAGGCGACTTCAACAACGACGGTATACCTGATTTGGCGGTTGCCGGCCAGAACAGCGGCGGCTTCTTCATCAATACCTATATTGGAAACGGAGACGGTACGTTCCAGGCTCCCTATCTGAACCACTCCGTGACCCCCGTGGTTTCCATGATAACGGGAGATTTCAACGGAGATGGGCTGCTTGACCTGGCTGTACTGGATGGCATCGGCAACACTACGATATTTCTGAACCACGCGTTCAATCCTTTGCCGCACGGTGGTATTTTCATTCAACAACAAGTCTTCCGCTCTCCCTTCGCCATACGCTCGGAAGGGGTCGGACTGTTGGCTACTGGGGACTTCAATGGCGACGGTAAACTCGACCTGGTGGCGACAGGGATCTCAGTTAACTTTGGACAGTCGCCATCTATAGACATATTTCTTGGCAACGGTGATGGGACCTTTGGCAGCGCAATTCCCGTCGGCGGCAGCGTCGGAGATTTCCTTGGCGCGCCAGCTGTCGGCGATTTTAACGGCGACGGGAAGCTTGATTTGGCCGTGGCCGGCAGTAATATCCAGAACGATTCGGGCGTACTTGTATTTCTGGGCAATGGGGATGGTACTTTCCAACCTGGAGTGATTTATACGGCCACTGGTTTGTCAGCCGCAGTCGCGGACATTAACGGGGATGGAAAGCTGGACATCATAACCGACGGGGTGTCGGTTTTGCTGGGCAATGGCGATGGCACCTTCAAAAGCGGTGGGGGAGTCCCGATTAACGGCAATTCCGCTCCACTCCTTGGGGATTTCAATGGCGATGGCAAGCTGGACATTGCAGTATTAGCTTCAAATCCAAATCAGATCGACCTATTACTTGGTAACGGCGATGGCACCTTCCAGAACCCTACCCAAGTTGCCGCCGACAACGCCATTACGCTCGCCATGGGCGACTTCAATGGCGACGGTAAATTGGACCTGGTCGGCATGTCGGAGTACTTGCAGAGTCCCATCAACCTCTCTCCCGCAAACCTCGACTTCGGAACCCGGAACGTGGGGACCAAGAGCCCGCCGAAGAATGTAACCGCGCTGAACGACGGACCAGCTTCGGTCACCCTCACCGGCATAAAGATCGGGGGGAGTGATCAGAATGATTTCACTCAGACCAATAACTGCCCAGCAGCTCTCGCGGTAGGCGCGAGATGCCAAATCGCTGTGGTGTTTCAGCCCAAAGCCGGGGGCGCGAGATCGGCAACACTTAACATGGACTACCAAGGCCCTGGTAGTCCGCAGACGGTATCGCTCAGCGGAGTGGGCGCAGTCTCGACGGTCACGCTGACTCCGCCGAATCTAAAATTCCCCTTGCGTTTGATAGGGACGACCAGCCCTGCCAAGACTGCGACGCTGGCCAACACCGGATCCGTCCCAGTGAACATCTCCAATATTTCGACGAAGGGACCGTTCAGCCAAACGAATAATTGCCCCTCCAGCCTGGCGGTCGGCGCAAATTGCCAAATCCAGGTAAAGTTCACACCCGTGCAGAAAGGGCTTGCGACTGGGAACCTATCTGTCACAGATGACGCGAAAGGCAGCCCGCAGACAGTAGCGTTATCCGGCACTGGGATGGAGGTGAAACTCTCGCCGGCTGCAATCAATTTCGGCGATCAGAAGGTCGGAACGAAAAGCTCACCGGCACCGATAACGCTCACCAACCTGGGCAAGACTGCGCTCACGATTAATCAGATCGCGTTTAAAGGCGAAGACCCTGGGGATTTCTCGCAGACCAACAACTGCGGCAACCGTGTGCCGGCCGGAGGGAGTTGCACGATCCAGGTCACATTCACTCCCCAGGTCAAAGGGAAGCGGTCCGCCTCGCTCGAAGTGAGCGACAACGGAGGCGGCAGTCCGCAGCGCGTTCTCCTGACGGGAACGGGAACCTAACTGTCTCAGACGGGGCTGACACGAATTATACACCCGTCCGGATTGTCGCCGGCATTGCAAGCTGGGCCAGCCAAGCAGAACTGGAGTACCGGGCAAGTCGACGTCAAAATTTAGCTTGGCAAAGCCCGAACCGGCTCTATAATTGTTGCCGCCTCCAAGTCTCTCCACGAGGTGTGCAGTAATTTGCACATTGCGGCTCCTCTCGCGGATGTAAGTGCCGGGGAAGACGGGATTAACTCTTACACTAGTTTGGTAGCTCAGGTGCGTGTAAGAATGTGCCTCAACCTCGGTTGGGATTGGCGCGGATTGATCGCCGGCAGTGGCTCCATCTGGCCCCGGTAACAGTTCCCTGCTCCATCCACGCGATGAAATCAGATTGCAGGAAATTATCAAACGAAAAAAATCCTGGTCCTGGACGAGTCGGGACGCATCTGAGTGGGTTCTTACAAGCCAGTGCCCGAAGCCGCGGAGCAAAACTTTAAAGTCGATTTACCTGGAGAAGAAAACAGGTGTTGTTTGAACAGCTGACCCAATGTCCGGCAACAAAGTCCGGAAATTTTACTGATCGACAGAGGAGCTCTATGAACGCGAAGCGTCCCAGTAGCAAGCCGAATTGGCCTGTGTTTTTTGTCCTGACCATGTGCATGCTGCTTACTGTGTGTGTGCCCAGTTCAGCCGCGGATCAGCCAGTTGCACCCAACTCGGCCGCCACGCAACGCGCCCGGGTAGCCTTTGGCAATCTCCCGCTTACGTTTGAACCCAATCAGGGTCAAGCCGACGCCCAAATCAAATACATGACTCATTGGCATGGATACAGTTTGTTCCTGACCTCTAAAGAGGCTGTATTCGCCATGCCGATCGGGCCGCAGAATTCCGCGGCGCTCGATTTGCTGCGGCAGAAGCAGGACGGTCTATCCGGGACGGCGAAATCGGCTGCTGCTCCGGCCGCCTCGGCTAACGCGGAATCTGTCATCCGCATGACTATGCCGGGCGCTAATCCGGAACCCGTCATTGCCTCGGAAGATCAACAGCCCGGGGTAAAGAGCTATTTCATTGGCAACGATCCCAAGAATTGGCACACCAACATTCCCACTTTCGCGCGCGTGCGCTATCACGATGTCTATCCCGGCGTGGATGTGGTCTACCACGGCAGCCGGCAGTTGGAGTTCGATGTCGTCGTAAATCCGGGCGCGAATCCTGACCAGATCGAATTAAGCTTTGACGGCGCAAAGCACATCAGCACAGATGCTTCAGGCAATCTGATCCTGACTTCGGAAGCGGGTGAGTTGCGCTTGCAGCACCCCGTCTCCTATCAGGAGAAAAACGGTACTCGCGAGGCGGTCGATTCTCGCTTCGTGGTGAAAAACGATCATCAGGTCGTGTTTGCTCTCGGCTCGTACGATCGCAGCCGCCAGTTGGTAATCGATCCCTCCATCTCTTTTGCAACCTATTTCGGCGGGAACGTCGAAGAGACTGGCCTCGGCGTGGCCCTGGACTCAACCGGCAACGCTTACGTGGTTGGCACCAGCAACTCCAGTGTCCTTCCCGGCCCCACCAATACCCATGTCGGAAACCTGGGCCAGCACGATTGCTACCTGGTTGAGTTCAACTCTTCGGGAGTCATACAATTCACAACGATTTTCGGCGGATCGCTGGATGACCGGCCGCAAGCGGTTGCCGTGGACAGCACTGGAGTCTACGTAACCGGGCTGACGCAGTCCACTGACTTTCCGGTCACTGCCGGGGCGGCGCAAACCACATTCGGAGGCGCATCCGGGGGTGGGCCTCACGACGGCGACGCCTTCGTAGCGAAACTGACCACGGACGGCTCGTCAATTGCGTGGGCC
>Ga0210405_10004594_pt1 | contig 12940 bp, 13 predicted proteins | sample IncBWH11MmetaG_FD_155492 | JGI IMG/M metagenome (GOLD analysis project Ga0210405, IMG submission 155492) | Forest soil microbial communities from Barre Woods Harvard Forest LTER site, Petersham, Massachusetts, United States - Inc-BW-H-11-M | ecosystem: Environmental > Terrestrial > Soil >... | reverse complement strand
TCACCGCTTCGATGCGGACGCAGAGATCCTCGCTGGATGCTTTGCCATATTCGACAAAGACGTCAAAATAACGGTTGTCATCGAAGATGCCGGTGTCCAACAGTTCGAACTCAAAGCCTTGGCCGCCGCGCTTTCCGTTCTCCTCCAAGAGCCATTCGTAGGGATAGCTGGCTTGCGGGTACTTGTACAGATACTTCATGTAGGAATGCGTTGGCGTGCTGTCAAGGTAGAAGTAATACTCCTTCACATCCTCACCATGGTTGCCTTGCCCGGGCGTCACGCCAAAGGCCCGCTCTTTCAGGATCGGATCCTGTCCGTTCCAGAAGGTAGGGCTGAACACCAACAATTGATAGCGGTCGCAGACCGCGGCTAAGCCATCTTCTCCCCAACGATAAGCCTTGCTCCGAGCCATGTCGTGGGAAAGGAAATCCCAGGCTGATCCATTCGGGCTGTAGTCCTCCCGAACCGTCCCCCAGGAACGTTCGCTAACGTAGGGTCCCCACCGGCGCCACAGAAGTGGTTTTCCTTGCGTTTCTAAAAGTCGGCGCCCTTCTGCGGTATTCCATGAGGTCGCTCGAGATCTGTCAATGTCGTTCTCGGTTCGAGGTTTCAGTCCCGGGGAAACTTTGGAAGTGGCTGGACTCATATCGTTCTCCTACCGGTTGATGGGAATGCTGTAAGAAAGGAAGTGGCTGGACTCATATCGTTCTCCTCCCGATTGATGGGAATGCTGTAAGAACGTCTGCTCTGGTGATCGAGCTTTTGACGAAAGGTCGGCGGTCCTAGGCGGGAATTCTACCTCTTTTGGCGGTTGAAAGTATACTCAGAGGCTTTACTGGGGACATCTCTTGGCCTATCCGCCCAGTCTGGATTGATGGTTTTCGGTGCGTTAGGCAAAAATCCGATCACAGCATGCCAACCATGAGCCCCGACGTGAACTCCGCCAGCGAGATCAGCCAGCGCTACAACGTGATTGTCTACTCGCTGTACGAACATTGGAAGCGGCAGAGAGATTTGAACTCTTTGCACCATTTCTGTACGTAGTCGTGCCTGTATGATCCGCCCAACTCTCGCCGGAAATAAGTCCTCCTGCACATCCACCGCTACCAACTCTTGAAACTCTTTTGCGAAACGTTGGTGGGTGACCTTTCAACATCGGTGTGCACCATTTCTGTGGAACATTTGTTTACACGGGAACAGATGTTCCACAAGTTCGGTAACAAGAAACTCTTCTGTGCCCCCGTTTCCGATTTCAATTTGCTGCTTGATTGCTGTCACTTTGCTCCACAGGGGATCGCAGACGTTCATTCGGAATCTCCTTTCTTGTTGCGCGGGGGTTGCGGATTTTGCAGGACTTTGCCGCTGCCGAGCCATCTTGTTGAACTTGTGTAGAATCAGTGGCGGGTTGGCGACTCATAATCCGTAGGTCGTTGGTTCGAGCCCCGCCGCCGACCGTCCTTTCTGCGTTTCCTTCCGTCCGGAAAGTTTTTCGTATGCTTCTAAAGGGCTCCGAACCACATACAAACTATATCGTGACACGATATATCGTTGGCTCGGCGACCGTAAGATATCGAAAGCGGAAGTTCCAGGGACATTTTTGTCAAAACGAACCCAATATGTATCTTGTCTTCAAGGACTTACAAAATTTGAGGGTACGGATTCATGGGAAATCAGCATCTTAAATAGTTATGCCGTGCAGCTCAGGGCCAAGGTATCGCTGAGTATGCGGTCACGCTGCCGTCATTTTGGTCTTAGTGGTGGGGACGATCCGATTGATTGGCGGGAGCGCAAACAACATGTTTTCTGCCACCGCTAGTTCGATCGGGGGATGACGAGTAAGCAGTTTGCCCTTCAGCATCGTGTTGCCGCATCTGTTTCTCCTTTCCGCTCGGCGGAAGAGTGTGTTTATTGTCGCTCTTGTTGCGATTTTCGCAATCTCTCCTTCACAAGAATGTAGTTTTAGATTGCCCGACTGTCTCGCCCTAATCCCTGCGAGGCACATGTGGACGACTCAGAGCAGAAGCTGATTACGCTTTGTTCTGCATGCCAAGCCACCGTTCATTACGGTTGGGAGTCTCGGCGAAAGAACTGTCGCAGATTTGCGCCGACTTCTTGGCGGGAGCTAATCTTGTAGAATCGATCGATCCGATCTCATGAAAGCTACCCCCACCCCACTTCCCGGAGTCCTGCTTCTCGAACCCAAGGTCTTCGGGGACGAGCGTGGCTTTTTTCTGGAGAGCTATAACGAAAAAGTCATGGCCGACCTCGGAATCCGGGAACGGTTCGTGCAGGACAATCAGTCGTTCTCCACGCGAAACGTTCTTCGCGGGCTGCACTACCAGCTGTGCCATCCTCAGGGGAAACTTGTGCGGGTGGTCACTGGTGAGATCTTCGACGTCGCGGTGGACTTGCGACGGAGTTCGCCGACCTTTGGCCAGTGGCACGGGGCCACCTTATCTGGAGAGAACAAGCTGATGTTTTGGATTCCACCCGGACTCGCTCATGGGTTCCGAGTCATCTCGGAAGGTGCTCACGTTCTCTATAAGTCAACGGATTTTTATCATCCGGAGTGTGAGCGTACGTTAGCGTGGAACGATCCCAACGTGAATGTTGATTGGCGGCTGGAAGGCGCGCCGATCATCTCCACGAAAGATGCGCTCGGCTTACGGTTTCGAGAGGCTGAAACGTTCGAGTAACAAACACCGCAGTTGAGATCACTTCGCGGCGATAACCCTTCTGCCGACTCGTCTTAGCGCCCAGCAGCAGACCCTTCAAAGAATCATCTGATCCGCGGGCACGCGGTCATAGTGCCTCTGCCGGAATTCGGCTCTGATGACGTCTACGCCGCTGGCGTGCTGGAAGCCCCATCGGAAGGATTTATCAAGAATTTGGGCGGTTAAGATCGGCATGACTAGTTTGACCGTGGAAAGTAGATATGGGAAGCCGGTGCGGTACCATTGTCAAAGAAACCATGCGCATTCTTCATGTCGTCGGGGCGAGGCCGAACTTTGTGAAAGCTGCACCGGTGATGCGCGCCCTCGAGGCGTGGCCCGATGCGAGGCAGACGCTAGTCCATACCGGTCAGCACTACGATAGCAACTTGTCTGACATTTTCTTTTCCCAGCTCAATATGCCCGCACCGGATGTGAACCTCGAGGTGGGTTCCGGTAGCCACGCCGCGCAGACTGCCGAAGTAATGAAGCGATTTGAGACAGTGGTTCTGGAGCGAAAACCGGACGTCGTGCTCGTCTACGGAGACGTGAATTCCACGGTAGCCGCGACGCTCGTGTGCTCGAAATTACTTATTCGCGTCGGCCATGTGGAGGCTGGACTTCGTTCATTCGATCGCACCATGCCGGAAGAGATCAACCGGATTGTGACAGACCAGCTCGCTGATCTACTGTTTACCCCTGCGGAAGATAGCGATGTCAATCTTCAGCGCGAGGGTGTTGCAGTAGAGAAGATCTACCGCGTCGGGAATGTGATGATCGATTCTCTTATTCAGCTGCTGCCAGCCTTTAAGCGATTTTCCAAGAATGGCCTTCCACAGCGTTACGCTCTCGTCACGCTACACCGCCCCTCCAATGTCGATGACAGCGCGAACTTGAAGAATATTTTGGAGTCGCTGCTTGAAGTAAACGAGCGCGTGGAAGTGGTCTTTCCCGTACATCCGCGGACGCGTCAACGTATCGATAGACTCGGCATCAACATCGAAAAGCTCCGCTTCCTTGAACCGTTACCTTACATCGAATTCCTCTCGCTACAGCGCCGCGCCGTAGTTGTTATCACCGACTCGGGGGGCGTCCAGGAGGAAACGACTTATTTGGGAGTTCCGTGCCTGACCCTGCGAAGTAATACTGAGCGTCCGGTGACGGTCAACATGGGGACAAACGTTCTGGTTGGGCGAGACCGGCGGCTGCTTGACTCCGAGTTGACCAAGATTCTCGAGGGAGGAGCTAAGAAGGGATCGATTCCACCGTTGTGGGACGGTCGTGCGAGCGAGCGGATTGTGCAAGTACTGCGCGAATATTTTGCTCCATGAGTCAACGAGTTCGATGGCGACAAGATCGTTGTGTGCTACTTCTAAGTGACCAGGGCGACGAATTCCAAGGGAAAACTGAGGCGCCTGTGTTTGCGAAGGCAGTTGAGGAACGCTGGGCGCACCCAGCGCAGCTTGCCCTCCTCCATCTGCTTCCTGCGGGCTTTGATTTCAACGGGAACTTATGATAGGTTACATGTAACCCAGGCAGAGAGGTAAAGATGCGAGCACGAACTCACTCCAAGTCATCTCGGGATAAGGTAAGGGCCCACCGCCAGCGGCTACGTCAGCAGGGCTTGCGCCCAATCCAGATTTGGGTGCCCGACATGCGGTCGCCTGCCTTTGTGACGGAGGCGCACCGGCAGTCCCTCGCCGTTGCTAAGAGTCCTCACAGCAAAGAGGATCAAGACTTCATCGACGCTGTCTCTGATCGGGGCCCCGTGTGAAGCGTGGCGAAATCTGGACCGCTGCAGGCGGCAAGGACTACGCTGGAAAGCTCCGTCCGCTTGTGATTCTTCAAGACGACCGCTTCGACATGACGGATTCGATCACGGTATGCGTCTTCACGACCGACCCAACGGATGCTCCTCTGTTTCGGTTACCGGTCGAGCCAAACGAAAGCAACGGGCTTCGCGCTGTTTGCCGGCTAATGGTGGATAAGATCACCACAGTTCCGAAATCAAAGATCGGCGCACGTGTCGGCCGCCTAGCTGACAAGGACATGGTGCGGCTGAATCGTGCTGTTCTCGTCTTCTTGGGCATCGCCGCTCCCAGCGAGAGCGAGCAACTGGAATCATAGGATTTCTTTTCGGCTAGATCTGCCGTTGACGTTCGGCGCTTTCCGGTCTGTTGAATCTTGGCGGCTAAGCTTCTCAGGGTACGTTGTGCGGCGGCCAGGAGCCGAGAATCTTGGTTGGCTTGACAAGCTTAATTGCTGAGAACCCGCCCATGCTGCCCAAGCTCAATCGTTGACGAGCGATGTTCATGCTTACGAAGATTGATGAGATCCTGACCTGGGGAAAGCAGAAGGACGCAGAGCGGGATACCCGATCCGTGGAACTCGGGCGTTACTTGTGCGAAGTGCTGGCGGGGCAGTACTGGCGAGTGGAAAACGTGAAATCGTTCGACGAGTTCCTGGAAAGACGGTTTCCGGAGTCGCGAAGTAAAGCGTACTACCTGATGTCAATTCACGAACACTTGCCGCCGCAGGTAAGAAGGGAACTGAAGGAACTGGCTGGACCAAGGCGAGAGAGTTGGCCAAATTAGCACGCGCCCGGGGGCAGGACTTCGATTGTGCACGCCGGGTGCACAAGGCCGGCCATGCCGAGAGAGGAATTCGAACGCGAAGTGGAAAAAGAGCTGACCGGCCGAGAAACGGAGCCGTTTGAGCTGATGTACTTCAAGCTCTACCAGAGCCAGATTCCCGTAGTAGATCGCGCGAGAGAGACTGCGTCCCTAATGCTTGGCTCCGACAAATCTCGGGGCTACTGCCTGGAGATGATTTGTGCAGATTTCCTCGCTGGGGCCAACTTGGAGAACGATAATCCCGGGGTGCTCTTGCAGTCGGCCCTGCGTTTCTTCCAATTCCTTCCAAGTGAAGAACGAAAAGTATTCTTGGACTCCGTAACCGAGAAAGCGGCATGACATGGGTTCGATCGAAGCAGCCTCGCCTGCGGCTCGATCCCGAGCGATACGAACAGCTCCGCAACCAAGTGCTACGTCGCGATGGCGGGAGATGTCAGTCCTACGGCACAAGGTCCCACCTCGAAGTTCACCCGAACGGTTTCGCAGCCAGTCCAGCGAGGACACCGAGCAGAACCTGATCACGGTGTGCAATGCTTGCCACGCAACAATCCATCGCAGCTGAGAAAAGACGAGGTGTCTGCGGTAGCAAGCCCACAATCTTGTGACGGCGGACGGATGGAAGCAGCACGATAGAGACTGGAATCGAGAGTGACGGCAACCTTGGGCGCTTGCCCCTAGGCTGCCTTATAGGTAAGATTGTCTTACCATGCAAACCAAGGTCTCAACGAAAGGGCAGGTCGTTCTGCCGGGTCCTCTTCGCCGCCGGCTTGGCATTCGGGCCGGTGATCCGCTCGATGCCAACATCGAGGCCGGGCGCATTGTGTTAACACCCCGTAAGAAACGTCGCCAGCCGGTCAAGATTGTGACTGACCCGATTACAAGATTTCCTGTTCTGAGTGCGGGTTCTGATGCTCCGGTGCTGACCAGCGCAGAGGTTGAAGAGATCTTGACAAACTTTCCATGAGATATCTTCTCGATGTGAACACTCTAGTTGCCTTGGGGTTCGCTCAGCATGAATTCCACGACCGGGTCGCTTCTTGGCTGACGTCGCAAGAGTTTCCGCCCCTAGCAACCTGTTCGATCACGGAACTGAGCTTTATAAGAGTCCTGGCGCAAGCCCCGGCTTACGGATTCACGATCGCACAAGCGCGAACTCTGTTGCTTCGGCTGAAAGAAGCCGATGTCGCACAATTCACATTTATCCCGGACGATCACGATGTCTCTCATCTGCCGACCTGGGTTAAGACCCCGAAGCAGACAACGGACGGCCACTTGGTGAAGCTTGCGAGTGCAAACGGACTGGTTCTTGCAACCCTAGACCGAAAAATTCCAGAAGCTTATCTCATTCCTTAACCGCTGATTTGGCTTTGGCGCCCAAGCGAACCCGGCTACAGTTTACGGCCGATCCCCATCGTTAAGCATGCGATTGAAACGGCGGCTTTGATGCTGGGCAGCGACAAATCGCGGGGCTACTGTTTGGAGAGATTTGCGCAGATTTCCAAGCCGGCGCCAACTTGGAAGCGATAACCCCGGGGTGCTCTTACAGTCGGCCCTCCCGTTTTTATGAACAGCTCCGCAACCAAGTGCTACGTCGCGATAGCTGGAGATGTCAGTCGTGCGGCACGATGTCCAATCTTGAAGTCCACCATAAAGAATTCCGCAGCCACTGCGGCGAGGACTCGGAGCAGAACCTCATTACGCTTTGTTCCGCATGCCACGCGACGGTGCATCACGGCTGAGCGTTTCGGATGGAGCGTGCTGCCCGATGGTGGAACTGGCATCTCGATGTCATCGCCGCAGCCCTTCAAGCGTGTCGCCGTGGCGAGATTACCCGACTAATCACCAATGTACCTCCGCGCTCTCTGAAGTCAGTTGCCGCTAACGCCTTTGCCGGGTTCCTCCTAGGGCACGACCCGAGTGCCAAAATCATTTGCGTGAGCTATGCCCAGGATCTAACCAACACGCATGCATCGGGCTGTTGCAAGATCCTAATGAGCCCCTTCTATCGAGATCTCTTTCCTCATACTCGGCTATCAAGTCATCGTCAGTCTGAGTTCATGACCCGCTGAAACCCGATGAAGCTCTGTGATCTAGATCACACAAGTCGTGTGGTCACAGGGCCCTTTCCAACAGCCGGGAGGCAAGTTGAGGTGTAGAATTTGAATGCGTATGGAGGTGCGAAATTGGCTGATTTTCTTCGCAAGCTCTGGTCGCAAGAAGAGGGCCAGGATATTGCTGAGTATGCAGTGATGCTGGCGGTCATTTTGGTCTTAGTGGTTGGGACGATCCGATTGATTGGCGGGAGCGCAAACAATGTGTTTTCTGCCACCGCTAGTTCGATCGGGGGATGACGAGTAAGCAGTTTGCCCTTCAGCATCGTGTTGCCGCATCTGTTTCTACTTTCCGCTCGGCGGAAGAGTGTGTTTGTTGTCACTCTCGTTGCGCTTCGGCCGGTCCTTACCCGACAATCAATTCCTCGCTGAACGCAGGCACAACGTAAAAGGATGAATCCTGCGAGTCGTGACAGCGCTCTTCTCGCTAGAGCGACCGCAGGAAATCGATGATTTCCTGCTGCTCCTGAGTGCTCAGCTTGTTGAAATGTTCGACGACCTTATTTGCCTCGCTGCCATAGCTCCTGTGATCTCTGACCGCGTCTACTAGGTTGTTGGTCCGTCCGTCATGGAGGAAGAAGACGCGTTGCCCGACGCCCCATAGGGGAGCGGTTCGGAACTCATCGGGGCCGGCGCCGCCTTGTGTGATGCCGTCGGCGAGGCCTTTGCCCATATGATGAACGAGAAGGTCCGAGTAAAGATTCGCCGTCTGATTGGAAAGCGCGCCACTCGGACTGGTCGAGGACCCGCTCGCAATCATCGTGCCCGTGGTGAACGAGGGCGTATGGCAGTGCACACAGCCTATCCTTGCAAAAGTGTCGCGTCCTTTTTCGCTAGACGGCGTGGCCGCGGCGGGAGCGGGTGGGGCTAACATGCGCATGAAGTTGGCAAACGCTTCGATGTCTGAGATGACTGCGGGGTTCGAAATGCCGCTCGAATTGCCGGTGGTCGAGGGAGTGGTTGTGAAGTTAAGGGTGTCGTTGGGAGTGGTGTTGAAGAGGCATCCCGGTGTTTCATCGCGCTCTTGAGGGAATAGCTGGTTCGAGATTCCCATCTCGACGTTGTAGGCCTCGCCCGCGAACATGAGAAGGGATTTGTTCTGCGCCTTCCACCCGAAACGGGTAATGGTTCCGTCGTTGGCACTGAGGTTCACGTTTCCGCTTAGGTGTGCATTCGCGTGCCCGGAAATACCCAATGCCGCCTTCAGAGACGCGTTGGACTTCATATTCGCAAGGATGGCCGAGTCGGGAATCGCTTCTATCAGTCCCGCGCCAAACACGGGCGTCGGAATGCGAAAAATAATGTTCGCATTCCCACCCTGGCCTGTGAGCGGATTTCCCGCGGGCAGGAAATCGAATTGTGCGATATTGCAACCAGGGGCGTCACTTCGCCCAGTGATCACGAAGAGATCGTGCACTTCGCCGTCGGCGGCGCCGCTGCTCTTCTTAAACCGCGCTTCGCGGACGGGACCATTTTGAACGATGAACCAAGGCACCGTGTTCTTCGCCCCGTTCAACTGGGCAACTGCCAACAGGGGATTTTGCGCTGGGCTAGAGCCGCCGGCATCCGGCTGCGAGTGGCAAGAGAAACACTGGTTGGAGTTGAAGCGGGGACCGAGGCCGTTGTTCGAGCCCTTGGTTACGACCTCGATTTCAGCGAACCTCGCATGTCCATCCTGGAAGAACGCAGTTTCGTCCGCGGTAAGACCCTTCAGCGGATTGCCGGCGCCCGCCGAGCCGCCGCGCACGCCCGGGTCTACTGGAGACGCTCCGGTTTGACCCAAAGTGCAGATGCATGTGGTCAAGGCTACAGCCACGATTCCGCCGAAACCGTTGCGTGCAACTCTCCCGAGTATCATCACGATTACCCTCGTTCATTCAGAAATGCCGATATTGTACACCGGGTCTAAAGTCACCCCGCCGGGCATTCATCAGAGAGCTTCTGGTCCAACGGCCAGGGCAACATTGCAGCTGGGCTTAGCGTATCTCCCCGATGCCTGCTGAGGGAAAAAGTTTTCCTTCCGGGAAGAGCATTTCCCGGCTGTAGTTTTCGCAAACTGCAATTGCTCGCCTTGCGGACGCTCGCCACGCTGCTCCATATTGGATCAGAGCAACTTGCGCAATTGCTGGATGCCGCCTACTTTCATGATTGGCAGACCGATCCGTTTTCTCGCGGGGCTTATAGTTATGACGCGGTCGGCTCGGATGATGCGCAGCAGACGTTGGCGACGCCCGTAGAGAATACTTTGTTCTTCGCCGGTGAAGCCACGGATACGACCGGACACAACGGAACTGTCCATGGCGCGATTGCAAGTGGGAGGCGTGCAGCGCGGGAGATCCTGCTTGGGTTTCACTAAGAGAGCCTTATAAATTGGGAGAGGTAGTCTTCGACCACCCCGGAGGAATTCACGATAAATGTCCCAGCAATCTCAGCCCATTGTCTGGCCCGGTCGTCCTTATCCCTTAGGATCAACGTGGGACGGAGAGGGCGTCAACTTCGCGCTCTACTCTGAGCATGCGGAGAAAGTGGAACTCTGCCTGTTCGATATTTCCGGAAAACGCGAGATCCTTCGCGTTCCTCTTCCCGAGCAAACCGATATGGTCTGGCATGGCTACCTGCCAGAAGTGCGGCCAGGTCAGTTGTACGGATATAGAGTCTACGGTCCTTATGCGCCGGAACAAGGCCACCGTTTTAATCATCACAAACTCTTGCTCGATCCTTATGGCAAGCAGATTCTGGGGGCGATTCGTTGGAGCGACTCTCAATTCGGGTATCGGGTCGGACACAAGCAGGAAGATCTGTCATTTGATCGCCGCGACGATGCTGGCGGAATGCCGAAGAACCGGGTGATCGACTCCGCCTTCACCTGGGGAACTGACACACCCCCCAGGATCCCTTGGCACGAGACTTTGATCTACGAGCTCCACGTAAAGGGATTTACCATGTGCCATCCCGACGTTCCCGCCCAGTTGCGCGGAACCTATGCGGGACTGGCCACGGCACCCGTGATCGAATACCTCACCCGCCTCGGAGTGACTTCGGTCGAACTCATGCCAGTACACAGCTTCGTGGACGATCGCCAACTCGTCGAACGAGGCCTACGCAATTATTGGGGCTATAACTCCATCGGATTTCTTGCGCTCGAGCCTCGGTACATGGCAACTAGCTCAATCCGCGAATTCAAGACAATGGTTAAGACCTTGCATTCGGCGGGACTGGAAGTGATTCTCGACGTTGTCTACAACCACACTGCCGAGGGCAACCATCTGGGGCCCACGCTTTCGCTGAAGGGCATCGACAATAGCACTTACTATCGCCTTATGCCCGATAATCCACGCTTTTACAGGGATTACACGGGCACCGGGAACACCTTGAACATGCGGCATCCGCGTGTGCTGCAGCTGATTATGGATAGTCTGCGCTACTGGGTTCTTGAGATGCACGTGGACGGCTTCCGCTTCGACCTCGCCGCCACTCTCGCCCGCGAACTTCATGAGGTTGATCGCCTGGGAGCTTTCCTCGACATCATCCATCAGGATCCTGTGCTCTCCCAGGTCAAGTTGATTGCCGAACCCTGGGATCTTGGCGAAGGGGGATATCAGGTCGGAAACTTCCCTGTGGGTTGGGCTGAATGGAATGATCGTTATCGGGATACGGTGCGTAGTTACTGGAAGGGTGACGGAGGACTTCTGGGGGACCTGGCTTATCGCATTACCGGTTCGAGCGATCTGTACGCGCACAGTGGCCGGCGTCCTTATGCCAGCATCAACTTTATTACTGCGCATGATGGCTTCACATTACAGGATCTCGTCAGCTACAACCAAAAACACAACGAGGCCAACGGGGAAGACAATCGCGATGGCAACAACGACAATCGCAGCTGGAATTGCGGGGTGGAGGGCCCCACCGAAGATCCTGACGTTCAGGCATTGCGCGCGAAGCAGAAGCGGAATCTGCTCGCGACGCTCCTGCTCTCTCAAGGGGTACCGATGCTGTACGCGGGAGATTCAATCGGGCACACGCAGATGGGAAATAACAATGCCTACTGCCAGGACAATCCGATCAGCTGGCTAAATTGGAATTTGCAGCCGCAGAATCGTGACCTGCTGGCGTTTGTTCAGCGCATGATCAGCCTCCGAAAGCGACATCCTGTGTTTCGACGTCGACATTTTTTCCAGGGCCGCCCAATCAAGGGGGCAAATGTAAAAGATCTGCTGTGGCTCAATCCCAGCGGCAATGAGATGACCGAGGAGGAGTGGCGCGATCCTTCGCTTCACTGTCTGGGAATGTTTCTCTCCGGGCAGGGCCTGGATGAGACTGATGAACGCGGACGGAAACTTGGGGACGAAAACTTCCTCGTTCTTCTGAATGCGCACCACGAAGATGTTGGATTTATTTTGTCGGCGTTTCGTGCCGGTACCCGCTGGACCGCGTGGATGGATACTTCTCGAGAAGCCGGTTTGCGATCCGTCGATACGTACGATGCGGGCGCACCTTACCCATTGCAGGCGCGGTCGATGGTCGTGTTGCTGGAACGGCGCGGAAACGGCAAGAAGGAAGAATCAAATGAAGCGACGCTATAGCATGCCGTTCGGCTCTGAGTGTCACGACGACGGGAGCGTGCGCTTTCGTTTGTGGGCCCCGGCAGCGCGCCAGGTTGATGTTTGCCCAACCGGCCCACACGGATCAGTGCGGTTCGCAATGGACCATTGCGACGGGGGTTGGTTCGAACTCATTACCGACGCGGCTAAGTCAGGGAGTCAATATTATTTTCGGATTGATAGTGAGCGTGAAGTCCCCGACCCAGCCTCCCGGTTTCAACCTCTGGATGTTCATGGGCCGAGCGAAGTGATCGATCCGCTTGCCTTCGATTGGCGCGATCTGGCCTGGCGTGGGCGCCCATGGGAAGAGGCGGTCATCTATGAACTGCATGTCGGAGCTTTCACGCCAGCCGGGACGTTTTCCGCGATGGGGGAGCGACTCGACTATCTCGTGGATTTGGGAATCACTGCCGTGGAGTTGATGCCCGTTGCTGACTTCCCCGGCAAGCGCAATTGGGGCTACGACGGCGTCTTCCCATTCGCTCCCGATAGTATTTACGGCCGACCCGAAGATCTCAAAGAACTGGTTCAAAGCGCCCATGAGCATGGAATCATGGTTTTGCTCGACGTCGTGTACAACCACTTGGGCCCGGAAGGTAATTATCTTAGGTCTTACGCGCCACAATTCTTTACTGATCGACACCGTACTCCATGGGGAGATGGCATTAATTTTGACGGTCCCGACAGTCGGGCGGTCCGAGACTTCTTCATCGACAATGCGCTCTACTGGCTGACCGAATATCATTTCGACGGCCTCCGTCTCGATGCGGTGCACGCGATTATTGACGACTCGACCTCACACATCCTCACGGAATTGGCCGATGCGGTCCGGAGTTCCATCGAGCCCGATCGCCATGTCCATCTCATTCTGGAAAACGACCTCA
>Ga0210405_10004592_pt1 | contig 12944 bp, 6 predicted proteins | sample IncBWH11MmetaG_FD_155492 | JGI IMG/M metagenome (GOLD analysis project Ga0210405, IMG submission 155492) | Forest soil microbial communities from Barre Woods Harvard Forest LTER site, Petersham, Massachusetts, United States - Inc-BW-H-11-M | ecosystem: Environmental > Terrestrial > Soil >... | reverse complement strand
CGGAGGCGGTGGACCGGGAACCGCATAATAGCCGTAGCCGCCGGCGCAAGCCGAAAGGGCGCCTAGCGTGAGCAAAATAATCGCCAGAAGCAGCGCTTTTTGTTTCATTGTCAATCTCCTTCGCCCTAACAAACGCGAAGCGGATAGGCCCCGTTTCGGCCTCGGCCGCCAGGTGAAAGGCAAATAATGTTAGTAGTCTTTAACAATCCTTACAAAACTGGCACTACATCCAGGAGCCCATTGGGTTTAAGATGGTTATAAGGATACTTGCCACGATGCATAAGCTGTTGTTCCCCCTTCTGCTCATCCCAGCCTTGGTCGTTGGAGCCAAAGAGTCCAAGCTCTTCGACAAGAAACTGCCCAACGATAAGAAGATCCTGCATGCCTTAAATCGCCTGAGCTTTGGCCCTCGCCCAGGCGACGTGGAGGCGGTCCGTAAGATGGGATTGAAGAAGTGGGTCGATCTGCAGCTCAACGCCGCTCAAATCCCCGAGAATCCGGACTTACTCGCCAAGCTCAAGCCGCTCGATACCCTGCAAATGACCACTCAGGAGATGAACGAGCACTATCCGACGCAGCAGATGCTGGTTGCCGCGGCACGGGGCATGGGCGCCAATTTCCTGCCTAAGGATCCCGTTCTGCGCGCGCGAACCGAGCGCTTAGCCGAGATGTATAAGCGGCGCATCAATGGCGACACCGGGCCGGCCAAGGGAACCAAGAGCCTCGATGACATTCTCGATCCCGATCAGGCCAAGACGCTCCGCTCCGGTACCGAAGCGGAGAGAGTCAAGCTCCTCATGGATATGCCCGAGGATAAACTGACCGGTGTCATAGCCGCCCTGCCGCCCGCCGCGCGACGTCCGCTGTTCACCACTCCGGCCTTGGGCCTCCAGCGCAAACTAATGGTCAGCGCCGCCCCTCAGAACATCCCCGCTTTCGATCTGAGCGAGGGCAAGCTTCTCCGTGCTGTCTATAGCAACCGCCAACTGGAAGAGGTCCTGGTCGATTTCTGGTACAACCACTTCAACGTCTTCATCGAAAAAGGTAACGACCGCTTCCTGGTCACTTCCTACGAGCGCGATTCCATTCGCCCGCACGTGCTCGGCAAATTCAAGGACATGCTGCTCGCCACCGCTCAGGATCCGGCCATGCTGTTCTACTTGGATAACTGGCAGTCGGTTGCCGCGAAAACACCTGAAGAGCTGGCCAGGCTGGGCGCTCGTGCCAGGTTTGCCCGCGGACTCAATGAGAATTACGCCCGCGAGCTGCTCGAGCTGCACACTCTCGGCGTGGATGGCGGATACACCCAGAAGGACATCATCGCTGTGGCTCGCTGCTTCACCGGTTGGACCATCAAGAATCCCTTCCAGGGCGGCGTTGGAACCTTCGACTTCAACGACAGGACTCACGACAAAGCCGAGAAGGTCGTGCTCGGCGTCACCATTCCCGCCGGCGGCGGTAAAGAAGATGGATTGAAAGTTCTGGATATCCTGGTGCACCATCCCTCCACCGCGCACTTTATCTCGAAGAAGCTGGCGCAGCGTTTTGTGGCTGACGATCCGCCTACCGCGCTCATCGATCGCATGGCCAAGACCTTTCGCGAAAAGGATGGCGACATCCGCGAGGTCATGAAGACGATGCTGGCCTCCAAAGAGTTCTGGTCGCAGGGCGCCTGGCACGCCAAGATGAAGTCGCCGCTCGAAATGATCGCCAGCGCTATCCGTGCCACCGGCGCCGATGTGCAATCGGCGTCTATGCTGGCTCAGCAGCTTCAACAGTTGGGTGAGCCGCTCTATCGCAAGGTTGAGCCCACCGGCTACTCCAGCGCCAACGCCGAGTGGACCAACAGCGCCGCTCTGCTGGCCCGCATGAATTTTGGTCTCGCGCTGGCGCAGAACAAAGCCCCCGGCCTCAAGGTGGATACCGCGCGATTCGAAAAGTTGAGTACGCCGGAATCGATCGCCAAGGCGATTCTCTTCACCGCGTCCACGCCCGAAACTCAGGCCGCCATTTCGGCTATTTCAAAAGACAAGGAGCCTGCGAAGATTGCCGGTCTGGTCATTGGCGGTCCGGAATTCCAGAGGAGATAGAGGATCTATATATGTTTTCAAGAAGAGCATTTCTCAAAGGATCGAGCCTGGCCATGTTTGGCGTGGGCGCAGCCCCGTCCTGGTTGGGGCGCGCCGCCTTCGCCGACACCTCTCAGCACAAGAAAATTCTAGTCGCCATTTTTCAGCGCGGCGCCGCCGACGGCCTGAACGTCGTCGTCCCGTTTGCCGATCCCGCCTACTATGCGCTGCGGCCAACCCTGTCGATCCCCAAACCCTCCACTCCCAATGCCGCGGATTCGGCCATTGACCTGAACGGGTTTTTCGGATTGCATCCCAGCCTGGCCAACCTGAAGCCCATCTACGACGCCAAAGCGCTGGCGATCGTGCATGCCACCGGCTCTCCCGACCCGACCCGTTCCCATTTCGACGCCCAGGATTTCATGGAAGCCGGCACCCCCGGCCTGAAAGCGACTCGCGACGGCTGGTTGAACCGCGCGCTCGCGCCGGAAGCCGCCCCGATCTCTCCGCTGCGCGCCATCGCGCTTGGGCCTTCTCTTCCACGCACCTTGCGCGGCGTCAATCCTGCCATCGCGGTAAACAATATTATCGATTTTCAAGTCAAGGACGCCGCCTCTTCGCAGATGTTCGAATCCATGTACGAGCATTCGGCCGACACGGTCCTGCACGGCACAGGCAAGGAAACCTTCGAAGCCGTGAAGATGCTGCAAGCGATCCAGAAGCAGAACTACACGCCGGCCGGCGGCGCCGCGTACCCGCAAGGACGCTTCGGCCAGAGCATGCAGCAGATTGCCCGCATGATCAAGGCGAACGTCGGAGTGGAAGTGGCCTTCGCCGACATCGGTGGATGGGACACCCACTTCAATCAGATGGGTCAGAAAGCCTCGCAAGGCGTCCTTGCCAATCAATTAACGGAGCTAGGCAACGGTCTCGCCGCGTTCTACAAGGACCTCGGCGACCGCATGTCCGACGTTGCAGTAGTCACCATGTCGGAGTTCGGCAGAACGGCCAAGGAGAACGGTACCCGCGGCACAGACCACGGCCATGGCAACGTGATGTTCGTCATGGGCGGCAATATCCAGGGCGGCATCCACGGCGAATGGCCGGGCTTGCAGCCGGAGCAGCTCTACGAGAATCGCGACCTGAACGTCACCACCGATTTCCGCGACGTGTTAAGTGAGTTGGTATCAAGTCACCTAGGCAACCGCCAGGTGAGCGCCGTCTTCCCCGGCTACGAAGCCGACGCCAAGAAGTACCGCGGCATAGTGCCCGCATAGGGTCGCCAGAATCGTTCCGATTGGTATGCTCACGGAACTTGTCAACTGGTCCACTAAAGTTTTGGCAGTGGTGGCTGTCGCCGCTGTAACCTCAGCGCTCACAGTTACCCCTGACAGCATCCCCTTCGATAAACACGACATTGGAACCACTACTTCAAAGAAATTGACTCTAACGAACGCCAGTGAAGCTGCTGTCGATATTTCATTGCAAATCTCGGGAAAGAATCCCGAGGACTTCTCGTGGAGGAGCGCCTGCCTTAAGCATTTGCCACCGAAAGGCCAATGCGAAATCACGGCTCTATTCAGACCATTTCCCTTGAACCCGGTCGCCGAAGTCCGTTCGGCCACTATGGAAGTGAGCGACGGCGCCACTCCAAAGCAAATACTGCTGAGTGGCAGTGCTTTTGAGAACCTGAGCGCTTCTCCCGCTAGCCTTGAATTCAAGGATCAGCCCGGAAACGCGAGTAGCACACAGAAAGTAGAGCTGACCAACTACTCAGTCTCACAAGTAAGCGGCATTGACGTGGCCGTTACGGGTGATTTCACCGAAGACCATTCCGGCTGCGGGAGCATTAGTCCGGGCAAGGCTTGCACGCTCTACGTCAATTACTCTCCGAAGCAGTCCGGCGCGCCCACCGGCTCCCTGACGGTTACAGGGAATCTAACCGACGGTCGCAAGCTAACTCGCGTGGTTATGCTATATGCCGCGACGCCTGTCCGCGCTGGAGCAGCCAGGGGTTGGAGCCGCTGGGTGCTTCCAATAGTCGGCTTAGTGTACTTCCTGGCGCTGGTTCTGGTGCGTTGGAATATGATTGCAAAGCCCGCCCGGGCCCAGATTGTGGCTGAGATCGAAGTAACTCGGTCTTGGGTCAATGCGGAAACCGCTGCTATTCCCGATTCGAAGGACAAGAAAGCGCGGATAGACGAGATCCATCGGTTGCTGTCCGAGGCGCTCTACCCCTTCACGACAAAGCGTTCTTTCGTAGCCGGACAGCAGGCGCCCGCTAAACAACCACCGTACCCCTTGCTACCCACTCGCATTCTTAGTGCGATGTTTTGGACACAAGGCTGGGAACTCGCTGGCCGGACGCTGGCGCACGAAGCGGACCTGGAGCTAATCGCTCTTCTGCCGATAGAGCGCGTGCGCGCACGGCTGGAGATTGCGGCCCAGGAACTCCGGGAACTCGACACTCCGGTCGCGCTGGCATTGTCCGACCGAATCCACGAATCGCTCGCATCGGGAGAGGCTCTGATACTGGAGCAAGCGAGGCAACTGCTTCAGCAATTGCAGATGGTACTGAAGCCGCTTTCGGCGCCCGAGGCCGCGCGTCAGGCGTGGCTGGCAGATTTGCAGATACGGTCGCTGACCGCTCTGCAGCAACTCACGGATTGGATACACAAAAACACCAGTGCGGTTGGAACCTTGGAGGACTGTCAGTCTCGATTACGGGCGTTTCAAGACACTGCCAAAGCCTGCCAGGATCTTGCGGCCGATCTTGGGCGCGTATCCACCCTCCCTAACAATTCCGATCCACTGAATGAACTGCTAGAGCGGATTTCGGTCTTCGCTCAAGAGCTGGCGAAGACGATCCAAGCCATCAATGCGCTGCTGGCCAATGAACACACCGTGCTTGAGGATTGTAAGACGACCCTCGACTCGCTCGGCACGGTGGGAACCAACGCTGAAAAACTGGCTGAGGAATTAAAGAAAGCCGCGCTACCAGACCGAGCAGCGTCATACCAAGCGCTACTCGGTCTGGGCAAGTCGCAAGTCAATCTAGTTGCCGCGATGAAGCAAGCCAGTCTCCCCAGTCCCAGCGTTAGCCTCCTGCAGGATCTTATCGTAGCGCTGCAGCAGCAGACCGAACTAATTCAAGAGCTCGCACCCGACATTGCAACCTGTCGCGCGGTTGTATTGCGGCTTTCCCTGCTGCCTCGCTTGTCACCCGATCTAATAACCCGAATCATTTCCGCAGTGAGTGGAGAATCCAGTCTCTTGGATAGATGGCGAGCGTTGCTTGTTGAAGCGGCCGGTTTGCTCTACTATAATGCTGACAACTCCTATTTTCAGCTCGGAGCATGGCACAACAAATTGATGTGGCTGGTGGGTTGTGCCTTACTGCTCATGGCAGGATTGGGACTGACGCTTCATAATGCCATCCTGTTCCTTGTGGGGGCGGTTGGCGGCCTTCTGAGCCGCCTGCAACGAACCGTAGACTCGTCGGACATCGCCACCTACTTTGGCGCAAATTGGGGAGCGCTCTTTCTCAGCCCCCTGACCGGTGCTTTATCTGCCTGGAGCGGAATTCTGCTAATTATCCTGGCGGTGAAGCTCCATATTCTAGGGGCAGCCCTAAGTCTGGATTGGCACAATCCGGCTGAACCTACAGCTCTCGCCATAGCGATACTATTCGGGTTTTCCGAGCGTTGGTTCGATGGTCTCGCTGGCCAACTCCAGGGCAAAATTGCGCCTGCTCCATCCCTGGCGGCCGCTCCTGCCGTGGCCTCTCCCAAGCCGCTAATAACGTCTGTTACTCCCAGCAGTGGGGTTATCGGAAAAGAGATCAAGCTCACCGTGCGCGGCGCCAACTTCCAATCGGGAGCCACGGTTACCCTGACTGACGACGCCGGCAAACCCGCCGCAGCCAAAATGGAGTATAAGGACTCGAATACGGTGATCGTTACGTGGACTCCGACCGGCACGAAGGATTTTTCAGCCACACTGTCGATTAGCAATCCAGATAAGCAAAGTGCGACAATCCCCCTCAGCGTGAAATCAGCTTAATTAGCCGTCACGGAACCTGAGCCCACTACCAGCCTTTACCCCCGGGCTCATTTTTGCTATCCTTCCCGATAATGCTTACCAAGGGGACTTACCTCACTTCGTTGTTCGTGTGCGCCTGCGGAATCACTTTCGCCCAGGGCACTACCTCTCGCGTCCTCGGCACAGTCCAGGATGCAAGCGGCGCCGTCATACCCGCCGCCACCGTCAAGCTTGTCAATGAGGGAACGCGCATCACCTTCACCACCACCACCTCGTCCGCCGGCTCGTATGTCTTCGAAGCCGTGCAGCCTGGCTCCTACGAGTTGGACGTCGAGGCCGCCGGCTTTCGCAACTTCGTCTCGCGCGGTAATGACGTCGCCATCGGCCAGCCCGCCACCATCAACGTCAAGCTCGATATCGGCGCCATCACCGACAAGGTCGAGGTGCAAGCATCCTCTGAGGTAGTCCAGACCAGCACCTCCGGCAATTACGGCAACCTGGTGTCCCAAGAGGCCGTCATGGACCTCCCCATCGTGGGAACGCGCGGCCGCAATCCGCTCGATCTCGTCCTGATGCAGCCTGGCGTCGTCTCCGGCGCGCCCACCGGCGGCGGCATCTACGTGCACGGCGCGCGCGATCGCTCCTGGAACTACACCCTCGACGGCATCGATATCAACGATGCCAGCCAGGGCGGCTCCAACTCCACTTCCTTCCGCCCCAACCCCGATATGCTGGACGAGTTCCGCGTCCTCACCGGCAACAACACTGCCGAATATGGACGCAACAGCGGCGGCCAGGTCGCAATGATCACCCGCTCCGGAACCAACCAGTTCCATGGCGATGGCTTCTGGTTCTACCGCACTCCGCGGCTCAACGCCAATGAGTGGCAGAACAACATCGATAACCTCGGCAAGGCGCAACTTGAGCAGAACATCTTCGGTGGCGGCGTCGGCGGACCTATCATCCACAACAAGACGTTCTTCTTTGCCGAAGTGCAGGGCTTGCGCGCGCGTTCGAGCACGCTGACCACTCGCACGGTCTTCACTTCCGAAGCCCGCCTGGGCAATCTGCGCTACGTGAAAGGCGGCCGGAATCTGCCCGCCGGCGCCGCCGGCGCTTCGGTCGATGCCAATGGCAATCCTTTGCCGGGTCTGAGCATCGGCTCTTATAACGTTGCTGCGAACGACCCTCAGCACATCGGTCTCGACCCGACCATCGCCGCTTTCGCCAAATCCATGCCGCTGCCCAACAATTTCTCCGGCGGCGACGGCCTCAATACCGCACTATACAACTTCACTCCATTGGCCGCCGAGCGCCAGCACGATCAGACCATCAAGATCGACCAGCTCGTCGGCAGCAAGAATGTCGTCTATGCCCGCTTCGCGTGGGGCAACGATAACAGCAACTGCGACATCGTTAACGGTGGACAGCCTATATTCCCCGGCAGTCCTTGCCAGGTCAACACATTGCGTGAGCCTCGCAACTACGCCTTCAACTGGCGCTGGACTCCCACCGCGCGACTTACTAACGAGCTGGTGGTTGGCTTCAACAAGTACCCGGCGCTATTTGCGCAGCCGGCTGCACTCGACAAGGTTTCGGTGGCGAGCGCCCCGGTCGACACGACCTTCCAGTACTACTTCGGCAACCAGCGCACGGTCAGCACCTGGCAGTTCGTCGATAACCTCGCCTACTTTCGCGGCGCCCACACTTTCAAATTTGGCTTCAACCTGCGCCTCGTTCGCGAGGAGGATCAGCGCGGCTCCGTCGCCGGCCTGAACGCCGCCGAGGAAGTCAACTTCTCCACCGCCATCAACACGGTCGATCCCGCAACCTTCGGAATTCCCGCCGATCTGAACACCAGCTTTGATCGCCCCAACTTTCAGTCCGACATTAATTTCCTTCTTGGCCGCGTCGGCCAGATCGATCAAGGTCTGATCGCCAAGGGCGGTCAATTCACCAAAGGTACATTCCAATTCGATACGCGCTATCCCGAGTACGAATTCTATGGGCAGGATACCTGGAAGCTGCGCCCCAATTTGACTCTCGAGCTTGGGCTGCGCTGGGAGATCCGTCTCTCGCCTACTACACCCGGCAACAACATCGTGGTGCCGAACCAGCCCATCGTCGCCGGGGCCGCGCCCAGTGACACGATCCAGTGGGTTCCAGGCAGCCTGTTCAAGAATCAGTTCGGCAACCTTGGACCGTCCGTCGGTTTCGCATGGGATCCTTTCTCCACCGGGAAAACGTCGGTCCGCGCCAATTACCGTCTCGCCTATGACCGCATCAATACGTTCGTGATCGCATCCACGATTCTGCCCAACTTACCCGGCGCGGCCATCGCGGTGATCGATCAGAGTTTCGGACAGGGTGGCGGCCGCTTGGCAAATCTACCCGCGCTGGTTCCGCCGCCCCTGACCAGCGCCCTCTCGACGCCTGCGCCGTTCGGGAACGGCTCGAACACAGTGATCGATCCTAACCTGAAGACGCCGAAAACCCACGAGTGGTCCTTTGGCATCCAGCGCGAGGTCGCCAAGAACACTGTTCTCGAAGCCAACTACATCGGCCGCCGCGCCTATCACCTGCTGGGCGCCTACAACGCCAACCAGGATCAAATTTTCAGCAACGGATTTCTGGACGCCTTCAACACCATCAAAGCGGGCGGCGATTCGGCCCTCCTCGACAGCCTGTTGAGCGCCGATTCGCGACTCAATCCGGGTGAGACGGGCTCGCAAATGGTCCGGCGGCTGTACGCTTCCAATCTCAACCTCAATGCCGTGGGATCGCTGGCATTGGCGCTGGGCTCGCGCATTCAAGGCACGCAATCGGTGACCGCTCTTTCGGCCGGGAAGCCTTTCTTCTTCTTGCCCTACCCGCAGTACAGCGGCAATATGATCGTGCTCGATTCGAATGACTTCTCAACTTACAACGCCCTCGAAGTTCAGTTGCAGCGACGACTCACGAATGGGATTACCTTTAACGTGGCCTACACCTGGTCGAAAGCGCTCGACACCAGATCCTTCGATCCCACGCTTACGACGGTCACCACCGGCGCTACCCAGACTGCGGCCGACGGGCCGTTCGACATCAACAATCGCAAGCTGAATTACGCGCCCGCCGATTTCGACCGCCGGCACGTGCTGCAAACCAACTGGGTGTACGAGATGCCGTTCGGCAAAGGCAAGCGTTGGGCTAGCGGTTCCTCCGGTCTGGTCAATCGCATCGTGAGCGGATGGGAAGTAACCGGTCTAGGCCGTGTAACCAGCGGCCGGCCATTCAGTATTTTCGCAGGCAGCAATACGGTGAGCAGCGTAGTGGGATCCACCGCCAATTGCACCGGCTGCAGCTCGGGTGAAGGCACGCCGTTCCTCGATGCGGCCACCGGGTTGATCTGGTATTTGAACGCAGCCCAGCGCGCCCAGTTCTCCGCTCCCGGCGCCGGCCAGTTCGGCAACACCGAACGGAACATGTTTGTCGGTCCGCACTATTTCGAGTTGGACGCGTCGCTGTTGAAGCGCATCCCGATCACCGAGCGGTTCAAGCTGGAACTTCGCGCCGACGGCACCAATATTTCCAATTCGGTGTCGTTCAACGCGCCCACAGTGGACATCACCAACTCCACCTTCGGCCGCATCCGCAATAGTGTAGCCAGCGGATCGCGAAAGATCCAGATAGGAGCGAAAATCCATTTCTAGCCCAGTGGGGCAGGTTCCCGACCTGCCCAGGCTACAACCTGATCGACAGTCTACCTCCTGTGGCGCAGGCTCTTTCTTTTTTCATGTCAAAGAACACAAAAACCGAACATAAATGTTCGGTTTTTCGATCCGTTTTGTTGCAATCAAACGAGTTGCTAATTTCAAATCGAACATTATGTTCGGTTTGGAGCCAACTCGCCTGAAAAACAAACTCTCTTTCTGATCTGATTATCCCACAGCGGCTCTGCGCGAATGGGTTTAGAACTCTCTATTTAGTTATTATCTTATAGATTCTAATAACTTTAAAAATATTTTATAAACCTGTGACCGGTTCCAGCGCGTTATCCAGATGCTTCCGAAGTGTACGCCAAAGCGCATTTTACTGACAAAAATGACTGGGCTTGTTTTTTACGAACAAGCTAAAGCATGTTCCACAAAAGAGCGCCGCCTGAAAGGCGGTGCAGGCAAGATTGCCTGCCACAAAGCGGCATAGCCGCAACCAAATATCGCGCCGTACTGCTGAGATCGTGCTGTCAGGCGCGTCTGAAGAGCGCCGGTTGCCAACCGGCGGCAGGTTTTCAACCTGCCCCACAAAGGAAATTCGTCGCGGGCTGCAAACAAAGTACGTTAATGAGCCGCATAACCATCCCAGCGGGGATCGCCTTGACGTTTATAGTGCGGCGGCAGCTTGTCCCAAGGTTGGCGAGTCAACCCATTCAGATCGTAAACCACTTTACCGGCTCGAATTGTTAATTCGCATACAAACTTCTGCGTCCCATCGAGCCGTGCGCCATACATATCGATGAAGCCGAATTTCCCCCGCTCCAAGCGCAACACGGCGACATCCGCCGGACTGCCCGGCGACAGATTGCCCAGCTCCTCGTGCTTGATCTCTCTGGCAGGATTCCACGTCGCGCGCGCGATTACCGATTCAACCGGCATGCCCATCGCCAGAAACTTGTCCATGACGTTGAGCATGTCCTTCATTCCCGCGTTCATGCTGCTCGAGTGCAGATCGGTGGAGATGGAATCCGGAACGAATCCGGCCTTCATCATCGGAACGGCCAGACCCCAGGTAAAACTGCCGGAGCCATGCCCGACATCGAAAATGACGCCTCGCCGCCGCCCCTCGATCATGGCCTGGCTTGGCCCGCCTCCCTCAGCCTGCTCGCCGCGTAAGCCGGAATACATGTGCGTATAAATGTCGCCCGGCCGCAGAACCTTGGTAAGCAGGTCGAATAGGGGACGCTCCTTGCGGTTTGCGCCGTAATCGATCATCACCGGCATGTCGGCGATTCTGCCCGCCTCGACAGCCTGCTCGAACGGCTTCCATTCCGGGCCCATGAAGTGAGCGCTCTTGAATCCGACAACAGTCCCTTTGTACTTCAGTGCCATCGCGGCGGTAGGTTTGGCTTCCATGTCGCTCAAGTCCTGCTCGAATTTGCCGCCGCGCATGCCGTTGCCCACGATGTTAAGCAGGGCCAGCACACGGGTGCGGGCGTGATCGATGATGCGCGTCTTGAAGTCCTCGAAGGTCCGCCATCCCGAGCTGCCCGGATCGACGACGGTGGTCACACCGGCGCGGAATGTGAATCCATCGGGCATTATGCCGTGATCGTTGGACCATGCGCCACGCGCGCCGTTGTACGTATAGACGTGCGCGTGGATATCGACCAGCCCCGGAGTTACATACAAACCGGATGCATCGACTGTCTTGAGAGCCTGAGCGGCATCGATGTTGGGGGCAACCGCGGCGATTCTGCCGCCGGCAATGGCTACATCGCGAACTGCGTCGATGCTGTTCTTGCCATCCACGACGTGGCCGCCCTTGAGGAGCAGATCGTAGACGGTCTGGCCGCTAACGGCAGACGTGGCGCACAGAACGGCGAGCAGCGCGTATAGTCTGTGTTGAGATTTCAATTGAAATTTCTCCCTTGGGGCTCGGGGACCGGTTGGGAGCTTGAAATGGGTTCGTCCGGCGGGGCGCAAGTGGGTACAATTTCTTCGGGTTGGGGCTCCAAAATGGCTTCGTTTGGTAATTCGGCTCTCAGCGATTTCAGACGGTCGAATTCCTCCACCGCGCGGCGGTAATGGCGCTCGGCCTGGGCCTGATAGCGGAGGAAGAGCGACCAACTGTTGCCCTGCCGGACTATGCGGTGGAACCCGTCGGCTAAGGCGTAGTTGCGATTCTGGGCGCGAGTGATTTCGATATCCCCGACGAGGCCGGGGCTCATGGGGATGAAGGAATTTCCCTGGCCGTCGAGGGCCGTATCGAGGCACGCGGTGAAGAGGCCGGACTCGAGGCGGGCGGCACGGAGCATGGCCTGCTGGGTGAGGGCCATGCGCTCGAGGGCGAACAGCTCCTGAGAGTTTACGGGCTGGTAAAGGGCGGTGAGGTCGGCTTTGAGGTGGGCGACCTCATTGAGGTCCTCAAGGCGGACGACGGCGAAGGTAGAGGCGGTGAAGCCGTGAGCGCGGGAGTTGCGGGCGGAGCGGGCCTTGCCTTCAGGGGTGCGTGGACCAGTGCTTTTGGCCGCGTTGGCGCGATTGGCGGCGAGTTGTTCTTCGGAGATGGGCATGAGACGTCCTTTCAATTCACAGATAGCACGGGGTAAAGGCGGACTACCCGGTAAGGTCGGCTAAGTAATTGAAAATAAAGAAAAGATATTTTTTCATAGGGCGTGACTTTTTTTCGGCCAATCTTCGAAAGTGAGGTATGGGCTCTGTTTTTCAGGCCATTGCTTTCCTTCTTTTTGCCTACTGAAGGCGGCCAATTCACGGAAAGGCGTCGTACTCACACGCGCCTGAATAATTTCGCGCAAGCAAGAAAACCGGGCCGGTGACGGACGCTCACTTGGACTTCGCGAGCGATCTGGGCGTGGAAAACAACGCGTCCGCGATGGCCGGGCGTTGCGCGGGGGTGCGGTACTCTATGTTCCGTGACCGGGACTTCACGGGAGTAGTCTCCCAGACCGCCGTTTCTGGCCCAGGGGTGCGAGGATCACCCGGACACTGCCTCGACGTGTCGAGTTGCCGGTGCGGCCAGACAAACTTCGTCCAGTCGGGCCGCGTTGCAGAAACGGCTGTTCGCGCCAGTTCGGCAACTGGTGGTCGATAAAACGGGACCATGTTTGCAGAACGT
>Ga0210405_10004591_pt1 | contig 12947 bp, 11 predicted proteins | sample IncBWH11MmetaG_FD_155492 | JGI IMG/M metagenome (GOLD analysis project Ga0210405, IMG submission 155492) | Forest soil microbial communities from Barre Woods Harvard Forest LTER site, Petersham, Massachusetts, United States - Inc-BW-H-11-M | ecosystem: Environmental > Terrestrial > Soil >... | reverse complement strand
GGGGCCGGCCCCAGCGGTTTCAGCCAGCACGGTTTATTCGGCTCGTTGAAGCCTGGTCCTGACGCGGCTTCCACTCTTCAGTAAGCGACCCCAAGTAGTTTGTGGATCGTAGCACCGGCAAGAATGCCTGTGCTACGATCCACAGAATGAGTAAGAAACTGCGCAGCCAGGAATGGTGGAGCCAGCCCAACTACGAGAGCTTCGCGCGCCGTGCCTGGATGCGTTCCGAAGGCTTCTCTTCGGATTTTTTTCAGAACAAGCCGGTCATCGGCATTTGCAATTCCTGGAGTGAATTCAACAACTGTAACGCGCACTTGCGCACCGTCGCCGAAGCAGTAAAGCGCGGTGTGCTGGCGGCGGGTGGATTTCCGCTGGAGTTTCCAACCATCTCACTGGGCGAGATTTTCATGCGCCCCACCTCCATGCTGTTCCGGAACCTGATGGCCATGGATGTGGAGGAGTGCATCCGGGCTTATCCGATGGATGGCGTGGTGCTGCTGTGCGGCTGCGACAAGACTACCCCCGCGCAACTGATGGGCGCGGCCAGCGCGGATATTCCCGCCATCGTAGTACCGGGCGGTCCGATGCTCAGTGGGCAGTGGCGAGATCGCATGCTGGGCTCGGGGACCGACGGCCGCAAGCTGTTCGACCTGTTTCGCACCGGCCGGCTGAGCGAGGAGCAATGGTGTGAAATCGAGTGCGGCATATCACGCAGCGCCGGCCATTGCACGGTGATGGGGACGGCCTCCACCATGACCAGCCTGGCCGAGGCGCTGGGGATGACGCTGACTGGCTCGGCCAACATTCCGGCGCCCGATTCGCGCCGGCTGACCATGGCCGAGATGAGCGGCCGGCGCGCGGTCGATCTGGTGCTCGAAGATGTGAAGCCGTCTCAGATCATGACGCGCCAGGCGCTCGAGAACGCCATCACGGTGGACATGGCCATCGGTGGATCGACCAACGCGGTGGTACACCTGATCGCCATCGCCGGGCGGCTGGGCATCGATCTGAGCCTGGACGATTTCGACGCCATTTCGCGCCGCACGCCCTATATCGCCAACGTGAAACCGTCGGGCGAATTCCTCATGGAGGATTTCTTCTATGCCGGCGGACTGCCAGTCGTGATGAAGGAAATTCTGCACCTGCTGCACGGCGATGCGATGACGGTGACGGGCAAGTCCGTGCGCGAGAACGTAGCGAAGGCGGAATGCTTCAAGCGGGAGGTGATTCGCACGGCGGCCGAACCGATGCATCCCGAGGGCGGAACGGTAGTGCTATACGGTAATCTCGCGCCGGATGGAGCGGTCATCAAGCAGACGGCTGCGTCGCCCGGTCTGCTGCAGCATCGCGGGAAAGCGTATGTATTCGAGAATTACGAGCAGATGCGCGCGCAGATCGACAGTATGGACCTGCCAGTCAGCAAAGACACGGTGCTGGTAATGAAAAACTGCGGACCCAAGGGCGCGCCGGGATTTCCGGAGTGGGGTCATATTCCGATGCCGAAGGTACTGCTCGAGCAGGGAGTGCCGGACATGGTGCGGATCAGCGACGCGAGGATGAGCGGCACCAGCTTTGGCACGGTCGTGCTGCATGCGGCGCCGGAGTCGGCGCTGGGAGGTCCGCTGGCGGTGGTCCAGACTGGCGACGAAGTCCAGCTTGACGTAGCGGGCCGGCAGATCGAGCTATGCGTACCGGCGCAGGAAATTCAGCGGCGCTTGCAGAGTTTCACACCCGCGCCTCCGAAATTCGATCGGGGCTATGGGCGTATGTTCCTGGAGCATGTCACGCAGGCGAATCTGGGGTGCGACTTCGATTTTCTCAGGAAGGTGTGAAAGCAAGGTCGCTAGCGTGGATATCGACCGGCATCCACCAACAAGCGTCGCTCAGCGACACGTTTGTCGAGATTGAGCTTGAGTAGTCGGGCCGTTGCTTCACCTTGCTCCGTACGTGGCGCGATTACAGCGCGTCGAAGCATGAAATGATCATCCCAAGGCTCGTGGCGCGGATGGTAGAGACGTACGAACCGACCTGTCTTAATATCGAATGATCCGATGTCGCTCCCTTTCCAGGCATTGCATCGGACGCAGGCGTAAGCCAGGTTGTCAGCATCCGAAAGCCCACCGTGTTTTCGGCTGATGATGTGGTCTACGTGATGCCGGGAGTAGGAGTCATCCTGATGGAGCAAGCAGTACTCGCACCGATAATGGGCGCGCTCGGCAACGAGCTGCCTGAGAGTGTCGCTGACGTCACTGCCCAAGTTGGGTGTATTGCCGCGCCCGAGCCTTAGCCATAATCATGATGTGCTCAAGCTGTAAATAGTCGTCGAGTTCGGAACGTTCTTCGGGCGAGATAGTACCATCTTTCGACCGTTCAGTTAGCTCAGTCACACGCCGCTGAACCGTGTCCGAAGGACGGAACGCTACCACAGCCTCCGGAGTTGTACCCGCGGCAATGAAATCGATTATTTCCTCGTACGATTTGGCTGCGTTCATCGTCCACCATGTGGCCCGACTCGAAGTCGAGCAACGCGTTCCGACTCTAAGCATACCGCCAAAAGCACCTGCGATGCGCCAGTTGTAGCAGCCGACCGGACTCGGGCGTTACCTTTAGCGCGGCCAGGCCCCACGATGTGCCCATAGAAATTGTACCCTTCTCAGTAGTGAGTACGCGAATCCTTTTTCTCATCCGGCGAAAGGCTACAACATTGCGTCTCATCGCCGCGATGGTCGGGATCATCGCCTCGGCCGCCTGCAAGCAGGCGCCGCGCGAGCCGCTCAACACGCATGCCGAATCGCCGGATCTCAGTGACCAGTTCGACGACGGAACGCCCGGCTTCCTACGGCTCGATCGAGAGGAGGACCGCCGCGCATTCCGGCGCTGGTTCACGTTCCTGGCCGAAAGCCAGTATTACCGGCAGCCCCATCGGATGGCCCGCGAGATCAACGATTGCGCGGCCCTGATTCGATTCGCATACCGCGAGGCGCTGCGGGAACACGACGGAGCCTGGGCGTCGGAATTGGATCTCGATACAGTCCCCAGCGAGGCGTCGGTGCGAAAGTTCACCTATCCCCGCACGCCACTCGGCGCCGGCTTGTTCCGTGTGCGCCCCGGCCCATTCGCCGCCTCGAACCTGAATGACGGCGCCTATGCGCAGTTCGCCGATGCGCACACTTTGCAGCAGTTCAACACTTACCTGGTGACCCGCGACATTCGGCGCGCCCAGCCGGGCGACCTGTTGTTCTACCGCCAGCTCTCGCAGGACCTGCCGTTTCACGCCATGCTCTACCTAGGGCGCGGTAGTTTCGAGCAGTCCGGAAATTGGATCGTGTATCACACCGGACCTCTGGGCGGCGGCCCAGGCGAGATCCGCCGCCCGAGAGTAGAGGAGTTGCTGCGGCATCCCTCGCCGCGCTGGCGGCCCAATGTGGGAAACGGCAACTTCCTGGGCGTGTATCGTTGGAACATACTTCGGGAATCGGATTAAAATGTCTTAGTATGCTGCGAACACTATTGTTGATTTTCGCATCGCTTACCCTGTTTGGCGCAGACGTCAACGAGGAATTGCTGGCTGCCGCGCGCAGAGGGGATCTAGCCTCGGTCAAGACGTCGATCGAGAAAGGCGCGGCGATTGAGACCAAGACTTCCTACGGACAAACGCCGCTATATCTGGCGGCGATGAGTGGCCATCAGGACGTGGTCGACTTCCTGCTCGCCAAGGGCGCCAGCACCAATGTGCATGATACCTTCTACAAGGCGCCCATGCTTGTTTTTGTCCTCCAGAGGAAACACTATGACGTGGCGAAAGCGCTGATCGCCAAGGGCGGCAGTAGTCCTGACGACGACCTGGCAGCGGTGGGAACCCGCAACGCCGATATGGTTCAGGCCGTGCTCGACAAGGGTAAACCGAGTCAGGCGTCATTGGACAAGGCCTACGAAATGGCGCTCGAGCAAAAGCAGGACGCTGTCGCTGAGTTGCTCAAGAAAACAGGCGCGCAGCCGCCCGCGCCGGCCGTCGAGGTGGACGCGAAGGTGCTTGAATCCTATGCCGGCGTTTATAAGTCGGAACAGCTTCCTTTCGATATCAAAGTGTTTGTTAAGGAAGGCAAGCTCTACTTGCAGCCGACCGGCCAGCCGGAACTTGCCCCCAAGGCCAAGAGTCCCACCGTTTTTGAATATGCGCCGGCCCGTGCGGAATTTGAATTCAATTCGGCCGGAAGCCTCACGTTGAAGCAGGGCGGGGGGAACTACCAGTTTAAGAAGGCGGTGACGCCATGAAACGCATCGGAGTGTTGTTGCTCGCGGCCGCCACGGCGATGGCTGGCGACTGGCCGCAGTTCCGCGGACCGTCAGCCTCGGGCGTCGGCGACGGCGCCAAGCCTCCGGTGCACTGGGATGCGATCAAGAACACGAATGTGGTCTGGAAGACGGAGATTCCGGGGCTCTCAGTCTCATCGCCAGTAGTGTGGGGCGATCGGATCTTCGTGACGACGGCGATTTCAACGGACGCGAAACAGAGTTTACGAACCGGGCTGTTCGGCGATACCGATCCAGTGATCGACAATTCGGTGCACCAGTGGAAGGTGATGGCCCTTGATAAGAAGACAGGGAAGATCCTGTGGGAACAGATGGCGCACGAGGGAACGCCCAAGACTAAGCGCCATCCTAAATCATCCCAAGCTTCTGCGACGCCGGTCACGGATGGGAAAGTGGTGGTGGCTTATTTCGGGTCGGAGGGCCTTTTTGCTTATTCGACGGATGGGAAGCTCCTATGGAGGAAGGACGTGGGTCTGCAGAACGCAGGATGGTTCTTCGATCCCGATTCGGAGTGGGGGGCGGCGAGCTCGCCGGTGATTCACAAGAACACGGTGATTCTGCAGTGCGATCGGCAGAAAGACTCCTTCATCGCAGCCTACGATTTGAAAGACGGCAAGGAATTGTGGCGCACGGCGCGCGCGGAGATTCCAGCCTGGGGGACGCCAACCATCGTTCACGGCAAGGATCGCGCCGAAGTAGTTACCAACGGCACGAAGGCGATTCGGGGCTACAACGCCGATACTGGCAAGGAGCTGTGGACGCTGGGTCCAAATTCTGAGGTGACATGCACGACGCCGGTGTCGGCGAATGGTTTGATCTTCGTGACTGCGGGATATCCGCCGGTGCAGCCGATCTATGCGATCAAGGTTGGATCGAGCGGCGACCTCACGCTCAAGGACGGCAAGCAATCGAGCGATGCGATCGCCTGGAGCACGCAGCGGGGCGGTACCTATCTTCCATCGCCGATCGTGTATGGCGATCATCTTTATACAGTCAATAACAACGGGATCTTGACGGCATACGAGGCGAAGACGGGACAGCGCATTTATCAGCAGCGCGTCGGAGAGGGCGGATCGTTTACTGCATCACCGATTGCGGCGGCGGGGAAGCTGTACATCGCAACTGAGGATGGAGACGTGTTCGTTGTGAAGGCAGGACCGCAGTACGAACTGATCGCGAAGAATCCGGTGGGCGAAGCGATTCTGGCTACGCCGGCGCTGGCCGGCGATCTGCTGATTGTGCGCGGAGCCAAGCACCTGTTTGCGATGGCCGAGTCTGGGAATTAGTGCTCGTTAAGCCCGGGCGGCCGGTCTCCAGCGCGCCCAGGAGTATCACTCAGCTTGGGGATGACTTCACTTCCGCGGTCGGCGGCCACTTCGGCCACAGTGCGAACCAGCGTGACGCAAACGTCAGCGCCGTGGAACAAATCCAGCCATTCGGCTGCGGTTTTAGTCCGGAATATTTTCCGCAGAGATTCGATGATCTCCGCCTGCCGTTCTCCTTCGGCAAATTGGTCCGCTATGAATTCCGGGCAGCCGAGCTTGCCGCAGAGCGCTGCCCAGAACTTCGGCTCCAGCGCGCCGGCGGCGAGCCATCTTCCGTCTGCCGCGCGATACGTTTGGTAGCAGGCGTAACGGCCGGATAGTGTGGTCGGCATTTCTCCTGTAGCCGAGTAAACCGCCAGAGGAAGCGTCAACAGCCATTCGACGCCGTCCAGCATGGAGACGTCTACGAACTGCCCGCGACCGGTTTTCTGGCGCGCCGTGAGCGCCAGCAGAATTCCGATTACCGCCTGCAGCGATCCGCCCGCCAGGTCCGCAATCTGCGCGCCAGGGATAGCGCCAGTAATATCCAGCAGGCCGCCAAGTGCAATGTAGTTGATATCGTGTCCGGCCATCGCGGCGTGAGGTCCGGTTTGGCCATAGCCGGTCAGGCTCACGTAGATCAGGCGCCCGTTCTGAGAACGCAGCGTTTCGTAATCCAGCCCTAAGCGCTTCATCACTCCTGGGCGGAAGCCTTCGATGACGACATCGGCCTGGGCCGCCAAACCCTCGAAACTTGCCTTCCCATCCGCGGTTTTCAGATCCAGGACGATGCTTTTTTTGCCGCGATTGGTGGCGCGGAAGACGGCGCCTTCGCCATCGATGAGAGGAGGCATCCGGCGCGCGTAATCGCCGCCGCCGGGCTCTTCGATCTTGAGCACTTCGGCGCCGAAGTTGGCGAGCAGCATGGTTGCGGCCGCGCCGGGGAGCAGGCGCGTGAGATCGAGAACGGTGATGCCGTCGAGCGGTCGCAAGTTACAAGCTTAGCGAATGTGGGGCAGGTTCCCGACGTTCCCGGCCTGCCCAGGTTGGCGCCGACGGCGCTTGGGCAGGTCGGGAACGTCGGGAACCTGCCCCACGGTGCAAGCCGGGGGCCAGGCTGATAGCCAGGCGGAAAGCCTGCGCCACTGTGGCTCATGCTGAGCTTCCGCATGCAGGCCGCGTTTTGTATTACAGCCCAAAGTTGGTTGCGGCTCTGCTGCTCGTGGGGCAGGCCCTATCAGGCGGGTCTTGGTTGCGGCAAGGCTGCTTCGTGGGATGGAATCCCTCGCCGCCAAGAGCGGGGGACCCGCGCGGACCGGGCATAGGCGTTAAAATAAGCTGCTCTCCAATTTCCTCCGTAGCGCACAGCATCCGGTGGACGGCCACATCTGCTAGAGGGTGATTAACCGGGCCTTATTCTAAACACTACGGCGAGGATCTTCCTCCCGTTTCATAGCAGCAGAAACCGGGCGGCGTCTGCCTGCCCTACTTCAGACTGACTCGACGCAGGAGGTTGTCGAATCGCGGATCGGAGCGTAGTGAGTCAAACAGAGGGCTTACGCCTAGCCATAACAAACTGTTGGAACGCTCCTGGTACGATTTCTCAAGCCACTCGAACGCTTTGTCCTTCTCCCCCAGCCCGATGTAGATGTGCACGAATACATGCGGCGGAACGTAGCGCTCACGAGATTCTCGTACCAACTCGTCGAGCAGGCTCTGGGCCTCGTTCCGCCGGCCTGCAACTGCATACGCTTGCCCAAGCGTCCCGAGAGCCGACGGGCTCCGGCGCCCGGCCTCGGCTGCTTTCTGAAGCGTAGTAATAGCGGAATCGTAGTCGCCGGCCGCGATATATACCGACCCAAGCTGCCAAAGTGCCCACTGATAGGTCGGGTGATCCGCTAAGACTTGCTGGAATCCTCGGATCGCTTCGTCGTAGCGCCGGGTCTTCTCCAGCAACCAGGCGGTCTGCGTCGGCATGATTTCCGACAGCGGATCGAGGTCGCATGCCAGCCGCGCTTCCTGTATGGCACGGTCGAAGTGCCCACGCGCAGTGTGATAGTGGGCAAGCCACAAATGGGCAAAGGGATAGTTGGGGTTGAGGCGGATGGCCCGCTCGAAGCCCTCCTCAGCCGCAGCCCAGTTCCACTCGTACAGATTCGAATAAGCGAGCGCGGCGTGGGCTTCAGCCAGGTCCGGATCGATCTCCAGCGCGCGCTTGGCGGCAGCCATCGCCCGTTTGCGACCTTCCGCCGGTGACCGGTTGCCGATCATCACAGTGCCTTGCTGGTTATAGCAGTCCGCCAGCCTTGCGTGCGGAGCCGCGTATGCAGGATCCGCCGCGATCGCCTTCTCATACCAAGCAACCGCCCTCCTCACATCGCCATCGGTCCGCTGGCTTATGTAGTATCGCGCGCGCAAATACGCCTCGAAGGCGTCACGGTTCACGTGGGCCGTGCGATTCTGGTTTACGGGTGCAGCCACAACCTTAATTTGACGGGCGATAGCACGCGCGATTCCCTCTTCGACGAGCAGGGCGTCGGTGATATCGCGGTCGTAGGTCTCAGCCCAAAGTTGCCGGTCCGAAGAAGGTTCGATCAATCGTACAGTGACGCGCAAGCGGTCGCCGGCGCGAGCCACCGAACCCTCCACCAAGCTGTCGACATGCAGCTTTCTCGCGATCGCCGGCACTGGTTGGCCGCGCAACTGCATTGCCGATGTCGCCGACGTCACTCGCAGGGGCAGGGCCTTGGATAATTCCGTAGTCAGCAGCTCCGTAATGCCATTGGCGAGATATTCCTGGCCCGCTTCTCGTGATAAATTCTCGAGCGGAAGGACGGCGATGGAACGAATCGTCAAATCCCCTGCAGCGCGTAGTCGATGAAACAGGATGCCGCCGGCTGCGCACAAAAGCAGGACCACGGCGATGATGACGGCCGGTTTCTTGACGGAGCGGCGATCCGGATCGGCGGCGGCGACTTCCGATTCGGTGGCGGCCGCGGGCGGGATGGCCTGGACGACACGCACTTCCGGGATGAATCGGTATCCCCTCTTGGCGATCGTTTCGATATAAGCTCCGTCTCCCGGCGCCGTGCCCAGAGCCTTGCGCAGTACGGAGACGTTCTGCGCCAGATTACTCTCCTCAACGAAGGTGTCAGGCCAAACAGATCGCAGCAATTCCTCCTTGGAGACAGGCCGGCCCGCATTCTCGACCAGCGTTTTCAGTGTCCCCAGCACCTTGGGTGTGAGCGGCACAAGGGTTTCGTCTCGCAAAAGAACCGGCGGCTGGCTATAGAGGCGGAAAGGCCCGAACTCGTAAAAGTCCCTTGTTTGCTCCACTTTCGATAATTTTAGATTTCTTTTAGAATTCTCTGAAGACTCCGCAGAGGGGTTGCCGCTAGGCTTTTCAGGAGACGGATCGAGTGTGCGCATGGACGAATGCCTCCGAGGAGTATACCGCGAATCGCCTCGGTCGATTTCCGGGTGAGGCCACTTGCGTTTTCGGGATGCGGTTTTCCGCTGAAGATGAATGAGGATTACGGGAGGGAAAAGATGGTGAATCGTAAAGACACTTGTGTGTCAAGGGACATTGATGAGGAGGTCGCGATGATACGTCTAAAGCAGGTTACCTGGTTTGCCGCGTTTCTCGGTGCGCTCTTTGTGTACACCGGCAGCGCCCACGCCACAGATATCGGCGGGACCATTTCCACTACACTGACCATCACTGAGGACAGCCAACTCGTGGACGACGTCACTTGCACGGTCACCAGCGTCCCCTGCATCGCCATCGGCGCGCCGAATGTGACGCTGGAGTTGAACGGCTTCACCATGACGGGCCAGGCGGATTCCCGAACGCCCTGCAATGCCGGCCCAATCGGAGACGAGACCGGAATCGAGGTTAACACACAAGCCGGTGTTACCATTCACGGACCCGGCCTGGTCCAACAATTTAGGGCCGCGGGCATCCACCTCGTCACCACTACCGGCGCGCGGGTGATGGATGTGATCACATCCACGAACTGCCTGTCCGGTATTCTCTTAAATGCGGGCTCCGGCAACGAGCTTTACAATAACGTTTCCGTACGAAACGGGACCCCGGGCGGTGGCTGCGGCGGCATATGACTGTCCGGGGCGGGTGTTAGCACCCGCCACCGGCTCCGTGGGAACCGGCTTATGGGAAACGGATATCAGGGCACTGGCTCCGGGGGTGACTTCGGCATAGGTGTTTTTACGAGTGACAACATTGTCGAGGAAAATACCGCGAGCGGGAATACCAACGGGATCAGCTTGGGCAGTACAGTTCATGGAAACGTCATTCGTCGAAACGTCGCCGTCGGGAATCCTGCTGTGCAAGTCTCCGTGGATCACTCTCCAACAATCGGGGTGGATATAAACAATATGGCTGCTGATGGCGCAAATACGTTCACTCATAACGTGTGCGTGACTTCTGTCAATGCGCCTTGTCCAGCCGTCGGAGGACAGCCGGCGCCGCAGCAATGAGGACTGGAATCGGAGACATGAAACATCTTTCTATAATTCTGCTTTGCGGCGGCATCCTATCTGGGCTAGCCTGGGCGCAATCCTCGTCCGCTGAACTGGACAAGATGATCGCCGCCGGGAAAAGCCAGCGCGAGTTGGCTCAATACTTATTCGACACTCACGGTTGCCAGAGCTGCCACACCATCGGCCAGGAGGGCAAGCTCGGCTTCACCGAGAAGGGCGAGGAAAGGGCGCAAGGGTTTGAAGGATGCATTTCCACGCTGAAGGCGATGAGCATCATCGCCAAGGTACCCGAGGATCATCGCTCGGCCGCGCAGCGTCGAAGGGCTCAACGCTTCGAGGAGTTCGGCTGCACCACCTGTCACAAGCTCACTTCGGGCAAGATGGGGCTGACCGAGGTGGGAGCGAAGCTGGCGCATCTGCATTTAGGGTGCGTGGATGTGGAGAAGCTATTGGCCAGCGGTACGGTTTCCGCTGGACATGAATGAGGATTACGGGAGGGAGAAAATGGTGAATCGACTAAAGATACTTGCGTGCTTTACGTTCGCACTTGGCGTGCGGCTTGTCGTCTGTGCCGGAAGCGCCCATGCGGCAGCGATCAGCGGCGCCATCGATAGCACGTTGACGATCAGCGAGGACAGCGTTCTCGTGGGTGACGTGACGTGCACGGTGAGCGGCGTACCCTGCCTCGATATAGGCGCATCCAACGTGACGCTCGACTTGAACGGCTTCAGCATTACCGGGCAAAGAAATCCACAAACCGGTGACTGCCCGGCCAACGCCGGAACCGAGCAGGGCATTCGGATCCTTCAGCAAACCGGCGTCACCATTCACGGACCAGGTATTGTTCAACGATTCGGCGTCCACGGCATCATAATCAACGGCAGCACCGGTACCCACATCACGGGTGTGACCACATCCAGCAACTGCGCATCGGGCATACTCCTGGGCGGCGACTCCAACGTGCTTGAGAACAATATCTCGATAGCAAACGGAAGCTTCGGTGCTCCCTGCGGCGGCATATGACTGGCGGGCGCAAGCCACAACCGGCTCCGTGCGAACCGGATCAGCGGAAATGGATACGCAGCTCAAGGGAACAATTTCGGAATCGGGTTTCCCGCTTCCATCGACACCGACAACACAATCGAAGACAACGAGATCCTCGGGAATGCAAATGGCATCTTCCTGACTGCGGGAGTTCAGGGGAACACGTTTCGTGGAAACACTATCATCGGCAACCCTCCCGTGCAAGTCGCTTTGGACCACACCGCAAACAGTGGCTTCGATATTAAGAACCTTGCCGATGCCGGCGCTAATACGTTTGAGGGTAATATCTGTGTGACCTCGTTGAACGCGCCTTGTCCATCGGTCGGACCGTCTTTGACCGCCAATCCGAACCCCATTCCGGTGGCGGGCAAGGCCCCCCTTGGATCGACCACCATTAATTGGATTGCACCGGATGCGCAGGTCACCGAGATTCACATCGGCAGCCCGAACGGACCACTCTTCACTGCAGGGGGAAATCGCGGATCGGCACAAACGGGCCCCTGGGTAGCGGACGGCGTGACCTTCTATCTGCAGGACGTCACCGGTGGGAAACCGCTGACCTTGGACTATACGCTGGCCACACTGGTCGTCCATTTGCAAGGCAATAGCGCCGCCGATTTCCATCTCCCGGGCGGATCTCGACCTTGGGCGCCCGAGTTCCTACTGGGTTTTACCCTGTGTGCGGTTGTCTTGTTGCAATCCGGGTCACGCGGAAAACGCGCTCGGATCGCGTTGGGCGGCGCAGTCTTACTGGCAGGAGTCGGCTTCAGTTTGTCGCGCACGACGGCGCTGGCCCAAAGCAACCAAACCCCGCGTTCGTTCGCTTTGTCTCAACCGTCGGCGCAGCAGACGACGGCAACGCTGGATAGGATGATCGCTGCCGGCAAAAGCAACCAGGAGCTCGCGCAATATGTATTCGACACACACGGCTGCAAGAATTGCCACACCGTAGGTCACGACGGCAAGCTTGGTTTCACCGCGACGGGCAAGGAAAGAGCTCAGGGTTTTGAGGGATGCATCAATATGCTGACGGCGATGACCGTAATTGTCCAGGCGCCCGAGGACAAGCGCTCGCCTCAGCAGCGCCAGAGGGCGGAACGCTTTAAGGAATTCGGTTGCGTGGCTTGTCACAACCTTACCCCCGGAAAGCTGGGGCTGACCGAAGTAGGAGCGAAGCTGGCGCATCTGCATTTAGGCTGCGTCGACGTGGAAAAGCTTACGTCCAGCCAGACTAGCTCGCAAACTGACGTTCGGCGCTGAAGCACTTCGATAAGGGCTGCTAGTCTAGGTTGAACCCCACCGCGAAGAAATTCTCGGAACTGGAAAAACGAGCCGCATTGATTCGCAATCGGCCGCAGGATTCCACGGCGCACACCCCTACCTGCGCGCAGCCCGAATTTCAGAAAGCAACTGACGCGCGGTCTCCTGATCGGGATCGTACTCGAGCAATTTCACTACCGTGGCCTCAGCCGCGGCTGCGTCTCCGGCCTGGTATTGAGCCACCGCCAGATTCATTCTCACGCTTGTCAATCCCGGATTTCGCGACAGCGCGTCCGTCCACAAGCGCATCGCTTCCCGCGCGCGGCCCCGTTTAATGTTGTACGTGCCCAAATTAACCGCTACCGCAACCTGGGCGGGGTCCAGTCGGATAACCCGCTCCGAAAGAGCCATAGCCGAATCTTCATCGCCCAACTGATCATAGAACTGGGCCAGTTGTGCCAGAACCAGCACGTCCTTGGGATCCCGCGCTTCCGCTTTTCGCAACAGGTCGAACGCTCGCCGGCG
>Ga0210405_10004590_pt1 | contig 12947 bp, 10 predicted proteins | sample IncBWH11MmetaG_FD_155492 | JGI IMG/M metagenome (GOLD analysis project Ga0210405, IMG submission 155492) | Forest soil microbial communities from Barre Woods Harvard Forest LTER site, Petersham, Massachusetts, United States - Inc-BW-H-11-M | ecosystem: Environmental > Terrestrial > Soil >... | reverse complement strand
GATGTGTTACGCATGGTACGGAAAATAAGCTCGGTCTTGCGCTCATCATTGGCGACGATCTTTTCCTTGATCCGTTGATGGATCGGGCTCTCCTTGGTACACATGAAGCGCGTGCCCATGTTGATGCCTTCGGCGCCCAGCGCCAGTGCGGCGACGAGTCCGCGGCCATCGCCGAAGCCGCCCGACGCGATCATCGGAATCTTCACCTTGTCGGCCGCCACCGGAATGAGGATGAGCCCGGGCGTGTCGTCCTCGCCGGGATGACCCGCGCATTCGAAACCGTCGATCGAAATCGCATCGACCCCCATGCGCTCCGCCGACAGCGCGTGGCGGACGCTGGTGCATTTGTGCACGACCACGATGCCATGCTTCTTGAACTCTGTGAGGTGTTCCTGCGGCTTGTTGCCGGCGGTCTCGACGATCTTGATGCCGCTCTCGATGATGGCCTGGCGGTATTCCGCGTAAGGTGGCGGCTTGATCGACGGGAGAATGGTCAGGTTGACGCCAAACGGCTTGTCGGTCAGGCCGCGGCAGCGCGCGATTTCTTTTGTCAGATCCTCCGGCGACGGCTGGGTCAGCGCAGTGATGAAGCCGAGCGCGCCGGCATTGGCGACGGCCGCGACCAGTTCGGCCCGGCCGACCCATTGCATCCCGCCCTGGACGATCGGGTGTTCGACGCCGACCAGCTCGGTGAATCGTGTTTTGATCGTCGCCTGCCTCTGAACCGCTTCCTCAGGCCCGTGATACGCGGGCCCCGATCTCTTTTGGTTTTCGGAAGCAGCAGGATGCCGCCGCGACCGGCAAATGTCTACCGGGCGCGCCGCAGGTCAGGACAGCACAATCGTGCAAAAGCCGGGGAGGGCGCCTCGACCGACCGGTCTACGCCGCGAGCCCTGCCGTCTTTGCGCGCTGTACGATCAGCGCGAGGACCGTGTCGAGCGCAGGCGTCGGGGTTTGCGTCAGACGGCCCATTTCCTGGACCACCGAGACCAGCGGGTCGATTTCCATCGGGCGTCCTCGTTCCAGATCCTGCAGCATCGAGGTCTTGTGCGCGCCGACCTTGCGCGCGCCCTCAATCCGCCGCTCGACGTCGACACGGAACTTGACGCCGAATTTTTCGGCTATGGCCTTGGACTCCAGCATGATCGCCTTCGACAGGGCGCGTGTTGCCGGATCCGAGCAGATCACGTCGAGCGTGGCGTGGGTCAGCGCGCTGATCGGATTGAGACACACATTGCCCCAGAGCTTGAGCCAGATCTCGTCATGGATGCGATCGAGCACCGGAGCCTGCATTCCGGCTTCCGTGAACAGAGCCGAAAGCCGGGTGACGTCGGCGGTGATTTCTCCCGACGGCTCCCCGATCGGAAAGCGATCGCCATAGACATGCTGGATCACCCCCGGGGCCACGATCTCGGTCGCGGGATAGACGATGCACCCGATCGCACGCTCCGGGCCCAATTCGCGCCATTGCCGTCCGCCAGGGTCGATACTCTCCAGCGTCGAGCCCTCATGGCGGCCGCCGTGCTTGTAGAAATACCAATAGGGAATTCCATTGACCGCAGTGACGATGCGCGTGCGCGGCCCGAGCAACGGCTGCATGGCGTCGATCACGCTGGGGATGGAATGCGCCTTCAGGCAGATGATGACAAAATCCTGATGCCCAAGCTCGGCGGGATTGTCGGTGCAACGTGGCCGCACCACGCGCTCTTCATCGCCGATCAGTAACTTGAGCCCATTTTCGCGCATCGCGGAAAGATGCGCACCGCGCGCGACGAGACCGACATCAGCGCCCGCGCGCGCAAACTGCACACCAAGATATCCGCCGATCGCGCCGGCGCCATAGACACAGATTTTCATGAAGCTACTCCGGGACCGGTGGTGAAATGTCGGCACGAGTCATCTGCTGGCTCGGAAACGAATTTCAGAGCCTTGGCGATCGTTCGCTGGAAAGAAAACTACTCGTCAGGCAACGGCCTTCGCCCCGCCCCTCGCTTCGTCGTCGAATGCGGCTGAAATATCGCGAATGCTGATCACACCGCACAGACTGTAGTCGTCGATGACTGGCAGGTGGCGGATGTGGTGCTTGTTCATGAGATGACGAACGTCCTCAAGCGTATCGGTCGAACTGCAGGAGACCAATTGCTGGACTGAAATCAGCTGCGAAATCTTCATGTTGATGCCAGCCGCGCCGTGGTCGGCGATGGCGCGCACGATGTCACGCTCGGTGAACATGCCGACTGCAGTATTGCCTTCGGTGCGGACAACGTCCTTGACCACAAGCGCGCTGACATTGCTGGCGCGCATCAATTGAGCCGCAATCGCCACCGTTTCATTCATTCGAACCGTTGCAATACGCGCGGTCTTTTTGCGCAGGATGTCTCCGACTTTCATCGCAACCTCCTTCTGACGTTCACACGTTAAGTTTCACAAGTTTGGTATACATTATGCCAACAGTCAATTCGAAAATCCCGTTCCACAGAGATTTAAAAGAGGCAGTAACACTGACACTTCTGCCGTTTCCAGGTGCCGGCATTTCAGCAGGAAATATTTAGGAACGGACCATCGAGCCTCTTGGTATGCCAAAGATTGTCGAGCCGCGGCGCAAAAAAAAGCGCCCATCCGTTGGGATGGGCGCTTTCGCTAGATTCGGAAGAGAAGAGTTAGGCCAACTGGGACGCCGCGACCACCTTCTTGCGCCAAGGCTTGAGTACAATAATCGCGAGCAGGGAAGCCAGAATATTCGCGGCTGCTGCGATCAGGAACACACGATCCCAGGAGCCGGAGGACTGCTGCATGTAGTTCGCGACCGGCACGAGCAGGGACGCGGTGCCTTTGGCCGTATAGAGCAAGCCAGCATTGGTGGTTGCGAATTTCGATCCGAAGGTATCGGTGCAGGTCGACGGGAAGAGAGAATAGATCTCGCCCCAGGCGAAGAACACCAAGCCGGAGAGTATTACGAACCAGACCGGATCGTGGCCAAGCATGTACAGCGCCCAGATTCCGACGCCCTCCAGACCGAAAGCGATGAACATGGTGTTCTCACGGCCGATCATGTCGGAGATCCAGCCGAAGAAAGGCCGGGTCAGGCCGTTGAGGACACGGTCAATCGTGGCCGCGAACGTCACCGTGGTCATTGTCATCGCCATCAGCGTGACCGACACATTGTCGACCTTCCAATCGACGGCAATCGGCTTGAGGTTAGCGGTGACCATCAATCCACCGGCGCCGACCAGCACGAACATCAGATACATCAGCCAGAAGATCGGATGACGCATCACCTCCGTCGGCAAATAATTCCGGCGGGTCTGCTGGATGTTAGCGGTCTGCACAGGAGCCGGGACCTGGCCCGACATTGGCGCGAAGAAGAAGAACGCCAGAATGACGACGATGATGCCTTGCCCCAGCCCGAAGTAAAGGAACGTGGATTGGAAGCCCGAACCCTTGATCATCGCCTGGATGGGCGCGACCGTCAGCGCTGAACCGGCGCCAAACCCCGCTGCGGTGATGCCGGCGGCAAGACCTCGCTTGTCCGGGAACCATTTCAGGGCGTTGCCGACACAGGTTCCATAGACGGCGCCTGCGCCGACACCCGCTATGATCATTCCGAAATAATAACCGTTGAGGGAGGTCGCCTGGGAGTTGATCACCCATCCGAGGGCGCAAAAGATGCCGCCTGCGAGAACGACAAGGCGCGGACCGAATTTGTCGACGATCCAGCCTTCGACCGGCACCAGCCAGGTTTCGAACAGCACGAACAGCGTGAATGCCCACTGAATCGATGCTCGATCCCATCCAAATTTTTTCTGGATATCGGGGACGAAGAACGTCCAGCCGTATTGATAATTGGCGACCATCACCATCAAAGCGACGCCGACTGCCAATTGTGTCCAGCGGTAGGCATCGCTTACGCGCGCGGTCGCAGGTAGCGTTCCTTGAACTGTATCCGTCATAGCTCCTCCCCGAGGCACGCTTCTATTGACGCAGTGAGCGCAGCCGGTGGAGCATTTTGGTATGTGATATGCCAGAGCGCAAGCAATTAATCTTCGCCACCCGGAAATCTGTCGCCGGTGTGTTCGGAAGATCGCAGTGCGTTTCAGTGGCAAATAACAAAGGAATGGCCCCAAAATGGGGCCGCTCGCCGAAAGTATTAGTGCCTCGGCACGCCGCTAAAGGTTGCGGCAGTGCCAAGGTTTTGCAGCGCTCACAGCCCGAAGTAGGGGAGATCGCCGTTGCGGACCGCCGCGTGGGCACTGTTGAGGAGCAGACGATCGAGGGAAGCCAAAAGGCGGCCAAAAAAACCATTGGTCGGAGCGAATCGAATCGAAGCAGTGTCAGTCATCTTGGCCTCATTTCTGAATGCGGCGGGCTGCCGCTTCATGATCTGAAGTCAGTCTAGGCATACCAGATACCAGCGACAATCCATTTGTTTGCATAGCAGCATTTTATCTTCTGCAATGCAACATAAGGCAATCGGCTTTTCAAACGAAAAGGCCGCCGATTCGGCGGCCTTTTAAGTCCTTGAAAGAACAGAACTTCGCTATTCGGCGGCCGCCTTCCGCGGTGGGTCGAGCGCGCCGGAACCGTGGATCTCCGCCACCTGATGGTCGGAAAAGCCGAGAACCTGCCGCAGGATCTCGTCGGTATGCTCGCCAAGCAGCGGCGAGCGGGTCACCTCTGTCGGGCTGTCCGACAGTTTGATCGGGTTGCCGACCGACAGATATTTGCCCCGTTCGGGATGGTCCACTTCGACGACGGTGCCGGTGGCGCGCAGCGACTGGTCCTCTGCCAATTCCTTCATGGACAGAATCGGACCGCAGGGAATGTCGTCCCTGTTGAGAATATCCATCGCCTCGAACTTGGTCTTGGTCATGGTCCATTGCTCGATGCGCGCGAAGATTTCGTTGAGGCGCGACAGGCGGGCGGGTGGCTTGGCATAATCGGGATGGGTCTTCCAGCCGGGTTCGCCGATCACGTCGCAGATCTTCTCCCAAACCGGCGCCTGGGTGATGAAGTAGATGTAGGCGTTGGGATCGGTCTCCCAGCCCTTGCACTTCAGGATGCGGCCCGGCTGACCGCCCCCGGAATCGTTGCCGGCGCGCGGTACGGCGTCACCGAACGGAATCCCTTCGCCGTACTGGCTGTATTCCTTGAGCGGGCCGTGCGCCAGACGCTGCTGATCGCGCAGCTTGACGCGCGCGAGGTTCAGCACGCCGTCCTGCATGGCGGCGGTGACCCGTTGTCCCTTGCCGGTCATGGTGCGCTGGTAAAGCGCGGTGACGATCCCGAGCGCCAGATGCAGGCCGGTGCCGCTGTCACCGATCTGCGCACCGGTGACGAGCGGCAGTCCGTCGCGAAAGCCCGTGGTCGATGCCGAGCCGCCGGTGCATTGCGCGACGTTCTCGTACACCTTGCAGTCCTCATACGGACCGGGGCCGAAGCCCTTGATCGATGCCACGATCATTTTTGGGTTGATGCCGTTGATCTTTTCCCACGGGAAGCCCATCCGGTCGAGCACACCGGGGCCGAAATTTTCCACCAACACATCGCAATTCTTGATCAGCGCGGTGAGGACTTCCTTGCCCTTCGTATTCTTGGTGTCGAGCGTGATCGAGCGCTTGTTGTGGTTGAGCATGGTGAAATACAGGCTGTCGACGTTCGGAATATCCTGCAGTTGGCCGCGCGTGATATCGCCAACGCCGGGGCGCTCGACCTTGATCACGTCGGCGCCGAACCAGGCCAGCAACTGCGTGCAGGTCGGTCCCGACTGGACGTGGGTGAAATCGAGAATCCGAACGCCCTTGAGCGCCTTTGTCATCGTATTGCTCCGTCTAAAATCTGATCCTGCTCGTGCAGGAATTCGTGGTTGTGTCGGGTTTATTTCTTCTTGAGAGCGCTTTGCGGGTTGAGGTTGCCGATGCGGCCGCTTTCGGAGCCGGCCGCGGGGTCTATGACCGCGTTGATCAGGGTTGGCTTGCCGGAATCCATCGCTTCGTTCACGGCGCGCCTCAGTTCGTCCGGTGTCGTCGCGTTGACGCCGACGCCGCCGAACGCCTCCATCATCTTGTCGTAGCGCGAGCCCTTGACGAAGACGGTTGGCGCAACATCGGGACCGCCGGTGGGGTTGATGTCGGTGCCGCGATAGATGCCATCATTGTTGAAGATCACCACGCAGACCGGAAGGTTGTACCGGCAGATGGTCTCGACTTCCATGCCGGAGAAACCAAAGGCGCTGTCGCCCTCGACCGCGAGCACCGGCTTGCCGGTTTCGATCGCAGCCGCGATGGCAAAGCCCATGCCGATTCCCATTACGCCCCAGGTGCCGACATCGAGCCGCTTGCGCGGCTTGTACATGTCGATGATGCCGCGCGCGAGATCGAGCGTGTTGGCGCCCTCGTTGACAAGGATGGCGTCCGGCCGCTCCTTGATGATGGTCCTGAGCGCGCCGAGCGCGCCGTGATAATCCATCGGCGACTTGTTGTTCATCAGCCGTGGCGCCATTTTGGCGATGTTTTCTTCCCGCTTCGAACTGACCGTCTTCACCCAATCGGCCGGCGCGGCAGGCCAGTTGCTGCCCATCGCCGCAAGCAGTGCGGATACGCTGGAGCCGATATCCCCGACCACGGGCGCGACGATCTCGACGTTTGAGTCCATTTCCTTCGGCTCGATGTCGATCTGGATGAATTTCTTCGGAGCATCGCCCCAGGTCTTGCCCTTGCCGTGCGACAACAGCCAGTTGAGGCGGGCGCCGATCAGCATCACCACGTCGGCTTCCTTCAGCACCGTCGAGCGCGCCGCTCCCGCGCAAAGCGGATGCAGGTCGGGCAAAAGTCCCTTGGCCATGCTCATCGGCAGGAACGGAACGCCGCTTTTTTCGACCAGCGCGCGGATGTCGTCGTCGGCCTGGGCATAGGCCGCGCCCTTGCCGAGAATGATCAGGGGACGCCTGGCGCTCTTGAGAACGTCGAGCGCGCGCTTGACCGCGGAAGGGGCGGGGATCTGTGCTGGCGCCGCGTCGATCACCTTGACCAGCGATTTGGCGCCGGCGTCGGCGTTCATCACCTGCCCGAAAAGCTTGGCAGGCAAATCGAGATAGACGCCGCCGGGACGTCCCGACATCGCGGCGCGGATCGCGCGCGCGAGCCCAATGCCGATATCGGCCGCATGCAGCACGCGGAACGCCGCCTTGCAGAGCGGTTTGGCGATCGCAAGCTGATCCATCTCCTCGTAGTCGCCTTGCTGCAGGTCGACGATTTCGCGCTCCGACGAGCCCGAGATCAGGATCATCGGGAAGCAGTTGGTGGTGGCGTTGGCAAGTGCCGTGAGGCCGTTGAGGAAGCCGGGTGCCGACACGGTGAGGCAAACGCCGGGCTTCCTGGTCAGGAAGCCGGCGATGGCCGCAGCGTTGCCGGCGTTCTGTTCGTGACGAAACGAGATGACCCGAATGCCCGCCGCCTGCGCCATGCGGCCGAAGTCGGTGATGGGAATGCCCGGCACGCCGTAGATCGTGTTGATGTCGTTGAGCTTGAGCGCATCGATGATGAGATGAAAGCCATCCGTGAGCTCCTGCTCTGCGTCGGCCGTTTTTGCTTCGAGGCTCTGTAGTGCTGCGGACATTCCGCTTCTCCCTGATCGATTTTTGAAAAGGGCGAGTTCGCCCTCTAATGATGATGTGTCGTGCAAGACCAGATTACTGGAACTAGAAGAGTTCCTGGCCGTGCGCTTCGACATAGGCGGCAAGGCCGAGCGTATGATCGCGCGCGCGCTTTTCCGCAAGCTCTGTGTCGCGCATTTCGAGCGCTTCGATGATGGCCATGTGCTCGGGGAGAGATGTCGCGGTGCGGTCGGTGCGTCCGATCGTCAACTGCCTGTAGCCGCGCACGTGGAGAAGGATATCGTTGGTCATATCGACCAGCACCGGCGACTCGCTGAGCGAAATCAAGGCCTGATGGAAGGCGATATTGGCCTTGGAGTATTCCTCAACGTGATGCTCCGGCAGGCGGTCCTTGCCAAAATCCTTGAAAAACTCCCGCAGCGCCGAGATGTCCTTCTTGCGTGCCGTGGTTGTGATCAGCCGTGCGGCCATGCTTTCGAGCGCCGCCCAGGCCCTGATCATGTCGACGATCTCGGTCTTGGTGCGGCGTACCACGACAATGCCCCGGCGCGGCACGGTCTTGACGAAACCATCCTGTTCCAGCATGGCGATCGCTTCGCGGATGGGAGTGCGGCTCACCCCCAGGCGTTCCGACAGCGCGCGCTCGTCCAGCATGACCGGCTCCGGCGTCGCGTAGATGTCCATTTTCAGGATAGCTTCCTTCAAGGCCTCATAGGCCTTGTTCTTGAAGCTCGTCTCCGGCACGATCCGGACGACTGCAATCTCTGCCTCTGCCATACTCGGCGGCACCCTGGTTTGTTTCCGCGTGGTCACGATTTAACGCTTCCGTGGCAGAAGTCCTCTAGGACAAGAACAATGGGTTTATTTTTGGCATGCCAAATGCCAGAATGTCAAGTTACCCATGATTTCAGCACTTCTGTGTCTTGACAAGTTCGTTTCTGGCATACCAAATGCCATACGAAGTGACTTCTCCGCGGCTGGAACCCAGCCGCAGCGGATGCGGAACCCGCGTTTGCCATCACCATGAACCGATCGAGTTCGCGCCGGCAAGTTATGATGCTGATGTCAGCATGCGCTGCCGACGAGCCAGCAATACACGTCAAGGAGGAAGCTAATGTCGAATTCCAAAGATGCCGTCCGCAAAATACTCGATGCAGTCAAGGCGGACAGGCGCACAAGCCTGACGGCGCCTGAGGGCAAGCTGGTTTGCGACGCTTACGGCATCCCGGTGCCGAAGGAGGGGGTCGCCAAGTCCGCCGGCGAGGCCTCCAGGATCGCGTCCAGTATGGGCTTCCCGGTGGTTATGAAGATTGTCTCGCCGGATATCCTGCACAAGACCGAAGCCGGCGGCGTGATGGTCGGCGTGAAGACCGCCGCAGACGTTGAAAAGAATTACGAGACCATTCTGGCGAACGCCAAGAGATACAAGGCCGATGCCAAGATCGAAGGCATTCAGGTTCAGCAAATGCTGGCCGGCGGCACCGAAGTTATCGTCGGCTCCATTACCGACGGATCGTTCGGCAAGCTTGTCGCCTTCGGCCTCGGCGGCGTGCTGGTGGAGGTGCTCAAGGACATCACCTTCCGTCTCGCTCCCGCCACCAGGGACGACGCATTGTCGATGCTCGACGGCATCCAGGCCCACGACATGCTCAAGGGCGTGCGCGGCGGCGACCCCGTCAACCGCGAGGCGCTGGCCGACGTCATCGTCAAGGTATCGCAGCTCGTCAGCGACTTCCCCGAAATCGTCGAACTGGATCTCAATCCGGTGTTCGCGACCAAAAAGGACGCGATAGCGGCCGACGTGCGCATCGTCGTCGACTTCGACTACAAGCCGCGCCCGGCGCCGCGCCCGACCGAGGAAATCGTCACCGCGATGAACCGCATCATGCAGCCCAAGGCGGTTGCCGTGATCGGCGCCTCGGCCGAGGATGGCAAGATCGGCAATTCGGTGATGAAAAACCTGATCAACGGCGGCTACAAGGGCGACATCTATCCGATCCACCCGAAGGCCGCCGAGATCCTGGGCTACAAGGCCTACAAGAGCGTCAAGGATGTGCCCGGCGTGATCGACACCGCGGTGTTCGCGATCCCGGCGAAGTTCGTCGCCGGCGCGCTTGTCGAATGCGGCGAGAAGAAAATTCCCGGCGCCGTGCTGATTCCATCGGGCTTTGCGGAAGCGGGTGCGCCTGAATTGCAGGCCGAAATCGTCGAGATCGGCAAGAAGTACAACGTCCGCCTGATGGGGCCGAATATCTACGGCTTCTATTATACGCCGGCCAATCTCTGCGCCACGTTCTGCACCGCCTACGACGTCAAGGGCCACGCGGCGCTGTCGTCGCAGTCCGGCGGCATCGGCATGGCGATCATCGGCTTCTCGCGCTCCGCCAAGATGGGCGTCTCGGCGATCGTCGGTCTCGGCAACAAGTCTGATATCGACGAGGACGATCTGCTCGCCTTCTTCGAGCAGGACCCAAACACCAACCTTATTGCCCAGCACTGTGAAGATCTGAAAGACGGTCGCGCGTTTGCTGAAGCCGCCAAGCGGGTTTCCAAGAAGAAGCCGGTTATCGTGCTGAAGGCTGGCCGAACCTCGGCCGGCGCCAAGGCCGCGTCCTCGCACACCGGCGCGCTCGCCGGCAACGACAGGATTTACGAGGATGTGTTCAAGCAGTCCGGCGTGATCCGCGCCCGTAGCTTGAGGCAACTGCTGGAATTCGCGCGCGGCGTGCCGGTGCTGCCGACGCCGAAGGGCGAGAACATCCTGATCATTACCGGCGCCGGCGGCTCAGGGGTGCTGCTGTCGGACTCGGTGGTCGACAACGGTCTCTCGTTGATGGCGATGCCGCCCGATCTCGACGCTGCGTTCCGCAAGTTCATCCCGCCGTTCGGCGCCGCCGGCAACCCGGTCGACATCACCGGTGGCGAACCGCCGATCACCTACGTCAACACCGTGAAGCTCGGCCTGTCCGATGAGCGCATTCATGCGCTGATCCTCGGTTACTGGCACACCATCGTCACCCCGCCGATGGTCTTTGCCCGCAACATGGTGGAAGTGAAGAAGGAAATGGAGGCCAAGGGCTTCGTCAAGCCGATCGTCGCCTCGCTCGCCGGCGACGTCGAGGTCGAAGAGGCCGCCGAGTATCTCTACCAGAACGGCATCCCCGCCTATGCCTACTCGACCGAATTGCCGGTCGAAGTGCTGGGTGCCAAATACAAATGGGCACGCGGCGCGGGCCTTCTGTAACGACAGCAAATGTCGCCCCGGGCCAGCCCGGGGCGGCATTTACTTCGCGAACTTTCTGACAGCGGGGAATTTCGAGCGGCGAACACGTCTTCCCACCTACGGAGCAGGTAGCGATGAAGAGAAACGTGATCCGGCGCAGGTTGGCCGAGCCGAAATCGAACGCGGACAGCGACCTCGATCCCCGGGATGGTGGCGTTCAATCCGTCGACCGAGCGCTGTCGATTCTCGAAACGCTTGCCGAAGACGATGAGGGATACCGGCTAAGCGACCTTGCCGTCCGCACGGGTTTGTCGACATCGACGGTCCATCGCCTGCTGGCGACACTGGAAAAGCGGCGCTTCGTCCAATTCGACCGCACTGAATCGAAATGGCATGTCGGCGCGCAGAGTTTCTCCGTGGGTGCCACGTTTGCCCGCCGCCGCAACTTTACGGCGCAGGCCATGCCTTACTTGCGGAAATTGCGTGACCAGACCCGGGAAACGGCAAATCTCGCGGTCGTCGACGATGAATCCATCATCGTGCTGACCCGAATCGAAAGCCGCGAGATCATGCGCTCGCTCACCAAGGTCGGCGGCAGGGTCGCGATGGTGGCGTCGGGCGTCGGCAAAGCGGTGCTCGCCACCTACTCCGACGAAGACGTCAATGCCATCATTCGTCGGCAGGGCATGCCGCGACTCACGGAAAAATCGATCGTGCGGCCGGGTGAACTGTTCAAGGAGCTTCAGACGATCCGGCGACAGGGGTATGCGATTGACGATGAGGAAGCGCGCATGGGTCTGCGCTGCGTCGCGGCCGTGATCTATAACGATTGCAGCGAACCGCTCGCGGCGATTTCCGTATCCGGCATGACCAGCCGCATGACCGACGACCGGCTGCCAGCGCTCGGAATTGCCGTGCGCGAGGTTGCGGCCGAGCTGACGGTAGCGCTCGGGGGCATCATGCCTGAGGCGAAACCCTCCTGAGCGGAGCTCAGGAAAATTGCCTGTCTCCACCTCACACCCGCTGCCGGTCCCCAACCCGCATCAGCACGCGGCCAAACGGCCGGTCTTCGATCAGGTGGCGAACCGCGTCCGCCGCATCGGAGAGCGGAAACACTTTGGCGACGGTGGGCTGGATCGCACCTTCGGACAGATAGCCGATGAGTGTCTTCTGCGCGGCGGCCAGCGTCTCCGGCGCAAAGGCCCTAAAGGTGAAGCCACGTACCTTGGCCGCCTTCCAGATGATGTCGGTGAGGTTGACGCTTGCCTCGCGACCACCAGCGTAGCCGACTACCGCATACGTCCCCCCGGGGAGCAGGCAACCAAGCGCCTCGCCCGTGAGCTTTCCGCCCACGCCATCGATAATGACGTCCACGCCCTTGCCGCCGGTGAGCCGCATCACGCCGTCTCGCAGGCTCTCGCGCGAGAGGTCGATGACGTGCTCATAGCCGCCAGCATGCGCCTTCTTCGCTTTCGCGCTGGTGCTGGCGGTGGAAATCGCGAGCGATGCGCCGAGCTTGCGGGCAATCTGCACACTCTCCATACCCACCGCGCCACCTATACCGGGAGCAAGCACGCTCTGTCCGGGTTTGAAGGCAACAAACTCCGTCAGCACGAGATAGCCCGTCAGATAGCCCGCACCGGCGAGGAAGGCAGCAGCGTGTTCATCGTCGATATGCGAGGGGATTGGCATCAGGCCCGCGGCGGGTGCGGCGAGCAGTTCTCGCCAGGTGCCGTCGGCAATGATGCCGAAACCAGGCCCGGTGACGAACACGCGGTCACCGACTTTGAAGCCGGGACTCTTTGTCTCCACCACAATGCCTGCCCCCATCTGACCCCCAATCCGCGGCAAATTTTCAGGCGTGGCAGCATAATGGTGGCCGGAGCGAAAGGTGTTATCCAGCGGATTGATCCCGACCGTGCGCATCCGCACGAGCACCTGACCGTCGTTCGCAGCCGGCGCCGGAAGATCAACGAGCTTGTTCTTCGCATAACCGCCGTAGGCGCGATACTGGATGGCTTTCATGGATGAGGCTCCTTTCAAGTAGCGCTTTTTGCGGCAAGGGCGCTGCCCCACAGCGATCCCGGGTTGATCCGGTTGGGATAAAGGGCG
>Ga0210405_10004586_pt1 | contig 12952 bp, 14 predicted proteins | sample IncBWH11MmetaG_FD_155492 | JGI IMG/M metagenome (GOLD analysis project Ga0210405, IMG submission 155492) | Forest soil microbial communities from Barre Woods Harvard Forest LTER site, Petersham, Massachusetts, United States - Inc-BW-H-11-M | ecosystem: Environmental > Terrestrial > Soil >... | reverse complement strand
GGTGCTCATAAATGTCTCCGCGGCTGCGCTAAAGCCTGTGGACAAACAGATGGCGGCCGGAACGCACTACGCCAGCCCGCGCGAATTTCCTGTCGTTTGCGGCATGGATGGCGTGGGGCGGCTCGAAGACGGCACGCGAGTGTTCTTCGGCGGAGCGCGGCGGCCGTACGGCGCGATGGCCGAGCGCACTGTGCTTCGGCGAGTTCAATGTTTTTCGATCCCTGAAGAACTAGACGATGTCACTGCCGCGGCCATTCCCAATCCCGGTGTGTCGGCCTGGCTGTCTCTCAAGCACAGTGCGAAGCTGGCCGCTGGGGAAACCGTCCTGATCCTCGGCGCCACCGGAGTCACGGGCAAGCTGGCGGTACAGATCGCCAAAATCTTGGGCGCGGGACGCGTTGTTGCGGCAGGACGCAGCGAACACGTGTTGAGCACACTCCACGAGCTTGGCGCCGACTCGACGATTCGCCTCGACCAACCCGATGAAGAATTGATTGCAGCCTTCCGCCGCGAGGCCGGCGAAAAGCGTTTCGACGTGATCATCGACTATCTATGGGGCCGCCCGACCGAAGCTCTGCTGAAAGCCATCACCGGAAAAGAATTTGCGATTGGGGAATCGGAGACTCGACTGGTGGAGGTGGGCGAGAGCGCTGGATCTACAATCACTCTGCCCGCGGCAGTCCTGCGAAGCACGGCGCTGACGATTCTAGGAACCGGAGGCATGCCGTCTTGGGACATACTCACGGACGCCTTCCAACAAGTGCTGAACAGCGTAGCCCGCGGCACATTGCGCATCGAGACCGAGCGTGTTCCGCTCGCCGAGATCGAGGATGCCTGGGAACGCGACGCACACGCCCACAGGCTAGTCGTGATCCCGTAGCCTGACAAAAGTGCCATTCGCGGCGGCTATGATCCTGGGCGTATGGTCGGCAGCCCTTAGCTTACCGGATTGTGGAAGGGTTGCCCGTGATCCACCCGCAATCGCTAGCATAGCTTCCGACAACGACTAGGGACTTACGCGGATCCGCACGGACTCACCTAGGAGTACGTGCGGGCGCGTACTGCTAAAGTTGACCGAGGTGGTCGGGATACCTGGCTTGCAACGAACTCACCAGAACCTCAAACCCTGGTAGCTCGCGTAGATTTTTCAGACAAGGGTCTTTCAGGAAAAAAGGCCAGCATGCGAAGCCACTGGAGACACTTCGCTCCAACCACTCAAACGCAGCTTGACGCCGCTCCAACATGGCAAGTATGCAAGCGATTTGATAGTAGCTGTGGTGCGCATGGCCAAAGGATTTTGGGCTCGCACACGCCGTCGTCAGGCAATCCAGGGCCTTTCCCGCTAATCCGATCGACGCATAATAGACGCCTTGCAAACTGACGATGAGTGGTTCTTCTGGCAAGAGCTGGACTGCCTTATCCAGCAAGGTTTTTGCTTCTGTCAAATTTCCGGTCAGCAAGGCGAGTTGAACAGCAAAGTAGACAGAATACTTGTTCTCTGGATTCTCGCCGCGCCAGGCTTCGATCTCGTCACGCGCAGAGTCGTATTCCTGGTTCCAAACATACACTTGCACGATGCTATGACTAACGGCCTTGCTGGGATGAAAAGGCCGTGCCCGCTCGTACATTTCACGGGCGTGCTCGAGTAGCCCAATGTGGGCCAAGATGGTCCCCAGACGGTTGTAGGCTTGGGGCTGATTGTTCTGCAGAGCCAAGGCTCGCTTAAGTTCGGCTATTGCCTCAACGTGTTGGAAGTTCTTCGATGGCCCCCATAGCAGAAAAGCACTGGCGACGTGCGCTTCGGGCAAATCCGGTTGCAGCTCCAGCGCGCGCCGGCAATGAAACTCGGCCTTCTCCAGCCACTCGCTCGTGGGATCGAGCTCAAAGTGGCGCGTAGCGCACACTACGGAAAGAACGGCATGCGCCAGAGAAAAAGAGGGATCTCGAGTGAGGCCATTGCTCAGGTGCCGAACGGCTTCGTCCAACATCGCGGGGTTGCCTGAGGAACTGAGCTTGTAGCCCCGTATGAATTCGGCATAGGCCATAGGGTCCTTGCTATAGCGCGGGGAGCGTTGAACCACTGCTGGACTCAGCGGCCGGTTCAATGCCATAGCGATTTGTTTGGCGATCTCGTCCTCGAGATCGGACAGGTGGTTCACGTCGAGATCGCGTTTCCGCGTGAAGCAAACCCTCTGCAGATGCGTGTCAAGCATTTCCATCGAGAGGCGCCAAAGGCCTTTAGAGATTTGAATGCCGCCGCGAACGATAAAACGCACGCCAAGACGGGAAGCAGCCTCCTCAGGTGTCGCCTCGGCGGACACATTTAGCACCGCAGAAGTCGGCAGGACGTCCACGCCCAGCAAATTCCCGAGGCGCACGACCAGTGCATCGGCAAACCCCAGACAAACGCCATGGTCATCTGTGGCCTTGCCGAGAAGCACCAGCGGCAAGACGGCCAACGACGAGCGCTCGCTCCACCTGCCCGTCTTTTCCGGGCCAATGGAGTGCAGAACACCTGATCCGAAATCGGATTGTGGATAGCGAGCGTCCATCACACGCACTGGGCCAACAAATCTGTAGCCTTTGCCCACCACGGTTTCTAGAAAGCGCGGTTTAGCCGAGTCGTCACCCAGAGCGGTGCGGATTTTTCGCACAATGTTGTTGATGTTCGGCTCGGTATCGATGAACAGATCCGAGCCCCACAATTTGCCGACGATCTCCTGGCGCGAAACCAGTTGGTCCCGGCGGCTCACCAGAAAAATCAACAGCTCCATGGGCTTCTTTTCGAGTTTGACACGCCGTCCCTGGCGACGAAGTTCGTAACGCCCCAGGTCCAGTTCGATCTCGACCATTGCCGGTCTTGTGCGTCGCATAAGGCTCTCGAAGGACATTATCCTCTAAGAATCAATAATTTGTGACGATATAGAACAGATAGGCAATCGGTATCCCCTCTTCATTGGAATGGCCTGCTGCGCAAGACATGATTCCCAGCGTTCGATACTGAGCGACGGAGGCTCAATCATGAAAAGACACTTGTTCCTCGTACTTGCAGTGGCGGGCATGTTCTCGTGGGCGGGACTGGCTTTTACCAGTGCCGCGCACGATCACGCGCACGAAAAAAATGCGTTCACCCCGGACACCATTCCCTGGGGCCCGGCACCACCCGTTGTGCGTCCCGGCGCACAGTTTGCCGTGCTCGAGGGTGACCCTACCGCCTCTTCGGGCGACTTCACGATTCGCCTGAAGATGCCTGATGGGTTCCGCATCGCGCCCCACTGGCACCCGAACAGAGAAAACGTCACGATCATTTCCGGAACCTTCAAAGTTGGTATGGGCGACGAGTTTGACGCAAACAAGATGAAAGCGTTCATTCCCGGGAGCTTTGCCTTTCTTGACCCCGACATGCACCACTACGCCATGGCCTGCGGAGAAACCATTGTGCAGGTCCACGGGCAATCTCCACTTCAATTCAACTACGTCAATCCTGACGACGACCCAAGCAGGAATAAGTAGTCCGACCCTGTAGAGTGGGCAAATGTGCTAAACAGCCCGGGAAGCGACAGCGGTCGCTTCCCGGGCTTCACGCAAGGGAGCCGCATCGTGAGAACCCCCGCGAGCGCATCACTCGGGCGAGAATTCAAAGAAAATCGCAAATCAAAAAGGAGAATAGGAATGGCACTGGACATGGACAAACTGAATATGTTCGTAGGGCAATTCGTTGGGGATCTGGGAGCGGCGGTCCACTCTGGCATGGTGGTGATCGGCGAAAAGCTGGGGTTGTACAAGGCTCTCGCGGAAGGCCCGCTGAACTCAGCTGAGCTGGCCGCAAAGACCAAAACAGACGAACGCTATGTGCGCGAATGGCTGGGCTCCCAAGCTGCCGGCGGCTACGTCACATATAACGAAGAAACGCGCAAGTTCAGTCTGAGCGAAGAGCAGGCATTCACGCTGGCGAACGAAGACAGTCCCGCCTATCTTCCCGGGGCCTTCCAATTGGCTCTCGGCTCTCTCGCCGCAGTTCCCAGGATTATCGACTGCTTTCGCACGGGGGCTGGCATGGGCTGGCACGAGCACGGTGAAGATGTGTTTCATGGCTGCGAGAAATTCTTCCGCCCGAGCTATGCAGCTAACCTTATAAGCTCTTGGATACCTTCTCTTCAGGGAGTACAGGCCAAGCTCGAGGCTGGCGCGCGCGTCGCCGATGTGGGGTGCGGCAAGGGTGCATCCACAGTGCTGATGGCTAAGGCCTTCCCAAAATCGCAATTCTTTGGCTTTGACTATCACGATAAATCCATCGAAGGCGCCCGCGCAACCGCCGCTAAAGAGGGTCTCGAGGTTCGCCTCAACTTTGGCGTCGCGAAGGCCAAAGCGTTTCCCGGCAAGGACTACGACTTGGTTACCGTGTTCGATTGTTTGCACGACATGGGCGATCCAGTGGGCGCCGCAACCCATGTGCGCAATTCACTGAGCAAGGACGGCGCGTGGATGATCGTGGAACCGTTTGCCCACGATGAACTAAAAGACAATCTGAACCCCGTCGGCCGCGTGTACTACTCTTTTTCAACTTTGTTGTGCACTCCCTGTTCGCGTTCACAGGAGGCGGCGCTTTGCTTGGGTGCGCAGTCAGGCGAAAAACGGATTCGCGAGGTGGTCACTGCAGCCGGCTTCGGTCATTTCCGGCGAGCCGCGGAAACCCCTTTGAACGTGGTCTACGAAGCTTGTCCCTGAGCCGTTCCACTCAAGGAAGGCAACCCTCGACTTAAATCCCGTGCTGGGTTGCCGGCACAGTTTCACCAGTCCATAAGAGCTGGGAGCAAACGCGACGGGTTGGCGCGCTTGTATTGACTGGTCTGGTCACTTTCCGCGTGACTCGGGGGTAGCCGAGCGCTCATGCCTAGAGTAGCGGAGCCTCTGAATCCAGACCTACTGATCGTTTTGATCGTCGCCTAGCGGGCGTATGGCGTGCCTCGCGACGAAATTCGCCACGTTCCTGCCCAGCGTGTTACCGAGGTCGCAGGAAGTGCGGAAATGGATGCCGCCGAAGACGCGAGCGTCAGCGATTTCAGAAACGGCGCTGGAGAAACTGGAGAACGATCGCGTGCCGGGACGCGATTCGGAGGTGACTGTGAAGGACGTGTTGTTTCCGAAAATGGAGGTGAGGACGAGGGCCGCTGAGCCGCTGATCGAGGCATGGGCTGAGGGATACTCTGGAAAAGCAGGAGTGCCGGGTTTAAAGAAGTCGAGCCAAGGCTCCCACGTGGGGTCAGCGTCGGCCGGAGTAAGGCCCTCGCGAATCGCGGTAACTGGCCGCCAGAAACTGTAGCGGTACTTGGAATCCCAGCAGGCGATGACAGCGTCGGCCATGGTGACATTCAACAAGGCAAAGAGGTGCACATTCTCTTGGAATGACAGACCTGCCGCAGAATTCGGCCGCTCAATACTACCGAACCACGCAGAAGCGAACGCCACCTCGCCAGTTCGGCACCCCTGGCGCTTCAGGGGCTGAGTGCAGTGTGCATGACTTGGCGCTCTTCGGGATGTTCCAATTGAAAATGCACTTGCCGAATCAGAGGGCGGTTCTCTCCGATGCGGCAATCGATGAAACACATAGTCCCATCGGCATCGTTTCAGAAGGCCAACACTACGGCCTCGGCTGGTGGATTAATGATGATTACTTTGGATATCGAAGCGTCTCTGCATCCGGAGGCACCAACGACTCATCCGCGAGTCTGCAGTTGGTGCCTTCTGAAGGAATTGCAGTCGCTGTGGTTTCCAACACAGGAACGACATTGCCCGGCGCAGTAGTGGAGGAGATCGTCTCCGAGTTGTTGCCATCCTTCCGCGAGAGGCGTGCGAACATGGTCAAGAACAACCCTCGGGAGCCGGAAACACTGCAAAGACACAATTCCTCGTTGGCCGGAGAGTGGAGGGGCGCAATCCGAACGCACCAGGGCAACATTCCCGTTACGTTTTCAATCTCCGCATTCGGCGAAGTTCACGCCAAGCTCGGGTCGCAACCCACCGCCCTCTTGGATAAGGCGTCCGTCGATGAGAGGTCCGTGTATACACGCGGAATTTGCATGCGGAGTAATCACTTCGGGGCTTGCTGTCTTATCGCGTGCCAGCGACGTGAAGCAGACGGCCGACTCCTGGCGAGTCAGGCTACCGGTAACTTGGCTCCCAGAACTTGACTTTACCGGTTACCGCGTTCTATCAGGAGTAAGGGCTACTCGAGCGGTGTGCCTTCGACGATCTCGCGGACGATTTCACGGGCGAAGGACTCGTCTTCGGGTCGTACGAGGATTTTCTTGCCACCAGGCTCATAGGAATCGCAGCGGCTATGAATGCAGTTGGCGTCCAGAGAGCGTTCAATCCCGGAGGAAAGGTCCTCGGCGTCTTGAGACCAGACCTCGACGGTTGCATCTTCCGGATACCACGGATCAAGGTACCTATCCCGGCGCTTGGGTTCAACGGTCAATGACGGACCGGCATCGGCCAGTTCCACTGAGGGGGCAACGACTTCTTCGTCCTCAGCGTCGGATGACGGAATAGTATTTTGGGGTGCGTCGATGTTTAGAAGTTCCTTCGCTCGATCCAAATCGTTGCGTGAAATCAGAATCCTGTAGCGCCATTTCACGCCCATATTTGCAGTCTTTTCGTACGGAATCTCGTCAACGTGGTAGGGGATGTCGGCGCTCCTAAGGTTCCGGCAAACAACGACACACTCAGTCTGGTCATCGCTTTCCCAGAGCATCGTTAACGCTTTGTCGGAAGACGAGTCCTCTTCTGGATGGGCGTTCACCAAATCCACTTCACAATCGGAGCATCGTGTGAAACCGGGGCGATATTCGACTTTGCATTTAGGACAGAACATCAGAGGTGCCGCGAGTGTACTACACTCCACACGCTCCAAACTCCTCGTAAGCCTGCTAGCGTAAAATCGCTCCCAGTACTCAAGGTTCCGGTTGCGTCAATCAGGCGCAATGGCTTCTGTATGTGGACAAAAATAGAGGACCAGGCACCGTTGATAATCTTCCTGGGCGTTGCGTTCACCCTGCTGGGCGCGGCAGTGGCGGCTCATTTTCTTCTATCTTCGAAGAAAGCTAGTGAGCCAATGCGGAGAACTGCTTCTTGGGTCGCAGCGGTGGTATCGGCATTCGTCGCATTGGTCGCCACCATGGTCTTTGGTATACCTGCTGCCCTGGAAGTTTTTCGCGACCCTTCCGTTCCATCTCGAGAGGCGTTGCTCGTGACAGCCATCGTGTGGGTAATCTGCCTTTGCGCCTGAAGAAGGAAAGCAATTTTAGATGAATCATTTTTGATGGAGTTGCAGCAAAACCAGGATGATTGCGGCTAGAGTTCGGAGTGGCTACTACAGACGTTTGTCAAGACGGGAGGTTAGCCGCAGAGAAAATGCACAACGCACCGTGAGGCATCAAATTTTCCCTTTTCGATGCTTCCGTCCCGGAAGTGGAGTTCGTATTCGCCGGAGGCGTTCTCGCTTTGGCTAAACTTTGTAAGATGCAGAGCACCAGAAGTTGCGGCCTCGCAATGTCTGGGACTTTGACAGCGCGACGCGAGCACGTCTCTGTTACTCGATCCGATCATGTAGTCTCGTGGCGCAGACTCAGGTAAATTCCCAATGATCTGAATAAGAAGGAATGGTTCCTCGTACTTCCCACACTTGGCTGGTTTCACAGTGAAATCAAACTGCAGCGCAGGGCCGTCGGCAGGCCCACAGCCTTTCTGCACGTAGGCAGAAGGAAAGTGCGGTGGATCATTCGGCGCAGACTGGCGTCCGCACCTCGTTGAAGATGCGAGACCGACAAAAACCAAAAGAGATGTCGATAGAATTCCTGTCGACCGGAATGCCACGATTCGGTCCTTTCCGTCAAAAACCGGCTGCCTGCTAGAAGATGCACTGTAACCGGCATAATTGGAACGATGGCAGAAGGATTTCTTGCGTGGACCTATAAGCCGGTATATTAGAGGTCGCGAAATCAGCACTTCTAGCAGATTGGCACTTCTCCGGTAAGCGCGTTTTCCATGAGCTTTCTGCCATCATGAGTTCCTGCTCCGAGCGAGAATCCGGCAAATGTATCGAATAGTTCTGGCATGCAGTGGCATTCCAAGCAACGAAGGTCCGGCAGGCGCCGAAGGTATCCGGGAAGAGTTTATGCACAGGCCGTGGCACAAAAACGTGAAGTGCGAGTGGAACGGCGCTCAACTGATTTTACAGGCAGACAATGATTACGATCCAAGCGGCAAGGCTTTGGTGGACGAGTTTTCTGATGCGATTTCCGGTTGCATTTCAAACGCCGGGGACGGAGACATCGAGGTCGTCTCAGTGACCGCTCTGCCCGAAGGACCCTCCTAGTACGACCTTTCCGATTCCGCGTTAATCAGGACTTGAGGATTACTTCAGGTTTGCCCGTGATCCGCTCCGAATAATAAATTCGGCGCATCTTTTCTGACCCACGGCAAAGGGCCGACCCAAGCCATAGCGCGAGCACACCCAAGTCACAACTGCCACGTTGAGTTGTTGTACCAACGCAGGACTCGGAGAGTGCGCAGTGTGTTCCAGCGGCTTGCGCTGCCAACATCGGTCTCCATCTCCAATGGGGGAGTCGGGGACAGAATCGCCTGTTAATGTCACACCTAAACCCGTCGCGCAAGCAGGATGCAGATCTCCTTAGCTTGCTGACTGTCCGATATCCGGAAGTGCGTCGACATTTTGACAGTTCCACCTGCGATGCTGCGATGGAGTGGCGTGACGCTGAAACAAGTTCTTGCGCTTCTATTTATTCCGCGCAGTTAGCGGTGCCTGCCTTGGCATTTCACTTGCTTCTCTGAGAGAGGTTTGATTTCTCTTCGTGCAGTCTAGGGGCTTTTGAGTTCCGATCACGATCAGGAGGAACAGTTATGCCAGTGAGTCGGCGCGGCTTTGTTCAACGAATTGCCGCGGCAGGCGTGGCCGCCTTGGTTGGGGGAAAGTTCAACCGCGCCGACGCGGAGACGATTACCCACTCGCCCGCTATTCTGACCGGCACTCACTTCGATTTGGCCATTGAGCCTCATGAGGTTGATTTCACAGGAAAGCGCAGGAAGGCGATCAAAATAAATGGGTCTTTGCCGGGTCCGACGCTGAAGTGGCGCGAGGGAGACACAGTGACGGTCGCCGTGACAAATCATCTCCCGGAGGCGACCTCTATTCACTGGCACGGTATGCGTATTCCTGCGGAGATGGATGGCGTGCCCGGGTTGAGTTTTGCAGGCATCGCACCGGGCGAAACATTTGTCTATCGAATTCCTGTAGTCCAAAACGGGACGTATTGGTATCACAGTCACCACGGTGGTCAGGAGCAGATTGGCTTGCTCGGCGCTCTCGTCATTGAGCCGCGGGACAAAGATCCCATCGCATACGATCGCGACTACGTAGTGCTGCTGAGCGACTGGTCGGACACAGACCCAGATACGCTTAACAGCAACCTCAAAAAGCAAAGCGACTATTACAACTACCACAAGCGCACGGCCGGCACTTTTATCGACGACGCAAGAAATAAAGGCTTGCGCTCCACGGTACAGAATCGCCTCAAGTGGGGACGCACGGATATGACCCCCACCGACATCGCCGATGTAAACAGCTCCACCTACATCTACCTGATGAACGGTAATCCCCCTGACGCCAACTGGACCGCACAGTTCAACCCGGGCGAGCGTGTTCGACTTCGTTTCATCAACGGATCGGTCATGACGATCTTCGACGTGCGCATCCCCGGCCTGCCCATTACCGTCGTGCAAGCGGACGGAAATTGCGTCCAGCCCGTGACCGTCGAAGAATTCCGGATCGGCGTCGCCGAGACTTACGACGTAATTGTTCAGCCGCACGAAGACAATGCATACACCATCTTCGCGCAGCCGGAATCTCGCGGCAGTTATGCGCGCGGTACCTTGGCTCCGCGGATGGGCATGACCGCGGAGATCCCGCCCATGGATCCATACCCCCATCGCACGATGGCGGATATGGGGATGGGCGGCATGGCTCAAATGAAGGGCACGAAGATGAGCGGCATGTCTTCTGATCAAATGCCAGGAATGAAGGACATGCAAATAGGAGGGAATAGCAACAACAGCATGCCCGAAAAGAAGGGTATGGACATGAGTGGGATGAAGGAGGGTGACCTGTCCGCCATGAGCCACGCGCACATGGACCGGCCCACAGAGCCATTAAACGATCAGTTGGCGGGCATGACACCGTTTCCGCAGCCTGGGCCACGCACGACGCGGTTAATGCCGCCGCCCTCCCAGATGATGGCACGCCCAACCCAAACGAGGGAAGGAGAGGTGCCTTTGCACCTTGGCCCTGAAGTGGTCATGGTTGCAAAGAACACTTCTCCAAGGCTGCGCGATCCGGGAGACGGGCTAGATGGAAATGGTCGTCGCGTGCTGACGTATGCCGACCTCCGCGCGCTCTACAGAGGCGTGGACGGTCGCCCCCCGACTCGCGAAATCATTCTTCACCTCACCGGCAATATGGAGCGGTTCATCTGGGGTTTCGACGGGCGCAAGTTTTCGCAGGCTGAGCCTATCCATTTGAAACTTGGTGAGCGCGTGCGCTTCGTTCTGATCAACGACACGATGATGGAGCACCCGATGCATCTGCACGGACTTTGGAGTGAATTGGAAAATGGCAGTGGCGAGTTCGCTCCATACAAGCACACGCTAATCGTCAAGCCTGCCGAGCGGGTGACTTACCTAGTCAGCGCGGACACACCCGGACGCTGGGCTTTTCACTGTCACCTGCTATACCACATGGAATGGGGAATGTTTCGGACAGTGATCGTGTCATGAGGTCAAACCTTGCTCTTCAACTTGGCTTCGCGGGAGTTCTGCTGCCGAGCTTCGCAGCCATGCCCGCGTGTGCACAGGCTCCGGAGACTCCGGTAGACGCACCCCCGGCGACTTCGGTCGATATACCAACTCCGGCACCGAACTGGCCGAAGCCAGTCAAAGATAACCGCGTCCTGACCTTTGTGACCTTTGATCAACTGGAAGGCAGAACGAACGGGCCGAACACCAGCTTCCGGTGGGATGGCCAAGGCTGGATTGGAACCGACTTCAATAAGTTGTGGATCAAGTCCGAAGGAATAGTGTCAAACGGCGTCACCAGCGATGGAGACCATGAGTTTTTGTACGACAGGCCGATTCCACACGTGCGTTACCTCGATTGGCAGGCAGGTGCGCGTGTCGACATCGATTCCGGTCCAAGGCGGGCATGGCTCGCACTTGGCGTGCAGGGACTTGCTCCGTACTTCTTCAATTTTGAACCAACATTTTACGTGCGCGACGGAGGACGCGTCGCGGGAAGACTCCAAGGCTACTATGACTTGTACCTCAGGCAACGACTGATACTGCAGCCTCAAGTCGAAATGAATTTCTACAGTCAACCGGATCGTGCGCGCGGGATTGGAACCGGGCTATCCGACATCGATGGCGGGGTGCGGGTCGGCTATCAGTTTTCGCGCAAATTCGCTCCCTACATCGGGTACGTGTACTCCGGGGTATTCGGCCAGACCGCTACATTCAGTCGTCAGTCCGGGGAACCAACGGGTGCACATCAATTTGTGTTTGGGATTTGGTTGTGGCACTGATTCTACCTGGAGCTTGTTTTAAGGTCTCCGGTTGTGTGGTCGGCTCGGAAGTTATCGTCTGAAGACACGACTAAATCCCGTTCAAGTCGGCTAACCGGAAACTTAAAAATGGGACGATTAGCTTTTTGAAAAGTTGGTTCGGCTAATATTCAGGTGCCCAAGGCACTTTGTGCCCAGATCGCGCTTCGTGAGCAAATTTTCTGTGGATCGCTCGGTTAATCCTAAGGGGTTCACGAAATTGGGCTGCAGGGGCTAAATCTTCGGCTCGCGTTGCGTCCTCTTCCGTTCCGCCAATCATTTTGTAGGTTGCAACCCAGGCGTCCTTCGACTCCTGGCCACTGAAACTCCACGCGTCTGCATATGCGTCACGGAGTTCCTGTACGATTGCCTCACACTCCTGACAGGATACGAAATCGCTCATCTTGGCCTCAATCGTATCACCGTCATTGTGGGCCGGACCTTTCGAGTGCAACCTTCCGACGGCTCACAACTCCTGGTGGCGAAATCGGACAAGTCAAGTTCTAGAACTTTATATGGACGATTCCGCGTTAATCAGGACCTAAAGGTGTTTTGGATGAGTAGGACATCTCCCCGCTCTGCTCTTGCATCCCATTCGACGGTCGGCAGTAGCGAGTGGGGCAATACACTACTGTCGTAACAACTTTGCTCGAATTCAAAATGGGGAGATTTCCATGAAAAACCTGTGCCTCGTGGTGTGTGCGGCGACGTTACTCGCGGCTTGTGGCTCTGGCGGAAGCGGCTCCAGCCTTAATAATGTGACCATGCAAGGCGGGCAATGGGAGTTTGCGGTCGCCCCCGACAATAGCTCCAGTCCTCTATACATTGATGTGAATCTACCTGCGACGAATGGATCGCTTTCCGCTTCCAATGCCTCAATCTTCAACCCGGCGGTGGTTGGTCTCCCCGGTGCGGATGCCCCTATCTACTGTGGCTCCTTCAACCTGAACGGCTCCATTGCCGAGGCTACGTTGAAAGGCAGCATGAGCTGGGGCCAGCCTTCTTCGAATTTCGCACGCATAACCGGAAGTTTGGCGACGGATGGCAAGTCCCTCTCCAAGGGTTCCTATTCCGGGCAGATTTGCTTGGCGGCCACCGGCCCAGGAACCGGCGGTCCGCACGTGAGCGGAGCCCTTACCGGTTATACCGTTTCTCCCGTTAGAACGAAGCCGCCCGGCGGCGGACGCTACGCGTGAGGTGAGGGAGCGGTGATTGCTTAGCGGCTGAGATAAGTTTGGGTCACAAGGAGGCCATCCCTGTGACCCGTTTACGCAAAATGATGC
>Ga0210405_10004584_pt1 | contig 12957 bp, 7 predicted proteins | sample IncBWH11MmetaG_FD_155492 | JGI IMG/M metagenome (GOLD analysis project Ga0210405, IMG submission 155492) | Forest soil microbial communities from Barre Woods Harvard Forest LTER site, Petersham, Massachusetts, United States - Inc-BW-H-11-M | ecosystem: Environmental > Terrestrial > Soil >... | reverse complement strand
TTTAACGACTTGGGCGGATCGGTCGGGGGCCCCATCCTCCGCAACAAGCTCTTTGCTTTCTTTGCGTACGAAAGGCTAGAGAATAACGCCGCCACCGGGACCACGAGCGGTTGGTATGAAACTTCGCAGTTCCGTGCCCTGGCCCCTTCCGGATCAAACGCCGCAAAATTTCTTTCCTTTCCAGGGGTTGCTCCCAACGGCGGCACGCAAGTTGACCACAACTGCGCATTCATCGGTCTGACAGAAGGGGTCAACTGCCGTTTCATCGCGGGCCAAGGGCTGAACCTCGGTTCTCCCCTGACAGCTCCCCTCGGCACACGCGACGCCGGTTTCGTCAATAACAACAACCCTGGCACGGGCGGCAACGGCTCAGGTGGTGCCAATAATCTTTCAAACACTCCGGACATCGCCTTCTTCAACAACGTGCTGAACCCCAACAACAGCAATCACGTGCAGTACAACGGCCGCATGGATTTTAATGCCACCAGCAAGGACCTGATCGCCTTCAGCATCTACTACGTGCCGAACTCCAGCACCAACATCAATGGGAATGGCACTCGCAAGATGAACCTGTTCAACAGCACATCCATCAACGAGGCGGAAACGGCAATTTGGGACCACACGTTTAGCCCCACCTTGATCAACGAGGCGCGCGTCAATGCCGCGGGCTGGCGTCAGAAAGATCTCGCAAGCAATCCCAGCGCCCCTTGGGGATTGCCTCAAGTCAGCTTCAACGCCACGGGCGGCACCAACGTGAGCGGGTTCGGAATCGGCTCGTTTAACGGATTCGACCAGTGGACTTACGCCGGCAAGGATGTGCTCACCAAAGTGCATGGTGCACATACCATCAAAATGGGGGGCGAATTTACCCGGCTGCTTTCCGTTGACGCCCCTTTCTGGGCCGACCGGCCTAGCTACACATTCAACAACATTTGGGACTTCCTGAACGACGCTCCGATCGCGGAGAACGCGCAGTTCGATCCCAAGACCGGTGTCCCTTCCGCGCTACGTAAAGATCTTCGCGCCAACATCATTGGGCTTTTCGTTCAAGACAACTACAAAGTGAAGTCCAACCTGACGGTAACAGCTGGTCTGCGCTGGGAGTACTTCGGCCCGGTTTCGGAGAAGAACGGCAAATTGGGCTCGGTGGTGTTTGGCACAGGAGCCAACTATTTCTCTAACATGAGTGTTCGCACCGGCGGAAATCTATATAACGCCCAGAAGGGGAACTTCGGCCCGCAACTCGGTTTTGCGTGGAGTCCTCGAACGATTGTTGGACATGATTTCGGCAGCCGGCTTGTATTACGAGGCGGCGTCGGAATCGCTTATAACGGCCTCGTTCAGTCGAACTCTCTTGACGGGCGTTTCAATCCGCCCTTTGTGGACAACGGCCAGAGTTTTTCGGGAAATCAGATTCTTTATATCAACACCTTCCCGACGGACGTGCACAATCCGAACGGCTATGCGTCGAATCCAAACGCTATTTTGACCTTCGCTAGCAACAATCTGCCGCTCCCAAGCTGTTTGAAGCCTGGTCAACTCAACGGCTGCATCGACCTGACTGCATTCCCGGGAAACTGGCCCACAACGTACACGTACCACTACACCTTGGGGGGCGAATATGACCTGGGTCATCAATGGGTCGCTTCGATTGGATATCAGGGCAATACGACACGCCACCTGACCGACCACTACAATGTCTACAATGTCGGCGCAGCCGGGGGGCTCCCTCTTAACCGGCTCGTCTCCGGCGTCATCCTCTATGCAGACGACGGCTCAGCGCGCTTCAATGCTCTCCTGCTTGAGCTGAAGCATGCCTTCAGTCAGTCCTTCCAGATAGATACTCAGTATCGCCTGAGCCACACGATGGACTCCGGGTCCAACGCGTACGCGGGCGGCTTCTATCAATGGAACATGGCGACCGGCTTTGCTACGTCCGACTACGATACCCGCCATGCCTTCAAAGTGTATGGCATCTATTCCCCGACCATCTTCAAGGGCAGCAACAACTGGAAGGAAAAAGTTGCTGGCGGCTGGACGATATCCGGGATACTGAACGCCCACAGCGGGTTCCCGTTTACGCCGGTGTACAACAATGGCGAAGTCACCTCGGGATTTGATCCCGTCTTCAGCTTTGGACAGAACAACGGCGGCTCATCCAGCGACGCAGGACCCGGCAACCTCCTGCCCGCGAAATATCTTGGTGGATTCAACCCCAATTTCCGCAGCCCCGCCAGTGGTGTGAACGGCGGGGCACATTTCACGGAGCCCAGCACGCCTCCTGGCACTCTGTTTCCCTGTCTCTTTCCGAATCCGCCCGTTGCGCAATGTCCCGCTGGTCAGCAAGCTTTCGGGCCGCTACCGACCTTCCCGGGAATTGCTCGGAATACGTTCACCGGTCCAGGTTACTTCGATGTGGACGCAACCCTCAGCAAGGCTTTCGGATTGCCTAGGATGAGGGTCATTGGCGAGGGCGCGAAGATCGAATTTCGCGCCAACTTCTACAACCTCTTCAATAGGCTGAATCTATTCAACCCCCAGACTGACATCCTGAACTCGCACTTCGGCGAGGCGCAAAACGTGCTTGGTGCCCGCGTGATCGAGATGCAGGCGAGGTTTAGCTTCTAACTTTTCCGGTGGCGCGGACACACCCCCGCGTTGCCGCCGTTGCAACACGAAGCTGCCGACGAGTTCTCCCGCACCCCGGGAAGCTGACTCGTTGGCAGCTTTGCATTTACACTATTCGAGTGCGCATGTTCTTCTTCTACTCCCGGACCTGGCTCAAATTTCTCCCCTCTGTCTGTTCCGCAGGCAGGCTACGGCTTCTCGTGAGCTTGTCCCTCGCTGGCTTTCTGTGGTTCTCTCCTGGTAGCACCCTCCCACAAACGAAGCCATCCTCCACGAACTTTTCCAAGCTTTCCAAGCAGGCGGACGCGGCGCGCGACGCTGACCGCCTTGACGAAGCCGCAACCCTCTACACGAAAGCCCTCTCGCTGCAACCGAAGTGGGTGGAGGGCTGGTGGTCACTCGGCACGATCGAATACGACCGAGACCACTATGCGAAGGCCGCGCTGGATTTTGAGAAAGTGATCGCTTTGGATTCCGCGAATGGCACGGCGCACGCGATGCTCGGCTTATGCCAGTTCGAATTGGGGAAGGATGCGCCCGCGCTAAAGAATCTGCTGGCCGCGGAACACTTGGGCGTTACGAAAGACGTACGGCTGCGCAATGTCGCGCTCTATCACATGGGAATCCTCCAGCTGCGCGTCAAAAAGTTTGGCGATGCCAAGGAAACGCTGGGGCACTTGGCGGTAGATCGCGTCATAACAAAGGAAGTGACCAGGGCATTGGGTCTTGCCGCGCTCCTACTCACACCCAAGGGCTCCCCGCCTGAAGGCACGCCGGGCGCCGACGTCGTTGAGCGGGCGGGAGAAGCCGAAGTGCTCCTGGATTCCAACGAGTTCGATCAGGCCAAGCAGAAGTACGCCCAGTTGACCGGCGAATTTCCGGACTATCCAAATCTGCATTTCGCTTTTGGCAGGTTACTGCTGGAAACGCATGATACCGACGAAGCTATCGAGGAATTTCAGCGAGAATTGCAGCGTGATCCGAAAAATGTAAATTCGATGCTGGAAATCGCGGCCGTGCTCCGCATGACGGACCCGCAAGGCGCCTTGAACTATGCGGTAGAGGCTGCCAAGCTGGCGCCGCAGTTGCCGTTCGCTCACTACCTGCTCGGATTGCTACGTTTCGACACAGGAGATCCGGCAGCCGCCATTCCCGAGCTCGAAATCGCCGAAAAGGCGTTTCCTCAAGAGGCCGAAGTCTACTTCTCGCTCGGCAACGCCTACGGAAGAGCGGGCCGGAAAGCAGATGCCGCCAAAGCCCGTGCGGAATTTGCCCGGTTGAAAGCGGAAGAAGCAAAGCAACCCGGTCCAAAGATCTATGGAGTTCAGGTGCGAACCCTCGGCAAAGAGAACCCCAACCAGTGAGCCATTCCTCCAAGTTACCTCCCTTCCGCAAGCGTTCTGCAGGCAAAGACGGCTTCACCCGGCGCGAGTTCTTGCGCGTTCTGAGTGCGCAGGCAGGATTCTCCGGCGGCCTCGCGCTTGCCGGAGGCATTCCATTTCTTCGAGGCTCCTCCACACCCTGGTTGCCAAGCCCCCAGCAGCCGAAGCCGGCTCTCTTCGAACAGATTCCCGCTGCGAAAAGCGGAATTTCCTGGGTCCATGTCAACGGGCGCTCCGAGGCCTACTACCTTCCGGAAACGACGGGAGCGGGCTGCGCATTCCTCGACTACGACAACGACGGCTGGATGGACATTTACCTGATCAACAGCGGCAAGTGCGATTTTTTCGATCCGCAGCCGCCATTGCGCAATGCGCTTTACAAAAACAACAGGGATGGAACGTTCACCGAAGTCACGGAACAGGCGGGAGTTGCTGCCGGCGGCTACGGAATGGGTGCCGCCGTAGGTGATTACGACGGTGACGGACTGCCCGACCTCTATGTGACTCAGTATGGCCGAAGCATTTTGTATCACAACAACGGTGATGGAACATTTACCGACGTTACGGCGAAGGCTGGCGTGGCCGCACCCGGATGGTCCTCCAGCGCGGTTTGGTTTGACTACGACAACGACGGCAAACTCGATCTATTTGTCTGCCGCTTCGCTGATTTTGATAAGTCCAAGCACCAATTTTGCGGCAACGAGCGCACTGGAAAACGCTACAACTGCAGCCCGCGAAGTTACCCCTCGGCGCGCAGCTGGCTTTTTCACAACAACGGCGACGGGACCTTCAAGGACGTTTCCATGGAATCAGGAATCGCCAAGTCTTTGGGCAAAGCCTGGGGCGTCGTGGCTACGGACATCAACAACGATGGGTGGATGGATTTATTCGTTGCCAATGACACAGTGCAGAATTTTCTCTTTCTGAATAAGAAGAACGGGAAATTCGCGGAGATTGGCTTGGAAGCGGGGGTGGCCTTCAGCCAGGACGGCCGCGAGCGGGGCGGGATGGGCGTGGACTCAGCGGATTTCGACCAGGATGGCTGGCAAGATCTATTCGTCGCCAACGTTGACCAAGAGATGTATTCGCTTTACCACAACAACCATGATTCGACGTTTGACGACATGGCTGGCCCGATGGGAATCGGCCGCACGACGCTTCTCATGAGCGGCTGGGGCCTGAAGTTCTTCGATTACGACAATGACGGCAACCTGGACCTGTTTATCGCAAATGGGCATCCCGACGATAAGATCGAAGAACATTCCAGCCACGTAATGTACAAAGAGCCTCTGCTGCTTTTCCATGGCAACGGCAAGACCCTGGAAAACGTAAGCGCCCAGGCGGGTCCCATCTTCGGGGAAGACTTTGCGGCGCGCGGCTTGGCCATCGGTGATTTTGACAACGATGGAGCTGTGGACGTCCTGATCGCGGTGAACGGCGGGGCCCCTGTCCTGCTGAAAAACACCGCGGCGCAGGGAAACCACTGGCTCGGCGTGCGCCTCGTAGGGAAACGCGCGAATCCCGATGCCATCGGCGCGTATATTACCTGGCAGGCGGGCGACCTAAAGCGCACGAAGTTAAAAGTTGGCGGCGGAAGCTATCTCTCCTCGCACGATCCGCGCGAAGTCCTCGGCATCGGCAATCGCACCAAAATCGACAAACTCGAGATTCGCTGGCCACAGCCAAGCGGACGCGTCGAAACCTTCACTGACGTCCCCCTCGACCGCTACATCACCATCGTCGAAGGCTCCGGCATCAGGTAGCCCTCCGGCGCTCACCTCCCCGAATCGACCATTCAACCCCTAAATTCAACCGTTCCCTGTAAAATACTTTACTCTCGCGCTACTGCAGCGCTACCATTTCCCATGCTTCGCCCGTGCCGCGCCTTCCTTCGCGCAGCTCTCCCCGTTCGCACAAGGACAAGCCTTCGATGGAGACCACTCCTCTTAGTCCACCAGCACCGAATCTCCAGTCGCCATTCGCTAAGTCCTGTAGAATCCGCACTTCCGCAAAACGCGCCCATAACTCGTTTAGAATTCGCACTTCCAAAAACACAGCACTTAAAGTCCTTTAGAATCCGCACTTACGGGAAAAGGTGGGGGGAGGGGGGCAAATTGTTAACTAGAAATCTGGTGAAGGATTTCTATCCCGAACCTCGGGAGTGAGGGACCTCTTTGCACGCCCGACCACGGATTTCTATCCTGAGCTACCAACCGGAATTCGATTAGGTGGAGTGGAATCCCACTTTTTTCATCGCGGCCAGCGCTTCGGGATTCTTCATAAAAATGTCCCACACAAGTCCCGTCCGGTGATTCTCCGCCATGACCATCGTGATGCCCAAGTCGATTCCCAGGACATCCTGGTCGTACCAACCGGTAAGAGGATTGAACGCATCGACAAAACCGTATCGAGCCCAGGCTTTCTCTTTGTAGCGGCCGCGGATATTGCGAAGCACGCGCATGCAATCGTCATAAAGAAAGGGAAGCGAACCGCCCGTGGCGCAGGGAACAACGCTGCCGTCGATGGGGCCTTGCTGCGGAGGGCCGCCCCAAGCCGTGTAGCCTTTCTCGTAGTCGGACGCGCTGATGCCCCATAAGTTTTCGCTGTAGTCGGGGAATTTTTCATGCAGCGAAAGGCAGAAGAGTTTGTGGGCCTTTGTGGCTTTGATGGAATTCTCGAAATAGTTGGTGTAGGCGTCGCGCTTCTTGCGGAAATCAAACCACGCTTGCGAATACTGGTGCGTGAAAATCGGATCGTTGCCGGAAATGTATTCAATACCTTGGTACTTGATGACTGGACGGGTCCAAGCATTCCACGTGTCCGCGGGCAGTGGGTGAGTGGGAGAGCCAATCCCGAGCAGGTAGATCATCATCAGCTCGCAATAATGTTCCCATCGAGCCTTCAAGAAGCCTGATTCGGGATGCCAGCCCATGGAGAGCGTCGTGCCACCGTTGAGCATCCACGGCCAATCGACACGCTCGTATATTTTTGTCGCGAGATCCTTGATTTCCTGGTCGGCAAAATATTGCCGGGCGGTAAGCACTCCGCAAAGAAGCAGAGAAGTGTCGATCGACGACAGTTCGTTCTTTTCCCAGCGCTGGCCGGTCTCCATGTGGATGAAGTGGTAGTAAAAGCCATGCTCGTGCTGGAGATCGTTCGCGAGAAAACGCAACGTGTTACGGACGCGCGCGAGGATATCGGCACTCTTTCCAAAACCTCGGCGTTCGCCGATGCAGAGGCTGGTCAGGCCGAATCCGGTGGCTGCAATGCTTGAGAAGTCGCGAATGTCGTTCCCGTTCGCCAGAGCGCGGTCCTTGACCTGGCCTGTTTTCGGGCTGGCTTCATTCCAGAAAAAATCAAATGTGGTGCGCTGGATTTCGTCTAGCAGCTTGTCGTCCGATCCCTCATAGGGCGTGCCGGGAGGCTCGACAAATGTTTTCTGCGAATCCGCGAAGCAGTTCAGGAGCGGCGCAAACGAGGAAGAGAGAAGTCCAAGACCGCCAAGCTTGATAACGTCTCTACGGGGATACGAGCGGTTGTCAGTCATTTCTTTTCTCTCGTTTATTTCATGGCGTTTAGTTCGTTCGTTTACTTCGTGATCTCGATGGTTGCTTCCGAGCCGTGGGCGGAGTCCGGACTGATCCAGATTTTCGCGCGCGCAGGTTCCACGACATATTTGTTTTCATCGTCCCACAATGCGAAGGCGTCGGGGCCCAAATGGAAAATTACATGCTGCGTTTGACCCGCAGCAAGTTGTACGTGTTGGAATCCCTTGAGTGCTCGAATCGGCTGCGCGGTGCTGGTGCCTTCCAGGCGAATGTAGAGCTGAACGGTTTCCTCGCTCGCGCGCGTTCCGGTGTTGGTGATGTCCGCGCTCACGGTTAACCCGGAGTTGGAGGAACGCTGCACGTCACCGAGCGTGCCGTTCAGCGATTTAGCGCTCAATTGAGCGGAGCTAGTTTGCGTCAGCCCGTAGCTGAAGTTCGTATAGGCGAGTCCGTAGCCAAACGGAAACTGCGGACTATTTTGCTCGTCGATATAGCGCGAAACAAATTTGTCCGAGCCTTCCCATGGTGGCTTGGTCAGGTCGCCATTGCCCGCCGGACGTCCCGTATTCAAAGCGTTGTAATAGAGAGGTTCCTGACCGACAGCCCTGGGCCAACTCACCGGCAATTTTCCGCTTGGACTTGATTCTCCAAAGAGTGTGCGAACGAGAGCAGGGCCCGCCTGCACGCCAGGAAACCACGCGGCAAGAACCGCTGGGACGTGGTCGAATGCCCAGGGAAGCGTGAGTGGCCGGCCGCTGAACAATATAAGGACCACCGGCTTCCCAGTGCCAACAATCGCCTCCAGGAGTTGCTGCTGGCGGCCCGGCAGTCCAAGGTGCGCGCGAGACGCGGCTTCCCCGGTCATGTTAGGGCCACTTTCGCCGAGCGTAAGAATCACTGTGTCGGACTCCTGCGCGGTCTTGACAGCTTCGGCCAATTGCTCTTCAGATCCTTTGGTTATTTCGCTCCCTTTCGCGTAGCGTACATGATCCGCGCCTAATTTCTGGACCAGCGCGGCGCGCAACGTGACCGCGTCCTCTGGACGCCCTTGCGCAGACCATGAACCGAGCATGTCCGCCGCGTCATCCGCGAGCGGCCCGATGAGGGCGACACTCTTCGAATCGCTAGAAAGCGGGAGCACCGGCGCTCCAGCGCTCAATGGCGAGTTTTTCAGAAGAACAAAGGAGCGCTCCGCAGCCGTGCGCGCCAGCGCCACGCTCTCCGGCTGAAGCATTGTGCCTGCTTCCTGCTTTTCATCTACGTAAGGATGCTCGAACAAACCCAGCGCAAACTTGACGCGCAGAACGTGGCGAACCGCTTCGTTCACATCTGCTTCGGGCACTTGGCCGGAACGCACAAGATTCGCCAGAGTGTCATGGTAAAAGCTGCTGACCATGTCCATTTCCACGCCGGCCAGAATCGCTTTGCGCGCGGCGGTTGCAGGATCGTTGGCGATGCCATGCGGAATCAGCTCACCGATGGAAGTCCAGTCACTGTCAACGAGCCCCTGGAATCCCCATTCCCTGCGCAAGATCTGCTTGATGGTGAAACGATTGGCAGAAGCGGGCACTCCGTTTAGAGAATTGAAGCCCGTCATGATGGTGACGGCGCCCGCATCGATAGCCGCGTGAAAAGGAGGCAAGTAGAATTCTCTAAGAGTGTGCTCGGAAATCTCGACCGAGTTGTAGTCGCGGCCCCCCTCGGCTGCGCCATAGCCCACGTAGTGTTTTGGGCAGGCGGCGACACTATCCGGAGCGGAGAGCTGTTCGCCTTGGTAGCCGAGCACATAAGCTCTTGCCATGGCCGAGTCCAGGTAGGGGTCTTCTCCGAAGCTTTCCGTCATTCTTCCCCAGCGCGCGTCCCTCGCAATGTCGAGCATGGGAGAAAACGCCCAGCGGATTCCGCTTGCGGACGCTTCGCGGGCGGCTACGCGGGCCGCCCGCTGAACAATATCCGGTTCCCACGTTGAAGCCAATCCCAGTGGGATCGGAAACTCGGTGCGATACCCATGGATGACGTCTAAACCGAATACGAGAGGAATCTGCAAACGGGATTTTTCCATAGCGACGTGTTGAAAGGCATTTGCTCCCCGCGCCGTCGTGATATTAAAGAGGGCTCCGATCTGGCCCTTTTGAATCATGTCTTCGTAATCGGTGCGTCCGGTTCCCGGCCCGGTGGGCTGTCCGGCTGAGTACTGCACCAGCTGACCGACCTTTTCTTCCAAGGTCATCTTATGAAGTAGGGCGTCTATTTTTTTTTCAGTGGCAGGATTGCTGAGACTGGAGTGAGGCACCCCGCTGGCGGATGCCGGTGGAGGCGCTGGTTCTTGAGCAGTAGCGACATGGCAAAAGATTCCGAGGCCGGCAATAATTACGATGCGACTGAGCAGGTTGAGCACGTTTTTAACAACTCCGATGGCGCCATTGAACATGAAGCCAGCCGTGTTTTTTCAGCGCAAAAAGTGGCAACAATTTTCTCGATTCCGGGCCAGTTAGGGATTAAGAAAGGCAAATGATTTTGAGTTCTGAGCCGCAGCTGTGCCAGCAACAAAATCCTTATTCTAGCGGGATTCGTACAATCGTACCGGCAGACCCACAATTCAGGGTCTGACCCCCCTGCACTGCGCCAGCATAGTAAACCGATTTAGTAGGATATACAAGCTATGGGGCGCGCTGATCGACCAGGGCTGCGTCTTGGTCCTTGTCCTCGGTTGGTGCCTTATGGGAGACTACCAGCCCGGACCCCTATGCCCCGTCCCAAAACGAAAGGCACGCCCGTCGCGCGGAAACCCTCCGGAGCGGGCGTGAGCTTGAAATTTCTCGCCGAGCACCTCGGTTTGTCTCAGGCTGCGGTGTCTTTCGTAATCAACCGGTCGCCAGCCGCAAAATCGATTCCGCACCGCACACAGGAGCTGATCCGCGCGGCGGCCCGGGAGCTAAATTACAGGCCCAATCATCTCGCGAGATCGCTGAGGCAACAGCGGAGCTTCACCATCGGCGTCGTCGTTCCGGAAATAAGCGAAGGATACGCTGCATTGGTCATGTCCGGCATTGAGGACCACCTGCTCCAAGAGGGCTATTTTTATTTCGTGGTAAGCCATCGGCATCGAAATGAACTCATCGAAGAATATCCTTTGCTCCTTCAGCAGCGGGCAGTGGAAGGCTTGATCGCGGTGGACACAGCTCTTTCCGAAGGGCTGGATGTCCCCAGTGTCGCGGTCTCCGGACACCGCGATGTGCCGGGAGTGACGAACATCGTCCTCAACCACCCGAGGGCGGCATGCCTGGCCTTGCAACACCTTACAAACCTGGGGCACAAGAGAATGGCTTTCATTAAGGGACAGGAGTTCAGTTCCGATACCGAGGTGCGCTGGGAAGCGGTGCGCGAGGCAGCGCGGAAATTCGGCATAGAAGTTAAGGAGCAGTTGATCGGGCAGCTCGAGGGCGAATCGTCCTCTCCGCTGCTAGGCTATCAGGTGACGCAAAAGCTTCTGGCCAGCGGGGAACCGTTTACCGCGCTGTTTAGTTTTAACGATATTTCCGCCATCGGAGCAATTCAAGCGCTGCGTGAAGCGGGCCGCCGCGTGCCCGAGGATGTCTCCGTCGTGGGGTTCGACGATATTCAAAGCGCTGCGTTCCAGAATCCCGCGCTAACCACGGTTCGGCAGCCTTTGCGCGAGATGGGGATGATCGCGGCGGAAATTCTCTTGCGGCGGATTACCGCGCCCGCGATGACGCCCCATCCCAAGGAAATTATGGTTGAGCCTGAATTGATTGTACGAGGCAGCACGGCTCGTCCACCGAACCTTTAGGAACGCTGTCGAATTTCGCGCAAATATCGTGGTGGTTTAGGGCGCGAGATTGACGGCGCGATCGTAACCGGTCATTTCCAGATAACCGACGCCGCCAAGCGCCAGCTTTCCGCGGCGGCCTGCCAGAGTGACGGCACCCTCCCAATAAGACGGCGCGATTTTCGTTTTTCCGGCTAATTCTTGTGACGCCAGCGATGTATGTGTTTCGAGTTCGATCTCCAATTTTGGTATCACAATTTTCCATGCGATCGGGTAGGTTGCGTGCGTAACGGTGCTGGTCCAGTTTTGAGCGAGCGGTTGGAGGGTAAAGTCGGCTGCTCGCAAGTGCGTGGATTTGCCCTGCGCATCCACATACGTGGCTGAAGAAAATGGATCGAGCGAACCATCCTTCCGTCGGATGTGAAAGAGCATCAATTCGGTGTTGTCTTCTAGTTGCACGCTCAACCAGTCCCAGCCAACTTGGCCGGCTTCCAGTTGGTGGGTGAAGAACTCGTGGTCCATCCAGGCGACGCCGGATACTTCGGAGGGCTCACCGTTTAGTTCGAGCTGACCATTCGCAGTCAGCCGGGTCAGCGAAATATAGTAGGACGCGTGGCCTGCTCCTTGCGATTTTTGGCTTACGCCGTTTTCACCATGAATGACCGCCGGTTTTTCGGAATGAAGCTTGAGATGCAATTGGAACTGCTTATCGATGGCTTGTAGCTTTTGATCGGATCCCTCCCACTTAATTTCCCAGTTGCCGTTCCAGATGCGGGCGCTTGATTCGCTCACGCCGGCGATTCCAGGCCCTGCACGATTGATCCTCTCCGAGTGATAAAACTTCTGGCCGTCCAAATCGCTTAAGGCGAGATGCGTCAAGTAAATGTCCTTCACATCCCATGCAGCCGACTGCGCAGGATTACGGCTGACCGCATGGCGGAAGAAGGTCAGTTCGAATCCATAATGGCGGCCATTTGCCGATTTCAGATTTCCGGTGTAGTACCACCACTCTGTCTGAAAGTCGGGATGATCGAAATAGTCCCTGGGGAATTCGAACCGATAGCCTGGCAAAGCAGTACGGTATTGCGCGGCAAGCGGATTGAAAATCATAAGCGCCGCTGCGAGAGCCGCCAGCCTACTCTTCATGGACCGCCTCAAGCGGATTCAACCGCACGGCAACTTCCGCCGGATACAAACCGGCGAGCACCGTGGCCACATAAACCACGCTTATGGCTCCCAACAAGACGGCAACCGGCCAATGAAATCGAATCGTCCAGCCGAAAGACTGTTTGTTTATGACATAGATGAGGACGAGCGAGAGCGCGAGTCCAAGCGCGAGTCCCGCGAAATTCGCGAGCAGGCCCAGCAGCCCGGCTTCGATGAGAATTTGTTTGCGCACCTGGCCAGCTGCTGCGCCTAGAAAACGGAGCAAGCCGAGTTCGCGCCGGCGGTCAATGACCAAAGCGAGAAGCGCTCCGGCAATGCCCATCACAGCAACAATTATGGCGACGGCTTCGAGAGCATACGTAATGGCAAAGGTGCGGTCGAAAATACGAATCGCCTCGGTGCGCAAGTCCCGGTTGGAAAAGAGCAAAACACGATAGCTTGC
>Ga0210405_10004582_pt1 | contig 12960 bp, 12 predicted proteins | sample IncBWH11MmetaG_FD_155492 | JGI IMG/M metagenome (GOLD analysis project Ga0210405, IMG submission 155492) | Forest soil microbial communities from Barre Woods Harvard Forest LTER site, Petersham, Massachusetts, United States - Inc-BW-H-11-M | ecosystem: Environmental > Terrestrial > Soil >... | reverse complement strand
GCAGCCGCGCCGCCAGCAGGGAATGCCCTCCCAAGTCGAAAAAGTCGTCATCGCTCCTTACCGGTTTTGTGTTGAGTACCGATTCCCAAATCGCGATCAGCTGTTCTTCGGCGGTGCCTTCGGGAGTTGATGTCTCCTGCGATTCCTGGGTCAATTGCAGATTCCCAGCTGACTCCTCAGGCCCCTCCGCGCGTTCCCCCGCCAGTTGGGTCACCCGTACTGCAAACTGGCACCCATCTACAAGATCGTCGATGGCTCGCGGCACATCCACCTGCTCGCTCAGCGCCGGGTGCAAGCTCCACACCAGTTCGTGCTCTCGGTCCTCAATGGCGAGTAAAGAGCAGCGCATCGCGGGAAAACGTTCCGCCGAGATCCCCTGCTGTCCGTCGGTTTCTAGAAAAGACCTTATCCACATGCGCGCTTCGTCCTTGCGCAGCGCTCGCAAATCATGCTTCTGCCAGGGAGCTGGCCTTCTCTTGGTTCCCGTTCCGTTCCCGTTCTCGTGTATTCGTTCCGGCGGCGCATTTGTCCGGCTCAACCGCTCTGCCATCGTCTGCCACGCCGACCGCAATCGTCCTTCCTCGATTTCGCCTTCGATCAAGAAATGAAACTGCATGGGGCGCTGGACGCCGCCTGGCGCATTCCGGCGGTCCTGCCCAATCGCCACTCGGTCCAATAGTTCCATCGCCGTCCTAGGCCCAGAATCGGTTTGCACGTTTACTCCAAGTCACTCACTCGCCGCATACTGGTACCGCAGCCTGCGTTAGGCTATGCGCTTTCGAGTTCACACACCCACCTCCAGTAAGGGTATGGATAGGGGATGCTCGGAGGCAATCCGGTCTTCTACCAATACTTATCGGGTAAATCCCTGACGTTGCTCGTTTTAAGGTCCCAGTGAGGTGGGCGGGGTGGGCGATCGCTACGGCAAGCGAAAAACGATAGTAATATCGGCAAAGGTCTCGGCCGGATCCCCGTCAACAAATGTCGGCTCGTAACGCCATTCGCGCACCGCGGTCATCGCGGCCGAGCTGAGCAGCCGTGGTCCGCTAACCGGTGTCACGCCAACAATTTCCCCGGTTCGGCCCACTCGCGCACGCAATTCCACGTTTCCTTCCATTCGCCGGTTTCGCGCTTCCAAGGGATAGAACGGCTGGCTATGTGAAATCAATTTTCCGATTATCACCCGTTCGGCGCGGCCAGATGAACCCGGGCTTCGCGGCAGAATTTCTAACGTTCTCCGTGCGCTGATCGCAATCGCTCCGGAGGCGCTAACAGCCTCTCCAGGTAGGTTCACCACGAATGGCGGACTTCCCGGCTCCGGCGCATTCACCAAGATAGCGTGCTCTTCCGCCATTCCGCTCGGCGCAGTTTCCGACTCTCTAGTGTTCCGTGGAGCCACCGTCTCCGTGGAGTGCCGGCGTTCCGCGGAATGCTCTGAGCCTGTTGCGCCTCGCGAAATACCCGCGGTACCGTTCGCCACCGCCGGTCCCGGCTTTAAAACCTCTGTGTCGCTCGTCCGCGTTTCTGCGTCGTCTGCCTTTTGACTTGTTCCTTTGCCAGCTTCCGAGTCTCCCGTCGGCCCGGGGCTCGGATTCACACGATTTTCCGCTGTTGCATCCGGGTTTGCCGCGCTTTTCGATTCGCTTTTATCGTCTTTGCCCGCAGCCTCGCCGATCTGTTCCGGAGGAGCGGGCGGAGTAACCTTCGGACCGACCGCGCTCTGGTTTTGCGTCCAACCTCCAAGGTCTCCAATCCATCGCTCCACCGTTTCTCGCCCAACCGTAACACCCAGCGCGAAAAACAACACAGCCACCAAAATTCCGAGCCCTGCCCAGCGCCAACTTCCGCGACGCCTGGGCGCCTCTGCCCAGACTCCCGCCTTCTCCGGATCCGCGGCAAACATCGAATATTCCGTGAAATGAAAATCTTGCGCAGCCGGCTCGGCGACAGCCACGCCGGCGGTTTGCGGTTGCCTCGCTGGCCCGCCAGCTCTTTCCGCGCGTATCCCGTTCTCGTGCGCGTCGTGCGACGCCGTTTCGAGCGCCCCTCCACCGCCGCGATAAGGTGCGTCAAGATTTCGCTTCGGCGAGTTTTCCATCGAGCTCACTGGCACTCGCTCGGCCGTCTTCTCCGGCTCGCCGTCGGCCAAAACCCATCTCTGAATCTCTCTTCGCGCTTCTCCTGGCAGCTCGGTGAATTGAATGCCCGCTTCCTTTTTCGAGTCGCTTATCCAAACGATACGACCGCCTGCTGTTAGCCATCCCTGGACCGCCGGCACTTGGAACCGCAGCGCCTGGAACTCACGTGAGGTCAGCGCAAGCGCAGACTGCACTGCGAAACCACCCTCGCCCAGGTTGAGAAGGATTCCCCCGTTGTCCTGCCCCAATTCGACATAGGCCATTGGCGACAGTTTTCTCCGTATATGCGCGCGATTTCCGTGCGCGCGCGCCTCCGCCTTATCCGGCAAATGGTCGGTTTGTGCCATGGCTGTAGCAGCTGCGCCGGGCGGGTGTGGAGCGCAGCAAAGTTAATATAGGACGCTGACTTAAACCTACAACCCTATTCTAGCCCCTTGGAAGGAGCCCTTCAAGAACTCCCTGCTTCGGTATGGGTCAATTTCCGGTTAGCGTGTTAGCCAAGCGCTTGGGAATATCCTCGGTGTGAAATGCCTCCCGTCCTTGCGAACAGGTGACTGCTTGGCGTAGTAACTCGCTGCTACTTCGTCGGAGATTCGCGGTGCAAGCTAGGATCAAAGGAGGATGAGGATCGAAGACGATTTAGGCCGCTGCAGATGCGCGCGGTTGTAGGTATTCATTTGTGACGGAGGAAAGCCGTGATTCGCACTGTCATTAAGATCAGCATTTTGATGTTGTCCCCGCTTGCGTGGAGCGGGCTGAGTAGCGCCGCTGAACGGAATGCGAATTCTAATCATTGCAATATCAGTGAGACGGATGCCGCCGGGCTAAACGGCGATCTCAGTATTGATATCCGTGCTCTACACAACTTCATGGATACAGCCGCACGCATCCTCAAGGAAGAGCAATTTGTGGAGCTCGATTGTCTGGCTGACCACGCTCGATCTGGCAAGGAGAGACTACCCGGCGGATTATGGAAAATTCATGCGCTATATCAAGGATTGTGTCAGCCAGTTCCATATCCGCTGCATGCCACACAAGAGGACTGGACCCGTCTTCTTCAGCGGCTCCATCGATGGGTAAAGGCACGTCCGGAATCCATCACTGCGCGCGTTGCTTTGGCGTTGGCTTACCTCGACTACGCCCATGATGCGCGAGGCAGTGGTTACGCCAATACAGTCAGCGAAAGTGGGTGGAAGCTATTTCAAGAACGCACAGCTGAAGCCAGGCGAATTCTCAAAGAAGCCCGGAGGCTGCCCAGCGAATGCCCTGAATGGTACGTTGCGATGCAAATGGTATCTGTAAATCAGGGCTGGTCCGTGACTGAAGCACGCGCTCTTTTCGAGGAGGACAAATAAATCTGAACCCGAATACTACACTTATGCTCGTGACCTTGCCTAATATTTGTTACCTAAATGGAGCGGGGATGCAGGGGATACTGAAAAGTTTGTCCAAGAGATAGCCGATCGTATTGGTGGAGATAAAGGAGACATCCTGTATTTTCAAGTTGCAGCCGCTGACTATGTGATTTGCGGCTGTGACGACAACCCAAAACTGTCATGGGACAGAATTAAGCGAGGTTTTGAAGCCTCGGAGAAGCACTATGGGGTATCGATGCAGAACTTGAATCGCATAGGTTATCTTGCATCCTATTTTGGCGAGCGTGACCCGATTTATGCGGACAAGATTTTGACTCGTATCGGGGACCAGTGGGATGTGGAGACTTGGGGACGTCAGGAAGATTTCGACAAAATTAGGCAATGGGTGTCTGCGGTTGCTCCAATCGCAGCACAAGTTCGTGTAATAGAGGCGATAGCTGCGACGAATGAGCAAACGCCCGAAGGTGCTCGTTACAAGGCGGTTTTCGAGAAAACGTATCGGGAATTGCTGCAGCAATGCGCACGTTCTGACGGTGAGAGCGTGAACCAATGGGAGGGTAAGTTTAAGACATTAACGAATTTGGGTGCGAAGGGTACAATCGAGGGGATTCAAATTCAATCGATGGGGCCAGTTGTCACGTGCTTAAGTAAAGAGTTGTATACCTTCAAGCAAGAAAACGCGACGCCTTTTCCGCCACCACCGCAAGCTCCGTATTGGATCGAACTACACCTGGACTGGGCTGACTTTGCTCCTACCCCAGCCAAATGACAGCGCCTGAATAACGCTGAGAGCAATGGCGGGGCATTCGGCGGGTTGATAGTGGATTGGATTAAGGACTCGGTTTGCGGCGCATTTAGGGCAAGAAAGGTAGTGTTCGGAAGTGGGCGTTCCTTTCTCCGCGTGGCTGCCGGGATAGCTGGATTTGGTCTCCTCCGGCCCGGCGCCTGGGGCGTCATTGGGTTAACTCAATACGTCGACCCCGCGCCTCCTGCAAATCCGTTGTTTGATAGGATTGCAGTTTGGTGGATCCACCAACTATGATTTAAGCGACATCAAATATCCTTACCGTGGTTCGCAACGAAAAAAGCCAAACAACCGAGGGCTGCGACGCAATTTCGTTTCTCCGGTCCCCTACTCGATTAGTCGGGGTTACCGGACAACTGGAAAGGCTGGATCCATACTGCTTCTCTTAGCGGAGTAGGTCCTTTGCGTAGCGCGCAGGCACGGCCAGGTTCGATCCCCCAAATCCCTTTAATATCGCGAAATTCACCCCAATGACTTTTCCATCGCGATTAAACAATGGCCCGCCCGACCCTCCGGAGGTAGTGGCTGCGTCATATACGATCTTGTCCTGCAAGACGTCGCCGATGTGACCCTGCGTTGTCGTCGGTCGTATCAGCTTCTCGGCGGCCAACTGCGCGACCATCTGATTCACATTTTGCGTGCTTTCAGCAATCTTTTGCGCCACGTCTGTTCCCGCTCGCGCCAAAATCCCCTCGATCCCGGTCGGGTACCCGATTAGCACCACCGGCTCTCCGGATACGCTGGCCTCGGTTCGCTCATCCAGGTCCAGCAGCGCTACATTTGACGGGCTCGGCGCCTCGAGCTTCAGTGTGGCAACGTCCGCGCTTGACGATATTTTGTCCAGCTTGGCGGAAATCCCTTCCGAGTTCCCTGGAAAATACGCCTTGTAAGACAGCACATAGGCGGTTGCCCCGTGATCCAATAGTTCCTTCAGCTCGTCATTGTTCCACCATGGCTCCGCCACGTGGTGATTGGTCAAAAGTCTCCCGTCCCGCCGCACTAAAAAACCCGTCCCGAAGACATCGATTTGCAAATGCGGACCTGTCCCGCCAGCATCGAGCCGCACCATCCCTTTGTCGTCGACCTGCGGCTTGCCCAGTGCGTCCACCGCGATCTGGATCGGCTTTCCTGAATCTTTATCCAGGAATTCCACCAGCACGTGCAGCAAGCACACGCTTGGTCCGTAGCTGTGCACGATCGTTTCCGCGACCTTTCCCTCGTTCTCCAGCAACTTCAGCCGCTTTTGCGTATCCACCAACTGCTGCTTTAGCGATTCCGCATCCGGCCCTTCCGCCGTCGCCATTTTTTTACGCAGATCCACCGATTGCGCCCGCAGCGTATCGCGGGCAGCGGAGTCGGATTTCGCCCTCGCATCGAGCGAGCTCCGCGCCTGCTCCGTGCGTTGCAAAAGTTGATCGTGTAAGCCCAGCCCGCTGTTCAGACGCGCAATCTCCGAGCGAAGCTGCAGCGTTTCCTTGCGGCTCCGTCCGGTTGAAATCACGATGAAGGCCGCGGCCAGAATCGCGGCTGCGCTAACCACAAAAATCGCCGGTATCAGCCAGAATCGGTGCTTGCTTATCGCTCCGCCGCTCAGCGACTCCACCGCGATGTCCGCCATCTGTTCGCGCTGCACCGCGTACTTCAGCATGGTCTTCAAATCTTCTTCTGGCTGTCGCTCGCGGAATTGTGTCCGCACCCGCGCCGCGAATTCGACGGCTTCAAATGGAAATGTAATTACATCGTCCGCGCCCAAATCCAGGGCCCGCGCTCGCTCCAGAGCGCCCCCTCGCACCACCATCAGAATCCTCACGGACCCGCGTGTATCGGACCGCGCCTTCAATTGCGTGATCATCCCGCAACAACTCAAATCCGTCGGCGAAGCCTCGGTGACCAGCACCTCGGGCGAGAGCGCCAGGACCTCATCCACGGTCAGGGCGGACTCGATAGTGACTTCATAGCCTTGGCCCGCCAGGCCGCTATTCACCAAATCCTTCGTCTCGGAACTCAGGTTCAGCAGCAGTACGCGCATGGTTCGATAGTCTACCATTGCTGTCCAAACTAACAGGGTTGTCCGCGTCGGCCGGCGTCTACGGGCTGCCTTCCCGCATCTTGGGCTCCCGGGGCCTCCATCCCGTGGCCACGTACTGCCCATTTCCTTTTCCCTCTTTTGCGTTTATCCTCCTCTTCCATACTTCGGCCGCGAGTCGGTCGCCGGTTCTTTCTTCTTATGCGTCAGCGTGATACAACAGGCCTAAGCCTCGCGTCAGATGACGGATTTTTGCTGAAACTGGAGTTGCACAGTGATCCCCAATTGCTAACCGTGGTGCGTGGCGCGCTCGAACGCCTCACCGAGGTTTTCGGTTTTTCTCCGCCGGATCGTCGGTCCGTTACGCGTGCCGTTGATGAAGCCCTGACCAATATCATGCGCCATTGCTATAACGGCCGGACCGATCAGCCCATCGAACTGTATTGCACACGGGTCCCCCCACGTGGTGCCGATGGCGCCGATGGTCTGGAAATTTTGCTATGCGATAAGGGTCCCGCCGTTGACCCATCCAAATTACGCGGCCGCCGTCTCGAAGAAATCAAGCCCGGCGGTCTGGGGCTGCATTTTATTCGCCAGAGCATGGATACGGTCGAGTATCGGCGCAATGGGGACAGAAATGAGTTTCGGCTGGTCAAGTATCTCCAGCCGTCGGCGCAGTCGCAAACGCCCTGATTACCAAGGAGGACTTCCGTGCAGATTTCCGCGCGGCATTCGGATAGCACCACGATCTTTGACATCTCCGGAGACATCGACCTCGCGAACTCGCCCGAAGTGCGCAAAGCCCTTCTCCGTGAGGTTCGCGAGAAGCGCACGCCTCGGGTGGTCATGAATCTCAGCAAGGTCCGTTACATCGATAGCTCCGGTGTCGCTTCCTTGGTCGAAGGACTCAAGGCGAGTCGCGACCTCAATTTGCGATTCATCCTTTTTGGCCTGAGTGCCTCCGCGCGCGAGGTCTTGCAGCTTTCGCGCCTGCTAAAAATTTTCGAAGTCTATGACGACGAAGATCAGGCTTTGTCCTCCTGATGGTTTGCACGCGCTGTTGTAGGGGCGCGCTTTAGCCAACGGCGAGGGCAGGGGCGTCTCGGTTGCTCCAGCCGTTTGCAACTTTTTCGCGCAGCCATAGGAAGAAGATGGAATTCCTTTCCCAAGTCGGCGGCTCCGTAACCAACGGTCTGGCCTACGTCGGTTCTCTCGCGTCTCTGGGCGGCCAAGCCGCCTATTACACCTTTGTTGCGCCCTTTCAGGGGAAACCTGTTCGGTTTCAGCGCGCTGTTTCGCAAGCCCTCGATGTCGGCGTTCGCGCGCTGCCGATTCTCTCCCTCATCACATTCTTTATCGGCTTAATCCTCGCTCTCCAGGCCGCTTACGAGCTCCGACGTTTCGGCGCCATCAGCTACGTCGCCACCGCCGTGGCCATCTCCATGTCCCGCGAGCTAGGCCCGCTGATTACGGCGATTGTCGTGATCGGTCGTTCCGGATCAGCCTTCGCCGCCGAAATTGGCACCATGAAGGTCACTGAAGAAATCGACGCCCTCGAAACCATGGCCATTAGCCCCGTGCATTTCCTGGTCACTCCCAAATTCATCGCCATGGCGGTTATGTTGCCTTGCCTGACCATTTGGGCCAACACCATGGGCATTCTCGGTGGCTCCCTCTTCGGAGTTGCGCAAGCCGACTTCACCTTCACCCGCTATATCTCCGCCTCTCTTGACTCGCTGTTTCTCCGTGATATCGTCACCGGACTAATCAAGAGCGTCATGTTCGGTATCACCATTACCGCGGTCGGCTGCCTCGAAGGCCTGTCCACGGGGGCCGGTGCGGAGCAAGTTGGGCGCTCCACGACACGCGCGGTGGTCATGTCCATTTTTATGGTTGTGATCGTTGATTTGGTTTTCACTGCGCTGTTCTTTTTTATGAGTGACCACTAGGACTTGTTATGGAAGAACTGCTCACAGATTCCGTTGAGACCACGGCCATGATTTCCATCCGCGATCTCCGCGTCAATTACGGGGAGCGCGAAATTCTTCACGGCATCAGCTTCGACGTCAATCGCGGCGAAACCCTGGTTATCCTCGGCGGCTCCGGCTCGGGCAAAAGCACCCTGCTGCGTACGCTCGTCGGTCTCGAAAAGCCCAGCTCCGGCCAGATTTGGATCAAGGGACAGGACATCGCAGCGATATCGCAGTCCGCAATGGATGCCATCCGCAAGAAAATCGGCATGTCCTTTCAGGGCGGCGCTCTGTTCGGTTCCATGACCGTCGGCGAAAACGTTGCGCTGCCCCTGCGCGAACATACTCGACTTGAAGAATCGACGATCGAAATCATGCTGCGTTTAAAGCTCGAACAGGTCGGGCTGGAAGGATTCGAGTACTACATGCCGTCGCAGCTCAGCGGCGGCATGAAAAAGCGCGCCGCGGTCGCCCGCGCTCTGGCCATGGATCCCGAAATTCTTTTTTTCGATGAGCCTTCCGCCGGCCTCGACCCCATCATCGCCGCCGGCATCGACCAGCTCATCCTCGAGCTCAAGCAAGCGTTTCGCATGACCATCATTGTCGTGACCCACGAACTCGCTAGCGCCTATTTGATCGCCGATCGCATGGTCTTGATCGACAAGGGTAATATCGTCGCTATTGGAACCACCGAAGAGATGCGCGCCAGCACGCAGCCGCGCGTCCGCCAATTTCTCGATCGTGTCGCTGAACCTGAGGTCGCTCGCGAACTCGACTATTTGCAGATGCTGACGGAAGATCGTCGCTCCAGATAATTCCTGGGGCAGGGAAGGGAATCATGAAACCTAAAAGCGAACAAGCGTTGGTCGGTCTGTTCGTAATCGTTGCCACCGCCGTCCTGATCGGCACGGTCTTTGCCATCAGCGGCGCGTTCGGCCGCTCCACGCACACCTACCGCGCCTATTTTCCCTTTGCCGGCGGCATCGAGTCCGGTTCCGGCGTGCGTTACTCCGGTGGACCCAAAATCGGCCGCGTGGACCAGGTGCGCATCGACCCACAAAATCCCGCGCGCATCGAGATCACTTTCAAGGTCCAGTCCGAGCTTCCCGTCAAAACCGATAGCCACGTGAAGATCATGAGCATGAGCCCGCTGGGCGATAATCATCTCGAGATCCTTCCGGGTACTGCCAAAGCGGGCATCGCTCCCGATGGATCTCAGCTCGTTGCCGAAAACTATATCGATTTCAACGCCATCACCGCCCAGATCAACGACCTTGGCCCGCACGCCACCGAACTTATTAACACTTTGAATGATCGCGCCAGCGAACTAAAAGTCACCATCGATCGCGTCAACGATCTTCTCAGCGTTCAAAATCGCGCCAATCTGTCCGCAACCCTCGCCAACACTCGCGGCATGCTCGAGGAAAATCGCCCCGCATTGCACGCCAGTCTTCAGCACATTAATTCCGTCAGCGAAAAGCTCGAGCCGCTACTCCAGGATTTCCAGAAGACTTCCGCCGAAGCGAACAAAGCCATCGATCACATTGACTCCCTTATTGGCGAAAATCGTGCCGATATCCGCCAGGCCGTCACAGAGCTCCGTCGCACCCTGACCAACATGACCGATCTCACGGCCCACCTGAACCAGACTCTCGACGTCAACTCCGAAAATATCGACGAGCTCCTCGATAATTTCCGCCACGTCTCCGAAAATCTCAAGGAATTCACCAACACCATCAAGGCCCGTCCCTACACTCTCATTCGCTCTTCCAATCCGCGCGAACACAAGCCCGGTGAACTCCGGTGAGATCGCATCACTCACTTATTTTGCTGATTTGCGCCTTCGTTGTTGCTGGCTGCGGAGCAGCGCGCCCCGCAAAGTATTACCAACTCACGCTTCCCACCGACAACGCCGCCGACCCACCTCCCGGCGACGTGTATCCTTTCACCATTCTAATGGGTCCAATAATGTCCTCGCATCTCTACCGCGAGGATCACATCGTCTATAGTTCCAACGATGAGAACATGGGCACCTACGAATACCAGCGCTGGGCCGAGCCGCCTACGGAAATGATCCAGGACGTTCTGTTCCGTGCGCTGCGTTCCTCCGGCCGCTACCGCTCCGTCTACGCCCAACGCAGTAGCATTCGGGGCGACTATCTGCTCCACGGGCATCTCTACGACTTCAAGGAAGTCGCCAGTTCCTCGACGTCGGCACGTCTCGCCCTTGAACTCGAGCTTCGCGACACCAAGACCGGCGACACCGTCTGGAATCATCTCTACAACCACGACGAACCCGTGAGCGGCAAAAGCGTCTCCGCCGTAGTTGCCGCCCTCAACCGCAATGTTCAGCGTGCGACAAACGAATTCGCCGCCAGCCTGGCGCAGTATTTTTCAGCCCATCCCCCGGCAGCGCCGCCTGGCCCGGGTCCTAGTTCTGCGCCATAGTCTGTTGATGAGCCCTATACGAGAATGGCCATGACAAAGGAGGAAGCTTGGCGTTGGGCCAATCAATGGGTCGCGGCTTGGAACGCTCGCGATCTGGACCTGATCATGAGCCATTATGAGGATGCGATCGAATTGACCTCGCCCGTCGCCGCCCAGTTGTTGGGAATCCCTGATGGCAAGGTAGTCGGTAAGGCGGACTTGAGAGCTTACTTTCGGCGAGGGCTAGAGGCTTATCCCGAGCTCCACTTTCGCCTGGAGGATGTGCTCTGGGGTGTAAACAGCTTGGTCCTCTACTACGCAAATCAAAAGGGCGCACGCACGGCGGAATTCATGGAGCTGTCGGCGATTGGAAAAGCGACACGAGTCATGGCGAACTACAATGGTTAACAACTTCCCCGACTGGACTCTCAACTCACGCGCCGCAGGGTCAACAGCGTCACGTCATCCTCTAATTCCGCTTCGCCACGATGCCTCTGCACTCCTTCAAGCAGACGCTGCGAGAATTCCCCCAAACGTCGCGGTTCTGCTGATCCCCGCAGGGTCTCCTCAGCCAGGGATAAAAACCCCCTCGGCGTCAACTGCTCTCCCTCGGGCGAGCACACCTCCGTAGCCCCATCCGAAAACGCCAAAATCATGTCTCCCACATTTAAGCGAATGCTCTGCTCGCAGTACTGCTCCCCCGTGATGAACCCCAGCGGCAAGTTTTCCAGCCCTTCGCCCAACTCAAAAAATCGCTCGTCCCGCGCTCTCCACACCAGCATTCGCGGATGCGCCGCATACGCGAAGTTAAACTCGCCGCTCTTCCCGTCATAAGTCCCCGTGACGACCGTGGTTAGTCGCAACTCCCCGCCATCATTCGCCGCGCCAAGCGTGAATTCGTCGTTCAGCGCCGCCAGCAGGCCCGCTGTATCCCGGATGTCGTGAAATTTGTGCAGCAGTTTGTGAATATGCCGCGCCACCAGGCTCGCGATATATCCATGTCCAACGCAATCGGCAAGCACTACGCGCGCGATGCAGTCGCTGCAAGAAAACACCGCCGCAAGGTCCCCGCCTTCCGCCCCGCCCGATGGCACCGCAATCACGTCGCCTTCGAGCCCCGCCAACTCTAACGAACGATGTGCCCTCTCGTTTCCCGCCCAAAGCTCCATGCACCCGAACGGCCGCATGGCCGAAGTCGTGCACTCCAGTCCATCCTTCACAATCTTCTTAAATTGCATGATGCAAATAATGTAGCACTTCTTGGAATGCGGCGCTTTTGCGAGGCAAAATGTGCATGCACCCGGCGGTTCAACGCACGTGTGCTCTCTAGCTGCTCAGTTTCTTTCCATCCAGATTTCGGTCCAGATTGAACGCTGCGCTGATCAGCGCCAGGTGCGTAAACGCTTGTGGAAAGTTTCCGAGCGCCTCGCCCTGCGAACTCGTCTGCTCCGCATACAATCCCAAGTGATTTGCGTATCCCAGCATGCGTTCGAACAGCAGCCGCGCTTGATTCAACATTTCGGGATCGGCCATCCCCGCGCGCGTCATCGCCTCCACCAGCCAGAACGAGCACATATTGAATGTCCCTTCCTCGCCCGGCAGGCCGTCAATGCGCGGCTCTGGTGGATACCGGTACACCAATCCATCGCTGACCAACCCGCCCTCCCTCGGATTTTTCAAAATCGCCTTAATCGTGCTCAACATCCGCGGATCGCTCGGTGTCATAAAAAATACCAGCGGCATAATCAGCACCGAAGCGTCCAGGTCTTCGCTTCCATAAAACTGCGTGAACGCCTGCCGTTTCTCGCTCCATCCCTTCGTCATCACCTCTTCGTAAATTGCGTCTCGGTCGTGAATCCATCTCTCCCGATTCGCGGGAAAAGATCGCTTGTCCGCCAAGCGGATTCCCCGGTCCAGCGCCACCCAGTTCATCAGCTTCGAATAGACAAAATGTTCCTGCCGGTTTCGCATCTCCCAGATTCCCTCGTCCGGCTGTTGCCAGTTCTCGCAGATCCAATCCAGCCGATGCCGGATTCGCGTCCAGAAATCGTAAGAAATCGGCAACACATACTTGTTGTACAAATAGAGTGAGTCCATCAACTCGCCATAAATATCGCTCTGATACTGTTGGTATGCAGCGTTCCCGATGCGCACGGGCCCCGACTTCTTGTAGCCCTCCCAATGCGTCAGTTCCTGCTCCGGCAATTCCGGGCTACCG
>Ga0210405_10004581_pt1 | contig 12962 bp, 10 predicted proteins | sample IncBWH11MmetaG_FD_155492 | JGI IMG/M metagenome (GOLD analysis project Ga0210405, IMG submission 155492) | Forest soil microbial communities from Barre Woods Harvard Forest LTER site, Petersham, Massachusetts, United States - Inc-BW-H-11-M | ecosystem: Environmental > Terrestrial > Soil >... | reverse complement strand
CTCTAACCCCCTGGATTCCTTCGAATAGCCGCTCGTGAACAACACGGGCAGTTTTTCAAACCGTTCTGCAAGCCTCGCAGCCGTCTCCAAGCCTCCCAATTTGGGCATGATCAGGTCCAGGATGGCCAGCGCAGGTGTCTCGCTTTCGCAAAGCCGCAGTGCCTCTTCTCCATCCACCGCAGACAGGACACGGTAACCCAGGTTGACGAGCGTCTGTCTTGCCATCTCCCGGATGGAGTCGTGATCTTCCGCAAGCAGCAGCGTTTCTGTGCCGCGAACCTCTCCGCCCGGAGACGACCGTCTGGGGTCAGCGGAACCTTCCGAGGGTTCGCCCGGCGCTGCTGGGAGGTAGGCCCGGAATAACGTGCCCTGTCCCACCTCGCTGTAGACATGGATGAAGCCGCCGTGTTGCTTGACGATTCCGTAGGCCGTGGCCAGTCCCATTCCGCTGCTTTTCCCGTTATCTTTGGTCGAGAAAAAAGGTTCGAAAACGCGCTCGCGCATTTCGGCGTCCATTCCAGCACCCGTATCGGAGACGGACAGAACGGCGTAGCGGCCCGGCGTGATGTGCGGGTAAAACCGGCAGTACGAATCGTCGATATCCACCATCTCTGTTTCGATCAGTAGCCGGCCTCCCTGGGGCATGGCGTCGCGCGCATTCAGGCAGAGATTCATCAGTACTTGCTCGATCTGGGTTGGATCTGCCTTCAGGGCATCGATCGGAGCATTGATCACTTTGAGCTCGATGTCCTTACGAATCACTTTGTCCAGGAAACTCGCGAGGTCGCCTGTGATTGCATTGAGGTCCACATTTCGGGGCTGCAGAATCTGGCGCCGGGCAAAGGCGAGAAGCTCGCGAGTCAGTGCGGCGGCCCGCTCGGCTTGTTCTCGAATGCGCGCGAACCGTTCGGAAATCTGAGGATAGCTGCGGCTTTGTTCGAAACCCAGCTCGGCCCAGCCCAGAATTGCTCCCACTACATTGTTGAAATTGTGAGCGATGCCGCCGGCCAGCTGGCCAATGGCCTCGAACTTCTGGGACTGATGCAACTGGCGCTCAATGGCGCGGACCTCGGTTACGTCCTCCGCAATGACTTCGACCGAGGCCGTCAATTCCGCCACGGATAGCCCGCGCAGGTGGAGACGCACAACGACCATGCCCCCATCGCGCCTGCGCCACTCCGTCTCGGCGCTGTGAACTTGTCCTTCCAGTCGGCAGGCGGCCAGGCACTCCGCGTAATGCGCCGGGTAGCGGAATATGTCGCGCACCAGGGCGGGAGGGTTCAAGTTCTCTATCGAGTCACACCCGAGAATCCGAAGAAGGGCGGGATTGGGATCGAGGAAGGTACCGTCAGGAGAAATGCGAAAAATGCCGTAACTGGAGTTATCAACCAGCTGACGATTGCGAGCTTCGGAAAGAGCGAGTGCCTGTTCGGAGTGCTTGCGTTCGGTGATTTCCAGGACCACAACACTGATGGCGAAGATCACGCCAGTAGCGCCGCGAAGCGGGTGAAAGCTCGCCAACCAGGTGCGCAGTGCCCCGGATTGGGCTTGCGTCGTGCCCTGTATTTCGACGTTAAGAATCGATTCGCCGCGGGAGAATACACGTCTCAGGTACGGCTCGACGGCTCGCGCGGCATCGGGATTGACGTCGCGCGTCATCAAACCGACGTGCCGCTCTGCTGGGAGTCCGTTGATGCGCGCGAGGTGCTCGTTTACCCGAAGGTAGCGCAGGTCTGGTCCATACACGGCAAGACCAATGGGCGCAGTCCTATAAATCTGTTCGAGCTCGGCGAATTGTTCGCGGGTGCGAGATTCGCTCTCGGCTAGCGCCTGGTGAGCGCGGATATTTTCGTCGCGCAGACTCTTCTCTTGCAGGGCCCGCTTCAAGGCTGCCGGCAGACGCCTCAAATGCTCCTTGAGGATGTAATCATTCACTCCCTGCTTAATGCATTCGATGGCTGCTTCCTCGCCCAGTGTGCCGGTCACGAGCAGGAACGGAATATCCTTACCGCTGGCGCGCAGTTCCCTCAACGCTTCGAGCCCCGTCCAACTCGGCAATCGATAGTCGGCGAGGATGGCGTCAAAAGTGCCATTTTGGAGGGCCGCAAGAAACTGTTCGCGATCATGAGCCAGCGTGCATTCCACGTCGAAGCCGGAGGCTCTCAGTTCCAGCAGCGTTAGCTCGGCGTCCTGGGTCTCGTTTTCAAGAATGAGCAGGCGCAAAGCCATCGTGCTTTCCGGCCCGCGCACCTCGTCGAGTAGAATGGATTTCATGCGCCCCCCGCCGTGGGCTTTCGGGCCTTGGCGGGAGTCGGCGGCACCAGGTGCGCGAAGTCTTCTGTTCGAGCAGACTCCTCCCTTCGACTGACTCTCTCCCGGGACTTCGATGCTCTCTTCATAGAAATTAGCCTAGCGCTCCATTGTGTTTTCTTGATGCGTGGCAGCCAGGCTCAAGGCCATTTGGGGCTGCCGCAGTCGGGATTCCACGGCATCGAGAAATTCCGGGAAAGTCCTGCTGTCCTTTGCACCCCAACAGCCCACGCTGAGGCGCAACGCCAGCGGCTTCCACGGTTGACTGCCCTGGTTGTGTATTGCCAGGCGTGATTCGAAGCGCTGCCGCAGCGCCGGTGCGCTGGGCTCTGCCGCGTCCACGGCCAGGGCCGCGAACTGGGCATCGCCGAGTCGGGCAAGAAAATCGCTTCGACGAAAGCAACTGGCAACTAGCTCGGCCGTCTCTCGAACTGCCTGTTCGGTGCCGTGGGAGCCATGCTCTTCATACCGTGAGGAATAGTTCTCGATCAGCGCACATAGAAGAACCAGCGTACCGCCCGAGCGCATCGCGCTCTCCAACGCTCGCGTCCCCAGGGTTGTAAATCCATCGCGGTTGTACAGTCCGGTAAATTGGTCCCGGAGAAGGTCCGCGAGTCCTTCCAGCGTGCTGCGCTCCATCGCGGTTCGCAGCACGCGTTCTAGGGTGTGAGTGTCCATGAAACCCTTCAGGAGATAGTCGATCGCTCCCTCAGAGATGCTGCGAGAGGCATAGCTCTTATCGGAGACATCAGCAAAAACGACCAGCGGAACCTGCGGGGCGGCGCGGTGAATCCGGCGCACTGCCTCCAGCGGATCAGGCTTGCCGAGCGAGAGATCGAAAAAGATGGTTTCCGGGACGGCCAGCTCGATCGTCGCGATAAGTGCCGCTAGCGTCGAGACGATACTCAATTCCAAGGTGCTGTCAGGCCCCGGATAAAGCGCGCGCAGGGACTCTTCCGCTTCTCGTGGAGCCCTCTCGGCCAACAACACGCGAAATTTCTTTTCACTCATGCTTGAAACCTCCTCTGGGCAATCCCGCGCGTCGTCCGTGGAAAAAAGAGACAGCGGCACGGAATGCGGCGGCAATCCACCAATGCGATTCTTCATCGCCAGACAGCTTTTGAGGAGACTGGAGAGGGCAGTCTTCGAGAATGCAAAATTCCAGACGGCAGACTTCTAAGAAGGGGTAGAGCTATTTTCGCGCAGCCGCAGGCAGAGTCAATAGTCCTTCGTCCGTGCGACACGGAAGTGCCACTGCCGGCCAGGACCGACCGTCATGGCGCCGCTTAGGCTGGAGCTTGCCATGCCTCATTTTGAGGTGCCCGCAAGAGTCGCGCGGACGGGAACAAAAATATCGTCGATTTTTTCAGCCAGCACGAAATCGTAGTCGCTGATGCCTTTCACGCTGTGCGTCGTGAGATCGATCACCACTTTGTTCCAGACATTGAACCACTCCGGATGATGGTTCATGGCTTCGGCGACGAGAGCGACGCGGGTCATGTTGCCAAAGGCCGCGACGAAATCCTTGCATTCGTATTGTTGATGTAGTTTGCCGTTGACAATTTTCCAACCCGGCAATTTGGGAAGAAGGGTTTGAATTTCGGCATCCGTCAATTTTTTTGCTGGCATATGGTGGTCCTCCAGAAGCGCGCGTAAGGAGCGGCTCCATTATGAGCCGCGCGCCGTGCATCGGCAAGATTGAGGCGTTTCGCGTGGGTTGGCGTGCGTTGTCAGGCGGATTGTGCGCACCTGGCCGTTTGGCGCAAAGTAGAAATGCCCGAGCCTTGGCCGTTGAATGCATGCGCGAATTCCATTATCGTAGAGGTTTCTTTTCAAGCCAAAATGCGCGGTGTGCGCCGCGCACTGCAAATGGACGGGGGAAATCGTGAAGAAGAAGATTCGTGTAATTCAATACGGCATTGGGCCGATTGGCGCGTCGATCGCGCGGCTGATGCGGGAGAAACAAGCCATTGAAATTATCGGCGCCATTGACACGGACCCGGCAAAACTGGGCCGCGACCTCGGCGAGGTGGCCGGCGCAACAGATGCTCCCTGGGGCGTGAAAATTTCCGCGGACGCAAAAGAGGTCCTGGAGCAAGCCGCGGACGTGGTGATCCACTCGACCTCATCTTCCTTGCCGAAAGTGATGGACCAGTTGCTGGCGTGCCTCGAGGCGGAGTCGTGCATCGTTTCGACGTGCGAGGAACTGTCGTACCCGCTGCGCACCTATCCAGAGCTTGCTGCGAACCTGGACAAAGCGGCAAAAGACTGGGGCGTCGCGCTGGTGGGCACCGGCGTGAACCCCGGTTTCGTGATGGACAAGCTGCTTATCACACTGGCCGCGGTTTCGCAGCGGATCGATCACGCGAAAGCGCTGCGTGTGGTGGATGCTTCCAAGCGGCGCCTTCCGCTGCAGAAAAAAATCGGCGCAGGCATGACCGTCGAGGAATTCCGCGCGCAAGTGAAAGCCGGCGTTATCAAACACGTCGGTTTGCCAGAGTCTGTGGCGATGATCGCGGACAGCTTGAACCTGCCTGTGGAAGAGATTACGGAAACCATCGAGCCGAAGATCGCCACGGAGCGCTTGCAAACGGAATACTTGACGGTCGAGGCAGGACAAGCGGCCGGGGTGCACCAAATCGCGCGCGGCGTGGGCGGCGGAAAAGAACTCGTCTACCTCGAACTACAAATGTACGTCGGCGCGAAAGAGCCGGCCGATTCGCTCGCTTTGAAAGGCCATCCGAACATCAGCCTGGTGATTCCCGGAGGTACCCACGGCGACATTGCCACTGCCTCCGTGGTGGTGAACTCGATTCCGGTAATTCTGGATGCCCCAGCGGGTTTGCGCACGGCGCGCGACCTGCCGATCGGATTTTTCTCCCCAAATGCGAGGCCGTGAAGCAAAGCCGTGACTCCTCGCTCGTGGCTTGTGGAACCGGCAATATTCGTCGGCGCTTTGCCGCAAACAGACTCTTCCGATCAGAAGCCTTGGCCGGGCTGCGTGGCGGGCATACCGGAATAGTGCACATGGATGATGCGCCAGCTACCTTCAATTTTGCGGTAGATTTGGGTTTCGCGGCCGTGCGTGGTGATGGTCTGGCCATCTTTTCTGAACTTCGCGGCGAAATCCCAGTAAAACTCTGCCCAGGCTGCGTCTCCGTAGACACGAATCGTGATGTCGCGGGGCGTGAGCTTTCGCTCAGAAAAAGTCTCTCCCATCAACCGCTGGTAGACATTCGCCTTGACTTGCTCGAAGCCGTGTTCGTGGCCTAGCGGGTGGATAAAAGAGACCTCCGGCGAGTCCCACCAGATTCCCGATGCCAGCGTGGTGTCCGCATCATCGATTGACTTCGCGTATTTGGCGATGACGCGCCCAATGGCGTCGATGTCCGCCCGGGCCTCACGCGGCCGCTCGGCGGACGCTGCTTTCCTCGGCCCGGGTTGTCTGTTCGCTGGAGCGGCGTAGGTAATTGCTGAAGTTAGCGCGATGAGAACTAGCGCCATCCGGAAAGTTGTGCGCACGACAGGAACGAATTTACACGATGCGCGGGTGCCAGAAAAGTGCTGAGTGGCTCCGCGCCAGCCGGAGCGGAGTATGCTAGTCTGGCGCGCTCGCGCAGGACGCTCTATGGGGCTTACGTATGCCGGCCTCGGACATCCTGATTCTTCCGGCAGAGGCATTCATGAAGAAAATTGTCTTGGTTTCCATTTTTGTCGCGGCAACATGCTTGTTTCCCTCGCCGCCTGCGATATCTCAGAAAGCACCTCCCCGAACGGCGAAAAACGCCGAAGCGGCGCGGTGGGATCGCGAGGCGGCGAGCGTCACAATCACCAGAGACGATTGGGGTATCGCCCACGTCAACGGGAAGACCGACGCCGACGCGGTGTTCGGCATGGTGTTTGCACAGGCGGAAGATGATTTTAATCGCGTAGAGACAAACTACATCAACGCCATGGGGCGCCTGGCGGAAGCGGAAGGCGAGGCGAAGATTTACCAGGATTTACGAATGAAACTCTTTATCGACACGCCCGCGCTAAAAAAAGAATACGCGGCGAGTCCAGAATGGTTGAAGAAACTGATGGTCGCGTTCGCCGATGGCTTGAACTACTACCTTTCAAGGCACCCCGAGGTTAAGCCGAGGGTCATCAAGCGATTCGAACCGTGGATGGCGCTGAGTTTTACCGAGGGGAGCATCGGAGGCGACATCGAGCGAGTGAGCCTAGCTCAGCTTGAAGCGTTTTACGGGAAAGTTGCGTTGAGTGCAACGCCTTCCGCGAATGACGACGAGATCGAAGAACCGAGCGGCTCGAACGGGATGGCCATCGCACCCTCGCGCGCCGCAGACCGTCACTCACTCCTCCTGATCAATCCGCACACGTCTTTTTTCTTTCGGTCCGAGCTGCAAGTGGTGAGCGAGGAAGGGCTCGATGTATATGGCGCGGTGACGTGGGGCCAGTTCTTCGTGTACCAGGGATTCAACGAGCACGCCGGATGGATGCACACCTCAAGCGGCGTGAATGCGATCAGCGAGTATCTGGAAACGGTGGGGAAAAAGGCCAACGGTTACGTTTACAAATACGGACGAGAGGAGCGGCCCGTCGAAGCAAAAGAGATTACCGTACCTTACAAAACAGCGGGCGGAATGGCGGAAAAGAAGTTCACCGTGTACCGCACGCATCATGGGCCGATCGTCGGCGAGACGGACGGAAAGTGGGTGAGCGTCCGGCTGATGCAAGAGCCGGTAAAGGCCCTGACGCAGTCGTACACTCGGACGAAGGCAAAGGACTATAAGTCGTTCCGGCAGACGATGGATCTGCACACGAATTCGTCGAACAACACGATTTTTGCGGATGCCGACGGGGACATTGCTTATTTTCACGGAAATTTTATTCCCAGGCGCGACACGAGCTTTGATTGGACGAAGCCGGTCGACGGCAGCAATCCGTCGACGGAGTGGAAAGGGCTGCTTTCCGTCGATGAGACGCCGCACCTGTTGAATCCGAAGAGCGGCTGGCTCTACAACTCAAACAATTGGCCGTGGTCGGCAGCCGGACCCAGCAGCCCAAAGAAAGAAGATTTTCCCGTCTATGTGGAGATGGGCGGGGAATCGGCGCGGGGTTTGCACGCGATCCGAGTGCTGCAAGATAAAAAAGATTTCACCCTCGACTCGCTAATTGCCGCCGCCTACGATAGCTATTTAACCTGGTTTGAGAAGCCCATTGCATGTCTGACGAAGGCATGGGACGACGCACCAACGGACCATTCGCTGAAAGCAAAATTGGCCGAGCAGATCAATACGCTGCGCGGATGGGATCTGCGCTGGGGAGCGGCGTCCGTGCCGACTTCGTTGGCCGTCTTTTGGGGCGAGGACATTCAGAAGCGCGTTGGTGCGGACGCGAAAAAAGCGGGCGTATATATGAGTGACTACATTTGTACCAAGGCGCCGGCGCAATTGCTGTTGCAATCGCTATCGGACGCCTCCGACCGACTCGCGGCCGATTTCGGAAGCTGGAAGACACCGTGGGGCGACATCAATCGATTCCAGCGGCTGACCGGAGACATCGTGCAGCCATTCAACGATGCAGGGCCGAGCATTCCCGTGGGGTTCACGTCATCCGTGTGGGGCTCGCTGGCCTCATTCGGAGCGCGTCCATATCCAGGAACGAAAAAGTGGTATGGCACGAGCGGGAACAGCTTTGTTGCCGTGGTCGAATTTGGAGTGAAGGTGCGTGCGCGAGCCGTGACGGCTGGAGGTGAGAGCGGCAATCCAGCGTCGCCGCATTTCAACGATGAGGCTCCTCGATACGGCACGGGTGCTTTGCGGGAAGTGTACTTCTATCGTTCGCAACTGAAGGGGCACACAGAGAGGGAATACCATCCGGGGAATTGAGTTGCCTCCGGTCAAGCAAACTGCGCAGCGGTCGTCAGCGTTGCGGCGGCTGGCAAATCTGTTTCCGGCCTAGCATCGGATCGTTTTTCGCTTCTGTCCGGCGCGGCCGGCCGCCTCAATCTTCCCGATGTAGGCGGTGGCCAGCGGCACGTTGCAAGCTGTGTCGCCCACGTCTACCGAAACGACGCCAATCTGGCCAGCCGTGGCTTTGGCTTGTTTCGATAAGGGTTTCACGTAACCTCCCACGGCGATGACAAAACCGTTCATCGTGTAACGCACGCGATTTTGCGCGCTGTTGATTCCTTTGACGACCGTCCCGAGAAGGCTTTCGATTTCCGCGAGATCCAAAGTGTCGTCCGGTTTCGTGGCGAGCAGGCCAGAATACGTGCACCAACCCGAGGATGCGACGTGTTCTTTCTTTGATTTAATCCATTGCAGCGCCAGGTCGCGGGCGTTTGGATTCTCCACGGTCACCCAGGGCACCGTGTATTCGGCAACCATCTGTAAATTTGCGGCGCCCTCGGCCCACGCATTCAACTGTTTTGGAGTCATTTGAGAACCGTCCGCCACCATTCCGGCAAGATACATTGCATCCAACTTGCCCGTTTCGTAGAGCTCGCAAGCGAGAGCTTGCTGCCCCTTGATTGTTTTCGCGATGATCTTGAGGTCGGCGACGCTCACGCCGAACATATTATCCGTAACCATGCCGTGCCGCGCATAGATTTTGCGCGTTTTCTCAGTGCCCTTCTTTTTCAGCTCGGCCATGACGGAGGCAACGGTGGGCATGATTTCCTCTCTGCCAAGATAGCGGCCTATTTTACGGGCGCGCTTTCTTCGAGTTTTACGTTGGAGAAGATTGCGGTTTCCAGTGTTGTTGCGACGTGTGAGCACACCCCGAGCCCTACGTAGAAAGGTTCTTGCAAAGTTACAAATTCTACGGGGCCGGTGGCCTTCAATTCCTCGCCAGGTTTGCAGAAATACATTGTGAAGCGGCTGCCCTTCTTGACGATGCGCAGGCGCGACGGTCCATCTTCGGCGGCCACAATTTGATACGTCTGTTCGTTCGGCGCGCCGCGGAATTGTAGCGAAGTGAGCCCGTTACCATGAGAAACCGCATCCGCATAGGGCGAGCCGGGATCGAGACTCTGACGCACAATCAGCACGGCTTTACGATGCTCCGCGGCGCTCGTACCAATCCACTGGATGTCGGCGGTGAGAGTAACGTCGCCCGAGACTCTCTTCCACACGAAATAGAACGCGTCGGAAGCGCCCCACATATTCGCGCCGCCTCCCGTAATGCGGTATTCGCCCTTCGAGGCGTCGAAGCGGGCTTTGCTGCCCGGCGGCGTTTGCCCGACGCTGCCTTCCTTCGTGAAGATGCCCAAGTCGTTCGTCTGCGGCAGGGCGACAGCCACGAGTGCCATCCCGATCGAGAATGCGCACGCAGGCACGACTGTTCTTTTTGTCCGCATCATTTGCAGAGCCCCCGATTGTCGAGCGCACACGGAAGTAGCAGAAGAACCGGAGCATTCTATATCATCCCCGCGGTAACGTATGCGGGCAACAACGCGGCACATTATTGACGGAATTCTCGAACCAGCAGACGAAGAATCAGACGGCGGCGCCCACCGGAGCAGGAGTATTTTTTGCGGCGCGCTTGTTCTCGTACAGCGCCTGATCGGCGGCGACGAGCATTGCCTCGGGTTGATCGCCAGTTACGTATTCCTTCCAGCCGGCGGCATACTGGATGGCAAATTTCCGCCCTTCCCAGACCACTTCGAGAGGACCGATCCGGTCCAGGACAAGTTTCAACTGCTCGTGATTGCATTCCGGAAGAATCAGGAGGAATTCGTCGCCGCCCATGCGAACCGCGAGATCGCCGCTTCGAACGGCGCGATTCAGAGCGGCAGCGAACTCCTGCAACACTAAATCACCCGCGGGGTGCCCGTAGGTGTCATTGATATGTTTGAACTCATTCAGGTCGAGGAGCACGACTGTGAGGGGATGGCCCTTGCGGGCCGAGCGCGCCACCTCCGCCGCGAGACGCTGCTCCGCAAACCTGCGGTTATACAGTCCGGTTAGGGCATCGATCATGGCCAGATCGCGAAGTATCTTCGAATGATTCTGCTTTTCCGCAAGTTGACGCCGCAGACGTTTGATAAGCACTTGCTGGTAGATGGTGTAAATGTTGAAGAGGATGACAAGAGCAACCAGGCCGAAAATGGCTTCCGTGACCTGGATCTTGAGAAAGGTGGTCGCCCCCTGTAAGAGTGAGGGGAGAGCGAAGGAGATGAGAGCCCCCGTCAAAAGCAACATGACGAAGATTGTGTTGGCCCAGACCCACCAATCCCTCCTCTCGATTTTACGCAAATTTTCGGCGATCTCCTGAACGCTCGAGCGCTCGGGAGATGGATTCGGCAGATTCTTTTGGGCGTCCATGAGAGGGAACCGCAACAAACCGTATATCCCACCGTAAGGTCAGCACCTTCGGCGGTCAAGCGCATTCCTAGCCGTTGCGCCTCACAAGTTACTTAGGGGACAATGAGTTGCGCAAAAAGCCGCCGCAAGGAAGCGGTAGCTCAGTCGCCCCCGCGGCGACGAAAACACCGCCTCTTGGCCACCCGTCCGGTACCCTGTTCGCTGGTACGGGGGTTCTATAGGAGCGAACACACCTCGTTGGCACACTAATCCTGCAATCGAAGACCATGACCGCCGCCCTCATTCTCGCGTTCGCAGTAGTGGCCCTGGTGCAATTCGCCATCAGCCAGTGGCGCATGATCTGGCTGACTATCGCCAACCAGCCCCTCTCGGACTCTTTGCACGCCGCAACTGGCATCGAAGTCGATACCATCGGCCCCAACGACTTTGGCAAACTCTTGGGCCTTTGCGACGAGATGTCTCCGCGCTTGAAAAAACGCACCCCTTGGCTTCGCGAGGTAAAGGGCTACTACGGTGTGGTGGCAAAGCTCGAGAAAAGCTTCCGATCCATACAGCCGGCCATATCCTCATGGGCGGTTCAGGAAATGAGAATCTGTTCGCGGTATGTTGCCGTGGTACTCGATCAAAATCTGGCACTCGACCTCGACCAGCGAGCCGCTGTGCGTTCTTCGTAGACTAAGCCAGCTAATTCCTCGATCCCGCTGTCGACGTGAGTTTTGCCTCTCCTTTCTCGCTTCAGGCAATCAAGTGACTGATAACCATAGGCTTACTTCATCCAATGCCGTAAATTGCCTCGGAGCAAGGATTTCGAAACTCCCCATCCGCTTGGGATGGGGGCTAACGCTCAACGCTCCCAGAACTTCATAACGGCGGCGTAGTCTAGATCTTCCTTCGCTGCGGCTTTGACGGCCGAGTAGGTGGAAAAGGCTGCCGCCGCAGCAGGGAGCGCCACACCAGCCTCCTTGGCAAGATCCAGCGCCAAGCCCATATCCTTGTGCATCAGCCGCAAAGGAAAGCTGGGCGGGTATTCGCCTTTGAGGAGCAGTGGTGCCTTGACGTCCAGCACAGCAGCCCGAGCCATACTCGATTGCAGTACCTCGACGAGCTTCTCTCCCTCGAGACCTGCGGCAGTGACCAACGCCAAAGCCTCCGCCAAGGCGTCAACTTGCAGCGCCAGGATCAGGTTCATCGCCAGTTTGATGGTCTGGCCGGCACCGTTCGGGCCGAGGTGAAACCACCGTTTCCCCATCACACCAAAGACCGGCTCCGCATCCTTGAGGACTTGAGCGTCGCCCCCCACCATGAACACTAGCTCCCCTTTTTCCGCGCCCCAGGTGCCCCCGGTCACAGGCGCATCCAAAAACGCGATCTGGCGCTGTGTGCAAGCCGCCGCAACCTTGCGCGCCAGCGCAGGTGAAACCGTGCTCGAGTCAATGTAAATGCTTCCGGGGCGCAACGATCCCAAGGCTCCGACGCTTTGGCGGGAGCCTGATCCGCCCCAAAGCACCCCCTCCAGGGCCGGCGGATCGCTCACAATGGTTAGGAGCACGTCTGAGCCGCTGGCCGCCTCCTCGGGTGACTTAGCAAGCTGGGCACCGGCCGCTACGAGCGATTCGGCGCGCGAGGCCGTGCGGTTCCAAACCGTCAAAGAATACCCCGCCTTCAAGAGATTCAAGCCCATGGGCCGCCCCATCAAGCCAAGCCCGATCAATCCAACTTTCGAGCCGGGCCCGATGTTTCGGCGGGGGCCGACATTCGCTCCGGGGCCGATTTTTACTCCTGCGCCGATGCTGGTCTTGGGGCGGTTATCGGGAGTCACAAAAAACCTCCTGCGCGCGGCGGGGCATGAAAACCCCTCCCGGCAAAGTTGTGGGGTAGACGGCGCGTCGATTGTAACCGAATCACTCCGGAAGAGTCGTGCCGAGAGTAAAGGCCGGGTCACCGTCAGGCGGTCTTGGGACGATTCTGGAGGGGAAGGATCGCAGGAGCACCGCCACCGGAGCTTGTGTCGCTGGCGGGGCTCTTCGCCTTGGCATCCGAGGAGGGCGACGCCTCACGACTTGGCGCTGCGATGGGAGCGGCAGAGGATTTCGCGGCTGACTGGCTCGGCTCGGACGGCTCCGCCTTCTCTTCCAGGCGAACGATGTATTGGTAAGGAATTTCCCAGCGAAAATGCTTCTCCGTGCCGCGCTGCTCGAAGTGTTGCTCGAGAAAGATGGACCGCCCCGAATCCGCAACAAACGTGCCGGACGCAGGCAAAAGGATGTCTCCGGCGCGGTATTGCACTTCAACCCTGCGCCCAAGGAAAGTAGAATAGCGGGC
>Ga0210405_10004580_pt1 | contig 12966 bp, 9 predicted proteins | sample IncBWH11MmetaG_FD_155492 | JGI IMG/M metagenome (GOLD analysis project Ga0210405, IMG submission 155492) | Forest soil microbial communities from Barre Woods Harvard Forest LTER site, Petersham, Massachusetts, United States - Inc-BW-H-11-M | ecosystem: Environmental > Terrestrial > Soil >... | reverse complement strand
GCCCGTCGAGAATAGCCCGACCAGCTCGAACAGAAACTTCATGGCCGCATAGTGACCCTTGTTGGCCTCCGCGATCCCGTTCTCCACCATCTCCGGCGCCGCGTTTCCCACCAGGTTCCTGATTTCTTCCCGCACCGCCGACAGATCAACCGGCTTCCGCGACATTCTCCCCGGAGAACTCTCTGACGCCCCCTTTGTCCGGCTCGTCGCTCGCTTCATCGCAGCGCCTCCCTCACCCAAAAAATAAGGGCGCGCATATTGCGCGCCCTGCTAACTCCTATAAGTGCCTTGAACTCGACTAACTGACTCTGACTTTGTCCTTCTCGGTACTCACTACTCGCTACTTACTACTGCTTTTTCTTTTTTCTTTACTCTATAAATTCAGAATATCAGATTTGAGGGGGAAAATCGGACATTTTTTAAAATTTATTTTTCCCTTCGTTACAGTCACTTAGGGGGAATGACTCGGTTTTACCCCCTTGACAAGCTGTTTCCCGATTCGGGAATCGCTTAGCCATCGGTTTCAAAATGGAACCGCGCAGGAAGATCTCGCTCAGCCGGTCCAACGCCTCGTAGATGTATCTCCCAACCGTCCGTGGACTGCATTGCAAGATCACCGCCGCCTCCTCTTGTGTGAATTCCTCCAGAACTAACATGGCGACGACTTTCTTCTCGAACCATCCAAGCTGATCCAGGCTCTGTTCCACGTCGTGGACGAAGATCACCGTGTCCTCAAACGTGGACACGTGATACGACGTCACCTTCGAGCGAAAGAACTCGCGCCCCAGCAACGACGGCAATCGCCCAACCTCCACCGAAAGTCGTGCATAGCGCCTCAGCAGCGCCACCGTGCGATCACGGTACATCCACAAGTCGCGGTCCGCGCCCCAGCCCTCACTCGAATGCTCGGGCTCCTGGTTCAGCAGCGCTTCGTCCTCTGCAGTCAGCTCCCACTGTTCCGGTAACGCAGTCTCTTCGACCACGCTGCCATCGCAGGTATCGCCATCAGCGACCTCGTCGCAAGCTGTCAGGTCGAGCAGCGCCGGATCGATGACTTCCGACACAGCGCAGATCGAGACCACATCTGCGCCGGTCACGCGTTTCCTCCTTCGCTGCACAACGCCGCCAGTTCTTCCAGCGTCGCTTCAAAGGGTTTGCCGTCATCAATTGGCAATTGCACGCCAATCTGACGCAGAGGAAGTTCGATCTCAGCCATCCTAGGCGCGCAATTGCCGCAAAACACCCGCTCCGACCCGCACGGACGAATCCACAACCCACCACAACGTTCGCAATACTTCAATTCCACTTCGATGATTTCAATCTCCAGCCTTTCCATAATTGCCTCCGTAAGATCGGACGTCGGATGTCAGACCTTGGACTTCGGCGGGTCTTTCCTGAGGTCCGAGGTCCGAGGTCTGACGTCTGCGGTCCGAAAATAAAAATGCCCTGTGCCGATTTCTCGGTCACAGGGCTCGTTTCTGTTTACGATGACCTGTTTTGCTATTTAGTTATGATCGGGGCCGACTCGCTAAAGGCTGCCACCTGATTGCCGGAAGTAGCCTTCTTCGTAGCCGGACTTCAGCACGCGGCCGTTTTGCACCACAACGCTGACTCGTCCGGTAAAGTGACACCTACTCAACAAGTTCTGCATCGACGAAGACAGTACCTCTGCGGAGCGCACCTTGCGGCGGAACTCGGCGAAGCCTTCTTCCTCGTTCTCGGGTTGTAAACAAAGGGCCATAGGATTCGGGTACTCCAGTATAAGTTATATGATTTTGTCAGCGTATAGCTTAAGAGTGCGAGTGTCAAGAAATATATTCCCTTTTAGATGTGGGGCTTACCTAGTGAATAGCAACATGCTATAGGCGGGTGTATACTCTCGGCATGAAATTCAAAGCTTTGCAGGATAACCTGCGCAAAACTCTCTGGGGACGCATCGACGAAGGCGATCTGACCGGATTGCGCCTGGCCGAGGAGACCGGGTTCAAGCAGGCGCACATCTCCAACTTCCTGAATCGCAAGCGCGGCCTGAGCCTGGAAGGCATGGACAAAGTCTTGAATGTCCAGCACCTTTCCGTCCTCGATCTGCTCGACCCGAACGAGATCAATAAGCGCGCCAGCATCCTGCCTCCAGCCGACGATGATTTTCAGAACGTCTTGCTCGTCGATGGCGCGACCGCCGCCAACGAGCCCCTCGTCATGAGCATGAAGGTCAAAGAGATCCTCAAGTTCAAAAAGGCCTTCCTGCGTAAACTACGCCACGAGATGGAGGGCGACCGCGACAACTGGGAGCGCTTCGTGATCATTAAGGCCGACGCCCGCGAAGGCATGAGCATGTATCCCCGCATGTTGCCAGGGGCCACTGTCCTAATCGACCGCCACTATAACTCTTTGAAACCCTACCGCAAGGGCGAGTCAAACATGTATGCGGTGAGCAAGAATGGACGCTGCACCGTCAAATACGTCGAACAAGCCGGCAACCACTTAGTGCTGCGCCCGCACAATCAGGCTTACCCGGTTGAGATCATGCAGATGGAAGAAGGCAAGAAGGTCCACGACTACCTCATCGGCCGCATCTGCTACGTGGGAATCGAAACTTAGCTTGAAGAATTTGGAGATGGGCAGCCCTGTGCGTCCCACTCCGAATCATTCGTCCGGAAGCACGCGACTCTCATAAGCAAAACACGGATTCGTATCGGGTACCGCTTCAGCGGTACCAAATCCGTTCGTTTGAATTACCCCTTTAGGGGCTGCATTCGCGAAATCCAGTTTTCCCAGCGGCATGTTCTTAACCGTGCCGTGGAATCGCCCTCCGGCTTCTCTGCGAACTCTGCGATTCCTTCGCGTCCTCTGCGGTTAAAAGCTTTTCACGTTTCGCAGCACACCCTTCCCACTCCCAAATTACGTATGCAGTGCCTCCAATCCGGCACGAAACGCTTGCCAGCCGTGGGTTTCGTACGAATCCCCAGTGACCGTGTCCAGAAACTTTAACTTGACAACTTACTCGCCTTCACCAATACTCACGTCCACTTCGTACTCTCCCGCCGTCCGCGCCACACGCCTTAGCAGTCAGCCGTCCATCGAATGGGGTTCTGAGAATGAAAAACATTGCACCCGGCGTCAGTTGCCGTCACGCACCCTCCATGTTCCGTTCCGCCACCAGCAGACGCGCGACAGTGGCGATTATCGCACTCATCGTCGCCGCTTCTTTCGCAACCGTGCAATCGTTTGCACAGTCCACTTACGTCTTTGGTAAAGCTGCCCTTCCCGCCAGCGGCACCGGGACTTCCCTGGTGCAGGGGGACTTCAACGGCGACGGATCGTCGGACTTCGTCTGGGTCAATCCCGCGGCTGACACCATTTCGATCATCGTCTCGAAGCCTAACGGCGCCTTTGCCCCCAAGTCGGACTACGTGGCAGCCGCCAGCGGAAGCCTCACTGTCGCGGCCATCGCAGCCGACTTCAACAACGACGGCAAGCTGGACCTGGCGGTCGTGGACAATGACGGCACCAGTTCGCTACTCCTGGGCAACGGAGATGGCACGTTCGCTGCCCGGACCTCGTTGTCGATTTCCGCTTCCAAGCTGGCTGCGGGCGATTTCAATCATGACGGCAACATGGACTTAGCGGCCGCTTTGTCCACTGGCAGCGTTGTCTACCTCGGCGATGGCAAGGGAAATTTCACCCAGGATACGAGTGTGCCCATCGGCGTCGTTGCCACAACCGCTGGAGTAGCCGACTTTAACAACGACGGGTTTGTCGACATCATGTTCTCTGGCATAGGAAACGCAACCGTGCTGCTGGGGGATGGCAAAGGCGGATTCACCGCCGCTCCCACCACCACCGGTCTGACGCTGGGTGTGATTGCCGATTTCAACAACGATGGCATTCTTGATACGGCCTACACGACAAAAATGTGCGGTAGGTTCACCTGCAGCGAATGGGTTTATGACTTTCTCGGCAAGGGCGATGGAACCTTTACCGAGCAGATTCTGCAGACGACCGTGAACGGCCAGCTCAGCGCCGGCGACTTCAACCACGACGGGAAAATGGATCTGCTGGTGGTTCCCGGTGGGATTCTCTTGGGAAACGGTGACGGAACCTTTCAAGCGGTCTCGCCGATTTCCCCGGGCAGCCCGACTGCGGCCGTCGCCGGCGACTTCAATCATGACGGCCAACTGGACTACGCAGCGCTCGACTCAGGCGGTTCGTTGACGATTGCGCTCGGAAACCTTGGAAAGTTCCCCACTCCGCTGACCCAGAGTGTAACCACGACATTTACACCGAACCACGCGCTCTTCGGTGATTTCAACAACGATGGCAAACTCGATCAGTTGACCGTGGATGGCTCGATGCAGGTGTCGTTCGGTAACGGCGACGGAACCTTCCAGGCGCCCATCAACACGCCGATTAACTTCACTTACACCGACGGCGCGATTCTTGGTGACTTCAACCGTGACGGCTATCTCGATGTCGCGATCTTGAGTTATGGAACGTCACTCACGGAATTCACCATCTACCTGGGCAACGGCAACGGAACCTTCCAGTTGCCGATTCCCGGCCTTGGCTACAACCGCTGGCCGCTCAACGGTGTCGCCGTCGACCTGAACGGGGACGGTATTCTCGACTTGGCGATTTCGGCGCAGAACGGTGGCGATGACGTTGACGTCTTTATCGGAAACGGCGACGGCACTTTCCAGACCAATGTTTCTTATCCCACATGCTTCTCCGGAGGCACGGTAGCGCGCGACTTCAACGGCGACGGCAAGCTGGATATCGCCGTCGGCTGCAACGACTTCATCGGTGGCACTAATGTGCTCATCAACAATGGGAATGGCACGTTCGCCGCCGCAGTGAGTTATACCGCCAGCAACGTGTATGACATGGGTATCGGCTCCGGCGATTTCAATGGCGACGGCAAGCAAGACATTGCGGTCAGTGGCTTCTCTGGCATCACCACCTTCCTCGGCAATGGGGACGGAACTTTCCAGACGGGTATCGCCACTTCGACCGGCTCGACCGCGCAACTCGTCGCCAGCGACTTCAACAACGATGGCAAGAGCGACTTACTCGCGGTTTACAGCAACAACAATCAGGGGAGTAACTCGATACTGCTGTTCAGCAATGGCGACGGGACTTATGCGTCGTCATCTCTGCCTTTTACTGGCGCAAGCGATCCCGGGCCCGTGGCTCTGGATTTGAATGGAGACGGCGCGCTCGACATCGTTTCCTCGGCTCCCGCAGGTACCGCACTGACGACTTACTACATGGCGGCCACGCCAGTGGCCTTCGCCTCGGCTGCGCAGTTGAACTTCTCTTACGAATCCCTGGGCACGACGAGCAATCCGCTGCCCTTGACGCTGGCGAACGCCGGAGCCGCGCCGCTAAACGTGGGAACAATTGCCGCGACGGGAGACTTCTCCATCAGCAACAATACATGCGGGACAACGCTAGCGATCAATGCTTCGTGCACGCTTGACGTGACTTTTACACCCACTGCCACAGGCTTTCGCGCCGGGGCGATTTCCATCCCCTCGAACAGCGTCGGAGGAAACTCTGTCATCGCATTGACTGGAACCGGAGAAGGCAGTGGACCGGTGATCGTGCTTTCACCAACCAGCTTGGTGTTCGGCGCGCAGTCAGTAGGTACAGCGAGCACCCCGCAAACGATTCTTGTTTCGAGTGTGGGTGGAACTGCGGTGACATTGACCAGCATCGTGCCAACCGGAGACTTCACCGAGACCAACAACTGTCCAACAACATTGGCGGCGAATGGCGGATCATGCACGATCACGGTGACCTTCATGCCAACCGCAAGCGGCACCCGGCCCGGCAGCATCGTGGTAACCGATAGCGCCGGAACTCAGACTGCAACGCTCACAGGCACCGGAATCGCTCCCGTAGTTTCGCTGTCGCCGTCAAGTTTGATATTTGCAACCCAGCTCATCAAGACCTCGAGCAAGGCGAAGTCCGTAACTCTGACAAACACGGGGTCAGCTACTCTAAGCATCACCAGCATCGCCATAACCGGGACGAATCCCACAGATTTCACCCAGACCAGTAACTGCGGAACCACTCTGGCGATCAACGCTTCGTGCGCAATCAATGTGACGTTCAAACCGCAAGCGATCAACACACGCTCAGCAGCTGTCACAATTATTGACAATGCCTCTGGGAGTCCGCAGAGTGTGCCTTTGAGCGGCGTAGGGACCCAGGTGAAATTGTCGGTCGCGGCCCTCAGCTACGGCAACGTGACGGTGGGAACTTCATCTACCAAGAACGTAACCTTCACGAACTCAGGCACGACCACGGTGAACATCACAGGCATTACGATCGGCGGCACAAATGCCGGCGATTTCACCGAAACCAATACCTGCGGCTCATCAGTCGCCGGGAAGAAAAGCTGCACGATCTCGGTGACGTTCACTCCGTCAGCCAAGGGCAAGCGCACCGGAACACTCTCAGTGAATGACGATGGCGGCGGAAGTCCGCAGAACGTAAGTTTGACCGGAACGGGCAAATAAGCGCCTAGCGGTGCGGCGGGAAGAGCCGTTCGATCACATCGATCCCGGCTTCCAGGTCACGCAGTTGCTCTTGAGTAAGCTTTTCGAGCGACGCCGCAAGGTCGTGAATCCGGCGTTTGCGCGCCTGCTGGAGAAGACGCATCCCTTTCCCCGTGGCGCGAATGCGGATGCGCCGCGCGTCATCAGCGTCGGCTTTGCGTTCGGCGAGACCGCTCTTCTCCAGGCCCGTCACGATCCGTGTCATCGTCGGAGGCTTCACTTGCTCGGCTCGTGCCAATTGCCCCAGCGTCATGGGGCCTCCAAAGACAAGCACCGACAGAGCCGAAAGACGCGCAGGACCTTCTCCACTCTCGGTATCACGTTTGCGCACCTGCCGCAGCAGGTGAATCGCCGCAGAGTGCAACCGGTCGGCGAGCTGGAACTTCTCAGAATCGCGAAACATAACTTGGATTTCCAATTGCCGATTTCCAATTGCCAATTAAAAACCCTTCTCCGCACAAGTCGATTTTGATGATTCAATCGAAAATCGACAATTGAAAATCGGAAATTGTTCTACTTCCCTCTTGACATCTTCTCCGAACTCGCTATGATTCGTTAGCTATGCTAACTAATTAGCAGATAGGAGTCAACCATGAACGAACAAGCGGAAGTGATGGCGGCGGTGCAGAGCGGAGACAATGGCAAACTGGCCGGCTTGCTTGCGAAAGATGCAACGCTCGCCTCGGCGCGCGACGAGAAGGGCGTTTCCGCGATCATGACTGCGCTTTACCAGCGGCGTACCGATTCGTTGAAGCAACTGCTCACGGCAAAACCCGCACTCGATATTTTTGAAGCGACCGCGCTGGGACGCGTGGAGCGCGTCGCCGAACTTCTTGAGAGCGATCCCGGCCTGGCTCAGAGTTGGTCGTCCGACGGATTTACCGCACTGCACTTCGCCTGCTTCTTCGGACAGGATGCGACCGGCATGCTTCTGCTCGATCACGGCGCGGACGCTTCGGCCGTTGCGCGCAATCCTATGAAGGTGATGCCACTGCACAGCGCCGCTTCGGCACGGAATGCCGCGATGGGCAAGGCTTTGCTCGAACACGGGGCTCCGGTGAATGCCCGCCAGGCGATGGGATGGGCTCCCATTCACGCGGCGGCGCAGAATGGCGACAAGGCGATGGTGGAGTTACTACTGAAGTACGGAGCCGACCCGAGAATGACCAACGATGAGGGAATAAGCGCCGTAGATCTGGCAAAGAAGGGAGGACATGGAGAGATTGTCACGATACTAGAAAAGTAGGGATCTTTGATTGTCGAGTAGAAACGCGGCAGAACCCAATTTCGCAAGCGGGGAAGGCGGAACGGGCCAGACGCCCTTTGCCACGTGACCAGGATCACAATGGGACTCTTGGTTGATAAAAGCTGTTCCTCGAATACGATACGTCTTGCTTTCCCTTCCCACCTGATGTAGAAACCTGACGCAACCAGTCTGCGCAAATGTGTGCACACACTCCATACCCGTTACCGGGAGATGGCAGCCGTCTGTCGCCCATCTGTTTACATCCACCAGAAATTGGATCGGGAGACTTATGAACACACGCAACTCCGTCTCGCTCGCGTTCCTCATGTTACTCGCCGCCACGTTCGCCTTCGCGCAAGGTTCCTCTTCGGGAGACCTGCATGTCACGGTAAAAGACCCGAAGGGTAACCTGATCGCCAACGCCGCAGTAACAGTCGCCGATCAAGCCAAGGCCACGCAGCGTTCCTCATCGAATAACGCCTCGGGAGAGTACAGCCTGCTCTCGCTGCCTCCGGGAAAATACACGGTGACCGTCGAAGCCCCGGGCTTCGCCAAGGTGGAAGTGCCTAACGTCACCATAACGGTGGGCCAGTCGGCAGACCTGCCGATCACACTCTTAGTGGCGGGAGCGGAGGAGCAAGTAACTGTCTCGTCAGAGGCGGAGTTAGTTGAGACAACGCGCACTTCGACGACCGACACCATCGATCAGCGCCGCATCGATAATCTCCCGATCAATGGACGGAACTACATTAACTTTACTTTGACCGATTCACAGGTTGCGCGCGATAACGCGCCCAACACCGGCGCGGCGCCGACCTCAGGACTCAACTTCAGCGGCCAGCGTGGCCGGTCAAACCTGGTGAATGTAGACGGAGCCGACGCCACCGACAATTCCACGAACGGCGTGCGCTCGACGGTTTCCCAGGAAGCGGTGCAGGAATTCCAGATCATCAACAACAGTTATGCGGCGGAATACGGACGCGCCGCTGGAGGTGTGGTCAACATCATCACGCGGTCCGGTTCGAATGATTTTCACGGCGATGTCTTCGGATATCTGCGAAACAGAGATATACAAGCGGTCAATCCTTTTAGCACAGTCCCGAATCCGGCATACACGCGGGTGCAGGCGGGCGCGGCATTCGGCGGTCCCATTAAGAAAGACAAGACTTACTATTACTTTTCGTATGAAGTAACTCGACGGCATGAGACCGGATTCTCGTCTATCGGGCAAACGCCGCAGAACTTCGGCCTGGTCAACAATGTTGACTTGTCGGCTGCCTTTGGCCAGTTCCCGGGCACTATTCCTTTTGTTGCTGGGACGCCGGAGCAACAGGCATATTTCGCGAACCTCCCGGTTGCTCTAGGGCAGATCGCGGCCACGCTCGGCGTTCCGGCCGCGCAGGCCTACGCGCAGGAAGCGGCGCTGTATGGCACGTGGGTCGGTGGATCGTCAGGCATCGCCGTCAATGGGACATATCCCGTGGCGGCGTTTACCAACCCTTTCGTGGCGGCTGCCATCCCTCAAGTCGGACCCGCGACCCTAACCCAATTCCCTTCTTCCTGCACGTTTACCTCGCCGAATCTCTTATGTAACGGCTTGCCGTCGAGCTTCCACAGCCTGCAATCACAGGCCGGGAACTATCCCGTATTTGAAGGCACGAGCCTTTATTCGCTCCGGCTGGATCACAACTTTTCCGGTAACAACCGGATCACGTTGCGCTCGAATGTAAGTCCAAGCACACAGACTGGAATTGAAATTAACGGGCAGGATCAGCCTTTCGGCCAGAACGCTTACTCGCGGACGTCGCAGCAGACTTACCGCGATGTCGCGGGTGTAGCTCAGGATACCTGGACCATCGGCAATAACAAGGTCAACGCGTTCAGCTTCCAGTATGCTCGGCGTGGCCTCTCTTACTTCTTTAATACGAACACCAGTGCAGGAGGAGATCCGGCAGTCAATATCATTGGCACAGCGTACGCCGGACGTGAACCTTACTCATTCATTCGCAGAACCGAGCAGCGCTATCAGTTCAGCGATACCTTCTCGTGGACGAAAGGCCGGCACAACACAAAGTTCGGAGCAGACTTCAATTATCTCCCCATCAACGCCACATTCACAGTGAACTATGGTGGCGTCTACAACTTCAGCGGGCTCACGGGGTTGTTCCCGAATCCGTGCTCTCCGGTGTGCCCGAGCTTCCCAGACTTTTCGTCGGTGCAAGCCTACGGACTGGGAATTCCTTCGTACGTGGTGCAGGGCATCGGCAGCCCGAAGGACTCGTTTTCCAATAAATCGCTGGGAGTCTTTTTTCAGGACTCATGGCGGGCGTTGCCGAGCCTGACGCTGAACCTGGGCGTGCGTTACGACATCGAGTTCCCTCCGCAATTTGCTCCGCCTACGGGCCTGGCAGCCTCTGGGTATAACTTTTTGGGCATACAAAAAGGAATTCAGACGGACACCAATAACATTCAACCGCGCATTGGAGTGGCGTGGGATCCGAAAGGCGATGGAAAGACGGTGTTCCGGGCCTCTTACGGACTTTTCTACGATCACCCGTTGCTGGGCCTGTACTTTCTGGGCGACGCCTCGGATGGTTCGAGCAGCGGACAGTTGCTTTTCTTCGGGTCGAGTCCATGCGATGGCACCTCCGGCAATGCGCTTAACCTTAATGCCACTAATACGTTCCAGGGCATCCTCGGAGTTCCCGGCTGCCTTCCCGCAGGACTCGCGTCGGCCTTGGGATATCAGGCCCCATCAGCGTCAGGATCGTCCTGCGGTGGCGGAGCGAACCCGCAACGTTTCGATCCCTGTTTGCCGAACTCACCGTTTTTGCACCAGAACTACCTAAACCCGACGACCGGGTTCCCGCTGATCTCGCAGCCGTTCGGATATCCGCAGGGCAAGGGCTTCGTGTACGCCTATTCGCAGCAGATCAATCTTAGCTTTGAGAAAGATCTGGGCAACGGCTTTGTGCTGAACCTGGCCTACAACTCCAACGGGGGCCGGCATCTGAATCGGCCAATTAATGCCAACACGCCGCGGGGAGATTTGATCACGGCGAATTGGCAAGCGGCGGTGGCGGCGGGCGCGGCAACGCCATCGACCACGCCGTTCGCGGTGGCGAGTTGCGGACCCAATCCGATTCCCGGCTCCAAGCTTCCCTTTTTCGTTCCAACTCCACTCGTGAGCTTCTTTCGGCACTCCGGATTGAACCCGTCGCTTGCGGGAGGCGCATTCACGCCATGTGTTCAATTGGCAAACATCGATCTCGCGGCGAATGGACTGAACGCAACTTGCAATCCCCTGACGACCGGACTTACGGGATGTGTCCCCTTTAGCGACATGGATGCAAATTACTCAAATGGTACGTCTAACTACAGCGGGTTTACGACAAACCTGCGTAAGCGCTTTAGCCAGCATTACGAGTTTCAGTTCAGTTACACGTGGGCCCACACGATCGATGACTCAACGGACTTACAAGCCACGCTCACACCACAAGACAGCCTCTTCCCCAACAACGACCGGTCGACGTCATTGTTCGACCAGCGCCATCGTCTTGTATTTAGCGGCGTGTACCAAACGGGAAAGTTGGGCGGCAGTGGCTTGATGAGCAAGATATTCAGCAATTGGACGATCGCTCCCATCGTTGAAGTTGGTTCGGGCAGGCCGTTCAACATCGTCACTGGCACCGCCGATAACTTCCAGTTCTCGTCCGAAACCGGGCGTCCGAACGTGGTGCCTGCTGGAACTCCCATGAACGCATGCAACTACCCGACGGTAGCGTCAAAGTACTCGCCCACCGGCTTCTTCCAGGAGCCATGCTTTGCCGATCTCACACCGGCGCAACTGGCGAGTCCGAATGCCGTGTTGCTGCTGGATGGAAACTTGAGACGCAACGCAGGCGTTAGTCCGTGGACGGTGTTTAACGACATCCGTTTCGCGAAGACGATCGCACTGGGAGAGCGCGTGAATCTGCAGGGAATCGTGGACATGTTCAATATCGCGAATAAGTACAACGTGGCAGCGGTGAACCCGCTGTTCACTTCAGCAGGACAGGCGACGGCGGCCTACGATCCGCGGCAGTTTCAGTTTGCGCTCAAAGTCCTGTGGTAATAATTCGTCCGGCGATCAACGACGACTCGCGCTGAGTCCTCCCGACTGGGTTGATTTGGGAGGCAGATCCGAGGAAACCGGCAGCGCAAAAAGGACACAAGAAGCAAGGATGATTGTTCATTTGACGCATCGACGATAAATGAAGACTCTCCTACGAGCGTTGTGGGCCGCGTTCTTCGCGTGCCTTCTCTTTGCTGTCGGATGGGCCGTTCTAGGTCTGTTAGGTCTGCGATAAATAGGACTGCGGAGGACAGGCCGTTCTGCTACCCATTCTGGCAGCGCCTGTTACACTTTCCTTTTCCATCCTTGGCGCTTGCCGGAGTCCGTTCCAGAAATGTCTGAAACCCAAAACCCCACTTCCCGCACGCGCGTCGTGCGCGAGCCACAGCGCGCTGTTTATGATCGGGTGGAGGCCTACCAGATTTTGGATGAGGCCTTCATTTGCCACGTGGGCTTTGCCGTGGACGGCCAGCCTTTCGTGATTCCGACTGGATTCGGGCGCGCTGGCGACAATCTCTATATTCATGGCTCGGCGGCGAGCCGCATGTTGCGCAACTTGGACGAGGGCGTATCGGTGTGCGTGACCGTGACTCTGCTCGATGGGCTGGTGCTGGCGCGGTCGATCTTTAATCATTCAATGAATTACCGCTCGGTGGTGGTGCTAGGCGTGGCACGGGCCGTGACTAATCCCGCGGAGAAGCTCGAGGCGCTGCGCTTATTGTCGGAACACATTTTGCCCGGACGGTGGGTGGAGTCGCGACAGCCGAATGAGAAGGAGTTGAAGGCAACCCTGGTGATGAAGCTTCCGATTGAAGAGTTTTCGGCGAAAGTGCGTCAAGGGCCCGCGATCGACGATGAAGAGGATTATGCGTTTCCCACCTGGGCAGGCGTGATTCCCCTGGAGACGGTGACGCGAGAAGCCTTGCCGGATGCTCGGTTGCAGGCGGGCTTAGCGGTGCCAGCGTATGTCAAAGGGTATTCTCGAAAGCGCCATTGAAAAGAAACAGGAGCTTCGGAGCAACTTGCGAAAATCCCCTTGGGTC
>Ga0210405_10004579_pt1 | contig 12967 bp, 14 predicted proteins | sample IncBWH11MmetaG_FD_155492 | JGI IMG/M metagenome (GOLD analysis project Ga0210405, IMG submission 155492) | Forest soil microbial communities from Barre Woods Harvard Forest LTER site, Petersham, Massachusetts, United States - Inc-BW-H-11-M | ecosystem: Environmental > Terrestrial > Soil >... | reverse complement strand
CCGGACGCGGGCGCTCCCGCGGCCCTCAGCCTGGCTGGGGCCGCGCAGCTGGTGCGGCACAGGAAGGTCTCGCCGGTGGAGCTCACGCAGGCGTGTCTCGATCGCATCGAGAGACTCAATCCCAGCCTCAACGCCTTTATTACCGTGACCGCGGAAGCGGCGCTGGCGAGCGCGCGCAGCGCGGAAGCCGAGATCAGCCGCGATGGCTGGAAGGGCCCGTTGCACGGCATTCCCATCGCCCTCAAGGATCTGCTCGACACCGCCGGCGTGCGAACAACGGCCGGCAGTGCGCTATTCAAGGAGCGCATCCCGCAGCAGGACGCGGAGGTAGTCCGGCGCCTCAAGGCCGCGGGGGCTGTGCTGCTCGGCAAACTCAACATGCACGAGTTTGCCTTCGGCGCCAGCTCGGCATTCAGTCATTTCGGCCCCGTGCACAATCCGTGGAGCCCCGCTCATAGCCCTGGCGGCTCCTCGGGCGGCTCGGCGGCGGCGGTGGCCGCGCGGCTGTGCTATGCGGCGCTCGGTTCAGACACCGGCGGCTCGATCCGCGAACCGGCCGCCTACTGCGCGATCGTCGGACTGAAACCGACCTACGGCTGTGTCAGCACGAGCGGCGCCATCCCGCTGTCCTGGTCGCTCGATCATCTGGGACCGATGACGCGGACAGTGACCGATGCAGCGCTGGTGCTCCAGGCGATCGCGGGCTACGACCCGCAGGACCCCGGCAGCACCGACGCGGCGGTTCCGGATTACGCGGCCGGCATCGAGGGCGCGACCTCCGAACTGCGCCTCGGGATTCCGCGGGATTACTTCTACGAGAACCTGCATCCAGACATTCAGGCGGCGATGCAGGCGGCGCTCGAGGTGCTCAAGAAGCTGACGCGCTCGCAGCACGAAGTCGCGCCGCTCGCGGCGGACGCGAGTTACGGGTCGGTGATGGATCCGTATGTGGCGATCCTCTCAGCCGAGGCCTACGAATTCCACAAGGACTACGTGGCGAGGAGTCCCGAGCTCTACCAGGCGGCCACGCTGAAGCGAATTCGCGCCGGTGCGGACGTGACGCTGTCCGCGTACATGCAAAGTCGGCGCCGCCTGGATCAGGCGCGCCATGCGGCCGCGCGCTACTTTGCGAACGTCGACCTCCTGATCACGCCTGCCACGCCGGTGCCGCCGTTCGCGCTCAGCGAGCTCGGCGATCCCAACACCGCGCGGCCGCTCGAGCTGCGCATGCTGCACAACACCCGGCCGCTCAACTTCCTGGGAGTGCCGAGCATCTCGGTTCCCTGTGGCTTCACCGCCGAGCGCCTGCCGATCGGACTGCAGCTCAGCGGTCGGCCGGGGAGCGAGGCGACCGTGCTGCGTCTGGCGCGCGCTTACGAGCGCGCCACCGAGTGGCATAAAAAGGAACCGGTAATGAGCGCCGGCTAGGCCGGAGGGGATCCCCATGCGTTTCATGCTCTGTATCGGCGCCTGCCTTTCGTGCCTCGCGCAGTTGTGCCAGGCGCAGGACTCGACGCCGCCGTGAGATTCGTTATGAAGGACGGGGTGGTCTTCAGGTCGACGCCAGCGTCCGCGGCAAAATGAGTCACGACGCTCGTTCAGTACCTGTGCGCGCGATGACTGCGAAATGCAAGCGGCGCATCGTACGCCGTGCTACCGTAAATACCGGCTCGTGATACTTCGCCTTGGCGATTTCGGCGTTTGCGCCGTCCCGGCTTCTGCCGGGGTCGCCACCCCAGGAGCATCGCAGAACCGGACGGAACGGGCCTCCGCTCTTCGTCCGGTGGGGTCTTGCAGCGACGAACCGGATGCCTGCAACGGCAGCCGGGCCACTGCAGACTGCTCAAGGAGACAGAGGCGCAGACATGCTTACCACGCGCAAGTGCGAAGACGGTGCTGATGCCGGCAAATGGTACACAGTCGTGATCGAACGGCAGGGTACCAGACGTGTCGGTTACTGCGCGCTCGGGTGCCCTGGCCACGACTCATCGGCAGAAGCGCTCGCTCATCACCTGGAGTATCAACTCGATCGCGAGACGGACCTATGGCTCGAGCGCCGCTCCGCGCCGCGCGGCTGTGAAATCTGCGGTGAGCCGACCACATTACGTGCAAGGCTCGGCCGCGACACACAGCTCTTTATTCTGTGCCGCCAGCACCAGTCGACAGCCAGCCTGCAGAAACTCTTTCAACAGCGCCTCGCCCGGCAGGCGGCGCCGGCTGCACCCTAACGGCAGCGGAGACCTGCATGGGGTACCGCAAGACCGGAGTCTTCCAGCCCGCCGAGCCGATCGTCGTACTGACTTGTGACGTCTGTGAGCGTGACATCGGCTACGAGGATGGCCGTCGGCCGCGGACGCACCTGCGTGTCGCGCAGCATCCCAACGCCGGGCCGATCAATGATCAGCAACCGCCGGCGATTCTGTGTTCGTCGGAATGCCTGCGTGCATACGCCGACAAGCTTACCGGGCCGGATCGACAGTCACGCCCTCCTGACGACCATGGGCCTCGGCAAGTACCCCGGGGGTGATGCATGCTGATCGTATTGCTCGGGGTTCTCATGGTCGTTGCTTTCTACCTCGCCAAGCGGCTGAACGATGAGAGAACCGAGAACGCTTCGCTTCGCGATCGGATCGCCTCCCTTAAACGGCAGCTCACGAGGCGTTGAGCTGAAGCTCGGGAGCTCAGTACGAATCACGAGCAGGGTGTCAGGAAATCCGGTAATCTGCGCGCGGCTCGTAACCTTTCGGCTTGTCTGTCTTGGTCTGCGCCAACCGGCGCGCCTCCGACCAATCTCTCACCCTCGCAAAGCTTGACGAACCAGGAGGCAGGACTTTGCCTGTCAGTTCTTTCTTTATTTTCGTGAGTATTCTGCAGTGACCAAATTATATGTTGGAAATCTTCCCTTCACCGCCACTGATGAGGCCGTACGCACACTGTTTTCCACGCATGGAACCGTCGAGAGGGTCTCGCTGATCACCGATCGCGACACCGGTCGCCCGCGCGGCTTCGGCTTCGTGGAGATGTCGAATGCCGACGCATCCCGTGCGATGCAGGCGCTGAACGGCACCGACTTCGACGGTCGTGCCCTGAAAGTCAGTGAGGCGCAGGACCGCGAGCGCTCGGGCGGTGGCAACCGGGGCGGCCAGCGCCGCTACTGAGGCACCACCTCGCGCCTGGCGAAGCGCGAAAAACCTGGCGCAAGTCGGGGCGGCTCGATGAGCGAATACGAGTTCACCATCTCTCTGCGCATACGCCATCCCAGCATCGATCCAACCAGGATCACGCGCACGCTCGGCGTGGAGCCGCAGCACACCTGGCAGGCCGGCGCGCCGCGGCGCGGTCCGGCCGGCGAGGCACTCGAGGGCGTCCATCACGAGAGCTATTGGATGGGGCGGTTGATGGAGGAGCCACAACTCGCCTTGGCGGGGGTATCGGTGGAGAGCGTGCTGATGCAGGCACTGGCGCACTTGCGCCGCTCCCAAAGCTTCCTCGAGCAGTTGCACGCCGAAGGAGGCGCTGCCGAGCTGTACGTCAGCCTGTTCGCACGCAGAGACTTTCGGCTGGAGCTATCGGCACAGTCGCTGGCTTTGCTCGGCCGTCTCGGGCTGGCGGTTGCGCTCGACGTTCACCCGCAACCGTCACACGATGTTTCCCCGACGCCGTTTACCTGAGACGAAGCGATCCGCCGCGGAGCTCCCCCTACGTGACCGAAACGAAGACTTCAGCACCCCACGCCGGGCTCGAGCTCGTCAGAACCTTCGCCGAACGTCTGGCACTCGAGGAACGTGAACGCGCGCAAAGAAGGCGACTCGAGCTGGCGGAACAGCGGTCGGACCTGAATCCGCCCGACGTTCGCATTCGGGCCTGGGAGAAGCTGCACGCGTTGCGCCTGCCTCAGGATCCCGGGCATCCGGTCCTCGGCGTCATCGCGATCAGCACCGGGCTCACGCTCTCGCAGGTCCGAGCGGAGCAGAGCGCGCGTGTGGCACAGCGGACAACGCAGGGGCGGGAGCCACGCACCACTTGAATTTCGGTGCCGGAGTGACCGGCGCGAATCGCCCCCGGCCCGCGCGCCAATCGGTTCCGGCCAGCCTTAGGATTCGGTCAGTGGAGGCGGATCGACGGCGGGCTCGTCCTGTGCCGGGGATTCTTTCGGGAGAGTGACGCCGGGAGTCGTCGCACGGTCCGAGCGGCGTTGCTGCTTCTGCAGTTGCCGCGTCCTTCTCGCCTCTTCCTTCTGGCGTTTAGCTTGTCGGTAGTTGCGCTTCAAGAGATCTCCGATGTGGTGCTCGCTTAACGTCGGCACGTGCAGTGGGCACTGTACTCCACTCGTGCGGGCGCGGGGCGGAAACCGACGGCTTGGATCCGCGACATGGCACAAAATGTGCTATGCTAATTTTGATCGTCGACGTCCTTGTGCCGACCGAGCCTCGAGTCGAGGCCACGTCAAAGTCGGACCGAGCCACCCGCGATCAGGTGACAGGATTACGGTTTGTCGGCTCGCGAGATGATCTCTCCCTGACTTCACTGCTGTGCCTGCCTTAGAGCGGTCCCCGGAAGATTGGTCTTCCGGCGACGCTGCCCAAGTCCACAGGAGCTCACTCATGGCCAAAATTTACGTTGGTAACTTGCCCTTTACAACCACCGATGCGGAACTCCGCAGCCTCTTTTCACAGCATGGCACGGTTGAGTCCGTCTCCCTGCCCACCGATCGGGAGACCGGCCGACCGCGCGGATTCGCCTTTGTGGAGATGAATCAAGAGGACGCCGCGCGCGCCATTCAGAACCTCAATGGTAAGGATTTGGGCGGACGCGCGCTGCGGGTCAACCCGGCCGAGGACAAACCGCGCGCGGGCGGCGGCGGTCGCCCAGGCGGCGGTGGTGGCTTCCGCGGCGGTGGCCGGCGCTTCTGAGGCTATAGACCCAAGGTCCGGCGTGCAGACGCACCTTGGCCCCGAATCAGGAGAATGTGATGCCAGAGTACGCCGTGCCTGAACGCATTGTGCCGAGCTCCGCGCCACGAGTGGGGGAGACCCAGGCCGATTATCGTGAACGCATGACACTGCTTCAGGCCGAGGCGCTCGAGCGCCGTCAGAAAGAGCTCGGCGAGCAGCGCTCGCCTCTGAACTCACCCGCGGATCGAATCCGGATCTGGGAACGTCTGCATCAGTTGTCCCTGCCACGCAGTCCCAGCCACCGCCTGATCAGCGTCATTGCGGCCAACACCGGACTCAGCCTTGAAGAGGTGCGGGTCGAGCAGCGCGCGCGCGCAACGGCCAAGGCAACTGCACCCGCGGGCTGATATGAGAATAGCTGCGCGAAAGAGTCCGAACAGCGTCATGCCAAGGCGCGAGCAGCTGATGAACGAGCGCCTGCGCGCACCCGCGTTGCGCAATCATTTCCCGGAGATCGAGCGATTGCGCATCGAGCTGGTCTTCAACGATCCCGATGCCCGCTCACCGTCGCCATCGCCGCAGCAGCACACTCTCCATTCCGCCGCGACCGCTTTTTTCCGCTTCCCCTGCCCGTGCGCGGATTGCGACGGGGATTTCGACCTCACCGATGCGGTGACCACATTGATCACGCGCACCACCGGGGCCAAGCATTCCGCCTCCTTCGGCGGAAACCTGGCTTGCAACGGGGTGCGCTTTCGTGATCGCGCCGTGCATCAGACCTGCTGCCCGATGCAGCTCAAATTTCAACTGCTCGCCGAACCACGCCGCGCGGCGTGAGGCCAGCGTCCCGCGTCTAGGCTCACAGCCCATGGCGTAAGGGCTACGCCGGCCGGCGCGCGCGCGGTAAGGCCGACTGCGTCCCGTGACTGCGCGGGCTCGGGTGATGGCCGTGGCGGCGCGGCTGCGCGCGGTAGACCGGGGTGCGCGGCACGCCGCCGCTTGTGGGCGCTGGCGTCACCGCAGCGGCAGTGCGCCGCGGCGGATTCACCGCGTAAGGCGGCAGGGTGGCCAGCGGCAAGGAGTGACCGAGGACTTTCTCGATATCTTTCAGGAGCGTCCCTTCCTGCGGCGCGACCAGGGAGATGGCCGAGCCGCTGCCACCGGCGCGCGCGGTGCGCCCAATGCGGTGCACGTAGTCCTCAGGAACATTGGGCAGCTCGAAGTTCACTACGTGCGGCAGCTCGCGAATATCAAGACCGCGCGCCGCCACCTCGGTGGCCACGAGCGCGGTGATGCGGTTCTCCTTGAAGTCACTCAGCGCGCGCACACGCGCCGCCTGGCTCTTGTTGCCGTGAATCGCCGCAGCGCGCACGCCGCCGGCCAGGAGCGCCTGCGTGAGGCGGTTGGCGCCATGTTTGGTGCGGGTGAATACCAGTACCTGGTGCCAGTTGCCGCTGTCGATGAGATGTACCAGGAGGTCGCGCTTGTGCTCCTGGGGCACGCGATAGACGTGCTGCTCGATGCGCTCGGCGGTCGCGTTGCGCGGCGCGACTTCAACGACCAACGGCTCGCGCAGCGAGCGGGCCGCCAGCGCGCGGATGTCCGCGGAATAGGTCGCCGAGAACATCAGCGTCTGGCGCTCGCGCGGCAGCAGCTTGAGGATCCGGCGGATGGCGTGAATGAAGCCCATGTCGAGCATGCGGTCGGCTTCGTCCAGCACGCAGCAGCGCACCTGCCCCAGATCGAGCAGGGAACGCTCGGCGAGATCCAGCAGCCGGCCGGGCGTCGCCACCAGGAGATCGCAGCCCGTGCGCAGCGCCTCGATCTGTGGCCGCTCGCTCACACCGCCGAAGACCACGAGGGTACGCAAGTTGACGTGCCGGCCGTAGGCGCGGGCACTCTCGGCCACCTGCGCGGCGAGTTCGCGCGTCGGGGTGAGCACCAGTGCGCGCGGCGCTCGCCCGGACTGCGTGGCGAGCTTCTGCAGGATCGGCAGCACAAACGCCGCGGTCTTGCCGGTGCCGGTCTGCGCACCGGCGAGCACGTCGCGGCCGGCGAGTACGCCGGGAATGGCGGCGCGCTGAATGGGAGTTGGGGTGGTGTAGCCCTTATCGGCCACGGCACGCGCCAGCTCGGGCGTGAGCCCGAGATCATCGAAAGACATGGAGTGAAACCTCTTTCCGGCTCGCCCGGCAGCCATTTGGCGGCTGCGGCGGTCAGATGCGAGGCCTAAGTAATGGTAAATCGGATGCGCCCGGTGCTGACCGAGCACTCAAGGACGGTAGGCGCGCGCACTCTACACAGATTGCGCGGCTGCGTCCAATCAGATACTCCCTTGGTGAGGCGCCGCCGATAGTGGCGGCACGGGAAGCATCCGCGCATTCATGAGCAGCTTTGTGACGCCCTTCACCGTTCCAGTGCCGCGCCGGCAGTAGCGTTTGGCGCGTCAATTACCGCTCGATGACGATGGGCCGCTCTGCGGAGGCGGGATTGCCGGACCGACGCTGCCCGCGCGGCAGCTAGGCCGGCGCGAATGCGACAGACCGAACACATCCTTCTCGAGTCGGACGATCGGAATATACCCGGGCTGCAGACCGCGCGCCGGACTCACGCTCATCTGCGCTTCCGCAGCGCGCTGCGGCGCCGCGCGGTCGAGCTCGACATCATCGACTACTACTATCTCTCCGTGCGGATCGGGCGCGGCCGTGCACCGGGCGTTGAATACGTTCTCGATCTGCGCTTCGTAGCGCCATCCGTGCTGCGGTACCGACATGTCCCGTGGAAGTGGATGACCGCGGCACTAGTGTTTGGGGCTCTATCCGCGGCGGGCGTCTGGTGGATCAGCGTCTCGGCGGTGCCTTGGTGGCGAAGCGAGCAGGGGGCCGTCGCAGCCGCACTGTTGGTCTCGACCGCAGGCGCAACGCTTGTGAGCGCCTATCGGATGACCGAGACCTTTTGCCTTCTTAGTGTCCACGGACGCGCCAACCTGCTCGAATTGACGGGCGGCGTCGGAACGTTCCGCTCGGTACGTAGTTTCACGCGTAAGCTTGAGGCGCACATCGACATCGCCCGGGCGGCTCGCAGGTCCTCGCGGGGGCAGCATCTGCGCGATGAGATGCGCGAACACTTCCGGCTGCACGAGGCCGGGGTGCTCTCGAGCGAGGCATACGACGAGAGCAAGAAGCGCATCCTCGCCGGTCACGTGAACTGACTGGAGTCAGCCCTGCGCCGGTCATCCAGCTATACTCCCTGGATGACACGGGCGCGGTCCCTGTCCAAGCACCGCCACGCCGCGAGGCTCGGCGTGCTGCTCACACTGGCACTGGTCTTCGCTCAGACCGGGGCAGTGGTGCATGGAATCTCGCACCTGAGAGCCCCGAGTGCGCCCGCCAGATCCAGTCAGTCCTGCGGGGATTGCCTGTCGTATTCTCCCCTGCTGTCGGCGGCGGGCGGCACGAACCATTTTTTCGTCCTCGCGCGGTTGCAGACGGGGACAAGCTACCGATCTCCAGTTGCCCCTCTTGTCGCGCAATCCACCCAACACGCTTTTCGCGCTCGCGCTCCGCCGTTCCTCGCCTGACCGATGACCATTACCGGCCGCGTGCATGCCACGCCGGCCGCGTGATCGACGAATAACAAGAGGCGATTTATGGCGAAACTCACGCCCATTGCAGGGGCATTCGTTATTGTCTGCATGCTGTGGCCGCATGCCGGGCACGCCGCGCCCGATGACGTGGCTAAGTTACGAGCCGAGATCGAGGCGCTGAAAACCGACTACGCCTCGCGCGTGCAGGCGCTGGAAGCACGGATCCAACAGTTGGAAAACGCCGCTGCGACGGCGCAGGCTGCCCGGCCGGGAGCTGCTCCTGGTACGCCTGCTGCTGGCGCGCCTCCACCCGCATTCCCGGAACCCTCACCAGTCGCAGCGCCCGCGAAGAGCAGCAGCGCAACCGCTTTCAACCCCGCCATCTCGATGATCCTTACCGGCAACTACGCGAGTCTCTCCCGGGATCCCGCGACGTACCGGGTCGCCGGCTTCATTCCGCCTCCTGCGGGCGAGGGCCCCGGCGAGCGCGGCTTCAATCTCGATGAATCTGAGCTGACCGTCGCGTCGAACGTCGATCCGTACTTTTTCGCAAACGTCACCGCCGCGCTCCAGGGCGACAACACCATCGATATCGAGGAGGCGTATTTCAAGACACTGGCGCTCAACAATGGATTCACGATCAAAGTGGGCCGGTTCTTTTCCGGCACCGGCTACTTGAACGAAATCCACTCGCACAACTGGGACTTCGTCGATCAACCGTTGGTCTACCAGGTGTTCCTTGGCGGCCAGCTGGCGCAGGACGGCATCCAGATCCGCTGGCTCGCGCCTACGGACTATTTCATAGAGATCGGAGCGGAAGCCGGCAGCGGCCGCAGCTTCCCGGGTACTCAGCGGGATTCGAACTCGTTGGGGAGCGACGCGCTGTTCGCGCACCTGGGGGGCGACGTCGGCGATTCCACCAGCTGGCGCCTGGGCGCGTCGTGGCTCGACGTCCGTTCCACTGACCGAACCTACGTTGATGCAGATCAGTTCGGGAATCCGGTCATCAATGCCTTCACTGGCACGTCGCGCGCCTGGATCGTCGACGGCACGCTCAAATGGGCACCGCACGGCGACCCCACTTACCATCAATTCAAGCTGCAGGGCGAGTACATGCACCGCACCGAAGACGGCCAGCTTGCATTTGATGTCACGGGGCCAAACCTCGCGAGTGGCTACACTAGTTCGCAGTCTGGCTGGTACGTGCAGGCCGTGTACGGATTCATGCAGCGCTGGCGCGCGGGCGTCCGCTACGACTCGATGAGTTCCGGGACACCGAGCATCGGACTCGTCAACAGCGGTGTTTTCCCCTTGGCAGCCTTCCCAGCACTGCTGCCGGCGACGCCGAGGCGTACTACGGTCATGGTCGACTGGAGCCTGAGCGAGTTCTCGCGGCTTCGGGCGCAATACGCGTGGGACGACGCTCGCATCCGTGAGCGCGATCAGCAGCTTCTCCTGCAATACATCTTCGCAATCGGCGCACACGGCGCCCACAAGTTCTAGGACTCTCAGCCATGTCCACGCACGCTCGCATTCCGATCACGCTCGCAAGCCTGGCGGTCTGCCTCGGCGCTCTGCCGGCGCAGGCGGCCCTCAGAGTGCTCGCAACCACCCCCGACTGGGCCGCGCTGGTCACCGAGCTGGCCGGCGACAAGGTCAACGTCTACACGGCCACGAGCGCGTTTCAGGACGTGCACCGCGTCGACGCAAAACCCAGCCTCGTGGCACGGGCGCGTACGGCCGACCTGGTAGTGGCGACGGGCGCCGACCTCGAGATCGGCTGGATGCCCGTGCTGCTGCAGGATTCGGGCAACACCAAGATCCAGCCCGGCAGTCCCGGCTACTTTGAAGCGGCACCGCTCGTGCGCCTGCTGGAAGTGCCGTCCGCGGTGGATCGCTCGATGGGCGACATCCATCCGCTCGGTAATCCGCACGTGACACTCGACCCGCGCAACATCGCAATCATCGCGAAGGCACTCGCGGCCCGTCTCGTGTTACTGGATTCCGCCAACGCGGCGTTCTACGCCGCACGTAGCGAGGAGTTTCAGAAGCGATGGCAACAGGCCACGGTGCAGTGGGAGGCAAAGGCCGCACCGCTTAGGGGCGTTGGCGTCGTCGTTATTCACCGCGACCAGGTGTACCTCTGCAATTGGCTCGGCTTGAAAGAGCTCGCCGCCATCGAACCCAAACCAGGCGTGCCCCCGAGCGCCGGGTATCTCGTTGAGCTGGTTACCAAGCTCGCTGCGACGCCACCGAAGATGATATTGCGGAGCGCCTACAACGACCCGAAGGCGGCGGAATGGCTCTCGCAGCGCATCCATGTGCCCGTGGTGCTGTTGCCCTACTCGGTGGGCGGCACCGCGGAGGCAAAGGATCTGTTCGGCCTGTTCGACGACACGATCAATCGACTGCTGGCGGGTGCGAAGTGAGCAACCTCGAGACGGAACTGAGCATTCTGTGGCCGGCGCTGATCGCCGGTTTTCTCGTAGTCCTGTCGCACGTGCCGCTTGGGCAGCAGGTGCTGGCGCGCGGCATTGTGTTCATCGACCTCGCGATTGCGCAGGTGGCGGGACTGGGAGTAATCGCCGCACACACCTTTGGGCTTGGGGCGAACGCCTGGACTACGCAAGTCGCGGCGGCCGTAGCCGCGCTGGCCGGCTCACTTCTGCTCACCTGGACGGAGCGCAGGCGAGCGGAGGTGCAGGAGGCGCTCATCGGTGTGCTGTTCGTGCTCGCCTCGACCGCGCAGATTCTGCTCCTCGCGAACGATCCCCACGGCGGAGAGGATCTGAAGGATCTACTGGCGGGGCAGATACTGTGGGTCACGCCGCAGCAGCTCGTCCACGCAGCGATATTGACCGGCATCTTTCTGCTGGCGTGGTTCCGGTGGCGTCAGCAACTGGGCCGAGTCGGATTCTATGTGCTGTTCGCACTGGTGGTGACGATCTCAGTGCAGCTAGTCGGTGTGTATCTCGTGTTTACGAGTCTCATCGTCCCCGCCGTTGCGACCTATAGACATCCTGCCCGCCGCCAATTGGCGCTGGGCTATGCGCTGGCTTTCGCCAGCTACGTCATCGGCCTCGTGTCGTCGGCGGTATTCGATCTGCCCTCGAGTCCGGTCATCGTTTGGGCGATGACGTTGATCGGTCTGCTGGTCCATTTTCGCGGCCGGGAGGTGCCGAAACCGGCTGTGCACTGAGCTTGCGGAAAGCCATGAGCAAGCGCAGGGTTCCGTCGGCTGGATGCGCCCGTAGATGATGCGGTGCGCGGAGGGCGAAGACATGACAGTGGCCAAGGAAGCACGTGATATGCCGGTCGCCGGCCCCGGCCCCGGCCCCGCAAGGGAAGCCCTCACCAGGAACCGGTTCGACAGCATCCTCGAAACGATTGGACGCACGCCGGTGGTGAGAATCAAGAAGCTCGCGCCCGCACACGTACGCCTGTTCGCCAAGATCGAAGCCTTCAACCCCATGGGGTCCGTTAAGGACCGCTTGGCTCTCGGAGTCATCGAAGATGCCGAGCGTGCGGGACGAATCAGACCGGGACAAACGGTGATCGAGGCGACGAGCGGGAATACCGGTATCGGACTCGCCATGGTGTGCGCAGAGAAAGGCTACCCGCTCGTTGTGACTATGGCTGAGAACTTCAGCGTTGAGCGGCGCAGATTGATGCGCTTCCTCGGCGCAAGGGTGGTACTGACACCTGCCGCACTGAAAGGGAGCGGTATGCTCGCCAAGGCGACGGAGCTCGCCGCGGCGCACGGCTGGTTCCTGTGTCGGCAGTTCGAGAACGAAGCGAACGCCGCGATGCATTCACGCACGACCGCGCAGGAGATTCTTACTGCCTTTGAGGATGAACGTCTGGACTACTTCGTGACCGGCTTCGGCACCGGTGGCACGCTAAAGGGTGTTGCGCGAGTCTTGCGCGAACGTCGCCCCGAAACCAAAGTGATCGTGTGCGAACCGGATAACTCGCAGGTACTGGGCAGCGGGATTTCACAGTCCCGGCATGCGGATGGGTCACCGGCCGGCAGCCACCCGACCTTCCGGCCGCATCTGATGCAGGGTTGGAGTCCGGATTTTATTCCGAAGCTCATCGAGGACGCCGTCACCCTCAAGCTGATCGACCGGGTAGTACCCGTGAGCGGTGCGCGCGCACTGGAGCTCTCGCGCGAGCTCGCCCGCAGGGAAGGGATCTTTGTAGGCATTTCAGCCGGAGCTACTCTCGCCGGCGCCTTGCGGGTGTGCGAGGAAGCTCCGCCCGGTGCGAACGTCCTATGTATGTTGCCGGACACGGGAGAGCGCTACCTGAGCACTCCGCTGTTCAGCGACATCCCTGCTGACATGACCGACGAGGAGTTGGCCATCGCGCGCTCGACGCCGAACTATCGCTTTGACGTAACGCCGCCGGCCGCAGCGGCGAGCGCGCCTCAACCGATTGCGCAGGATGCAGAGGAGTTCGTGGCGCGCGTGGTCAGCGACTCCGA
>Ga0210405_10004578_pt1 | contig 12968 bp, 21 predicted proteins | sample IncBWH11MmetaG_FD_155492 | JGI IMG/M metagenome (GOLD analysis project Ga0210405, IMG submission 155492) | Forest soil microbial communities from Barre Woods Harvard Forest LTER site, Petersham, Massachusetts, United States - Inc-BW-H-11-M | ecosystem: Environmental > Terrestrial > Soil >... | reverse complement strand
TCGGTTTGTACAAGGACAAGATAGACGGCAAGGCCGGCATGCTGACCCGCGCAGCGCTTGGGGCCTACCAGAAATCCGCAGGGCTAAAGGTCGATTGCTGGCCGAGCGAGACGGTGCTCCGCTCGATCAGCGCGGCGCACTAAGGAAGCAATAGATCAAACAAAAAGCCCGGCCAAAATCCTGGCCGGGCTTTTCATGGATACGCCGATCGATCGAATTGGCTGCAGACTTGATCAATCGCAGAGATATTAGTCGCAAACCTGGATGGGGCGGACCTGCCAATAATATCCATCCCAGTAACGCTGCCGGGTCCAGTAGCAGCCGGGGGGCGGCGGGGGCGGGCCTTCCACATAGACCGGTCCGCCATAGGCCGGACGGCTGGAAGCAATCGCGCCGCCGACGATCGCGCCACCGATCAGTCCGCCCACGAGGCCCGCGGCGAGGCCGCGCTGTGCCTGCGCCGGCGCAGGTGTCACGGCGAGTGAGCCGGCGATCGTCGCGACTGCGAGGAACGCGGCAGTGGTCGTCTTCATTTGTTGGGCTCTCCTGAAGATGGCGCCTCGAGGCTGCGCCGGGTTTAAGGTGAACTAGCACGCTGTATCGGGATTGGCCGTTTCACTAAACAAAGCGCACAACAGTCAATCCAAAGTAAACGGCCGCGCCTCGTGATCTGAAAAAGCGGTCTTTTTCTGAACGTTGAACGGATACGCCCCGGAAAACCGGTCGTTTTCCGGGGCGCCCTTGAGTTTTAACGAAGGTGAACAGATCAGCCGCAGACGCGTACGCTGCGCACCCGCCAGCCGTAGCCATCCCAGAAGCGCTGGCGCTGCCAGTAGCAGCCATAGGGTTCATCCGCGACATAGGCCGGGCCGCCATAATAGCCATAAGGCCTGTAATATCCCGGCCCGTAATAATACGGGCTCGATGCGATCGCGCCGCCGACGATGGCGCCGCCGAGCAAGCCGGCGGCGATGCCGACGCCGAGGCCACGCTGCGCATGGGCCGGTGCGGGTACCGCCACGGCCGAAACGGCCAGGGTGGCGACGGCAGCCAATGCCATCAAAGTTCTCTTCATGGCGGGTCACCTTTCTCAACGAATCCGTGAGCATTCTGTCGCAAGCAAAACTTCCACATTTCGCTTGAACGATCAATGAACGAGACGGCCACATTGGCGACGAATTTGGGCAGCGGCGGGGCCGCATCGTCCGGGATGGCGAAATCAACCATGACAAGCGAAATGACGGCTTTTGTAATTGCGGTCGGCGGCGCGTCGGTTGCTTGTTACCTCTTGATGAGCCGAGCGGAGACGCGTCGCGCCAAAGGCCAATCGTCGCGCGATGGTTCCACTTCGGACGGCGGCGGTTATGGCGATAGCAACGGTGGAAGCATTTTTGGCTGGTTCGCAGGCGACCATCATTCGGCGGCCGATAGCTCCGGCAATCCGGCCGACAGCGGCGGGGGCGGGGGCGACAGTGGCGGCGGAAATGACGGCGGCGGAGGTGATGGCGGCGGCGGAGGTGGCAGCGATTGACGGGTCAGCGCGTGGAATAAAACGGGCCCAGGCTTGATCCAGCGAATAGGGCCTTCTTAGACCCGTTCTAGCCTACGAGCGGATCAGTTTGGAATTGCTTGAAAGAGCGGTTTTTCCTTTTGCATCCACCCTAAGTCCCCAATATCTGTCGCTCTGCATCACCGAAGGGCCCGCGCGGTTTTCATGATTGTCTGTTCCTGTAACGTCCTCAGCGACCACGATGTCCGCAATGCCGTCGGCGTAACTTCGGACCTGCCGCGAAACGTCAAGCAACTCTACGGTTGTCTTGGCTGCAGCGCCGAATGCGGCCGCTGCGCGCGTACCATCAAGACCATCATCGACGAGGCCTTGGGCCCCTGCGCCGAGGCCTGTTGCTCGGGCTGCCCGCATCACCATGCCGCGGCCGAAGAGCCCGCCGAGTTCGCGCTCGCCGCCTGCTGAACCAGCCAAACTCCCTGAAATCCGGTTTTTACGGCCCCTGCGGCGCGGTTGCTGTTGCCCTTGCGCTTCAGCTCATTTAGAAGCGTTCTAAACACTCATTCAGGCCGTGTTGGCCATAGAACCGCGGAGTGCACGATGCAGGGCGATCCCAAAGTCATCGACTACCTCAACAAGGGCCTGCGCAGCGAACTCACGGCCATCAACCAGTATTGGCTGCATTACCGGGTGCTGAACAATTGGGGCCTGTTGGAGATGGCCAAGGTCTGGCGCAAGGAATCCATTGAGGAGATGGAGCACGCCGACAAATTCACCGACCGCATCCTGTTCCTTGAGGGCTTTCCCAACATGCAGGTGCTCGATCCGTTGCGGATCGGGCAGAACGTCAAGGAAATCATCGAATGCGATCTCGCCTCCGAGGTCGCCGCGCGCGCGCTGTACCAGGAGGCGGCAACCTATTGCCACGGCGTCAAGGATTACGTCTCGCGCGACCTGTTCGAGGAGCTGATGAAGGACGAGGAGGAGCACATCGACTTCCTCGAAACCCAGCTCGATCTGATCAACCGCATCGGCCTTGAGCTCTACACCCAGAAGCACGTCGGCGGCCTCAAGAGCGAGGACTAGACAGTCTTACGACGCCAACAGCCGTCATCACCCGCGAAGGCGGGTGATCCAGTATTCCAGAGAAGCTAGCGAACGATTGAGAAGCTGCAGCGTACTGGATACCCCGCCTTCGCAGGGTATGACAGCAACTCTGGTGGAGCGCAGTTGTGCCTAAAGCTGCGTCTCGTAGCGCGCGGCGACGACGGCCTGGCTTTCGGGCTCGCCGAGCGAGGTCTGGTCGTGGATCACTTCACTGATGCTCGGAAAGACCGCGCGCTGGACCTGCGCGTCCTGCGACCACAGCTTTGAGCGCATCAAGGCCTTGCCGCAGTGGAAATAGGCTTCGCTCACCTCGATGCTCAGGATCGCGCGCGGCGGCTTGCCGAACTCCACCATCGACGCCAGCAATTGCGGATCCGTCGTAAGACGCCCCTTGCCGCCGACGCGCAGCGTCTCGTCGATGCCCGGCACGAAGAAGATCAGTTGCACGAAGCCCGATCCCTCGACGATGTTCCTGAAACTGTCGATCCGGTTGTTGCCGGAGCGGTCCGGCATCAGAATCTGGTTCGGTCCTGCGACATGGACAAAGCCTGGATTGCCGCCGCGCGGCGAGGCATCGACGCTGCCGTCCGATCCTGAGGTTGCGAGCACGCAGAACGGCGACATCGCGATAAAGTTCTTGGCGTGGACATCGATCTCCGGACGCGCCTTTGCAATCACGCGCGGCGTCGGTTTCGGATAGATAGTGGCGAGATCGCTGGCGGCCAGGTCGGTCAAGGGCGTGCTCCGGAAAGGGTTTCGACAATAGTATCAGCAAGTAGGGGCGCCGTCATCCAGAGGTGCGCGCCGCGCTAGCGGCGAGCCTCGAAGGATGCGTCGAACCATCGTGCTTCGAGGCTCGCAAGAGCTCGCACCTCAGGACGACGACGCGGAGGCATTCACACCGCATCCGCCGGCACAAAACAACTGATGATGATGGAGCCGCGGTGATGCACATACCACACCACGGCTTCGCCGACCGGGTTGCCGCGGTCGCGGATGATGGCGCGTTCGGGCACCGCCATCCACTGGCCCTCGATCGGGACCCAATAGGCGCCCTCGCGGAAATCATAGGTCGTGCGATGGCCGTCGGAAATGTCGCAGCAGGGCACGCCGTTCGGCGCCATCACGCTCTTGAACCAGGCGCGGATGTCGGGGGCGACGTTTTCGTACTTTCCGTTGTCGAATGCAAATGCCGCGGTCGCAAGCGCGGACAGAGAAGCGAGCAGGGCAATATGCGCGAGCCTTCGCATCCGGTCCTCCTTGCGCGCTGCTTCCTTCATCGCACGCGATGATTCGAACAGTGAACGCAATTAAGCCCGAGCTGTTTCGCCGATGCACGCTCAAAAAATGAGCGATATGGCCGATCGCAATTGATGCGTTGCGAAAAACTCTGCGCCGTCTCTCGGTGGAGGTCGCGCTGGCCTACATCGTCCGTTGCGGCGCGGTCTGCAACAGTTCCTGCAATGGCTGCTTGTAGAACGCCGCATTGCCGGTGGTGAGGTGTCCGCGCGTCTCGGCGCTGGCGGGAATGAGATAGAGCCGCCCGTTCTTGATGCGCTTGACCGCCGCCGCGGTGACGCCGGTTTCCGGCGGATTGCGCTCGTCATCAGCGGCATTGATCGCAAGCGTCAGGGCCTCGATCTTCTCCATCTCACCCGATGGATTGTAGTCGTGCGAGGCTTCCCACGCGTAGAGGTAGTCATTGGCATCTGCCGTGACCGGGGTTGCGAGCTGATCGTCGACCATCTTGTCGGCCTTCGCGGTCGTCGGCGCCAGCGTCTGATAGCCGAGGGTACCGCCGGCAGAAGCGAAGCGGTAGGCGGCGATGGCGTATTTCATCATCCGCGGCTGGCGCGTGTAGTTGCCGCCATTGTAGTCGGGATCGTTGCGGATGGTCTCGATCATCAACCGCCGCAGCATCCAGTTGCGCGCCGCCATCGCGGTCGGCTGCGCCGCCATCGGCACCAGCGCGTCCATCATTTTCGGATATCGCACGCCCCATAGCCAGGCGTGCATGCCGCCCATCGAATTGCCGATCACGAGCCGCAGATGGTTGATGCCGAGGCCTTCCTTGACCAGGCGATATTGCGCATCAACCATGTCCTGATAATCGTATTTTGGAAACGCCGTCTTCATGCCGTCCGACGGCTTTGAGGATTTGCCGTGCCCGATGCTGTCGGGAAGGATGATGTAATATTTCGACGCATCGAGCGGCTGGCCGGCGCCGAACAGCTCGCCGGCGAAGGTCGGCGTCAGCATTGCCGCGGCCGAGCCGCCCGAGCCGTGCAGCACGACAACCGGCTGGCCGGTCGGCTCGCCGATCGTCGTATAATGCAGCTTAAGTTCCGGCATTACCTCGCCGGTGTGGAATTTAAAATCCCTGGCGATGAAGTCGCCTTCCTTCGGCGCGGGATAGTCAGCAGCCATTGCGGTAACCGGTACCATCATGAAGGCGGCCGACAGCGCCGCGCGGATGCGTTTCGTCATGTTTCTTCCCGAAGCTGCGACCGCTTGCCGGGCCGCTTTAGGGCAGCCTAGCATGCAGCCATGCTCGGAGAAAATAACCCCCGCGCGAGCGATAAAATTCCCCTTAGCTTCCGTGGAGCACGCTGAGCGCGTACCAGCCCCAGTAGACACGGTGTCGCCGGATCAACCCATCCTCAATCTCCATGACTTCCACCAGTTCCATCTGATCGCCGTCCGGAGTCGCGCGCGGATATTCCCAGGTGATCACGCGGCCGTCGCTAAAGAAGCCGGTTCGGTAGCGTTTGCGCTGCGGCGGGTTGGTCGCAAACACCAGCGCGGCGAACTTGCGCAAATTGTCCTTGCCACGGACAATCCCTTCCATCGTCTTCATGAGATGTTGGACGAGCGGACTTTCGATCGATGCGTCGTCGGCGTAGAGCGACAGCGACGCTTCCAGGTCCTTCCTGCCCAGCGCGTCGTCCCACAACTGATAGATGCGCTCGGCGTCTCGTTGGCTTGTTGCGGCGGTCATCGCAGTTCCCTTCGGCTCGAGTTGATGCCGTGCAGGATCGCGCCAATCTCGCGGCCAACGTTTCATCAAATTCTGAAATGTTCTTCGGCCAAAACCGGGTATAATCCGAGCGGGAGTTTCAATGGCGCGTATCCAGCAGTCGGCGCAGTCAGGGTTTTCTCGGATCGCGGATGCGTTGGGCGATCCGGCGCGGGAAGCGATCGTCGGCGCGCTTTCGGACGGCAAGGGGATGCCGGCCGGCGAATTGGCTTGTGCCGCAGGCATTTCTCCGCAGAGCGCCAGCGCCCACCTGCAAAAGCTGGTGGCTGCAGGAGTGCTGTCGGTGTGGTCGCAGGGCAGGTTCAGATATTACCGGATCGCCGACGAGGACATCGCATCATTGATCGAAAGCCTGGTCGACCTCGCCGCCAAAGTGGAGCAGGTCGATCGCAAACGCGCGCGGCTGCCGGAACCGTTGCGCCAGTCGCGCACCTGCTTTGGCCATCTTGCAGGCCAGCTTGGCGTCTCGCTTTCCGACGCGCTGATCCGTGGCCGACTTGTCGCCGTTAGCGATCGAACCGGGCGGGTCACGGACAAGGGTCTTGCCTGGTGCCGATCCGAACAGATCGACTTCAAGCCGGGGCGCGAGCCGCATCTGCGTCTTTGCAACGACTGGACCGAACGCGTTCCCCATTTCGCCGGCCCGTTTGCCAACGCGATCCTGCATCGGCTGGTCGAGACGCGGTGTGTCGCGCCCTCGGCGATCCCGCGCGCGTTGCGGCTGACGCAACGAGGGCGCGGATTCTTTGTCCGGCTCGGCGCGGAGGTTCCGTTTTAGCCACAAGCCCTATGCGCCGTCTTCGACATCGGTCTCCGGCCGGTCACCGCCCGCGGCGGTCTCGGCGTGCCATTTGCCGTCTTCCGTCTCATACTCGATCGCCTCGGTGCGTCCGGGCACGCGCTGTTCGGCCGCGGCGCGCCTTGCAGCCGCAAGCGCCGCGGCATGGGTTGCAAATGGCTCGGAGAATACGCCGTTGACGGTGTAGGCCCAGCCGCCGTCGTGCTGGACGATCTTGTAGGTGACGTGGGACATGGCGGAACTTAGCCTCTCGTATCGCGCCGATGAGCATAGCGTTTTCGAGCGAAGTGGGCACCGGTTCGCACGCAAACGCGTCAAACAATAGTAGCGTTTTCAAGCGAAAGCCTGGCCCGCACTTGACGCGGGGTGGGTACCGGTTCGCGTGAAGAAAACGTGTCAAACAATAAGGCTAAACGCACGGCCCATTCTATGACAAAATGGGCCGCAATGTAGCAATTTGCGTGACCCGATCGTCCTTGGGGAGAGGGGCTTTCAGTGCCGTCATCGGCAAGCGCAGGATAAATGGAGCAAGATGAATAATGTGCCGCAACATCAAGACGCTGTTCAACTTCGAGCCGCCGGCGAGTGAGGATGAGATCAACGCCTCCGCGCTGCAATTCGTGCGCAAGCTGTCCGGCTTCAACAAGCCGTCGCAGGCCAATGAAGCGGCGTTCGATCTGGCCGTCAAAGAGGTCTCGGAAGCCGCCCGGCGCCTTCTGACCTCGCTGCATACGCACGCCCCCGCCCGCGACCGTGCGATCGAGGCGGAAAAGGCGAGGGAGCGGTCGCGGCTAAGGTTCGGCTAGCGTGGTGGCTCAGAGGCTCTTCATCTCGCGTACTGGTCCGTCAAATGAGGTTCTGAACCGGCGACGAGTGTGCTGAGGATCGCGGGAGACTGTCATGTCTGAGTATATCTTTCTCATGCACGACGACGCTGTCGCTGACGAGAATGCCTGGGGGCCATACCTCCACAGGCTGCAACAGGGTGGGTTCTTTCAGGGTGGCAGCGCCATAGGTGACGGTATTTGCGCGCGAAAAAGCGGCGCGGCCGGACCGATCACGGGCCACATCGCAGGCTTCATTCGGGTGAAAGCCGACGGCATCGATCAGGCAAGATCGCTCCTGGTCGGCAACCCGGTATTCGAAGCCGGCGGGACGGTAGAAATCCGCGAGCTGCCACGGACGGACTAACTTCGACGGCAAGCGAGGTCGCGCCATGCGCGGATCTACTTCTTGTCCTAGTGCTTGTGCTTCTTCTTTTTCTTTTCCTTGCGGTCGTCGTCATCATCCGCATCATCGTTGGGATCGGCGGCGCCGTGCATGGCCGCTTCCAGCGCCTCACGCTCGGCGGCCTCGCGCTCGCGCATCCGCCGATGCTCTTCGAAGGCATCGAAGATCTGGCTGAGCCACGGCATCACCTGCTCGATGGACGGCAATGGGCCGGGCGGACCGGGTTCGCCGCGCGCACCCGGCTCGCCGCGCGGGCCTTGCAGCCCCGGCTTACCTTGCGGACCGGCCTGGCCCTGAACACCGGGCTTGCCTTGCGGACCCACCTTGCCGCGCGCGCCGTCGGGACCGCGCCGCCCCGGATGTCCCTGCGGACCCGGCCGTCCCGGCTCGCCTTGCTTGCCGCGCGGGCCCGCTGGTCCCTGTCGTCCTTGCCGGCTCGCCAAATCGTCCGCCAAATTGCGCACTCCCACGATGTAGAGGGGGTGTTTCTTAGCAGACGATCGATCGCAGCATCAATTGCGCCGACGGCGCTTCCCGCATGTGATCAACAGCAAGATGAAATGCGCGCGCTAATCCGTGTCCCACTTCACGGGCAGATTGAGCAGGCCGCGAAATGCCCAGCCGCCGATCTTGACCGGCTCGGTCGCGTCGAGGCGCAGGCCCTTCAACCGCGCGAAGATCGAGGGCAGCGCGACATCGGCGACCATCGCGCGCGAGGCAAAGGCGCCGGCGCAATAATGCGGCCCGGCTCCGAACGCGATGCTCTTGGAGGTGTCGCGGGTGATGTCGAAACGATCGGGATCGCCAAAACACGCTTCATCGCGGTTGGCCGAGCCGAACATAAAGAACACGCGGTCTTCCGGCTCGAAATCGACGCCGCCATAGCTCCACGGCTTTGCTACGCGGCGCGGCGACATGCCGATCGGCGCGATCCAGCGCGCATATTCCTCGAACACGTCGATCCACTTCGCTCTTCCTTCGCGCACCAGCGCAAGCTGCTCGGGATGCATCAACAGCGCCCAGACCGAGCCCGAGATGGCGTCGCGCGGCTCGTTCTGGCCGCCCGAGATCGCAAGCTTGATGTTGGCGCGGATGCTGTCCATGTTCTGGCCGGCCGCCAGCAATACGCTGAGGATCGAGGTGTTGGGATGTTTTGCCACCACCGGGATCATGTCGTCGATCGCCGCATCGATCGCGGCGGTGGCGGCGTGGCAGCGCGCCTCGACTTCCTTGTTGCCGGTGTAATTGGCGATGCCGTCGATCATCGCCTGCGACCAGGCGTCCATGTCCTCGAACCGCATGTTGGTTAAGCCCGTGATGTCCTTCAGGCATTCCGCCGACAACGGCAGCGCCAGCGCCTTGCAGAGATCGGCGCGGCCTGTGGGCACGAGCTCGTCGAGAATGCGGTCGGCATGGGCCTGGAATTTCTTCAGCCAGGTGTCGCGCACCACGCGCGGCGACACCGAGGGGAACATCGCCGCGCGTTCCGACATGTGCGCGTCGCCGTCCTTGCGCATCATGTTGTGGCCCATCAGCACGTTCATCAGTCCGGCCGGCTGGTGCGAGGAAAACACGTCGATGCGTTTCTCCTGCGTAAAAATGTCGTCGCGGCGGGTGAAGATGGTCGAGCCGAGCTGCGGCACGAAGGCGATCGGCGCGTGCTTGCGCATTCGGGCGAGGTCGGGATAGGGATCAGCCCAGAATTTTGGGACGTCGATCTCGTAATGCGGGGCGTTGGACATCGGCGTTTCCGTTTTTGGCGTTTTCCGTTTCCGAAATTCAGAGCGTCCGGTAGCCGCCGTCCACCATCACGATCGATCCGGAGACATAGGCCGACAGGTCGGAGGCGAGGAAGATCGCGGGGCCGACGATGTCCTCCGGCTTGCCGGCGCGTCCCAGCGGGGTGTGGTCGATGAAGACCTTCACAAGGTCCGGGTTGGCGGCGCGCACTTTCTCGTTCAGCGGCGTTTCGATGAAGCCCGGGCCGATCGCATTGACGCGCACGCCGTGCTTGCCGAGTTCGGCGGCTAGCGCCCTGGTGAAGCCGAGCACGCCGTGCTTGGAGGCGGTGTAGGCGGGCGAACTCGGCGTGCGCAGATGCACGAAGGACTGGATCGAGCCGATATTGACGATGCGCCCCTGGGCGGCGCGCAAGGCGCCGAGAAACGCATGCGTGACATTGAATACGCCGGTGAGGTTGATGGCGATGATGTCTTCCCAATCCTTGATCACGGCCTCGGTCGCGCCCTGCATGCCGTTGCGGCGGGTGATGCCGGCATTGTTGACCAGGATCGAAACCAGCCCGACCTTGTGGGCGACCCGTTTTGCCACCGCGACGCAGTCTTCGCGGCTGGCGACATCGAGCGCAAAACTCTCCGCCTTGCCGCCGCTCCGGCTGATCTCCTGTGCCGCCTCGGCCGCGGCTTGCGCGTTGATGTCGAGCAGCACCACTTTCGCGCCCTCGCGCGCATAGCCCGATGCGATCGCCCGGCCGATGCCGGAGCCGGCGCCGGTGACAACCGCGATATGGTTCTGGAGAAGGGCCATGGGTTTCCTCTGCTTTTGTTTTTTGGCGTTCGTTACAAACTAGTTCAAAATGGCCGATCCGAAAACGAAAAGCTTTACCGGTGCGTTGTATTGGCGTGCCATGGACAGGCGAATCGCGGAATGGAAACTCGCTATCGAGCGGATCTGGTCGGCGGCGGCGCCCGATTATCACGAGGGCGCGTGCCTTGCAGACGATATCGCGCGATTCAGCGAACAGGCGATGCTTCGCCAGGCGGCCACGCAGGCGCTGCCGATCCTGCGCAGCGCCGCGGCCGGAACCGCCGATCGCAGCATCCAGGACGCCGCGCGGCGCCGCCTCGGCATTGTTCGCGAAGCCCTGCATACGCTGACCACCCCGCAGTTCGGCCGGCGTCAGGATCGCGTGAAGACGCTGACGGCGGAGGAGCGCCATCGGCAGCTGCTCGGATTGCCGCTCGATCGCCGTCTGTCGGTTCCCGAGATCCACCGGGCCTGGAAGCATGTCGCCAAGCGCGCGCATCCGGACGTCGGCGGCAGCGCGCGCGAATTCCTTGAACTCTCGGCGGCGCGGGATGCACTAATCCAGAAGAGGTGAATTGATGGTTGTTCGCGAGCCGCGGCCAAGCCGACGGTTCGCGGCAATGCGCGCCGGCAGCCACAGCCTTCGAGCGCTTGTTAACAATTTTAGATTGCATTAGGATAAAGCTTTCTCTCATCGCGGTTTCGGGCTTTGCAAAAGAGTTTGTCATGGAAGAAATGCATCTGAAGCCGTTCGAGGCTCTGCCGCATTCCTCGACCTGCCGCCTGATCGATTTCGAGAGGGCGGATGTGGTTCCGGGTTTCGTCTCGAAGACGTTTTTCCTGATCGTGGCCGGGGCCAAGCCCTGGCTGACGATGAAGGTCGATCTGCATCCGCTGATCTATACCGCGCGGCCGGAATATTGGGGCATCGAGGTGATCGCCTGCCAGCAGGGCATCGGGCTGCCGCAAACGGCGCCCTATCACGTCGCGCTCGATATCACGCATTTGCTCGGCACCAAGGGCATCGAGGTGATCGGCGCCTCGAACAGGAAACAGTTCAACGTGCCGTAGGCGTCGGGCCTGTCGGCCGGTCCGCGCTGCAAAAAAACGGTGGGCACGGCGCAACCGCGCGCGTGCCCACCCGATCCGCCGATCGAACCTTGTTCAGAACGCGCAGACGCGCTTGCGCAAGAGATGTTCCTTGACGGCGAGCGCCTCGACCAGGGTCGGCACTGGCGCGCTCACGGTCTTGTAGTCCGACGGGAACGGTTTTGTGGGAATGCCCTGGTCCCAGACCTGGCAATAGCCGTTGCCGTCCCAGCGGATCAGGTGAAACGCGGCCTCGGCCGGGCTGGTCGCGGCCAACGCGGCAAGGCCAAGCCCCGCCGCGGCACAAAGGATGGAAATTCGACGCATGGAATGGTGGCTCCCTGTTGGAAAATGCCTAAACCTCTCCGCAAGGTGAATTTTGCGGAGATAACGTACCGGCCTGGAATGCGCCGGCCACGGAGTGAGTGTCGGCAAGCCGCGATCGGGTTCAAAGGGTAGCCGCCGATCCTGCCCATCTGGTACACTTGCGACCGCGCGACTCGCTCTGCGTCGCGATGCCTGCTCACCAAAACTCCGGGGAACTTTATCAATGAAGATGTCATCCGCCATACGCGTCGCGCTGCTCGCGCTGACGGCTCTCGCCGGCACCGCCCTGTCCTCGGCCGCCCATGCCGACGAAGGTTTTGTCGCGCTGACGATCTACAAGGCGGGATGGATCATCGGCGGCTCCGGCGGCGGCGGGTCGCTGACCTTCCACGGACGAAGCTACCCGCTGTCCGCCGGCGGGCTCGACTACGGCCTGGTGTTCGGCGGATCAAAGACGGTGCTGCGCGGCCGCGTCAGCAACATCTACCGTCCCTCCGACGTCGCCGGCGTCTATGGTGCTGCCGGCGCGGGGCTCGCCGTCGGCGGCGGCGCCCGCGCGATCGTATTGACCAACCAGAAGGGCGCGGTGCTGGAACTGAGCGGCCGGCAGGTCGGGCTGATGGCGAACGTCGATCTCAGCGGGCTGGCGATTACGATGAAGTAGCTGACTGCGTTGGGTGGGTTAGCCACCGGGTCGCGCGCATGCGCGCCCGATGATAGACTCCGCGTAACCCACCCTTCTTGCACGAAAGCCGTGGGTTACGCCTTCCGCCTTCGCTCTTCGAGCCACGGCGGACAAGTGCGGCTAACCCGCCTTACGATTTCTAAAGCGTGCAGTGGCGCTGCTGCCGCATTGTCGCCTGCACGTCCATCGCGGCAGAGAGGGTCGGAACCGGCTTGCTGACGACCTTGTAGTCCGACGGCCATTGCAATGGCTTGTATCTCAGGTCCTCGTTCCAGATCTGGCAGACGCCGGTGTTGTCCCAGCGGATCACATAATAGCCGGCCTGTGCGGGAGCGGCGACCGCGAGGCATGAGGCAGCGATGCCGACGGCGGCACAGAGGGCGGTAGCGCGACGCATGACGAATCTCCTCTCCTGTTGCAAAACGTTACCCACGCCGCCCGGCGTGTCCTCTGCCGAGGCGGTGCCCATCGTTGCAATGGACCAGCCTGCAAGTGGTGCGGCAAAAGCGTGACGGTTGCAAGTCGACGCCGCGACCTTTCACGCGGATGTCACCCGCATGAGCGAATATAGGGCCGGCATTGTGTCGCCGATGTCACGCTTCTCCTCCTGGCGGAGGCGTGGATTGCTTCGTCGCTGTCG
>Ga0210405_10004577_pt1 | contig 12969 bp, 11 predicted proteins | sample IncBWH11MmetaG_FD_155492 | JGI IMG/M metagenome (GOLD analysis project Ga0210405, IMG submission 155492) | Forest soil microbial communities from Barre Woods Harvard Forest LTER site, Petersham, Massachusetts, United States - Inc-BW-H-11-M | ecosystem: Environmental > Terrestrial > Soil >... | reverse complement strand
GTTGTCTTCAAGCGCGGCGTGAATCCGGGGTTTGGCCGCCAGTGCAAGGCAACGTTCCGCTAGCGCCGCGTGACGCAATTCCTGAAGTTCGTGCAACGACGAAAGTCCGGCCTGAAAATCCTGTTGGAGCGCGTGATTGGCATTGGCGGTCACGCTCCGCTGCGCCAGATAAAGCCCGAGGGCTGTGATCGCAGAAATGACAAGCATCATCGCGGCAGAAAGTTTTGTTCGAAAAACTCCTACCGTTCGCATGCCGGGCCTGGCCGCGGCCGTCATGGGAAATCTACATGCGCTGTTTCACTGCCCTTCAGATCCACCGGCATTTCTCGTGTTGTTTTGCTGTCGATCCAGGCCTTGAGGGCATAGCGACCCGAAGGAAGACCGCTTAGACGAAATTGCCCATCCGGACGGGTAAGCACAAAATGCGGAGTGTTTAGAACGAGAATCAGTCCGCGCATGTGCTCATGGATGTCGCAGCGAAGCGTTACCAATCCAGGCGCATCAAAAACAACGGACGGAATTGGCCTTTCTTCAGGCCGATAGCGCCCTAAATCGAAACGCTTTGCCGGTGAATACGAAAAAATGCTGTGATAGGTGTCATCGAGATTCGGAAACTCTACTCTGGTACCGACCTGCACCGGCAAAAGCAGAGGAAGAAAACCGAGATCTTTTTGCGCGACTTGCTGTTTCGGCGGTGAAGCCGGTTTTGAGAAAGCGCCATCGAGATAAACCACTGCCAGTGGCGGTTGGGTCGAAAGTGTTCCGCCCCGCGTAACAATCTCATATCGCTTCGCCATCACCGGGCCGGAAGCCGATTTCGGCAATTCGACAACGCCTTCCACCGTTGCGCCCGTAACGGCGGCGAAAGGCGCAACCGAAAAAATCACACCACACCAAAGGAGACGGCGCAGGCGCATTGCTCTTGAAGTTAGCAGCGTTGGGTGGGACGGAAAGTAGCCGGTCACATCGGTCTCGAATTGCCTACCAAACGACCGTCACCCCAAACCGGACCCGCAAAAGTGACAGTGGTGTTACTTTTACAATGCTGCGCAGAGTCCGGGAGTGCTGTCGATATTATCGATATGAAAACACAACAGAGTGAAAGGAGGCTGATCAAATGAGGACCATCACAGTCAGGCGCCTACGCTCGTCCCACTTCTTCAGCGATCGATATGCCTACCGAGAGCAGCCAAATTATCTCCCCGAGCTGGTCGGCTTTGGAATACTCGTGGTTACAGCGGTCTGGCCGATTCTGCTGCTGGTGAACGCGATCGCGTCCATGAGGTAAGAACGAGTCGCACTTGGAGGCCCTATGAGCTTGTTAATCATTGTTCGCTATCTGTTGCTGCGAGCCTTTGATGCGTTTCAGAACTAAAACGCTTCCGCTGCTTCAAGCCGATGCGGCTTCTCTGCGTCACCCGCGATATTTCTCGATGAGATGGTCGATGTAATTGCTGTAGGTTTGAGCTAGCGACGCGCTTTCGATGAACAGAATGTTCTCAGCGTTAAATTGGGCGCTGCGGGAGAAGTTATAAGAACCAGTGATGACCGTGTCGTCGATCACCAGCACTTTGTTGTGCATGAAATCGTGGCGCCCGGTCGGTGTGTAAGGCGTGGAATTCTTTCCGACCAAATTCGCGCGCAGGATGATTTCTTTCAGCGCGGGGATCTTCCAGCGATTCGACGGCACTTCCTGCCATTGTTGGTAAACATCTTCCATTTGGGTGCGATCGTAGATTCCGTCCACCCTCACGCGGCTGGCGTGCAGCAGATTGCCGAGTTCGGAAATGAGCGTGCCGGAATTTATCAATAAGCTGCAGACCCGGACGCGGTTTTTCGCCGCGTGAACCCGGCTCGCGATCTCGGAATCGATGGCCAACCCGCATCCCGGCGAAAACATGACGCGGGCTTCGGCCGATTGACTGGAAAAAGCGAGCGGCACGGGCACAGTCTGGATCTCGCCTGTGTTATCGAAGTTTTGTTTTTCCCAGATTTGTTCGAAATCCTGAGCGTAGTAATTGGCCAACGGCGCGGAATCGATCTCGACGACGTTGTTTTCCATCAGGGTGAAAGCGTCGTCGGTCAGGTTGGTCGAACCGGTCCAGACTGATTGGGCATCGCGGACGACGAATTTGCTGTGCATCAGTTTCATGCCGCCAATTCGTCGCCAGGGATAGCCTAACGACTGGACAAATGCTCCAGTGCCTGCCGGCGCGGGATCCTGACCGGCAGCGACATTTGGCTGGAGCGGTTTGTCGCCGTCGTAGCAAAAACGAATTTGCACACCCGCCGCGGCACGCTCGCGCAAAGCCACGCTCAGCGCAGCCTTCAGCGGATCGCTGAGCCGCATGTCGTAGACTGCGAAATCGAGACTTGTTTTAGCGGCGCCAATGAAGTTTGTCAGCCGGGCCATGACGGAGTCGGCGGACTGTTCGCCTTGAGCGAGAAAGAAAACGGAAAGGGTGTCCAAGAGAGTGACAAGTGACCCGTGATAAGTGACAAGTGCAAGCACCGAAGCTATGCGCGCGACGAAATTTGAGTTCGAGCACCGGTTCTGGATCATCATGGCGATTTATTTCGCCGGGTTCGCGCTCGCCGCGGTCGATCACACGTCGTTCATTGTCTGGCTCCGACATTTGATTGCACCGTCGATTCAACGAGGAACGCCGGAAGCCGAAACGTCCGCGCGAACCGTGATTACAGCCGGCGGATTGTTAGTCTTTCTCGCGGCGGCAATTCGAACCTGGGGCGCCGCGTATTTGCGAACAAACGTCGTCCACGACACTGCGCAACATTCCGAAACGCTGGTCGCAGATGGCCCGTTTCGTTACACCCGAAACCCACTCTACCTGGCGACTCTGCCAATGGCTGCCGGAATCGGTGTGTTAGCGAGTCGGACCGGCTTCCTATTTCTTGTTCTCGCGAATTGGATTTTTGTTTACCGGCTGATTTTTCGCGAAGAAGAAACATTGCGCGAAAATCAGGGCGAATCGTATCTCGCGTATTGCCGATCCGTTTCGCGGTTTTGGCCCTCGTTTAGGCCACGCGTTCCTTCAGGAAGTCGGGAACCGCAATGGGCCCAGGCGTTTGCCGGCGAAACTTTCGTCTGGTTGTTCGGAATCGCAGAACTCGCGATTGCATTAACGTTGAGGCCCGAGATCGGATACATTCTCTTTGGACTCGGGTTCGTCGCGCACTTCGTCATCAGTCGCGGAATTCAAAATAAGAAAAGACAAAAAGCGCCCGCGGAATGACCCGCGGACGCTTTAGGAGAAGCTTAAGATTTGGAGGAAGTCTATTTCGCCTTGGTGTAATTAATCTCCATCGTTTTCTTTTCCCCGCCGCCGTGGTTCTCATACCACTCGAGGGTCATGTGGTTTTTATCGGGGAACTTCGTGACCGAGCGAATCTGGGTTTTCATTCCCGGCATCATTTCTTCTTCGCCGGTGCTGGTTATCGACTTAGTCGCTGGATCGTAGTCGCCTTCCATCGTCATGATTCCGGTCCCCATGTTATCCATCCAGGTGGCAAGGAATTTTTTCTTCACGTTGTCGTAAGCTTCGAGGCCCATGCCTTTAAACGTGACGTCTTTCATTTTGCCGTCGGAGCCCGGCATTTTCATCATGCCGGTATAATCGCCGACCAAAAACCGGCCGTTCATGATCATTTTTCTGGTGGCCGTTCCTTTTGATTCCTGCGGTTTGGCGGACGTATCACCGTCCATCCACATCTTAACGTTGTAATTCCAGGTGCCGGCCGTGTCGGCGAGCATCTTGTGGTTCTCGTTCAACTTCGACAACTCCGTCATCTGCTGCATCATTTTTTGCATGTCGGCCGCGCTGGGTTGGCCGGCCGGAGCGGTGGCGCCGTTATTGGCGGGAACGGCGACCTGCCCCATATTCGACATTTTGCTGCCGGGCGCGGGTGAAGTGGTCGTTGTTTGAGCAAAAGACGAAACAGCGAGACACGTCGCTGCGATAAACGCGGTAAGAATCAGGGAAGTTTTCATGGGCGTATTCTGCCAGCGACCCCTGGCGAATGACAAGTGACAAGTCATTTGAAAAGAAAACGCCGAACGCTCAACGTCCAACACCCAACGCCGAATTCAGACCAACCGTGGCCTCTGACCGCTGCCTCTAGCGATTACCAGCCGAGGACTTTGGCGAATATTAGTGGAGCGACGATCGTGGCGTCTGATTCGATGACAAATCGCGGGGTGGTCGAGCGTAATTTTCCCCAGGTGATTTTCTCGTTCGGAACGGCGCCAGAGTATGATCCGTAGCTCGTGGTTGAATCGCTGATCTGGCAGAAATATCCCCACTCAGGCACCTGCTCGGTGACGAGGTCCTGATTGAGCAGGGGCACAACACAGATGGGGAAATCACCGGCGATACCGCCGCCGATTTGAAAGAAGCCGATCGATGATTCTTTCGATTCACGCCGGTACCATTCGACCAGCTCCATCATGTATTCGATGCCGGAACGCACGGTATGAACATCGGGAATGTGGCCGGTAATGCACCGCGCGGCATAAATGTTTCCCAGCGTAGAATCCTCCCAGCCCGGCACAACCATCGGCAGGTTTTTGTGCGCCGCCGCCATCATCCAGCTGTCGGCCGGGTCGATCTCATAAAATTTCTTGAGATGACACTCACGCAAAATCTTGAACAAGAATTCGTGCGGAAATTTTCGCTCCCCCTTTTTCGCGGCTTGGACCCATTCGTTGATCACGATCCGTTCGATGCGGCGGATCGCTTCCTCTTCCGGAATGCAGGTGTCGGTGACGCGGTTGAGATGGCGTTTGAGAAGCTCTTCTTCCTGCTGCGGACTGAGCTCGCGGTAATTGGGAAGGCGTTCGTAATACGAGCGCGCGACGAGATTGAACAGGTCTTCCTCCAGATTCGCCCCGGTGCAGGTGATGGCGTGGACTTTGTCCTGCCGAATCATCTCCGCGAGCGAACAACCGAGCTCGGCGGTGCTCATCGCCCCGGCCAGCGTGACCATCATTTTTCCGCCGCTGTTTAAATGCGCGATGTAGGCGTCGGCCGCATCCTTGACCACGGCTGCGTTGAAGTGGCGGTAATGCCGATCGATAAATTCAGTGATTGGCCCCGCTTTTTTGCGGTGAACGTTCGCGGCTTCACCTGTCCGCTTTTGCTGCACGGAAAATCTATAACGTGATTTTCAATAAATGAGCACGCATTTTTTTTGGTCTAACGAAAATTTTTTAGGGCAGGCGTTGGCTCAAAATTGGGAGCCAACTTTACGGCGGGAGGCTCCGAGCGAAGCGAGTGAGTCTAGGGAAGCCGGGCAGCTAGATTAATTAAGCGAGCAGGCGCCGCCGTAAAGTGAGCGCCCTGCATCCCTGAAATCCAAACCCTGGCGTCGCCTGCCAACGCAAGCTCCTATGTCCGATTACTATCCTTATTACTAAGGATATTAATCTAGCGAACCGGCGATGGCGGCGGCCAGAGTTCCCGGAAGAACACCAAGCAGAAAGACGGCAGCCGCCAGAATTGCCATCACCGATAGCTGAAGGGTATTTGATCCAGCTGCCGGAGCGACACCAGTGTCAGCGCCTTTGTCCACGTAGATTACCTTGAGGACGCTCAGGTAATAATAGAGAGAGACGAAACTGCCGAATAGCGCGAGAACGACCAGCCAGAGCAGACCGTGATTTCCTCCGGCCCGAAACGCCGCACTGAACAAATAGAACTTTCCGAAGAACCCCGCGAGCGGCGGCAACCCGGCGAGCGACAACATGAAGACCGTCATGCAAGCAGCGGCCACGGGCGAACGGGACGCCAGTCCGGCGAAGTTTTGGAAGTCATCACCCCCGGTGTCCCGTTTCACCAATCCCACGACCGCGAATGCACCGATGAGGGTGATTGCGTAGATCGTGGTGTAAAAAAGCGTCGCCGAAAATCCATCGCGACCGCCTGCGATCAGGCCCAGCAAGATGTAACCGGCATGTGCCACGGCGGAGTAAGCGAGCAGTCGTCGCACGCTCGTTTGGGCGAGAGCAACAAAATTGCCCAGCAGAATCGACAATGCTGACAGGACGGCAAGCAGCGGCATCCAACCGGCCGTCATTGCGTGCCAGGCGGCGCTGCCATGGACCGAACCAAAACCGATCAGCACAATTTTTCCTAATACAACGAAGGCGGCGACTTTGGAGCCGGACGCGATGAACGCGGCGCTTGGAATTGGCGCGCCTTGATATGCGTCGGGGGCCCAAAGATGGAACGGCGCCGCCGCAATTTTAAAGGCAAATCCAATCAACGTCATGACGATCCCGACTGCGAGCAACGGTTGGACCGAACCGGCGGCGAGTTTGAGACCGATCGAGGCGAGCGAAGTGGCGCCGGACATTCCGTAGACCAGACTGATTCCAAAAAGCGTGAACGCGCTGGCGGTGCTGCCGAAAAGAAAATACTTCAGTCCGGCTTCGGCCGACCGCAGGTCGGTTTTATCGAAGGCAGCGATGACGTAAAGCGACAGTCCGAGCAGCTCGAGACCGATAAAAATCATGAGCAGCTCTTCGCTGCCGACGAGCAACAGCAGACCGACAGTGCCAAGCAACAGCATCGCTAGATATTCACCCGGGTTCCGGAGAGATTTTTCCGCGGCGACCAACGGCACCGTCACGAACGCGAGCGCCAGACAGATAATCTTGAATAGAGTGTTGAGGGGCGAGACAACTAGCATGCCGCCGAATAGATTCGCGTGCTGCGGCAAACGGATCACGGTCCAAATTGCAAACAGAATGCCAAGCGCCGAAATGACGGCCGGCAAATTGCGAGCGCGATCACTGGTCAGACCAACGGTCAGCACCGCCAGCGCGACCAAAACAACGATCCCTTCCGGTGCGGCGAGCTTTAGTAATTCGAGGTAGCTCACGAGCAGGTTGAGCGGTTGAGAAGTTGAGCGGTTGAGATCATCTGAGAAAGCGCATTGCTTCAACCGCCGGCTGGATACGGTCCAGCAACATTCTCGGGTAAAGCCCCACCGCGAGAGTCGCGAACATCAACAGACCGGCGCCAAGTTTTTCCGGAATCGTGATCGGTTCCAGGTGGATCGAGCGCTCCGCGCTCGATGTCATTTCTGTCGGCGAAGCCGACACTTGTTTAGCATCGCCCGACGGAGCGGCCGATCCACCAACATCGACGTCGAAGAACGAGCGCTTCAAGGCGCGAAGGGTAAATGCCGCAACCAGCACCATGCCAGCGCCGACGATCCAGACCGCGACTGGATATGTTTTCCATGCGCCAATGAGGATGGTGATTTCAGCGGCAAAGCCGCTGAAACCTGGAATCCCCATCGAAGCTGCTGATGCGACGACAAAAGTGAAGGCGGCGAACGGAAGGGCGCGTCGAAGATTCATCGAAGCAAGTGTGTCGAGGTCGCGGGTGTGAGTACGGCGATAGATCATCGTACCGGCGACGGCGAAGAGGAGCGCGCCGATCACGCCGTGGGAAAACATCTGAAGCACCGCACCGGACACGCCGAAAACATTCGCGGTGGCCAACCCAAGTAAGACGAAGCCCATGTGGCTGACGCTGGAATAACCGATGACAAACTTCAGATCGCGCTGACGCAACGCGACCGCGGCCGCATAAACGATGCCGATGACGGCCAGCACGGCGACCGGGGTGCGCCACATTTGGAACCCTTGCGGAAAAAGATTCATCGCCACGCGTAACGCGCCGTAAGCGCCGAGCTTCATCACGATTCCGGCAAGCAACATGGAACCGGCCGTCGGCGCTGCGACGTGACCGGTTGGCGCCCAGGTGTGCAGCGGCCAAATGCCGGCCAGCACGGCAAAACCAAGAAACAGAACTGGGAAAGCCCATGCCTGCAGCTCCGGCGAAAACTGGAAATTGGCGAGCTGATTCAAATCGAACGAACCCCCCGCGACATAAGCTGCGATGACCCCAAGAAAGACAAGCGCGCCGCCGAAGAATGAATACAGCGTCAGCTTCATCGCGCCGTATTCCTTGTTGGTCGAACCGAAGATCGCGATCAGGAAATATTTCGGAACGATGACCAGCTCGTAGAAAAGAAAGAGAAGAAAAAGATCTGCGCTGAGAAAAACGCCGTAGGAGCCGCCGACCACCAGCAGAAGCCAGAAAAAGAACTCCTTCGCGCGCTCGTTAACGTCCCACGAAAACAAAACTGCGCTGATGGCGGCCAGACCGGTGACGAGAACGAGAGTGAGACTGATCCCATCCAGAGCGAGATGATAATTCATTCCCAGCGCTGGAATCCACGGGACGCGGACGACCGTCGTAAAATGACTCAGATCGACATCCGGCCGGAAAAACATCGCCAGACCGATCGCGAAACCCGCGATGGTCGCGAACAGCGCAATCCACCGCGAAAATCTTTGCGGCAGCAACAAAACGATCACCGCACCGGCGAACGTGATGTAAATCGTCCAGGCGATCATGTCGGGGAGCACACCCGCCTCGGGTGTTCTTTTCGGCGCCTCGCCGAAAAGCTTTTCCGAATTAAAACTCTAGCTGCTGGACAAGTTCGCGACGGCGAGGGCGCCGTCGGTCCGAGCCGGACTGGCGTTTGCACGCGAGGCGCGTGCGTTCCCCGGACGACCACGATCGAGAGTCTCTCAACGCGCGCCGGATTCATTTAGCTAAACAGTCGCGCCATTTGCGCGACGGTTGCATTGAAGGTGTTGAAGATGAATTGCGGATTTAGACCAATCGCGAACATCAGGAACGTGATCGGAACGATGACGAGTTTTTCCTTGAGCAGCAGATCAGAAAAGCCGGCGCAGCTTTCGGAAAGCGGGCCGCTGAAGAGCGATTGCATCGCGCGCATGAACGTTACGGCCGTGAAAAGCAGACCGATGACGGCGATGGCCGTAAACCCGGCGGCCGTCGCGAATGAGCCTTTGAAAATCAAAAATTCGCCGATGAACCCGTTCAGTCCCGGCAGGCCCAGCGAGGAAAACATGGCCACACTCATCCAGCCACAGAGCAGCGGCGTGCGTTGCATCAAGCCCCCGAAGTCGTTGATTCCACGCGACCCGCGGCGTTGTTCGAGCAAACCGACAAAATAAAACAGCGCGGCAGCTGTCACGCCGTGATTGAAGATTTGCAGAAAGATTCCGCTCAACGCCGCGTGCTTATCAATCAGAGCGGATGTCGATGTCGTGGTGATCGCGAATAATCCGAGCAGGCAATAGCCAAGGTGATTGATGGACAGATAGGCGACCATGCGTTTGAGATCGCGCTGCGCCCACGCCGCCAGGGGCGCGATCACGATCGAGCAAACAACGAGCGTGAGGATCCACGGTCCGGCAATTTTAACTTCATTCGGAAACAGTGGAACGAGCAACCGGATGAACCCGTAGACGCCCATCTTTGAAAGCGTGCCGGTCAGAACCATCGACACGCCGGTTGGGGCGGTTTGATACGCGTCTGGCAACCAGGTGTGAAACGGGAACAGCGGAACTTTAACGGCGAGCCCGAGAAAAATTCCGGCGAACACGAGCCACCGAATGTCGCCCGTCAGCAAACCGGTCTTGCCGAGGTCGGCCAGTTTCGCGAAATCGAACGTTCCCTTGGCAAAATAAATCCCGAGAAACGCGAGCAACATCGCGACGCTGCCCAGGAATGTGTAGAGGAAGAATTTTACCGCTGCGTAGTCCCGGTTCTCTCCGCCGTAGATTTTGATCAGCAAGAACGCCGGAACCAGGCTCATCTCGTAAAACAAAAACCAGAGGATGAAATTCTGCGCGGTAAAGGTGCCGTAGAGTGCAGCCTGCATCACCAGCATTAGTGCGCAGGCGCCGCGTTCGAGTTTTTGAGCGCAAAACGCGAACGGAAAAACCAGCGACGTCAGCAAAACGAGCAGCAAGCTCAGACCGTCAACTCCGACGATGTACTCGGCGCCGATCGATGGGATCCAGGCATGGCGTTCGATCAGCTGCAAACCGGGCGCACTCGGGTCGAATTTCAGCCATAACATAAGTGCGTAAAATGCGGAGAGCGCGTTGAAGATGAGCGAGATCACCCGCGGATTTTTTGCATGCCCGACGTAAAGGACAATCGCGCCGGCAACCGGAATGATGATGAGGGCGCTGATCAGGCCAACCATACGTAGAACAGAAGAAGCGCGAGCATGCCTAGCGCGACTGCGCCGAGGTAGATTTGAATTTGACCGGAATGCAGGCGCGACATCACGCGCCCGAAACCGCGCGCGCCTACCGTTGTTTCGTCGACACCGGCATTAATGACGCCTTCGTCAGCACCGGCAGTAATTGTTCCGAAGAGACATCCGATGGCGCCAAAACCGCGGACTAATCCGTCCCAGATGTAGCGATCCATCCAATCGGCGATGCGCGCAACGAGCGCAGCGAACGCGATGACCGTGCGCTCGTAGATTTCGTCGATCCACATTTTGTTTTCGAGAAAGCGAAACAGCGCGGGTTGCGCCTGTTGAACTGGATCGACTTCGCCGGCGCGCCGATACAGCCAGAGGCCGATTGCGATTCCGGCGCCGACCAGCACGAGCGAAACCAGGATCATCGATTGAATCAGAAGATGCGGATCGTATTGCGCGGCGTGTCCGTTCAAATAACTTTCCAACCACGGCCACGCCGGTGTCAGCACGATGCTGAACGTGACCGCACAAACCGCGAGTATGATCAGTGGGGCCGTCATTACGCTCGGGCTTTCGTGCGCGTGATCAGCGTTACTGCGCGTAGTTCCGAAAAAGACATAGATGACCTGTCGCGTCATGTAGAGCGCGGTCAGAACGACACCGAGCAGCACCAAGTAATACGGCACGTGCGATGACGGCCACTGCGATGTCGCGTGCAGAATTTCTTCCTTGGTCCAGCCGCCCGAGAAAAAGAACGGGACGCCGCTGAGCGCCATCATTCCAACCGCATACGTGGCGAACGTGATCGGCATTAGCTTTCGAAGACCGCCCATCTTGCGAACATCCTGCTCGTGATGAAGTCCATGAATGACCGAGCCTGCGCCAAGAAAGAGGAGCGCTTTAAAAAAACCGTGCGCCAGCAGATGCATAATGCCAGCAGCGACACCACCCACGCCTAACGACACCATCATCAGACCAAGCTGGGAAACGGTCGAATAGGCTAGGATGCGTTTGATATCGAATTGCGCCACCGCGATTAACGCGGCCATCAATCCCGTGACGACACCGATCCAGACGACAACTGTCAGCGAAGACGTAACGCCGTTGATCGCGTCGACCGCGAAAATGGGGTAGACGCGCGCAACCAGAAACACGCCAGCCGCCACCATCGTCGCGGCGTGGATCAATGCGCTAACCGGCGTTGGACCTTCCATTGCGTCCGGCAACCAGACATGCAGCGGAAACTGTCCGGACTTGCCGGCTGCGCCGCAGAAAATCAGAAGCGCAACCAGCGTGACGCTGGACCCAATTTTCAGAAGTGCACTCGGCTCCAGCGCACCGTTGCCGCTGTCGTAAAAGAGCAGCGTGCCACTACGGTGATAAAGCAAGAGCAACCCGAGAAACAGCCCCATATCGCCGATGCGTGTGGTGATGAACGCCTTCTTCGCCGCGGCCGCCGCGCTTGGCCGCTCGATCCAAAATCCAATTAACAAGTACGAGGCGAGGCCGACCAGTTCCCAGAAAACAAAGAGCAGCAGCAAACTGTTGGAGACGACTACGCCGAGCATTGCGCCGGAGAAAAACGAGAGATAGGCGAAGAAGCGCGAAAAATTCTTGTCTTCGGCCATGTAACCGACGCTGAAGACAAAAATGCAAAACCCGACCAACGTGATCATCACCATCATCGCGACGGCGAGCGGATCGACGACAAAGCCGATACGCAACGGCTGTTCCCCGAATGTGAACCAGGTGAAATTGTGCAAGGCGCGAAATCCGTGCTCATGCAGCGTTGGAACGAAGGCGAAAAGCGACATCGCCAACGCGACGGCTTGTCCAATCACGGCAACGACCGCGCCGGCGAGACGCGCGTGCTTCCCGAAAGCTAAAATCAAGAGCGCGGCGACGATCGGTGTCGCCGGAATTAACCAGACGTCAGTTACAATCCAGGAACTCATCCTTTGAGGCGATCGAGTTGGTCGACATTTGTGGTTCGGAAATGTCGATAGACCGCAATTACCATGGCGAGACCGACCGCGGCTTCTGCGGCTGCGATGGCAATCGAAAAAATAGCGACCATGACTCCAATTGGATAGGGCGATCGCAGGCCGAACCGCCAAAACGCGATAAAATTCAGATTGGCGGCGGCGAGCATCATCTCGATGCCAATCAAAATGAAGATGGCATGGCGACGAGTGAGCGCGGCCAGAAGCCCGATGCAGAAGAGCGCTGCTGAAACGATCAGGAAGACTTGAAGCGTCGCTGTCATTGCACTTCGATTTGGAATGGGGAGCGCATGCGCCTCGCATGCAAACGCCAGTCCGGCTCGGACCGATCGCGCCCTCGCGATCGCGAACTTTTTGTATGAATTTTTGCCGTTGGCAATTGAAGCAGACTTTTCGGCGAGGCGCCGAAAAGAACACTCGAGGGCGCGTGTGCTCCCCAGATCAGGAAGATCGACAATGTCATTGGCGCTTGTCCTCCATCACCAAAACGAGTGCGCCAATCAGTGCCGCGGTCAGCAAAACGCCGACACAGAGCAGAGGCCAAACGTAATGAGTCATCAGCGCTTCCCCGATTTGTTTCACGGTCAACGCTTTGACGATCGCCGGACCAATTGAAACCGAAGGACTTCTCAGAATTGCCCAGAGCAATCCGGCAAAAACGGCGACCGCGACGATGACTCCACTCCAGTTGAATCCGCGATCCTTCTCCGGATCCTGCCGGGTGAGCAAAATCGTAAAAACAATCAAGACTGCGACTGCCCCGACGTAGACAAAAATCTGAACGAGCCCAACAAATTCGGCGCCGAGCAAAAAGAAAAAGGCAGCGATGCCGACAAACATC
>Ga0210405_10004575_pt1 | contig 12970 bp, 9 predicted proteins | sample IncBWH11MmetaG_FD_155492 | JGI IMG/M metagenome (GOLD analysis project Ga0210405, IMG submission 155492) | Forest soil microbial communities from Barre Woods Harvard Forest LTER site, Petersham, Massachusetts, United States - Inc-BW-H-11-M | ecosystem: Environmental > Terrestrial > Soil >... | reverse complement strand
AGCATCCTGGAAGAAGTGGGGCATCCGTATCACGAAGCCGTGTGGATGGTGAGTCTCGCCATAGAACAATTCAAGCTGGAGCTGCGATGGCTGTGCAAGCTGAAGCGCGAACTGCCATTGCGCAGGCTGGCAGAGAAGCCGAGCTATGCGACGAGCGAGCTTGTTTAGACTAACTATGCCATTTGCAGGGAGCCAGAGTAGGCGACGCGGGCCTTGCCGGATTCGCCGCGGTCGATGCGGCCGATGAGGAAGAATTTTTCGCGGTGCTTTTTCAGGTCGGCTTCAACGAAGCGCACGTTTTTCGGCGGGACGATGAGAATCATTCCAACGCCCATATTGAAGGATTGCAGCAGCTCGTCCGTGTCGATCTTTCCAAGTTTCGCTAGATATTTGAAGATCGCGGGGACGGGCCAGGAAGCCAGATCAATTTCCGCTTTCAGGCCACTGGGCAGAACGCGCGGGAGATTGCCAGGGATTCCGCCGCCGGTGACGTGCGCGAGGGCGGAAACCCAGCCGCGGGCGAGGATGTTCTTTAGCGCGGGCGCGTAGCACAGATGCGGCTTCAGCAGTTCCGCGCCGATTTTGTTGCCGACTTCGGCGACGTAGGTGTCGGGCTTGAGCTTGGCAACCTCGAAAACCAGTTTGCGCGCGAGCGAATAGCCGTTGGTGTGGAGGCCGGCGGACGGCAGGGCGATCAGCGTGTCTCCGGGCTGGACTTTCTTGCCGGTCAACAGCTTTTTGCGTTCGACGACGCCGACGATGAAGCCGGCAAGATCGTATTCACCGGGGGGATAGAAGCCGGGCATCTCCGCCGTTTCGCCGCCGATGAGGGCGCAGCCGGCTTTGCGGCAGGAGCGGCTCATGCCTTCGACGAGCTGCTCGACGACTTGCGGATCGAGCTTGCCCATGGCGAGGTAGTCGAGAAAAAACAGCGGCTCGGCGCCCTGGACGAGAATGTCGTTGATGCAGTGATTGACGAGGTCGCCGCCGACGGTGGAGTGCACGCGCATGGCCATGGCGATTTTGAGTTTGGTGCCGACGCCGTCCGCGCTGGAGACCAGCACGGGCTCTTTCCATTTTTTGCGGTCGAGAGCGAAGAGCGCGCCGAAGCCGCCTATGCCGCCAAGCACGCCGGACGTAAACGTGCGGCTAGCATGGTGGCGGATGCGCTGCTTGGCGTCATCCGCGACGGCGATATTCACTCCAGCATCGGCATATTTCATGAGGAACCCGTTCGCATCCGTCTATGATCTTTTTCCGGTCGGGGCGCACTCATCCATGCACCGTTCACCGACAGGAAATCGTTGGAGCGCCGCGGGGGGCAGCGGCGTCTATTGTGAAACACAGTTGTGCATCAAAAACTAAAACGTCCGGAAAATACGCTTCCAGCGCACCGTTCCGGGGTGCAGGAGGGCGTTCGCGTAGGCAAAGAACCGCTCGCGAATCTGTCCCGGCTCCCAAGCCTCCGGAGAAACATTGAGCGACATGTAAATCATGACCGGCGTCCCGATGATGTCCTTTCGCGGGACGCAGCCCCAGAAGCGGCTGTCGTAAGAATTTCCGCGGTTGTCGCCCATCACAAAATAACAATCCTCGGGAACCTTGTACGGGGGGTGCAGATCGTAGGGTTCGCTCGCGCCGGTGGTGTATTTTTCGGCAAGCTTCTGCCCATTGACCCAGACGGCGCCATCGTGGATGTCAATGGTGTCGCCGGGCAGCCCAATGACGCGCTTCACGTAGTCCGGGGTGTCCGGAGCAAACGGGGGCTTAAAGATGATCACTTGCTGGCGCTTGGGATTGCGCCAGAGCGGAAGGTGCCAGTTGGTGAATGGCACGCCCGCGTCGTAGCCGATGCGACTCATGATGAGGTGATCGCCGATGAGCAGCGTGTTTTCCATCGAACCGGAAGGGATGACGCGCGCCTGGCCGATGGTACCGTTGATGAGCAGAAAGGCGAGGCCGACCCAGAACCAGGCGATGATCTCGCTCCGGATTTTCTGTTTGGTGGTCAACTGATCTTTCTGCTTCTGCTGTGTGGTCGAATCCTTCATGATTCACCGGAGCCGGCCGGACCGGCGACATTTACTAGAATAACCGAAACAGCCTGCGCCAGCGAATTTCGCGCGGATGGAGAAGAGCGTTTGCATATGCGGAAACGCGATCACTAATCGATCCAGAACCCCAGGCATCCGATGGAGCATCAATCGACATATAAACCATCACCGGAGTGCCAACGATATGGGAACGCGGAACACATCCCACAAAACGGCTGTCGAGCGAATTGCCGCGATTATCACCCATCACAAAGAAACAGCCGGGCGGGACAGTGTAGGGAAAAACGTCCCGTTTGCCTTCAAATGCGGCGCGGAACATCACGGGATCACCGCGCTCGGTAGGCCCGATGGTGTAGCTTTCGCTAAGACGAGCGCCATTGATCCAGACACTTCCGTCTCGAATGTCGATGGTTTCGCCAGGCAAGCCGATCACACGCTTGATGACGTCCGACGTTTCGCCTGGAATCACGGGCCGGAAAATGACGATCTGTTGCCGGCTGGGATTGCGCCAGAGGGAAAGGTGAACGTCCGTAAAGGGTACGCCGGCGTCGTAGCCGATGCGGCTCATGATGAGGTGATCGCCAATGAGCAGCGTATTTTCCATGGAGCCGGAGGGTATGACGCGCGCCTGGCCGACCGTGCCATTAATCAAGAGAAATGCGAGCCCTACCCAGAACCAGGCGATGATTTCTCTTTGAATCTTTGCCTTCACGGGCAGGTTTGCTTCTTCTTGTTTTTTCTTTTTTTCAGCTTTCATGTTCCACCACCACCGGCCGCTCTGCGGGCGCGGGTTCATTGCCATGTCCATCGCTAGTATCGCCAGATTTGCCACTGGAAGCGCTCTTGCGCACCTCCAGCTGAACCAGGTCCGTCGGGTAAACGCCCGTATAACAAGACGTGCAAAACCTGCCTTCGGTGTCACTGACGGCGCGGCGCAGCGCCGGGAGGGACACGTAACCCAGCGAGTCGGCGCCGAGGAATTTACAGATTTCTTCAGGCGTGTTGGAGGACGCGATCAATTCCTCGCGCGTGGGCGTGTCGACGCCGTAATAGCACGGAGAAATCGTCGGTGGGCAACTGATGCGAACGTGGATTTCTTTTGCGCCGACTTCACGCAGCATGCGGACAATCTTGCGGCTGGTGGTGCCGCGCACGATGGAATCGTCGACCAGGACGATGCGTTTGCCTTCGATCAAGCCACGGATGGGGTTGAGCTTGAGCTTCACGCCGAAATTGCGGATGGCCTGCGAGGGCTCAATGAAAGTTCGCCCGATGTAGTGATTGCGGATCAAGCCCATACGGAAAGGGATTTTGGATTCGAGCGCGTAGCCGACGGCCGCGGGCACGCCGGAATCGGGCACCGGGACGACGATGTCCGCATCGACAGGATGCTCTTGCGCAAGGAGGCGTCCGAGCATCTCGCGGCTTTCGTTCACCGAGCGGCCAAAAATAATGCTGTCCGGGCGGGAGAAATACACATGCTCGAAAATGCACTGCTGAAGCGGCTTCTGCGGCGCAAAGTGGATGGACTCGATGCCCGACTTGGAGATGCGCACCATTTCGCCGGGCTCGATCTCGCGGACGTATTGCGCGTTGAGCAGATCGAAGGCGCAGGTTTCCGAGGCCACTAGCCAGGAAACGAAGCCGCCAGGCGTGATTAGTTTTCCCAACACCAGCGGACGGAAGCCGCGGGGATCGCGCACGGCGTAGAGCTCATCTTCGGTGAGGACAAGAAGCGAGTAGGCGCCTTCGACTTGATTGAGCGCGTCGCCGATCGCGCCGGAAAGATTGCGCGCTTGCGAGCGGGCGATGAGATGCACGATCACTTCGGTGTCGCTGTTGGTTTGGAAAATCGAGCCGCGATGCTCGAGCTTGCGGCGCCATTCGGCGGCGTTGGTGAGGTTGCCGTTGTGGCCGAGGGCGACTTTGCCCTTATTGCAATCGATCATGATGGGCTGGGCGTTGAGGAGGGCTTTGTCGCCGGCGGTGGAGTAGCGCGTGTGGCCGATGGCGAGGCTGCCGGGGAGTTGCGCGAGCACGCTGGGTTGAAAAATTTCTTCCACTTCGCCCATCGCTCGATGGACACATAACTCTTTGCCGTCGCTGGAGACGATACCGGCGGATTCCTGGCCGCGATGTTGCAGCGCGTAGAGGCCGAGATAGGCGAGGTTGGCGGCTTCGGGATGTCCGAAGACGCCGAAGACACCACATTCGTCGTGGAAGTGATCGTCGGGGATGTGTTCTGACTTTGTCACCGAGCCTCACTCTGGCGTCGAAACTCTAATTTGACAGCGGGCATGGACAGCCACCACAGGACTAGACAGGAGAGCAGCACGCTAATGGCCCCTGCCAGATTGATCCGACTACTCATCACACTCCATACTGTCGCAATGACGTTGAGCCAGTTAAAGATAAGAGACAAAGTTCGGCTCCAATTCCTCCACCTCAGAATTCCCCACCCGATTATGGAGTACACAAGAGCGAAAGGAATTCCTACCGCTGACACCGCCTCCAACATGAACAGGTTGTCCCCAGAGGATCTCACCGTCACCCAACCTATTAAAATCGAGCCTACAAGTAGTGTCGCTACGAGGAAATGAAAGACCGCTACTAACCCTCGTGTTGTTTGCGAGGCTCTTGATAGGGACGGCGAAGCGGCTTGATGGACCTCGCTCATACATCTTCACGCTTTAGCCTTTAAGGTATGCTCCAGAGAATAGGCCCAGGTGTCGCGGAGTGATTCTACGGAACTGTCGATCACCGCGCGCCCCTTAAGTTCGATGCGGAATGAACCGTCGCGGGTGACCTGGCCGAGCTCGCGCGCTGCCACTTTGTATTGTCTCGCAGTATCGAGAACGGCGGCAAGTTTTGATGGCGTGACGGAGACGACGGCGCGGGCGCCGCGTTCGTTGAAAAGGGCGTGTTCGGCAGGGAGAGAGTCGCCGCCGAGATCTGCGATTGCGCCGAGATGGGGCGCAGCATGCTGCGCCCCTACAACGGAAGATTCTGATGCGAAGCAGGATTCGGCTAGGGTGACGGCTAGGCCGCCTTCGCTGATGTCGTGGGCGGATTGGACGTAGCTTTCGGCGGCTAGGGCGATGAGGCAATCGATCAGACGTTTTTCGGCAGCGAGGTCGATGGCGGGTGGTTCGCCGGCCACGATGGCGGCAATCGTCTTCGAGTATTCGGAGGAGGAGAATTCGCGGGCGGCATTCTCCGAAGAGGGCACGATGTATCGTGCCCCTACGCTTGCTCCAACGCCGTCCAGCAAGAGGATGACGTCGCCTTCTTGGCGGAAGGCGATTTTCAAGACTTGCGAGGCATCGTCGAGAATGCCGAGGACGCCGATGACCGGTGTCGGGTAGATCGACTTGCTAAGTGTTTCATTGTAGAAGCTGACGTTGCCGCCGGTGATAGGCGTGCCGAGGGCGGTGCAGGCTTCGGCCAAGCCGTCGATGGTTTCGCTGAACTGCCACATCACTTCCGGTTTTTCAGGGCTGCCGAAGTTGAGGCAATTCGTGGCGGCGATGGGCCGCGCGCCGCTCGCGGCGACATTGCGGGCGGATTCGGCGACGGCATGCATCGCGCCGACGCGCGGATTCAATTGGCACCAGCGGCCGTTGCCGTCGGTAGAGAGTGCGAGGGCGCGCTTCACTACGCCTGTCTTCGGATCCTTGATGCGCACGACGGCAGCGTCGCTTGCGCCAGGGCCCGCCAGAGTGTTCGTGCGCACGCTGGTGTCGTACTGCTCAGTGATCCAGCGCTTGGAGGCAATCGCGGGCGACGCCAATAGCTTTACAAAATTTGCTGTGAGATTCGCGCCTTCCGGAGCGAATGTGAGCCAATTTTTTTCCGTTTCGATGCGCGGGGCGGGCGCGGCGATGGGGCGATGGTAGACAGGCCCTTCTTCGGCGAGTGGATGCGCGGGGATTTCCGCGGCGACGCGTCCATTGTTGTTGATGCGGGCGATGCCGCCTTCGGTGACTTGGCCGACAACGACGGCGTCGAGTCCCCACTTCTTGAAAACGGCGAGGACTTCGTGCTCGCGGTCTTTCTGGGCGACCAGGAGCATGCGCTCCTGCGATTCGCTGAGCATGATTTCGTACGGCGTCATGCCGGTTTCGCGCTGGGGAACTTTGGCGAGATCGATTTCGATGCCGGTGCCGCCGCGCGAAGCCATTTCCATGGTCGAGCACGTGAGGCCAGCGGCGCCCATGTCCTGAATCGCCACGACCGCGCCAGTTTGCATGGCTTCGAGGCAGGCTTCGAGCAGCAACTTCTCCATGAACGGGTCGCCGACTTGCACGTTGGGGCGTTTCTGCTTGGACTCTTCGGTGAACTCGGCGGAGGCGAGAAGCGATGCGCCATGAATTCCGTCGCGGCCGGTTTTTGCGCCGACGTAGATCACAGGATTGCCGATGCCTTTGGCTTTGGCCAGAAAAATTTCTTCTTTTTTGGCGATGCCCAGCGCGAGAGCGTTGACCAGCGGATTCTGCGAATAGCAAGGCTCGAAAGCGACTTCACCGCCAACGGTGGGAACGCCGAAACAATTTCCGTAGCCGCCAATTCCGCGGATGACGCCGTCGAGGATGCGGCGGTTTTTCGCGGCTTCTTCTTCAGTCGTATTTTTGCCCGGAGAGATTTCACCGAAGCGGAGAGAATCAAGGACCGCGATGGGGCGGGCGCCCATGGTGAAAATATCGCGCAGGATGCCGCCAACGCCGGTCGTCGCGCCCTGGAACGGCTCGACGTAACTCGGATGATTGTGCGATTCGATTTTGAACGCGGCAACCAAGCCATCGCCGATGTCCACGACGCCGGCGTTTTCACCGGGGCCTTGCACTACGAGCTTGCCGCGCGTGGGCAGGCGCTTCAGATGCACCTTGCTCGATTTGTAGGAGCAGTGCTCGCTCCACATCACGCTGAAAATGCCCAGTTCGGTGATGTTCGGATCGCGGCCGAGAATTTGCTGAATGCGCGCGTACTCGTCGCGCGTTACGCCGTGTTCGGCGGCGATCTCGGGAGTAACTCGAATTTCCGTACTAGCGGTAGCCATGCTTTGTTCGTTGATCCTTAATGTTGCCGATTCTCGAGATAGTGCTCGAACCCGGAAGGCCAATCCTGCGCGCAAATTCCGTCTTCGTCAGCGTTCATGAGCGGCTTTCTGATTTCCAAATCGCTGGAGACTCCAAGAAAGGCCCGAAACTGCCCAAAAACGGCAATCCCGCAAGCGGAGTCGTCGGCGGCCCAACCGACATCCACTTCATCTTCGCCAACGGCGACGCTGCAGCGATTATAAATATGCGCGCACCGCAGGATCTTTTTTTGCGCCTGGGCATAGAGGTAGAACCAGCCTGTTTCGGCGCCGTCTTCAAAGACCGCGAAAATCCCGCCTGGCCCGGGTGAGTACAAAATAAAATTGCTGACGTCCTCTCCAATTCCAACCTTCTCGAACTCAGGCGGGACTGCACCGTCGCCGAGGCTCTTCGCCTCATGTTTCCAATACAGGTTGCGCGCACGAACGAATTCCTCGTTGGCCAACTCAGGGATTGCTTCACTCATATAATTGTGTAAGGCGCCCGCATCGGCCTGGGCCGCAATCGGTCATGCTGTGGCCCTGGCCGCGCCCACGAGCGCTTCGACCATGGAGCGGAAAATCACGATGCCGTCGGCGGAGCCGAGAGCGGATTCGACGGCGCGCTCGGGATGGGGCATCAAGCCCACGACGTTGCGCTCGCGGTTGCAGATTCCCGAGATGTTGGCCATCGAGCCGTTGGGATTGCCAGCGGCGTCATTACTACCATTCGGCGCTGTGTAGCGGAAGACGACTTGGCGATTCTTTTCGAGTTCGGAGAGCGTAGCATCGTCACAAGTGTAATTTCCGTCGTTGTGCGCGATGGGCATTTTCAGGACTTGGCCCTTTTGCGCGGCGTTCGTGAACGGTGTGTCCGTCTGCTCGACGCGAATGTGAACGTGGCGACAGATATATCGCAGGCCGCTGTTGCGCATCATTGCGCCGGGGAGCAGGCCGGCTTCGCAGAGAATCTGGAAGCCATTGCAAATCCCGAGGACCATGCCGCCGCCCTTGGCGAATTTTTCGATCGATTTCATCACCGGAGAAAAACGCGCGATGGCGCCGGTGCGCAGGTAATCGCCGAAAGCAAAACCGCCGGGCAGAATGACGGCATCGCAGTTCGCCAGATTTTCAGATTGGTGCCAGATGAATTCGATCGGCTTCCGCAGGACGTTGCCGATGGCGTAAAACGCGTCGTGATCGCAATTGGACCCGGGAAAAACAACGACTCCAAATTTCATGCGGTGGCAGCTCCCTGTAGCCTTGCGGGAACTCCTATTTTAGCACAGACGCGGAAGTTCGGACGGAAGAGGAAGAATGTCCGATTCAATCGGAGTTGGGGCGCGCCGTCAGCGCGAAGCTGGCGGTGGAAGCTTGATCGTACTCTTGATGCCCTGGCCTTCGACAATCGTATAGATGGCGTCGGCGGGAATAGTTCGCAGAATTTCAACGTCGCCGTTGGGCCAGCGGATTTCCACTTTGTCCATCACGGAATCGCCCGCCAATCCGAAATGTAAACGCGGATCGTTGGTGGAGAGATAGCTGGAACCGGCTTTGACTTCTTCGATCTGCGAGCGCGAGGCGGAAGTGACTGTGACACGAGCGCCTACGGCTCCGCGATTGCTCTTCGTCCCCATCAACTTGAAAAGCACGCGATGATTGGAATTTTTCGTATCGTTCAAGAAGAGAGAAGGCGGCGCTCCTACGTTGAAAATCACCATATCGACGTTGCCGTCATTGTTGATGTCACCGAAGGCCACGCCGCGGCGCGATTGCATGGCCCCGTTGTTCAGCCCGGCTGGTCCTGAAATTTCCTCAAACGTACGATCCCCTTTGTTGCGGTAGAGCAGGAGCGGCTCGCGATACTTGACGTTTTTGGGGACGGTGTCGACATCCGGATAGACGTGGCCGCTGGCGATGACGAGGTCGGGCAGGCCGTCATTGTCAAAATCGGCGAAACCCGTTCCCCAGGAAACGTACGGAAGCGAGCTTTGCGCAATCTTGGCGGTATAGGTGATATCGGTGAACCCTTGATCGCCTTGATTCAGATACAGGCCCTTTGGCTGGTCCGCGTAATCGGTGATGGCGAAATCCAGTTTTCCATCGCGGTCGAAATCGCCCATATCCACACCCATGTTTCCCACCTCGCGGCCCTCGGGGCTCAAGGCCACCCCGGAAAGCATGCCGACCTCCTCAAATGTGCCGTCGCGCTTGTTGTGATAGAGAAAATTGGGGCCGGTGTCGTTGGCCACCAGGAGGCTAGGCCATCCTTGATTGTCGTAGTCGCCCCAAACCACGCCCAAACCAAAGCGCCCGGCCGAGTCGTCCACGCCCGCTTTTTTGGAGACTTCTTCAAATGTGCCGTCGCCGCGGTTGTGAAACAAGAAATCGGTCTGGCCGTCCATGGTCCAGGGATTTTCGACGGGAAGTCCCTTATGAAAGAAATTTTTCGACGGGTTTTCCGCGGTGGGCAAATGATGGATGTCTGTGTATGTGTAGCGCGAAACGAACAGATCCAGGTGGCCGTCGCGATCGTAGTCAGCCCACGCCGCCCCCGAGCTGAACCCCCCTCCTGCAACACCCGCTTTCTCGGTGACGTCTTCAAACTTGCAGTTTCCCAAGTTGTGATACAGCACATTGCCGCCGTATCCCGTGACATAAATATCGGACAAGCCATCGTTGTCATAATCCGCGACGGCGATTCCCATGCCCCAGCCTTTATGGGTGAGCCCGGCTTCTTTGGTGATATCGGTAAATTTTAGATTTTCTCCCTGATGGTAGAGCGTAACCATGGGCACGCCGCCACTCTTGGCTTGTTCGATCGTGGCATCATTTACGACCAGGATGTCGAGCTTTCCGTCATTGTCGCAATCAAATAGGGCCACTCCGCCGGAGATCGTTTCCACCACGTAATGCTGCTTCATCGAACTGAACGGCGCTTTGGTGAGGCCCGCTTCCATGCCCACTTCGCGAAAATGAATGGGTGGAGTTTGGGCGCCGGTAAGTGCTGGCAAGAAAAAGAGAGTGAGTGAAGTGGCGAATAACCGCATAAATGAAAATTGTTTGGCCCCAGAGGATTCTAGGGGAAATCGGCCCGCGGAGGAAGGCTCAAGAGTTCCTAGTTTGTTTTGCTTCCGTGGGCTAAGATTTCTTGAGAGAAGAGAACCGTGAGCGCTTGCCAGAGCCAGCATCTTGCCGGAAGGGGATCGCGCGTCCGCCTGTGGAGGGCGGTATTCGCGTGCGCTTGCATCGCTCTGGCGTCTCTTTATCTGCCCAGAATCGCATATGCCCAGAGCGCCGAGCTCGCTGCCATCTCTAACCTAATTCAGCAGGGGAAGTTGACGGAAGCCGAGCAGCGGCTGCATCAATATCTTTCCAAGCTGCCGCGCTCGGCTAAAGCCAACAACCTTTTGGGAGCGGTGTATCTCCGCCAGGGACGATTCGAACAAGCGGAAGATGCGCTGCAAAAAGCCATCGCAAGCGCTCCCGCTCTGGTTGAGCCCCGTCTTAGTCTGGGAGACGCCTATCTTGTGGAAGGGAAACTCGATTTGGCCCTGGCTGCTTACCACGGCGCCGCCAAGATCGCCCCGCATGACGTTCGCGCCAATCTCGCCTTGGCGAAGCTGTATCTGGGCACGGGAGAATTTGCGAAGTCCATTGAAGCTGCCGGAAGTATTCCCGCGGAAAAGCGCACCGCGGAGCTTTTGCCCACGCTTGCGGCCGATTATTTTGGGCTGCGGCAACCGGAAAAAGCCGGCGTGGAAATCCAGGGCATGCTGCAAGTGGCGGAAAAGCAGCCGGATCTTGTTCCGGAACTGGCGGAGTTTTTCATGGCGCACGGAGATTTCAAAAGCTCCCAGCAGTTGCTGGCGCTCGCGCAAGCGAAGCAGCCGGCTACGAATCGCTTTCTGGTGGATCTGGCCCGCACGCAGGCTGGATTGGGGCAACTTGAAGAGGCCCAGAAGACGTTGGAGAGCGTTCTCGAACGCGCGCCCGAATCCCTGGATGCATTAGTCACTGCCGGGCAAGTGGCCACCCAGCAATCGGACTGGGCTGCAGCAACGGAGGCGTTCTCTCGCGCCACCAAACTTGCGCCGGAGCGCCCGGACATTTTATATGGACTCGTGTCGGCGCAGTTGTACGCCAACCAGACCGAAGGCGCGCTCAAGAACGCTCAACAGCTGCATTCCATGGTTCCCAATGACCTGCGCTCCACTTACTTGCTTGCGCTGGCGCTCTTTGGTGTCAAGAAATGGGAGGAAGCCAAACCGTTCGCCGAGCAAGTGCTGGCCGCGCACCCCGACGACCGCGAAACAAACCTCGTTCTGGCCGATATCGCGTTCAACGATGAGCACGACCTCATCGTCGCCCGCAAGCACGTCGACGTTTGCCTGAAGCACAATCCGGAAGACCCCGGGGCTCTCTATTATTTGGGAATGATCCAAAAGATGCAGGGTGATGTAGGCGGCGCCGTCCAGAGCCTCTCAAAAAGCGTAGCCGGTAATCCCAAGAACGCCGACGCGCAGGGCGCTCTTGGCGCCCTGTGCCTGCAGGCGGGTGACGTGACGGGAGCGGTGCGGGCGCTTGAGCAAGCCGTACTTCTCGCGCCGGAAGAAGCGCAGAATCACTATCAACTGGCCCTTGCCTATTCGCGTTCCAAAGCGCCGGACAAGGCGAAAGCCCAATTGGAACTTTATCAGCAGATGAAGGCGAAGGAAATCAAAGAGGCGAAGAGTTTGAAGGGGCCGTCCACCAGTGAAATTCCCCCAATGGGGGTTGCTTCCCGGCCGTAGCGCGCCTTTTTACCAGCGCCACGACGATGAGACCACTGCAAGATCCAAGCTGCATCACAACCGCAAATCAGTAGATTCCCACCATTTATCATATTTGTCGCGGAGGAAACCCACTCTCGGACGCCGCAAGTCTATAAGAATAAAAGAAGACTGGAACGCGGGGCTCCGAAGCAAGGCCGATTCCGCCCCTCCTACCAAAAACCATACTTCCCGCCCGGGCATGGAATAGCATTATTTTTCTCAGGAATATCAATATTTCTGCTTGACAAGCGGTAGCACCACAGTGATATATAGCACTAATTGAAAAGCACTAACCTTTTAGTGCTAGGGGCCTCGGTTGCTTTTTTATGTGGTTTGAATGGGGTGGCATCACGGCGGAATTTCACGCGGGTTGATTCGGGGCGCGTGGAATTCATGGTGAGATGCTGGATGAAAATATTTCCTCGAGGTGGATTGGAATGAAGATTCAAAATAGCAAAGCAAACGCTGCGAATGGAATGTTGAGAGTAGTCGCGGGAGTGCTCATCGCGTTCTTGTTCCTGCTCTCGCCGCTCGCAACTCACGCGCAGAACTATGCGGGATCGGTTCGCGGCACGGTAACGGATCCTTCCGGAGCGGCAGTTGCTGGCGCCACCGTTACGCTCCGCAATGTCGGCAACAACGCTACTTTAACTGCCACGACGACCGACTTGGGGTCGTATTCCTTTCCCGCCGTGGACGTCGGTACTTACGAGCTGACTGTCAAGGCGTCGAGCTTCAAGGAGTACATTGCCAAGAACGTTGAAGTTCACGTCTCGACGCCTGCCGAAGTAAACGCCCAGCTCTCCTTGGGCGCGGCCAGCGAGGCCGTGACTGTCGAGGCCACCGACATTCAGGTGCAAACCACCACCGCGGACGTCGGCGCGGTGATCGAGGGTACTCAGGTTCGCGAGCTGCCCTTGAACGGGCGCAATTTTATGGAGCTGACCCAGCTGCAACCGGGCGTCTCCGCCAACAACGGATTTAACACCAAGGATAAAGGATTGCAGGGCGGCGCGGATTTTTCGGTG
>Ga0210405_10004571_pt1 | contig 12974 bp, 9 predicted proteins | sample IncBWH11MmetaG_FD_155492 | JGI IMG/M metagenome (GOLD analysis project Ga0210405, IMG submission 155492) | Forest soil microbial communities from Barre Woods Harvard Forest LTER site, Petersham, Massachusetts, United States - Inc-BW-H-11-M | ecosystem: Environmental > Terrestrial > Soil >... | reverse complement strand
CCGACGAGCTGATGCTCACCACCATGGTCTTCGACCCGGCCGACCGGCTGCGTTCCTTCGAACTGGTCGCCGACCTGGCCCGCACTCTGAGCCCTGAGGACCAGCCGGCGCAGACCGCCACCTAGCCGCGAGGCTCCCGGGGCGTGTTCGGGTCGAGCGGGACCGATGCGGCGCTGATCACGTCGAGCGAGGTCATTTCCTGGGGCGTGATCGCGTTCAGCGTCCAGTCGGTCGCCACGCGCAACCGGTTCCCGGGCATGACCCCCAGGTGGTAGCCGCGGGTGACGATGTTGGCGGGCAGTCCGGAGAGCGGGATGTTCAGCGGGTTGGCCGCGGCGGCCAGCCCGCCCAGGTCGACCAGAAAGCCCAGGTCGTGGTGCTTGTACGCCTTGGCCGTGCCGGTGCCGAGCGAGGCGGCGACGTTCTGCGCCACCAGTTTGCCCTGCCGCTGGGCGTGCTGCGCGGTCATGCCGCACACCTCGCCGGGCCGGGTCAGGTCGGGCACCGCGGCGCAGTCGCCGCAGGCGTAGACGTCCGGGGCGTCGGGCACCTTCATGAACTCATCGACCACCAGCCGGCCCCGGTCGGTGGGCAGGTTCAGGCCCTCCATCAGCGGGTCGGCGCGCACCCCGACGCACCAGATCAGCGACCGCGTGGGCACCTTCTCGCCGGTGGACAGCTTCACGTAGCCGTCCAGGGCGTCGGCCACGGACTGGCCCATGCGGACCTCGACACCGCGGCGCCGCAGCACCCGGTCGGCGGTCTTGGACAGCCGGGGGTCCAGCTGGGGCAGCACCCGCGGAGCGGTGTCCAGCAACATCCACCGGATCTTCTGGCCCGCCAGTCCGGGCATCGTCCTGGCCAGCTGGGTCGTCATCAGCTGGCTTTGCGCCGCGACCTCGGTGCCGGTGTAGCCCGCGCCGACTACCACGAATGTGCAGCGCGCCTCGCGCTCCTCGGGGTCCGTGGCGACCGAGGCCAGCTCGAGCTGGCGGATGATGTGGTCACGCAGGTACATGGCCTCGGCGATGGTGCGGAACCCGTGCGCGTAGTCGGCCAGGCCCGGGATGGGGAGCAGTTTGTTCACGCTGCCCGCGGTCAGGATCAGCCGGTCGTAGCCGACCTGGCCCGACGAGCCCTCCGGACCCGCCCAGCTCACCACCTTCTGCCGGGCATCGACATGGTTCACCGTGCCGAGCACGAACCGCGTCCTGCGCAGCCGGCGGGGTAGCGAGGCCCGGATGTGCGCCGGCTCCACCAGGCCGCCGGTCACCTCCGGCATCAGCGGCAGGTACAGGAAGTAGTCCGTCGAGTTGATCACCACGATCTCGGTCGTGGCCCCAATCAGCCGGGACAGCTGCCGCGCGGCGTGAAATCCCGCGAAACCCGCCCCCACGATCACCACGCGATGCTCTTTCGCCGAGCCTGCCATCACGGTCCTCCATGCCAAACGGGCTCCGGTTCTCGCTTTCCAGCATGACCCCGCGCCAGGACGGCTGGCCTCCGGGGCCCCCTGGCCGGAACCCTGGTCCGCCGCCGCTGGGGCCCCGTAACGTCCATTCGTTAAAAGCTTGCCTGAATACGGACATACCGTAACGCTTTCATATCGCCGACTTCCTAGGCTCGTGGTCAGTTGAACAGAACCGTCAGCTTCAGGAGGACGCCATGACCGAGCAAACCGGACCCGAGACCGCGGCTTCGCAGGCCGATGCCGAGCACACCGTGTCGCGCGACGCCAGCCACTGGGCGGCCAAGGTCGACCGGCTGCAGGTCGAGGCGCGCGAGGGCGTCCGCGGCACCAACGTGGCCGGCAAGCGGCTCACCGGCCCGGTCCAGGGGTTCGGCAAGCTGTGGCAGAAGACCTACTCGGTCGACGTCGGCGCTGATGTCTCCCCGCAGGACGCGATCGCGGTCTGGAAGGCGCACTTCCCGGAGTTCTGGCCCAAGGGGAACCGCTTCGCGGGCGCCCTGACCGGCATCAGTCCCGGCGACGTGGCCCTGCTTGACATCGCCGTCGGCGGCGGGGTGAAGATGTCCACCGGCGTGTTCGTGCTGTACGCCGACGCCGAGTCGTTCACGTTCGCCACGCCTCAGGGCCACCAGTTCGCCGGCTGGATCACGTTCTCGGCCGAGCGTTCGGGCGAAACGACCGTGGTGCAGACGCAGGTGCTGTTCCGCGCCGGCGACCCGTTCTACGAGCTGGGCATGCCGGTCATGCACCGCATGGAGGACCGGTTCTGGGTCCAGACGCTGGCCGCGCTGGCCAGGCGCCTGGGCGTGGCCGACCCGGCCGTACAGACCCGCTCGGTGGTCACGGACCCCAAGCGCCAGTGGCGCCGCGCCGGTAACGTGTGGCACAACGCCATGGCCCGCAGCATGCTCCAGACCGTGGTCCCGGTCCGCCGTCGCCGCAACCCCAGCCCGCCCGCCGACAGCTGAGCCCCGGCCCGTCCACTACCGCACCGATGGAACATGGGTGTCGTCCAGGCGGCACCGACGGAACATTGGTGTCGTTATGGCCCGTTCGTGCCGGCCGCTTTAACCGCCCGCTCGGTCCGGTTCGGGCGGGGGAGCCGCCGGCGCCAGCGTTCGGCGCGGCGGTCGGCGAGGACCTGCCGGACCACGTTGCGGCCCGGGATGCCGGTAACCCCGCCGCCCCCGTGGGTGGCCGAACCCGCCTGGTACAGCCCCCGGACGGGGGTGCGCAGGTCGGCGTAGCCGGCCGCGGGGCGGGCATGGAACATCTGCCCCAGCGACAGCTCCCCGTGGAAGATGTTCCCGCCGATCAGCCCGTACTCCTCCTGCATCTGGTGCGGCCCGATAACCTGCCGGTGCAGCACCGAGTCGGTGAACCCGGGCGCCACCGCCTCCAGACGCCCGAGCACCCGGTCCGCGTACGCCTCCAATTCGACCTCATAAGAACCCGCGGCGTACCCGCACGGCACCCACTGCGTAAACAGCGACATGACGTGCTTCCCGGCCGGCGCCAGCGAGTCGTCGAACACGCTCGGGATGCAGATGTCCGCGAACGGCAGCTCAGCCGGCTGGCCGGCCACGGCCTGCTGGTAGGCGTTCTCGATGTCGTCCAGCGACTCGGCCAGCACGATCGTGCCACCGTAAACCGACGGGTCGGGATCCGGAAATGAAGAGAACACGGGCAGCCGGTCCAGGGCCAGGTTGATCTTCACCGTGCCGCTGCGGCTGCGCCAGCCGCGGATGTCAGCCACGAACTCGGAAGGCAGCTCGGAGGAATCCAGCAGCCGCAGGAACGAGATCTGCGGGTGCGCGGTGGTGATGACCACCGGCGCGTCGATCGACTCCCCGCTGGCCAGCGTCACCCCGGTGACCTGGCCGTCGCGGGTGCGGATCCGCGCCACCTCGGCGCTCGTCCGCACCTGGGCCCCGAACATCCGGGCGGCCCGCGCCAGCGCCCCGGACACCGCCCCCATCCCGCCGCGCGGGAACCCCCACGCCGTCTCGCCGATGTGATGATGCAGCATCACGTACGCGGTCCCGGCCGACCGCGGGCCCGCCCAGGTGCCGATCACGCCGGACACCGACAAGATCCCCCGCATCGCGTCGCTCGAGAAGTACCCCTCGACCAGGTCGGCGATGCTGTCGGTGAGCAGCCGGGTCACGTCGACCGCCCCGCGCTCGTCCAGAGCGCGCAGCTGAGTCAGCAGCCGCGCCTGCCGCAGCAGGTCCGCGGGCCGGCGAGATCCGAGCCGCGGCGGGATCTGGTGCAGCAACGGTCCCAGCACCCGCCCGATGTCCTCCAGGTGCGACGAATACGACCCGTATGCATCCGCGTCCGGCGCGGAGAACTTGGCGATCTCGGCGTGCCGGAGCGCCGGCTCGTCCGGCAGCCGTAGGTACCGCCCGTCCCGGCGCGGCGCGAAGTAAGGTCCCTGCGGGTACACGTGGTAGCCATGCTGGTCGAGCCGCAGGTCGCGCACCAGGTCGGGCGGCAGCAGGGAGACCACGTACGACAGGGACGTCACCGTGTACTCCGGCCCGAACGGATGCTCGCTGACCGCCGCGCCGCCGGGTACCTCGCGCCGCTCGCAGACCACCGTCTCCAACCCGGCACGCGCCAGGTACGCCGCCGCGACCAGCCCGTTGTGCCCGCCGCCGACCACCACGACATCCGCGTGTCCCGTCACCGCCAGCCCTTCCTTCCGCACGTCCTCAGGGAGACGGTACGGGATCCCGGCGAGCGGATCGGCCCGTCAGGGTGCTTACATGGGCGTGGAACGCTTATCGCACCCCAGGATGAACGGAGCGCGCCCCCGTGGACCTAACCGTCATCGCCGTCGCTCAGCTGGCCATCGCCATCGGCGAGCTCGACACCAACCGCAAGGCCGCTGCGGCCGCGGTGGCCGAGGCCGCGGCGGCCAAGGCCGCGCTCGTGGTCCTGCCCGAACTGTGCGATTCCGGCTACGTCTTCGGCGCCGTGGCGGTCGAAGCACAAGCGGAGGCCGGCGCGCTCGCCTCGCCCGCGGACGATAGCGACACCCTGCGCCAGTGGCACACCCTGGCCGCCGAACACCAGCTGGTCATCGTCGGCGGTTTCTGCGAACGCGGCGCCGACGGCCGGCTGTACAACAGCGCGGCGCTGGTGGACGCGTCCGGGACCCGGGCCGTCTACCGCAAGGCGCACCTGTGGGATAAAGAGAAACTCGTCTTCACCCCCGGCGACGCGGCACCCCCGGTCGTCGACACCGCCGTCGGCCGGGTGGCCGTGATGATCTGCTACGACCTGGAGTTTCCCGAATGGGTCCGGCTGGCCGCCATCAACGGCGCCGACCTCATCGCCGCCCCGGTGAACTGGCCCTACGCGGCCCGCCCGGCGGGGGAGCGGCCCGCCGAGGTGATCAAAGCGCAGGCCGCGGCGGCCACCAACGGGGTCTTCGTCGCGGTCGCCGACCGCTGTCAGGACGAGCGCGGCGTGTCCTGGATCAGCGGCTCGCTGATCGCCGGCCCGGACGGTTACCCGCTGGCAGGCCCGGTACTGCAGGACCGGCTCGCCGTGCTGACCGCCACCTGCGATCTTCGGAAGGCCAGGGACAAGCGCCTGGACGGCGACAACGACCTGCTCGCCGACCGCCGCCCCAGCCTGTACACGCAGCCCGAACAAAAGGACGAGCGGGTGGCCGCGGCGAACGCCCACTGGGCGGCGCGCTTCATCGCGAACGGGACCAGCTACTCCGACTTCCAGGCCACCATGGCCCGCATCACGACCTGGGACGACTGGTGCCGCGAGTGGGGCCGGACCGGCCAGTACTACGAGCGGCTGGCCGAGCAGGCTGAAGAGGCAGACAAAAACGTGACCGCCGGGGAGGCCTGGCGCCGCGCCGCGCTGTGCTGGCACTGGGGCAAGTTCGTCTTCGTCGATGACCTGGACCAGCAGCGCGCCGCCCACGACCGCACCGTGGCCTGCTTTCGCCGCGGCGCCGCGACCCTCAGCCCGCCCGCCGAGCCAGTGCGCATCCCCTACAAAAACACCACCCTGGCGGCCTACCTGCGAATCCCCAATACCAGCCAAAAGCCCCCCGTGGTGATCATGATGCCCGGCCTGGACTCGGTCAAGGAGGAACTGCAGGCCACCGCCGAGTACATGCTCGTCCGCGGCCTGGCCATCATCGCCATCGACGGCCCCGGCCAGGGAGAGGCCGAGTACGAGCTGCCGATCGAGCCCGCCTACGAGCGGGTGGCCACCGCGGTCGCCGACTACCTGGCGGGACGCGACGACATCGACCCGGCCCGGATCGGCGGGTTCGGGGTCAGTCTCGGCGGCTACTACGCGGCCCGGGTCGCGGCCTACGAGCCGCGGATCAAGGCCGCGGTGGCGCTGGCCGGGCCGTACCAGTGGTCGCTGGACTGGGACATCCTGCCGCCGCAGACCCGGGCCACGTTCCAGCGCCGCTCGGGCGCCACGACCGAAAGCGAGGCCCGCGAAAAAGCGGCACAACTGACCCTGGAAGACGCAGCGGCTCGCATTGACATCCCGCTGCTGGTGGCGGCGGGCGGCCGGGACCGCCTCGTGCCTACCTATCACGCCGAACGCCTGGCCCGCGAGGCGCCTGGCGCCGAGCTCATGCTGGACCCGGACGGCAGCCACGGCCTGACCAACCACGCCTTCGAGTCCCGCTCCAAGATGGCCGACTGGCTCGCCGCCCACCTCTAAGGACAACCGGATCACCGTCATCCCGGCCCCCTCGGCAGGCCCGTCCATCGCGGCCAGCGCCCGGCCCGCGTCCGCGAGGCCGATCACCCGCCCGGTCAGCAGTCCGGGGCGCAGCGTGCCGTCCGCGACCATGGCCATCATCGGCGGGTAGTCGCGGGCGGCCATGCCGTGTGAGCCGAGGATCTCCAGTTCTCGCGCCACCACCAGGTCCATGGGGATCGGTGTCGGCCCGTCGAGCAGCAGGCCGACCTGGACATGCCGGCCGCGGCGGCGCAGGCAGCGGACCGAGCAGGCCGCGGTGGCCGGTGAGCCGAACGCGTCCACCGAGACGTGCGCCCCGCCGCTGGTGGCTTCGGCGATCACAACAGCCGGATCAGCCAAGCCCGCGTCCACGGTGACCGAAGCGCCGAGCTCCCGGGCCCGGCTCAGCGCCGAAGAAGACACGTCCACAGCCACCACCCGCGCCCCGAGCGCCGCGCCGATCATCACCGCCGACAGCCCCGCCCCGCCGCAACCGTGCACGGCCAGCCAGTCGCCGGGCCGCACCCGGCCGTGCGCGGTGACCGCGCGGAAGGCCGTGGCGAACCGGCAGCCCAGGCAGGCGGCCGCGACGAAGTCGACCGCCTCGGGCAGCGCGACCAGGTTGGTGTCTGCCGCCTGGATCGCGACCAGTTCCGCGAACGACCCCGGTCCGGTGAAACCCGGCTGGGTCTGCCGCGGGCACACCTGGGCGTCCCCCGCCCGGCAGTACTCGCACCGGCCGCAGCCGCACACGAACGGCACGGTCACGCGGTCCCCGGTCCGCCAGCGCGTTACCTCCGGCCCGGTCTGCGCGATGACCCCGGCCAGCTCGTGCCCGCCGATGTGCGGCAGGTTGACCGGATCGTGCCCCTTCCAGGCGTGCCAGTCCGACCGGCACACCCCGCTCGCGCCGACCGCGATGACCACCCCGTCCTGCGGACAGGCGGGATCCGCGACCTTCGCCAGTTCAGGCATGGTCCCGTAGCCGGAGTAGACCAGTGCCCTCACGAGCCCGACCTGAGCTCCGCCTTGAGCCCCGGCTTGGTCAGCGCGTGGTCGAGCAGGGCCAGGCCGAGCTCCGAGGTCTGGTACAGCACGGTCCGCCCGCTGCGGTGGCGGTCCACCAGCCCGCCGCGGTGCAGCACGGCCAGGTGCTGAGAGACCGCGCTCGGCGTGACGCCCAGGCGGCGGGCCAGCGCGGTGGTCGTTGCCGGAGAGCACAGTGCCCCCAGCAGCCGGGCCCGCGGCGCGCCCAGCAGCAACTCGACCGCCGTCACGTCAGCCGAGCTCGCTTCGGAGGACGCCCACACCGTCGCCGCACCCCGCGCCGGGTACAGCAGCGTGGTCTGGGTACTGGTCGAGATCTTGATCGACCAGCTCGGCCAGTTAAACACGCTGGGCACCAGGACCAGGCCATCTGGTCCCAGCGTGACCGGCGGGTCCCCGGGCCAGGTCTCCGCGTCGGTCATCAGGAGCTGGCCCGCGGACCAGCGCAGGCCGGGATGGAGTTCGCTGAACAGCGACCGGGCGCCGCCGCCCGCCAGCAGCTCGGCGTGGTAGCTGATGTCGGCCTCGAGTACCGACCGCATCCGCTCCCAGTGCGGGGCGATGAGGCGGTCATGGTAGTCCGCCACCTCGGCCGCTATCTCGGCCAGGGTCTCCCGTGGCCGCTCGAACAGGTCGGTCGCGCTGTCCGGCCACCGGCCGGAGCCGAACACGCGCCGCAGGCTCGCCCGGACCTGGTCGTCCGGTGTCGCGCGGAGGCTGGCCAGTTCCTCGTCGAGGCCGGGCGACTTCCCGGCCGGCGCCGGGAACAGGAACTCCGGCCAGTAGGGCAGGTCGTTCACGATCAGCGGCCAGACCCGGGGGAGCCGCAGCGCCCGCCGGTCCAGCTCGGCCAGGGCCCAGCGCACCCAGGGCCGGTTAACCGGCGACCGGTCCGGCCTGGCCAGCAGCGGCAGGGCCCTGAGCGTCTCGTGCAGCGGAGAGATCGCGAACCTGGTCCCCGCCAGGTCCGCCACGCCAAGCTCCAGCACGTGGTCCATCGATCCTCCCGATGCCCAACCTGCCACGGTGTCACTGGCCCCGCCAGGATTTAGCGATTCGCTTAACCGTAACTCGTATCGGTCATTCCCCGCCACGCTGGCGGCATGACGCAAGCACCGAGCCGCGCAGCACCCCCAGCATCCCGCCTGAGCCGGGACTACTGGCGGCTATGGTGGGCCAACGCGATCAGCAGCACCGGCGACGGCGCGTTCGTGGCCGCGCTGCCGCTGCTGGCCGTGACCATCACCCGGGACCCGCGGCTGGTCTCGGTGGTGACCGCCGCGATCTACCTGCCCTGGCTGCTGCTCTCCCTGCCGGCCGGCGCCGTGGTCGACCGCTACGACCGGGCCACGCGCATGTGGCGCGCCCAGGCGGTCCAGGCGGCGGTGGTCACGATGATCGCCGTGCTGGTCGTCGTCCACCAGGCCAGCATCGAGGTACTCGCCGCGGGTGGCCTGCTGCTGGGCAGCGCCGAAGTCATCTTCAGCAACGCCGCCCAGTCGATCCTGCCCGCCCTGGTCCCGCCCGAACTCCTGCCCAAGGCCAACGGCAGCCAGCAGGTGAGCCTGACTGTCGGCGAATCCTTCCTCGGTCCGCCGGCCGGCAGCCTGCTGTTCGCCGCGGCCGCGGTGCTCCCGTTCGGGCTCGACGCCGCATCGTTCGCCGGCTCGGCCGCGTTGCTGGCCCGCTTGCCCAGGACCGGCGACGCCGCCGAAAACGCCGAAAACGCTGACCGCCCACGGATCCGGGCCCAGGTCGCCGAAGGCCTGCGCTGGCTGGCCCGGCACCGCCTGCTTCGCGTGATTGCCGTCCTGCTCGGCATCTACAACTTCGCCAACCAGATGGGGCAGGCCATCCTGGTTCTGCTGGCCACCCAGACGCTGCACGTCAGCATCCGCGGCTACGGGCTGCTGCTGGCCGCTTCCGCCGTGGGCAGCGTGGTCGGCGGACTGGTGAACCCGATCCTCACCCGCCGAATAGGAATGCTGCCCTCGCTGGTCCTCCCGGCGCTCCTCACCGCCGCCGCCTTCGTCGGCATCGGGCTCGCACCCGGCCCGGTCGTGGTGGCGGCACTACTGGCCTGCCAGGGATTCGCGGCCGCCATGTGGAACGTGGTCACGGTCAGCCTGCGCCAGCGGGTCGTCCCCGGTCAGTTGCTCGGCCGGGTCAACAGCGTCTACCGCATGCTGGGCTGGGGCCTCATGCCGCTCGGCGCGCTGGCCGGCGGCTTCGTGGCGCACGCCGCGGGGCTGCGCGCCCCGTACATCGTGGCCGGCCTCCTGACCGGCCTGTCCGCCCTCGCCGCCCTCCCTCTCCTGCTGGCTGCCGTCCGCCAGCAGGACTAGCAGAGGTCCACCTGGCGCGATGACCGTTGGTGGCCAGCCATCACCTCAGTGATTGGTGACCGTCACTATCTCGCCCAGGCATGGATGGCACCCGAAGGGGTATCAGTAGCCGTGAGAGCAATATCCGACTATTCTAGTCGAAAATATAGATACGGAACTTCCCCTGGAGGCCCCGTGGCGATGCCCGATTTCCTGGTCATCGGCGCCCCCAAGGCCGGCACCACGGCCCTGCACGCCGCGCTGTCCGAACACCCGGGGCTCTACATGTCCGCCATCAAGGAGCCCAAGTTCTTCCTGTCCGACGGGCCGCCCCCGACCAAGGGCGGACCCGGGGACGCGCTGACCTACCGGGAGCACGTCTGGCGCCGGGCGGATTACGAGGCCCTGTTCGCCCCGGCCCCGCCCGGGACCCTGCGCGGCGAGTCGACTCCGCTCTACCTGTACGACCGGGCCGCGGTGGGCCGGATCCACGACGCGCTCCCGCAGGCCCGGCTGATCGTGATCGTCCGCGACCCGGTGGAGCGCGCCCACTCCAACTGGGCCCACCTGTGGTCGGCGGGCCTGGAGCCGGTGGCCGACTTCGTCCGGGCCAGCGGCGAGGAGGAGCGCCGGATCGCCGCGGGCTGGGCTAGCTTCTGGCACTACACCGGGCTGGGCCGCTACGGCGAGCAGCTCCAGTACCTGTTCACGCTCTTCCCGCGGGAGCAGGTCCTGGTCCTGCGCTACCGGCGGCTGGTCGACGAGCCCGCGCAGACCCTGGACCAGATCTGCGCGTTCCTCGGCGTGCAGACGGGCGTGCTGACGCACATGCCGCGGCACAATGTCACCTCTCACCCCGAACCGACGCTGGCACACCGGGCCGTGGCAGCGGCCCAGCGGGCGGGCAGCGCGGTCGGCAGCCGGGTCCCCGGCCTGACCGCGGCCACCCTGACCGGCCCGCTCGAGCGGTACCTGCAGCGGCATAGCCGGGAGCGCCAGCCCTTGAGCTGGGAGCAGCGCCGGGAACTGCTGCCGCGTTTCGAGCCCGACATCGCGCTGCTGGAGCAGGTCCTCGGCGAGGACTTCGGCGACTGGGTGCGGCCGCGAGAGCGTTCCGGCGGCCTGGTCGGCGCCCGGCCCGCCGGCCAGAGCCAGGCCAAGAACGGCCGCCCCGTCAACGAAGTTCGGTAACCAGGGCGTGGGACCCGTCCGGCCCGGTCAGCTCGTAATACAGGCGGTACCGGCCGCCCGGTAGCGCCACCATGTCCAGGTACCGCAGTCCGCCGCCGTGGTATGGGGAGGACACGGCCGGGCCGTCGCCTAGGGCGGTGAGCGCCGCAGGATCGGCGCCAGTAGCCACCCCGGTCCGTTCCTCATAGTTCTCCGCCGCGCTCGCCCGGCCGTCGTAGTAGGCCGTCACCACATCCCCGCCGAAGTCCACCGACGATACCCGCGTCCCCCGGGCGTCCCAACCCCCCGGCGTCCCGCTCAGCGCGGTGCCGTGCCACGTCCAGGCCAGGCCGTCGGAACTGGTCGCGTACTCAGTGGTCATCTGGTCGGCCTGGAGCGGGTCGGCCAACGGGTGGCACGACGCCCACAGGTGCCACTGGCCGCCGTGGTACCGGATCACTGGATCCTTCACGCCGGTCTTGGTGTCCCCGGGCAAGACCACCTCCCGCCGCCCGGCGTCGAACTCGCCCGGGTGCGCCGCCTCAGTCATCTCCACCCGCCAGTGCTTGGTCCCGAACGTCGCGCAGCTCAGATACAGCCGCCAGCGTCCCTCCGGCGTGCGGACCAACGCCGGCCGTTCCAGCGACTCGGTGGCCATCGCGTCCTTGTCGATGCTCAGCAGCGTCTCGAAGTGTTCCCCGTCCGCGGACCGGGCCACCGCCACCGCGTAGCCACGCCCCCGGCCGACGGGCCGGCGGAGCCGGTAGGCCAGGAAGATCTCCCCGTCACCCGCCACCGCGCACGGCGCGCCCGCCCAGTACCCCGGCCCGGTCCCAGGCGCTTGAACCGCGACGGCACCATGCTCGGGCCAGGGCAGCAGCATCAGAGGGTCCCCTTCCCTGCTATTCACATCGAAATAATGGTTAATACAGGATAGCCGCTACTCCTCGAATCGGCAGGCACTGTCATGACCGTGTTTCGTGATCTCTGCCATGGCAGTACCCATGATGGCGCATGCCGGGCGGCCCCAGTGTGGGCCTGGGTCAGGTACTCGGGCACGGCGAATGTATGACCCGGGACACTAAGGGACGAGTTCCAGGTACGACACGCCCGGCATGGGCAGGTCAAAGCCGAACTCCAGCATTCCGTCGCCGCCCGCGGCGGCCCGCTCGGCCGGCCTCAGCTCATCGAGCGTATTTAGCTCGTCCAGTTCCGCCCACTGATCCGGCGTCGGCCATGGGGCACCGCCGCGCATCCGCTCCCAGGCCGGGACGATGTTGGAGTGCCCGGCGTCGATCCGGTAGTGCCGGACCGTGTACCGGGCCCCGGCCGGGACGGGCACCCGCACGCGGACCAGGCGGTCCAGCAGCGGGTCCCCGCCGATCTTGCTCTGGTCCAGGGTGACGTTCCAGGCCAGGATGCCGATCCGCCCGCCCTCGTCCCGCGCGGCCAGCGCCTCCACCAGCCCGCCGGCCCCGTCACCGGACACCGTCACCGGCAGCCGCGCCCCGCCGAGCCGGGCCAGCAGGGCCAGCGCCCAGTACCGGGGCTTGCGCAAGTTCCCCACCGACAGCAGCCCGAACCCGCCGTGGAACAGCTCGGGCGGCACGCCCAGTTCCTCGAAATGGTCGGAGGCGACCCAGTGCGACAGCGCGTCGATCCGGCCCAGCGCCGAGGCCATGCCGCGCAGCAGGAACGCCGCCGCGAACACCGTGTCGCCGACGTGATGGAAGTGGGTCGGGGTGGTGCCCCACTCGGTCCACCAGATCGGCGTCCCGGACCGGCCGAACGCCCGGAGGACGGGCCGCAGGTCCAGTGGCACGTTCCCGTAGACGTGCGTGGACAGGAAGTCGAGCGGTGCCCCGGAGTCCTGCAGGTGGCCCAGCAGTTCCCAGATCCAGCCCGTCGCCGCCGAGGACGGCCCGCCGACCCGCAGGCCCGGATCCACCGCCTTGACCGCGCGCGCGGAGACGTCGTAAAGCCGGAAGTACTCCTGCGGCGTCCCGGACCAGAACACCTCCAGGTTGGGCTCGTTCCACACCTCGAACGCCCACCGCGACACCACCTCGTCCCGGCCGTACCGCTGGATCAGGTGGGCGGCCAGGTCGCCGACCAGGCCCGCCCAGCGGTCCCAGTCCTTGGGCGGGGAGATGATCGCCCCGTAGGTGAACACCGTCTGGGCCGGGTCGCGGGCCAGGGCGGCGGGCATGAAGGTCAGCTCGACG
>Ga0210405_10004568_pt1 | contig 12977 bp, 10 predicted proteins | sample IncBWH11MmetaG_FD_155492 | JGI IMG/M metagenome (GOLD analysis project Ga0210405, IMG submission 155492) | Forest soil microbial communities from Barre Woods Harvard Forest LTER site, Petersham, Massachusetts, United States - Inc-BW-H-11-M | ecosystem: Environmental > Terrestrial > Soil >... | reverse complement strand
CGCGCCATCGATCTGCGGCTGGTGGCGGAAACGATTGACGTGGATGTCGACACGCTGCGCGGATTGAATCCCGCGCTGCTGCGCCTTGCAACTCCCGACGATCCTACTTTCGAGCTGCATCTCCCCGTTGGAAGCGCGGAGAGATTTTCCGCGGAGATCGCGGATATCCCACCGGACAAGTGGGTGAGCTGGCGGCGGCATCGCATAGAAGCCGGCGAGACACTGTCGTCCATCGCAAAAAAATATCGCGTGACGCCGGCGGCAATCTCCGACGCAAATAATCTGGATCGCCATGCCGCGCTCGAGGCTGGGGAGAAATTAATTATTCCAGCGGCGGCTCCGGCAGAGTCCAAGAGCCGGCTGGTGCGTTATCGCGTGCGCAAGGGCGACACACTCGGCGGAATCGCGGATCGCTTCAGCGTGCCCACGGAAGACGTGCGCAAGTGGAATCACATGAAAACCAACCACGTGAGCCGCGGTATGGTGCTGCGCATTTACACCGTCGGTAGCGCGCCGGAAATCGCGCCAGTGCATAGCCGCCCTAAAACAAGCTCCAAAGCGCGAACACCCCAATCCACTCCCTCTTCCAGCCAGGCGTCCGCGGCTATTCACAATTAAGCCTTTTATTTACAGGACTTTACCTGCCATGATCCACGTTGGACGGCCCGCGCCCTGCGCCACCTCGCCACCGCTGGTCTTGTTCAGAGAACCTTGTTTTAGCAGCCATGCAGCAGAATGCTTGACAACTTTGCAGGAGTACGATAACAACGGCGCTGCGGCGGAGGGGAGTTGGCGACTCCAGCTGATGCAGCATCCCACGTGCCCACCGGCCCGTGGATTGCCCCTCGGGAGGATGGAATGGATTTCGAGAAGGACAACTTTGAAGACGACAACGAGCTGTCACGGCTGGAGGAAGAAGACGAGCTAGGCGGCGGTGAGGAGATCGTGGAGACAGAAGAGGAAGAGATCCTTATCACTGAAGAAGAGCCTGTAGCGGCCCCGGCGGCCAAAGCTGCGCCCAAGCCCGCGGCGAAACCGGCCAAGAAAACGGCTCCCAAAAAGAAAGCCAAGGCGAAGACCAAAAAAGCCAAGCCAAAAGCCAAGGCAAAGGCAAAGCCAAAGAAGAAAGCGAAGAAAGCTGCGAAAAAGAAACGGCGCTAGCGCTCTGCGCGAGTTTCGGTTTTTGGACGCATGAAAAGGCTTGGGGCACGGTCCAAGCCTTTTCTTTTTGAAAACGATCCAAGTTCACTCTGGTACGGGAAGCGGCCGCCCGCGCTCCCGTTTCAGTACCCCTCCGCTCTCGAATCGGGAATCGCCGCATTTACGAAGAGGGGGCTTGACGAAATAAGTAACTGCCGCTAGCATGGCGGCCAGTATGTTACGGGCGCTGGAACAGATACGCCGGATGCGCGGCGGGGCGCAGTCTCACCTGATGGGCTGCTCGGACGGGAACTACTACGTCGTTAAATTCCAAAATAACCCGCAGCACCGGCGAATTCTGGTCAACGAACTGCTAGGAACCAAGCTAGCGGCGCGCCTGGGGCTGCCGACGACGCCGGTGGCTATTGTCGAAGTGTCCGAAGAGTTGATTCGTTTGACGCCTGACCTGGCCATGGAGATGCCGCGTCAGCGGATTCCATGCCAACCCGGGCTCCAGTTCGGTTCGCGCTACCCCGGCGATCCCCGGCGGTTGTCGCTGCACGACTTTCTGCCCGACGAACAGCTGCCCCAAGTTGCGAACCTGCATGACTTCGCCGGCATGCTGGTCTTCGACAAATGGACCTGCAATACCAACGGCCGCCAGACGCTTTTTTTTCAGGAACCGCCTCGCGGCGGTCACCCGACGGCGGATTCTTCGGCGGGGGAGAAAACGGCCACGCCGTACAGCACGCTGATGATCGACCAGGGCTTTTGCTTCAATGCCGGAGAATGGAATTTCCCCGACGCGCCGCTGCGTGGCTTGTATGCGCGTAATCGCGTGTACGAAGCCGTGACGGGGATGGAATCGTTTGTGCCCTGGCTCGACCGGCTCGAAAAACAGATGAGCGAGCGCTCTCTCGACGAAATCGCGAAACAAATCCCGCCCGCCTGGTACGAGGATGACTTCGACGCGCTGCTACGCCTCTCCGAACAACTGCTCCGGCGGCGCGCGCGCGTGCAGGAACTTATACTTGCCGCCAAACAATCCAATCGTCAGCCGTTTCCGAACTGGACGTGACCCATGACTGAAACCTCGGCAGAATCTGTACAGCTGGAACGCACCTGCGCCTATCGTATCTTGCGCTATACACCCAATCTTGTGCGCGACGAGTGGGTGAACATCGGCGTCCTCGTCTACGACCCGCAGTCGGGCGAACGCCGCCTCCGTCTCATCGAGGAGCAGGAAGAGTATGCGCGTCTGCGCCGGCTGCATCCGGAAGCCGACGAATCCTTGCTGCGGGCCTTGCGCGACGACCTGGAAGACCGATTCGAGTCCGCTCGCAGCTTAAAGGGTCATGGCTCAAACGGCGGCGGGGCCAACGGCAGCGGCCTGCAGGAACTTCTCCGCAAGTGGGACGATACGCTATCGAACGCGCTGCAACTCGCGCCGCAGAAGGGCGTCATTGCCAACGATCTGGACGCCGAACTCGAGCGCCTCTACGGAGACCATGTCTCCCTGCCGCGCATGCCCAGCCGCGTCGGCGCTCCGGGAAGCCGCGCGCAGATGCGTTCCTATTGCTCGCAGGTTTTTCGCCAGGCTCGGATCTGGGACAGAATCCAGAAGTCCGTCCGCGCCGCCGAATTTACGTTCCCCGGCGATCCCATGCGCATTGACTACAGTTACCGGCGCAACGGCACGCGCGGCTTCCTGCACACGTTCTCCGTCTCCCGCGCTCCGGGCGACGCCAAGGTCCTCGCCTACACTGCCGAGCACATCGCCGCCAAAGCTGCACTCAAAACCGAATTTGCCGCCATCACCGATGTTGCGCTCACAGACCAGAACGACCGCGACCGCTTCGTGGACCGCACGCTCCGGGACGCGGGCATCGAGCCGGTGCCGCTTGATCACTTCGCGGTCTGGGTTGGGAAACTCAAGCCCATGATTCAGTGATTTTCGCTCCGCTCCGATTATTAGGGTTTTGAGGAGTCGAGAAACGTCACCGCATCTTCGGGTGCTTCCCTTTACGAAACAGCCAGAACAAGCAGTGTCGCGTCGTCATGCCAGTGGCCGCTGCTGAACTGGCCTGCCGCCGCCAGGATTTTTTCCTGTAACGCAGAAGCGGCCGCCGCGCGGTGTTCCTGCAGCAGATGCACCAGCCGCACGTCGCCGAATTCCTCGCCCGCGGCATCACAAGCTTCCGTCACGCCGTCCGTAAAGAATATGACGCGATCGCCGGGAGCAAGCGGCGCGGCACCTGAGGCAAAAGTCTGGTTCGGAAAAACGCCGAGGACTCCGCCGCCCGCCTGCAGCCGCTCATGCGAACCGTCACAATGCAGCAGAATGGGCGCATTGTGCCCCGCGTTCGTATAACGCAGAAGCCGCGCTGGGCCGTCGAGCTGCGCGTAAAAAAACGTAATGAAGCGGTCGTTGCCGGTATTGTGGCAAACCAGCGAATTCAGCCGTCCGCACAATCCTTCGGGCGACAACGCAGGTGAAGCCAGCCCCCGCACGGCGGCCTGCAGGTTTGACATCAGCAAAGCCGCGGGCAATCCTTTTCCTGCCACGTCGGCGATACACAGTCCAAGCGTAGCGTCATCGAATTCAAGAACATCGTAGTAGTCCCCGCCGACGCTTTGCGCCGGCTGCCAGGCGCCCGCGATCTCGTAACCCGGCAGCTGAGGAATGCACTTCGGGAGCAGCCCTTGCTGGATGGACCGCGCTTCAGCAACCTCCTCCTCCTGCTCGTGGAAGTGGAGAGCAAGCTCCTTGTGGTCCTGGTTTTCCTTCGCCGCTCGCCGGCGGGCGTCCCGCCGCTCGCGCCCCAGGGCAATCTGCTTTTGCAGAATTTCCAGCAGCCGCGCGTTGGTCCAGGGCTTTTCGACAAAATCCGCCACACCGTACTGCATGGCCTCGACCGCCAGCCCCACCGTCGCCCAGCCCGTCATGACCACAATCGCCGGTGCGTCCGCGCTTTCTTTTAACTGGCCGAGCAGGTCGAGACCTTCCCGGCCAGAGGTAGTGTCCCGCGCATAATTCAAGTCCATCAACAGCAGATCAAACTCGCGCGCCGCCACGGCCCGCAGCAGCTCCGCCGGTGAAGCCACGCCTTCGGTCTCATAGCCTTGGCCTTTCAGCAGCAAGCGCAGCGCGTTCAGTACGTCGGGCTGGTCGTCAGCAATGAGGATTCGCGGTGGAATCGTATCCATTTGAGCGCTCGCTTCACGTCAATAGCGGCAGGCTGGTTTCCACCTTGATTCAGATGTAAGCCCTTTCCTTTGGATACATTGAGGGGAGCCGACAGCAAGGTGGCTTCCAGCTTCGACCACTTGCGGGAATAGCCGTCCCAAATCCGGACACGTGTCCGAATCCAGGATAGGTGGCAGCGCCCAAGCCAGTGGCAATGTCACGTCATGGGGGTATCATGACGCGCGAATCGCCCGCCAGTTTCAGAAGAGTCTTCCTAAACGACCGGCTCCGACCAGTTCTCCAGCGTCTCCTTCACCTTGTGCAGGAACTGGTGCGCGACGGCGCCGTCGACCACCCGGTGATCGTAGCTCAGCGAGATGTAGCACATTGAGCGGATGGCGATCGAGTCGTTGATAACGACAGGACGCTTTTCGATCATGCCCAAGCCCAGAATGCCCACGTTCGGTTGGTTGATCACCGGCAGCCCGAAAAGACCGCCGAAAACCCCCGGATTGGTAATAGAAAAGGTGCTTTCCTGCACCTCTTCCGGCTTCAGCTTTTTCGTCCGCGCCCGCTCCGCCAGGTCGTTCAGCGTGCGCTGGATACCGAGCACATTTTTCTCATCCGCGCCCTTCACCACCGGCACGATCAAGCCCCAATCGAGCGCCACGGCGATGCCGATATTGATCTCTTTGTGCAGCACCACGTTCGTACCATCGAGCGATGCGTTCATGGTGGGAAAGGCGCGCAACCCCGCCACTACGGCCTTCACGAAAAACGGCATGAAAGTCAGCTTGGTCTCGTAGCGCTGCTCGAACTCTTCCTTGGCCTTTGCGCGCAGCGCTGCCACTTTGGTCATGTCCACTTCGTCCACCGAATAAACGTGCGCCGAGACGCGCTTCGAAGCCACCATGTGCTCCGCGATACGCACTCTCATGTTGCTCATCGGCTCGATCTGATAGTTGCCGAAGTAAATCTTCTCGCGCGGGACGGCCGATTCGAACGCCACGTGAATCTGTCCGCCGGAAACACCCGAAGGCGCGGGTGCTGCGGACGGGGCTGGCGAGGGCGGTGCAGGTCGCGCTGGTGCCACTGCGGGAGCGCTCGGCGGCGCCGCAGCGGGAACTCCGCCCGCCGCGATGACCGCCTCGATGTCCTGCTTGCTGATGCGCCCGCCCGCGCCCGTCCCCGGAATCGTCGTCAGGTCAATCCCATGCTCTGCAGCCATGCGGCGCACCAACGGCGAGCTGTGGATGCGCTCCCCGGTACGTTGGACTGCAGGTGCTGCCTGCGGGGCGATTTGCGTTGGCACCGCTGCAGCTGGCGCTGGAGCGGCGGGTCTCGCTGCCGGAGCTGGCGCCGGTGCTGCCGCCGAGCCTGCGCCGTCGATCACCGCCACGACCGTCTGAATCGGCACGGTCTGCCCTTCGTTGACCTTGATCTCCTTCAGCACGCCTGCCGAAGGCGACGGAATCTCCGCGTCCACCTTGTCCGTCGAAATCTCGAACAACGGTTCATCCCGCTCGACCTTATCGCCGGGCTTCTTGAGCCACTTGGTGATCGTCCCTTCAAAAATGCTTTCGCCCATCTGCGGCATCACTACGTCGGTGGCCATGGATATCTCCTCAATGCTTCGTGCTGTAAATTCTCAAAAATAGTTCATAGTCGGCAGTTCACAGTCAAAGCCAGATCAAACCCCCGCTGCTCCCAATGCGCCGGACTCCGTTTTTAACTTTCAACTTTTAACTGTCGACTTCCCCTCAATACCTCGCCAACTCCTTCGCGGCGTCAAAAACCTTCTTGGCATTCGGCAAGAAGTATTCTTCGAGCGGCGGCGAATACGGCACCGGCGTATCCAGCGCCGTCACACGCATTAGCGGACCATCCAGATCGCCGAACGCTTTCTCGCAAAGAATCGCCGCAATCTCGCCCGCGATTCCGCCCGTCTTGGTATCCTCGTGCACCACCAAACATCTGTTCGTTTTCTTCACCGATTGCAAAATCGTCTCCTCATCGAGCGGCAGCAGCGTCCGCAAATCGATCACTTCCGCCTCGATCCCTTCTTTCGCCAGCGCGTCCGCGGCTTCGAGCGACGTGTGCATCATCGCCGCGTAAGAAATAATCGTCAGATGCTTGCCCTCGCGCCGCACGATAGCCTTCCCGATCGGCACGGTGTAATCCTCAGTAGGCACTTCGCCCTTGATGCGCCGGTAAAGAAACTTGTGCTCGAAAAAAAGCACCGGGTTGTTGTCACGCACCGCTGCCTTCAGCAAACCCTTCGCGTCATACGGCGTCGAAGGATAAATCACCTTCAACCCCGGCGTGTGCACGAAATACATCTCCGGATTCGCCGAGTGAAACGGCCCGCCGTGCACCCCGCCGCCCGAAGGCCCGCGCATCACCATCGGCGCCGGAGCATTCCAAAGGTAGTGTCCCTTGGCCACGAAATTCGTAATCTGATTGAACGCGCACACGATGAAATCAATGAACTGTAGCTCCGCAATCGGCCGCAGTCCCGCGTAGCTCATTCCGCAAGCCGCGCCGATGATGGCGCTCTCGCTGATCGGCGTATCAATCACGCGCTCCCACCCAAACCGCTCCAGCAATCCTTCGCTCGTCTTGAACGCTCCGCCGTACACGCCGACATCCTCGCCGAGCAGCACAACGGCCGGGTCGCGCTCCATCTCCTCAAACATCGCCTGCTTGATGGCTTCGAGAAAGGTGATTTGCGTTCCGTTGGTCTCCGCCATGGCTACCTTTTCACCTTTTTTCTGGCATTCGCGGCCACCCCCGCCTTTGCGGGATGTTTCGCCTGCGATTTTGCCCCGGGCTTGGAACCATTGGATTTTGTCGTTGCATCCGTTCCCGGAGTTTCTGTTTCTAATGCGGCCTTGGTATCTCCGAAATGAATCGCGGCGTTCGCAACTGAACTCTTGCCAGACCCGAATCCCGCTACGGTCCACACTGGCTTAACGCCCGATTTGGGCGGTGTCACTTCCGCAATGGGCCGCTCCCATTTCGCCTGGATCTTGTGGCAATCGTCTCCCGTGCAATAGACGCCGGTCTCGGCAAACTCCGGCGGCGGCATCGGCGAATTCTCCGCGAACTCCCGCTCAGCAGCGAGCAGTGCGTCGATTCTCTCTTCGATTTCCTTCTTGCCCTTTGCGTCGAGCAGCTTTTCGCCCATCAAGAACTTTTCGTAGAGAGTGATGGGATCGCGCGCTTCCCAGTAGGCCCGCATCTCCTTCGGAACGTACTCGGCAGGGTCATGCTGCGCGTGGCCCAACCGCCGAAAACTCTTGGCCTCTATCAGGATCGGGCCTTCGCCGGCCCGCGCACGTGCTACCGCTTCCCGCGTCGTCGTAAACACCTCGACCACGTCGTTCCCGTCCACGATATAGCTCGAAATTCCATACGCCTTCGCGCGGTCCGCCAGATTCTCCAGCGGCACTTGCCGCTTTACCGGCGTCGAGTAAGCCCACAAATTATTTTCCAGAATCAGCACGAACGGCGCCTTCTGCGTAGCCGCGAAATTCAATCCTTCGTGAAACACGCCGGTCGAACTTCCGCCATCGCCGATCCACGTCATCGTCACGATCTTCTGCCCCAGATAACGCCCCGCCATAGCCACGCCGGTCATCACCGGAATCAAATCGCCCAGCATCGATATCGGCGAAACGATGTGCAGCTTCTCCAAATCCCCGAAGTGGCTGGTGCCGTCCTTGCCCTTGGTCGGCGAATCGTATTTCGCCATGTGCTGCATGAAAACGTCGCGCGGCGGCACACCTTTCACCAGCAGCGCCCCGATGTTGCGGATCATCGGTGCCAGCCAATCCTTCTTCTCCAACGCGTACGCCGTCCCTACCGAAATCGCTTCCTGTCCCAGGCTCGAGTACAGCCCCCCGACAATCTTGTTCTGCCGGAAGAGCTTCACCATCGTATCTTCCACGGTGCGGTTCAGCCGCATGTAGTAGTACAAGTCCAGATACTGCTGTCTTGTCAGTTCCTTCTTCATGCAAGCTCCGGTGGGACAGGCATTCCTGCCCGTCTCCCTTCTCTGACTCATGCGCAACCGCAACCGACAGACACGAATGTCTGTCCCACTTCCCTAAGCTGGCACCGCCACCAACCGTTCCGCAAAGTCCAGCTTCTCAAACAATTCTTCCCGCGATCCCGCCGTCATCTCCAATCCAAACACATCCCCAAAATGCCGAGCCATCTTTGGCGCAACGTCACTCACTTTCACGGCCCGCCCCAGCAATTTCTCCAAAGAAGTCGCCTTCCGCCCCGCAATCCCGCAAGGCACAATCAGATCAAAATTCCGTAAATCCGTCGCCACGTTGTAAGCAAATCCATGCGAAGTCACCCACCGGCTGATATGTACTCCAATCGCCCCCAGCTTCTCAGCCACCCCTGAGCAAACCGTCATTTCGAGCGAAGCAAGCCGACGCTTTTGCTCTTCCGGTTCACTTCCTGTGAACCGGTCGGCTTGCGGAGAGAGAAATCCCTCTTCGGTTTGTGAGCGTAGCCCTACCCAAATCCCAGTCTTCCCCGCCTCACGCACTGCGCAAATCCCAAACTCCGCCGAAGCCCGAATCATCACCTCTTCCAGCATCCGTACATACCAAACCACATCCTTGCGAATCGCGCCAAGGTGCAATATCGGATACCCCACCAACTGCCCCGGCCCGTGATACGTAACGTCCCCGCCGCGGCTAGTCTCGAAGAACTCCACATTCCGCTGCCGCAACACATTCTCCGAAACCAAAAGGTTCTCGCGCCTCCCGTTTCGTCCCTGTGTAATCACCGGAGTATGCTCGCAAAGCAACAGCACATCTCCAATCGCATCCGCCTTGCGCGCCACCACAACGCGTTTCTGCAGAGCATACGCTTCCGCGTATCCGATCAATCCCAAGTCGACAATCAGGCAGCTCTTCACCGCAGCTCGATTCTCCTTGTAGGGGCGCAGCATGCTGCGCCCCAATCAGCAAGCCCTCAAACGTTTATCTGCAACCCTCGCACCGACGCAAACGCATCCCCCATCCCTTCCCAAACCGTCGGATGCGCGTGAATCATGTTCATCATGTCGTCGACGGTCCCCTCAAGGTTCAACGTGGCCGCCGCCTCGGACAAAATCTCCGTCGCCAGCGGCCCGATAATGTGAATCCCCAAAACTTCGCCGTACTTTTCATCCGAAACCACTTTGATGAACCCGTTATGATTCCCCAAAATCGTCGCCTTGCTGTTCCCCACAAACGGAAACTTCCCCGTCTTCACCGCGTACCCCGCGTCGCGCGCCTGTTTCTCCGTCAATCCGATCGACCCAATCTGCGGCTCGCAATACGTCGCGTTCGGAATCCGCGTTTTCAAAATCGGCTGCGTCTTTTTCCCCGCGATGTGCGTCACCGCGACAATCCCTTCCATCATCGCCGCGTGCGCCAATTGCGGCATGCCCGCGACGATGTCCCCAATCGCGTACAAACCCTTCTCATCGGTCTCCATCAGCGGCCCGGTGAGCACAAATCCGCGCTCCAGCTTCGCTTTCGATTTTTCCAAACCGCAATTCTCCGTCATCGGCTTACGTCCCACTGCCAGCAAGAGCTTCTCCGCCTGCAGCGTCTGCGCTTTCCCATCCTTATCCTTAAACGAAACCGTCACGCCCTTGGCGTCCTTCTTTACCGAATCCACCATGCTGCTGGTAAAAATCTGTATCCCTTTCTTTTTGAAATCCTTTTCCAGCTCCGCCGATATCTCTTCGTCTTCCACCGGCACCACGCGCGGCAGCGCTTCCAGAATCGTGACCTGCGTCCCAAACGTATTATAAATCGACGCAAACTCCACGCCGACCGCTCCCGCCCCCACCACAATCAGTGTCTTCGGAATATCCGGCAACTCCAGAATCGACCGGTTCGTCAAAATCGTCTTGTGGTCCGGCTCGATCCCCGGCAGCGCGCGCGCCTCAGACCCGCTCACCAGCAAAACATTCGCCGCCTCGATCTCGCTCTTCTTTCCGTTGTTGTCGACACTAACTCGCCCCGGCCCGGCGTAGCGCCCCCACCCCTGCACCCACTCCACCTTATTTTTCTTGAAAAGAAACTCGATCCCCTTGGCATGCTTCTTCACAATCTTGTCTTTGCGCGCTAGGATATTCGCCCAATTAATCTTCAGCCCGCTAACCTCAAACCCCAGCTCCGCGCCATTCTTAAAGTGATCGTACACATCGGCGTGATGCAGCAAAACCTTCGTCGGAATACATCCGACGTGTAAGCACGTCCCCCCGAGAAAGGGGTCTTTCTCCACGACAATGGTTTTTAATCCCAGCTCGCCCGCCCGGATCGCCGCCACATACCCGCCCGGACCGCTCCCGATAATCGCCACATCATACTTTGCCACTCGAAATCTCCCTTCCGTAGAGACCGCAAGGAATCAGCCGAATGCTCCTGATTCGCCTTTTCCATCGGCTTTTCCACGGTCGCGCATTCTTTGGACGGCTTTGCGGTTGCACTGACTATCAGCCTGGATGCAGTCACCAACGAATTCTGTGGGATACCTAACCATCAAGAGCAGGTAGCCTTCAGCACGAACGCCGGCGACCCGGCAAACCAGCAATTTTAGCAGCCGCTCGCGGCCCTCGCAACTTGACCCCGGAGTGTAGGAGACGTGGCGAGGGGGAATTCCCAGTGGCGTTTATCGACAATCAGTGGCTCGATCAGATCGAGCCAGCACTCACTGATTGGGCTGCGCTGCGAGCGCAGACACGGGTTCGTAAACGTAACGTAGATCGAGCGGCGTATTCGATCGGCCCACCGTCAGACGGATCGTCTCGTAAAGCTGTGCACCGTCGTAAGGCAATTCAAACGTGCGGCTCATCTTTCCCCCGCGCGGGCCCTTCTCATCGGTGACGAGCCGGGAGCCGTCCCATCGCGCCGCAATCTCCTGATAGCTATCATCTTTGGAATCAGGCTTCTCCAACTTTCGGCCGTCGGTGAAAAGCGCCCGCTTGCGGTTTTGGTCGTCGGTGAGGTCGACCTCGGGATTCTTCGGATCTTTTTGTGCCAGCGTCAGCGAATTCGCCGGCGCGATCGTCGCTCTCTCCGCTTCGATTCCCGCCGTATTCTCCATGGCCGCCCACGGGACACCCGCCGATGCGTACTCCGCTGCCTCCGCCGGATCCGCTTCCTCGGCTTGTGCGTGCATCCTCCATTTTCTTTCGAGGATCGTCGCTCTCGTCCCGGTTCAGCTTCCATTGGCCAAGGATGGATGTTCGGGTCTCCGCGCGCTGCTGATTTTGCGGGTTCGCCGCCGAAGGCGGTGCGGCTTGCGGCTGAACCGCCGGAAGCGGCCCAGCGGGCGCCTGCGCGCGAATCGAACCAGGAATCGTGACTGCAGCGAGACACAGAATTCCGAATGCGGGAAAGATAATGGAGAGATGCGGCTTCATGATGGCCTCTTACCTATATAAATGATTCCCATCTCGAAAAGAGAAAGTTCCGTCGCGCGCCCACGTGGGCAGCCAGCGTCAGGAATGCTTCTGAATCCAATCCCGAATCATCACGGCCACTTCCGGATGCTTGGCCAAATCCGCAGCCTCGGCAGCGTCTTGCACCCCGAGAAAACTCGTCCCCTTCTGCCGCGGATCGACCCCCTTTTCAAGAAAGAATCGGCACAGCTCGAGATGCCCAGCCGAAGCCGCCGTATGCAGAACGGTGCGGCCACGCATGTCCTCTTTCGGATCAGCACCGGCGCTGATCAAGAATTCCGCCGTCTCCAACTGCGGCTTTCCGAACGCGGTGTAAAAGAGCAGCGGAAAACTATGTGCCCCCCTCTCGTGAATGCGCCGAGGGTCTTCCGCAAGCATACGCTTCACGTCAGCCACGGAGCCGAACACGGCCGCCGTGCAAATCGAATAAGACGCCCCGCGATCCAAAAACAATCCGCCGATGTCGGCGCGGCCCATGTGCGCAGCGGCTTCCACGGGCAATTCGTCCCACGAAGCGCGCGTGTTCAAAAGATCCGGACAAAGTTCGATGAGCTTCTTCACGCGGTCGAATCCGAAATGAGAAAAGACAATAAAGTTGTTTATGAAATCCTTCGGAAGTCCCTGCGTGTCATCGCGCTGCAAACCAGAAAACTTTGGGTCATACGAAAATCGGTGCGCGTAATAGTCCTGAGGAATTAAGGCTGCATCGCCGAGCAATTCCGCCGCGCCTGCATTTCCCGCTGCAACGGCGATGTCACTAGCGGTTTGTCCAGCCGTATTTTTTGCGCTGACACTGGCTCCTTTCTGAAGCAAAAGGCGAATCACGCGCGGATAATCCGCTCGTGCAGCGCAGTGCAGTATCGTGTCGCCGTCAGCGTTCGCCAGGTTCGGGTCCAGGCCATTGCCGATGATCGCAAAAGCCATAGCTTCCGCCGCATCTTTGGGAGACGACTGCAAACCCAAATGCGCCGCCGTGGAATTCTTGCGCTTCGGATTGCGCACCGCGAAATCCGGCCCATAGGTGATGGCGTTCTCGATGACCTCTGACCGATGGCAGAGCGCAGCAACGTGCAACGGCGTGTCCCCCGCCAGGTTGGGCATGTTCACCATCCCCGGCGCGGGACGCAATAGCTGATTGAAGCGATCCACTTTGCCGCCGGCAGCGGCTTC
>Ga0210405_10004565_pt1 | contig 12981 bp, 12 predicted proteins | sample IncBWH11MmetaG_FD_155492 | JGI IMG/M metagenome (GOLD analysis project Ga0210405, IMG submission 155492) | Forest soil microbial communities from Barre Woods Harvard Forest LTER site, Petersham, Massachusetts, United States - Inc-BW-H-11-M | ecosystem: Environmental > Terrestrial > Soil >... | reverse complement strand
GCGTGCCAGTACACCTACATGACCCCGGTTCTCAACTGAGGCGGCCGAAGACCACGGGTCCATCCGCGTTGGGTCCGGGTGAGCTCGCGGAACCCTACGGCCGGAAGGAACGCCCGGTAGTCCTCGTAGCTGACCCCGCCGGGATCGGTGCCCTCGAGCCAGGCGTAATCCAGCAGCCGGTCCACGCGAGCCAGCCGGAGCCAGTCGGCGGCCTGCCCGAGGAGCCATGACCCGACGCCCCGGCGGCGGTACGGCTCGCTGACCTGGAGGTTCCCCACGTCCGCCCAGCCGGCGGTCCTGGTCAGCCGCTCTCCCTCATCGAACGTCTCCACCTCGATGTAGCCAATCACATCCTGGCCGAGCACGGCGGACAGCCGGCAGCCGTTGATCCCGACCGAACGGCGCACCGAGAGCCCCGCTAGCGGGGGACTGGCCAGGCCCGGCAGGTCCTCGACCCGGGCCAGGTAGACGATCTCGGTGTGACCGGTGTGCGTGAACCCGGCCTGCTGATACAGGGCGCGGATGTGCGGCCACTGCTCGGGCACCCCGTACACGCCGTGAACGGGCAGTTCCCCGCCCGCGTGCTGGCGGCTCACGCCCCAGTCCCGGAACTGGTCCAGGCATGCGCTCATGAGCGCTTCGGCGGCCGCCGTGGCGTCCGGCCAGTACGGATTGCCGGCTGGGGCCTCGGGCCAGTAGAGCAACCAGCTGATGTCGCCTAGGTCTCGCGCCGCGACGCCAGCCCGCTCGTCCGGGAAATACCTGAGCAGGTGCGCGGCGGCCACCACCCGACTCTGCTGCGCGGCGACCAGGGTGACCCGTTCGGCCACCCACGGATCCTCGATGAACTCCCCGGGCTGGCGCTCCAGCGAGGTGAGCACGATGTTTACCGACGCGCTCAGTCCCGGGACGACGGCCTCGGCGTGAGCGTTCACGAGCTGGGTGAGCTGGTCCCGGTCGCTGCGGCGGAACGGCCGCACCTGGATCGATGACATGGGCAGGCCTCCTGGGCATGTGGAATGCGGATGAAAGGAGGCCGCTACCAGTGCGGTACAGGTCACATACTACCGACCGGCCCCGTGACCGCCCCGGCCCGGCACTCGAGTCAGCCCGCCATCAGCCCTTGTCCGGACGCCGCCAGATGTCGCGTTCGTGCATCAGCTCGATCTGCTTGTCGATGACCTCGCGCCGGTACTCCGCGTGGGTATAAGGAGCCCGGTCCAGATAGAGGTTCTTCGGGTAGATCGGCTCTTCGTAGATGAGCTGGTACTGCTCGGTGGTCAGGTCCTTGATCCAGTTGTCCCACTGCGCGGCGGCCCGGAACTTCCGCAGCGCCTCGACGTCTACGGTCCCGGCCACCCACGACGAGCCGGCGCTGTAGTCGTGCCGGCCGACGATCTGGCCCCGGTAGTCGATCACGGCGGATCCGCCGCCGAACGTGTCGATCGGGACGTCGGAATCGGTATGCAGGTAGTAGGTGCCGACGTTACAGGCGATCAGGTAGAAGTTGTTGTCCAGCGCCCGGGCGCGATTCTGGATCTCGTACAGGCTCCCGTGCGGGTGCGGGTACGGACCCCGGTACACCACCTCGGCGCCGTTCATGGCCAGGCCGCGGGCGTTCTCGGGGTAGGAGCCCTCGTTGGCCATCAGGAACCCGAGCCGGCCGATCTCGGTGTCGGCCACCGGGTAGAAGGCGTCCAGATTGCGGCCGTACAGCTCGATCCACCGGTCCCAGACGTTGTGCGGGGTCACCGAATGCTCGACCGGCAGCAGCGGGACCACCTTGTGGTGGCGGAGGATCACCTCGCCTTCTGGACTGAGGATGAAGCCGACGTTGAAGAAGCGGCCCGGGAACTCCGGATGACGGGCTTTGGCCTGGGCCATCAGGAACACGTTCCACTGACGGGCCAGCGCGCCGAGCGCGTCGGTCTCGGGGCCGGGAATGTCGATGGCGCACTCGCGCGCGAACGTCTCGTGGTCCAGGTCGAGGACCTCGTCGTTGAAGCCCTGCAGGGCGCCTTCCGGGATGGCGATCAGGCGGACCGGCAGGTCCAGGCTGGATAGCCACGACGCGGCCTTGATCAGGTGCGACAGGTGCTCGATGTTCACCTGGATCTCGCCGCAGTGGCGGATGCCGCGCATCGTAGGCACCAGGCCCAACGCTTGGTAAGGCTCGACCATTACCTCTTCCCTTCGACCGGCATATGGCTGAAGTCTGACACGCGGGCAGGCAATGGGAGACAGGTCCGCGGCTGAGCTTGGACCACTGCGATTCCTGATTGTGACGAAATGCTTACGTGAGGCAGTACTTTTCGATCCATTTCCGTATACGCCTCGTTTCCCTGGGTAGGAACAGGTCGATCGGATATCGGCCATGGTGCCCGGCGGAACCCTGCGCCGCCGGGCACCTTCTTGTCCGCACGCGGGTCGGCCGCACCCCCCGCGTAAGCTCCCTGCATGAGCGCCAGTCTGGCCACAATCGACCGAGATCGTCTGTCCGCGCTGATCGGCCGTGAGCGCACGGCGTACCGGGCCAGGTTCCCCGCTTCGCGCCAGGCGTTCGCGGCCGCCGGGACTCATCTGCTCGGCGGGGTGCCGATGACCTGGATGCGGATGTGGGCGGGCGGGTTCCCGCTCTACTGCGCCAGCGCCTCCGGCGCCCGTCTCACCACCATCGACGGCCACGAGTTCATCGACTTCTGCCTGGGCGACACCGGCGCCATGGCCGGGCACTCACCGGCCGCGGTGCAGGCCATCGTGTCGCGCCGGTACGCCGAGCTCGGCGGCGCCACCACCATGTTGCCCACGCAGGACGCGGCATGGGTCGCGGCCGAGCTCACCCGGCGTTTCGGCGTGGTCCGCTGGAGCTTCACGCTGACGGCCACCGACGCCAATCGCTGGGCGATCCGGCTGGCCCGCCAGCTCACCGGGCGGCCGAAGATCGCCGTGTTCAGCTACTGCTACCACGGCAGCGTCGACGAGACGTTTATCGTCGCGACGGAGGCAGGCCCGCGGTCCCGGGCGGGCAACGTGGGAGCACCGGTCGATCCGCGCGAGACGACCAGGGTGGTGGAGTTCAACGACCCTGCCGCGCTGGACCGGGAGCTGGCCCGCGGCGACGTGGCCGCGGTGCTGATGGAACCCGCGCTGACCAATATCGGCATTGTCCTGCCGGAGGCCGGGTACCTGGAGGCCGTCCGCGAGCTGACCCGCCAGCATGGTGTGCTGCTGATCAACGACGAGACGCACACGTTCAGCGCCGGGCCCGGGGGCTGCACCGCCGCGTGGGGCCTGGAACCGGACATGGTGACGATCGGCAAGGCGATCGCGGGCGGCATCCCGGCCGGTGCCTACGGCCTGACCTCCGAGCTGGCCGAGCGGATCCTGGCCGACCCGGCGGCCGACATCGAGGACACCGGCGGCGTCGGCGGCACGCTCGCGGGCAACGCGCTGTCCGTCGCCGCCATGCGGGCCACCCTCGGCGAGGTGCTGACCGACCGGGCCTTCGACGACATGATCGCGGTGGCGACCCGGTTCACCGCAGGCGTGCAGTCCGTCCTGGACAGCCGCCGCCTGCCGTGGACCATCGCGCAGCTCGGCGCGCGCGCCGAGTACCGGTTCTGCCCCGAGCCGCTGCGGTCCGGGGGCCAGTCGCAGGCCGCCGCCGACCCCGGACTCGACGAGTACCTGCACCTGTACATGATCAACCGCGGCATCTTGATGACGCCGTTCCATAACATGGCCCTCATGTGCCCGGCCACCACCGATGCCGACGCGGACGCTCACACCGCCGTCTTCGCCGCCGCCGCGGACGAGCTACTCGGCTGAGCCGCGCCCCGGAAGACCCGCCGCCCTAGGCCACGTTGAGCAGGATGATGCCGGCCACGACCAGGACGGTGGCGATGATCCGGGACCGGCCGAACGGCTCGTGGAATACCAGCGTCCCGATGATCGCCCCGAAGATCACGCTGGTCTCGCGCAGCGCCGCGATCGGGGCCAGCGCGCCCTTCGTCTGGGCCCACAGCACCAGGCCGTAGGCCAGCACGCTCAGCGCCCCGGCCAGCAGGCCGGACAGCAGGATCCGCCGCGGCTGCTTGAGCAGCACGTCGCGCCGCCGGACCACCGCGAACAGCGGAACGCACAGGCTCTGGAGCAGGATCAGCCAGCCGATATAGCCGACCGGGCTCGCCGAGGCCCGAACCCCGACGCCGTCCACCGTGGTGTAGGCCGCGATGGTCAGCCCGGTGCCCACCGCGGCCAGGAAGGCCCCGCGGCCGGGTCGGCGCCCGCCGAAGACCAGGAACGCCAGCCCCGCCGAGACGACGGCCACCCCGCCGATCTGGACCGGCGCCAGGTGCTCGTGCACGAAGGCCGCGGCCAGGACCGTTACCACTAGCGGGGAGACACCGCGGGCCAGCGGATAGACCTGGCTGAACTCGCCCAGCCGGTAGCACTGCATGAGCAGCAGGTTGTAGAACACATGGATCCCTACGGAGGCCAGCAGGTACGGCCAGCTCGACGACCGGGGGACAGCGGCCACGATCACGAGCGGGACCGACACCGCGGCGCCGCCCACGCCGATCAGCGCGAAGGCGAGCGTCTGGTCCTTGATGCCGTGCGCGATGGCGTTCCAGACGGCGTGCGTGACGGCGGCGGCCAGCACCGCAAGGGTGACGGTGAGGGAAAGGGTGGTCGACGGGTCCAACGGGGCTCCTCAGGCAGGCTGAACAGAGCCCTCAGGGCTTCTATCCCGTCAGGTGTTCCTCGGGGACCGCAAATCCCACGGCTCCCGGGTCGCGGCGCCGCTTGGTCCAGTCCCGGCCGCCCTGATTGTGGTCGCAGCGAAAACGGACAGCCGACGGAACCCTAGACGCAACCACGTGCTAACCCCAGCGTAACTCCCCGGCCGCCGGGATTTCCTGCTGGATCCGCAACAGCACGGTGACCCAGGTCCGGTACGGCCGCCAGCCGTCGCTGATCTCGGTCAGCTGCTCGGGCGTGGCCGGGCCGTGCAGCCCGTAGGCGTCCCGGACCGCCAGGGCCAGCCGCGGCTCGTGGAAGGCCACCGCGTCCGGGTCGCAGGCCCCGCGCAGCAGGATCAGCTCCGAGGAGAAGTCGCCGATGCCCGGCAGCTTCTTGAGCTCCTTGAGCGCGGTCTCGCGGGGCAGCCCGCGCAGCCGGGCCGCGTCCAGGTGGCCGTCCAGCGCCGCTATCGCCACCGACCGCAGCCACTCCGGCTTGCGGCCGATCAGCCCCGGGAACGAGTCCAGCGACGCCAGACGGGCAGGGGACGGGAAGGCGTGGACCACCCGGTCGCCGAAGGTGACCGGCTCGCCGAGCTGGGCGGCCATCCGGGCCTTGATCGCGGCGGCCTGCCGGATCCGGATCCGGTGCCCGATGATGGTCCAGGCCGCCGCCTCGTACGGGGACCAGAACCCGATCGGGCGCAGCCCGGGGTAGCGCTTCTGCAGACCGCCCACCACTGGGTCGCGCTCGCCGACGGCGGGGAAGCCCGCTCCATCCACGTCAAGCGAAAGGATCCGCTCGACCTGCGCCCGCACCGCCGTCACGAGCTCGGGGCCCGGCCGGGACGGGGCCACGACCTCGGCCGTCACCTGCCCGCCCTCCTGCCGGACCCGGACGCCGGCAGTCTCCCAGCTGCCCTCGACCGGGAAGGCCAGCTCCAACGCGGCGTCCTGCGGCCCGGAGTACGCCGCCGGCGTGAAGCCCTCCAGGAACCGGATGCTCGATGCCAGCGCGAACGGTCCCCGCGGGACCAAGGTGAACGTCTCCATGCCGCCCATCAAATCACCGTCCACTGACATTTCCCCTGGCCACGACCAGCGACGTTGACACCCTGGCCCATCGCGGCGTAGGGTGGGAAGCCGATCATATATGAGATGCGATACATGATTCCAGACTCTCCGCCCAGGTCGGCGTACCTGACCGGGGCCGCGGGCGCGCTACCGTCCCGGACGGTGGCCGTGCACGAGGCGATCAAGCACGCGATCCTGGTCGGTGAGCTCAAGCCCGGTAGGCCGCTGGTCGAAACCGACCTGGCCGCGGTGCTCGGCGTCTCCAAGACCCCGGTGCGCGAGGCGCTCAAGACCCTGGCCGGAGCGGGCCTGGTCACCATGCATCCCTACAAGGGCGCCGTCGTCCGTACCCTCGACGACGAGCAGGCCCGGCACATCTACGACCTGCGCCTGCTGCTCGAGCCCGAGGCGCTTGGTCGCGCGGTAACCGCCAGCTACGACTGGTCCACCGCGCACCACGCCCTGGACCGGGCCGACGCCTCAGCTGACCAGGCCGAGCGCAGCCTGGCCAACCGCGACTTCCACCACGAGCTGTACGCCGGATGCGGCAATCCCCTGCTGGTCCGCATGCTCGATGACCTGCGCGACCAGACCGCCCTGGTCAGCGCGGCCGCCTGGCGGCACGACCCCACGTTCCCGCCCTTGGTCCCCAGCTGGGAGCACGAGGCCGCCGAACACCGCAGCATCCTTAATGCCGCGCGCGACGGCGACTGTGACCGGGCCGCCTACCTGCTCACCGCGCACATCAACTCCTTCGTCCAGCGCAACTTCCCGGCAGCACCCGAAGCACCACATCAGGAGAAGCAGCAATGACCCTTACCCCGGACGCAGCCAGCACCCTGCGCCGCGCCCTCGCCACCGCCGTCGTCGTCCCCGTCACGCCCTACCTGGCCGACGGGAACCCCGACTGGGACACCTACGCCGCGCTGACCGCGCGCCTGATCGACGCGGGGATCTCGGTCATCACCCCGAACGGCAACACCGGTGAGTTCTACGCCCTCAGCCCGGCCGAAGCGCGCCAGGCGCTGGAGACCGCGGCCAAGGTCGCCAGGACCGGTGGTGAACACGGCGCAGAAGTCCTGGCCGGCGTCGGCCACGACATCGCGACCGCGATCGACGCGGCCCGGCACGCCCAGGATCATGGCGCCCGCATGATCATGATCCACCAGCCGGTGCACCCGTACGTGTCGGCCGAAGGCTGGATCGACTACCACGCCGCCATCGCGAACGCGGTCCCCGACCTCGGCATCGTGCTCTACATAAGGGACGAGCGCCGCACCGGCCACGACATCGGGCAGCTCGTCGAACGCGCTCCGAACGTCGTCGGCGTCAAGTACGGCGTCCGTGACGCCACCAGGTTCGCCGCGGTGGCCCGGGACGCCGGACTGGCCCGGCTGACCTGGCTGGCCGGCGCGGCCGAACTGACCGCCCCGGCGTTCTGGGCGGTCGGCGCGCGCGGTTTCACCTCGGGCCTGGCCAACGTCAGCCCCGCGCTGGCCCTCAGCATGCTCCAAGCCCTACGGGAGAACGATTTCCAGGCCGCGATGCAGGTATGGGAGAGCGCCCGCCGCTTCGAGGAGCTGCGGCTCGCCAACGCCAGCGCCGACAACGTGAGCGTGGTCAAAGAGGCCCTGGCCCAGCTGGGCCTGTGCCGCGCCGACGTCCGCCCGCCCAGCCGCTGCCTGCCCGCAGACATCAAGAACCAGATCTCCGGCATCCTGGCTTCCTGGGGCATGCGGTGAAGAAGCCCGAGGAGCTGCGCAGCTTCCGCTGGTTCGGCGGTGAGCGGACCTCGGGGCTGCGGGCGTTCGGCCACCGCTCGCGGATGCGCCAGCTCGGCGTCGAGGCCGAGGAGCACCTGGGCAAGCCGCTCATCCTCATCCTGAACACCTGGTCCGGGCTGAACCCCTGCCACATGCACCTGCGCGAGCGGGCCGAGCAGGTCAAGCGCGGGGTGCTCGAGGCGGGCGGCTTCCCGGTCGAGATGCCGGTCGCTTCGCTCAGCGAGACGTTCCAGAAGCCCACCCCGATGATGTACCGGAACCTCCTGGCCATGGAGACCGAGGAACTGCTGCGCAGCTACCCGGCCGACGGCGCGGTCCTGATGGGCGGGTGCGACAAGACCACGCCCGCGCTGCTCATGGGCGCGGCCAGCGCGAACATCCCGGCCATCTACCTGACCGCGGGCCCCATGCTGCGCGGCAACTTCCGCGGCCAGGCCGTGGGCAGCGGCACCGACGTGTGGAAGTTCTGGGACGACGCGCGGGCCGGGCTGGTCGGCGAGTGCGAGCTGGCCGACCTGGAATGCGGCATCGCCCGGTCACCGGGCCACTGCATGACGATGGGCACCGCCTCGACCATGACCTCAGCCGCCGAGGCCCTCGGCATGACCCTGACCGGGATGGCCTCGATCCCCGCGGTCGACTCCGCCCACTACCGGATGGCGGCCGCCACCGGCCGGCGCATCGTCGCCATGGTCTGGGAAGACCTGACCCCCGACCAGATCTTGACCCGCGAGGCGTTCGAGGACGCGGTGGCCACCGTGCTCGCGCTCGGCGGCTCGACCAACGCGTTCATCCACCTGATCGCGATGGCCGGCCGGGCCGAGGTGGACCTGACTCTGGACGACTTCGACGCGATCTCCCGCCGGGTGCCGTGGCTGGCCAACATCCGGCCCAGCGGGACGTACCTGATGGAGGACTTCTACTACGCCGGCGGCCTGCCCGCCTTGCTCGGCCAGCTGGCGAAGGTCCCCGGGGCGCTGCACCTGGACCGGGTGACGGTGAACGACGGTCCGTTCGGCCAAAATATTACTGACGCACCCGTCTTCAACGATGACGTCATCCGGAGCCCAGATACCGCGTTGGCCGCCGAGGGCGGGGTCGCGGTCCTGCGCGGGAACCTCGCGCCCGACGGCGCGGTCATCAAGCACATCGCCGCCGAACCGCGCCTGCTCAAGCACACCGGCCCGGCCGTCGTCTTCGACGACTATCACGAGCTGCAGGAACGGATCAACGACCCGGCCCTGAACATCACGCCCGACTCCGTCCTGGTCCTGCGCAACGCCGGCCCCCAGGGCGGTCCCGGCATGCCCGAGTACGGCATGCTGCCCATCCCGGATTACCTGCTGGCCCAGGGCGTCCGCGACATGGTGCGGATCTCCGACGCGCGCATGAGCGGCACCAGCTACGGGGCGTGCGTGCTGCATGTGGCCCCTGAGTCGTTCGTCGGGGGACCGCTGGCTCTGGTCCAGGCTGGGGACCTCATCACACTGGACGTCGCCGCCCGCGAGCTGTCTTTGAATTTGTCCGAACGAACCATGGCTGAACGCCGCGAGCAATGGCGGGCCCCCGCGCCGAAGTTCGAGCGCGGCTACGGCGCCTTGTTCAGCGAGCACGTCACGCAGGCCAACGAAGGCTCCGACTTTGACTTCCTAGCCAGGCGCGGCCGCAACCCGGAGCCCGACCCGAAGTAACCTCAAGTCGTTAACCGACGAGGAGAGCCGATGATTCAGGGGTTTGACCCTCGCACCGCAGAGCCGGTGGGGGAGCCGGTCGCCGAGACCACCGACGCCGAGGTCGACACGATCGTGGCCGCGGCGCTGGCCGCCGCGCCCGCGTGGGGCGCCGGGACCGCGCTGGCGCAGCGGGCCACGGCGCTGGAGGCGGTGGCCGACGCGCTGGATGACCGGGCCGGCGAGCTGGCCGCGATCGCCGACACCGAGACCGCACTGGGCGGCGAGCGGCTCGTCGGTGAGGTGGCCCGCACCACCACCCAGCTGCGGATGTTCGCGGGCGTGCTCCGCAGCGGCAGTTACGAGGACGCCGTGGTCACCCACGCCGAAGGCGTCATCCCGGACCTGCGGCGGATCAACCGCCCGATAGGGCCGGTGGCCGTGTTCGCGGCGTCCAACTTCCCGTTCGCGTTCTCGGTCGCGGGCGGCGACACCGCCTCCGCGCTGGCCGCGGGCTGCCCGGTCGTGGTGAAGGCACACGAGGCGCATCCGGTCACCTCCGACGTGACCGCCGAGGTCGTCGCCCAGGCCCTGGCCTCGGCCGGGGCGCCGGCCGGGGTGTTCGGGCTGGTGCACGGGGTGGAGGCCGGCCTGCGCCTGCTCCGGCACCCGGACATCACGGCGGCCGGGTTCACCGGGTCCACCGCGGGCGGGCTGGCCCTGGCCCGGATCTGCGCCGAGCGGCCGGTCCCGATCCCGTTCTACGGCGAGCTCGGCTCGGTCAACCCGTGCGTGGTGCTACCGGGGGCCGCGTTCGCCCGTCCGGCTGAGGTCGCCACCGGGTACGCCGGGTCCCTGACGCTGGGCGCCGGCCAGTTCTGCACCAACCCCGGGCTGCTGTTCGTCCCCGAGGACGTGGGGCTGCTGTCCGCGATCGGCGAGGCGGTCGGCGGCTCGGCGGGCGGCCCCATGCTGTCCGGGCGGATCTTCGGGGGCTACGAGGACGCGGTGGCCGAGGCCGAGGATCATCCGGGCGTCACCGAGCTGGCCGCCGGCCAGCCGGGGCTGGGACCGTGGGGAGCCACGCCGCGGGTGTTCCAGGTCACGCTGAAGGAGTTCGCCGCCGACCTCGCGGTGCTGTCCCGAGAGCGGTTCGGCCCGGCCGGGCTGGTCATCACCTATCCGTCGGTCCCCGACCTGCTCCCGGTGCTCGCCGCGCTGCCCGGGAACCTGGTTGGCACGCTGCACGCCGACCAGGATTCGCCCGAGGACCTGGACTTGGCCCGCCAGGTGGTCGCGGTGCTGGAGCAGGTAGCCGGCCGGATCGTGTTCAACGGCTGGCCGACCGGCGTGGCCGTGGTCGCGGCCCAGCACCACGGCGGCCCGTGGCCGGCCACCACCGTCCCGGCCTATACCTCGGTCGGCACGGCCGCGATCCGCCGCTGGCTGGTCCCGGTCGCCTACCAGAACTTCCCGCCCGAGCTGCTGCCGCCCGGACTCCGCTGACCGCTCAGCCGCCGCCGCAGGTGTCCAAGAGAGTCAGCCGCCGCCACGGGTCTCCAAGAGAGAATGAAACCCGGGTTTCACTACGCTCTAACGAAGTGAAACCCGGGTTTCATGACGAATCTGCTAGCTCTTGGCGACGCTCGCCTTCGCCTCGTCCAGGGTCATGCCGTGCAGCCGGAGCAGGTTCTCGCCCAGGATCTTGCGTTTGGCCTGGTCGGTGAGCTGCGGGTAGCCATAGCCCTCGCAGAGGTCCTGCGGGATCTCGAAGTCCATGAACGCGCGCAGCGCCCACTGCGGATGGAAGAGCGGCGCCTCGGAGCCATAGATGATCTTGTCCTCGCCGCACCAGAACAGCAGCTTGCCCATGATCTCGGCGAACATCCGGGGCGCCCGGACCACGAAGTTGATCGTGGCCGCGATCGAGGCGTACAGGTTCGGGTACCGGATGAGCTGCCAGCAGGTCTCGTCGAGGAACGGCAGCCCGACGTGGAAGATCACGAAGTTGATGTCGGGGAAGTTGGCCGCCGCCCCGTCCATGTCCCAGGTCTGGGTGTGCTCGATCGGCTGGGGGCCGAGCGGGACGCCCTTGTGCACGCCGATCAGGTTGACCCCGAGTTCCTGGGCCTTCTCGAAGATCGGGAACGCGATATTCGGATCGTCCATCCGCCACGGGTAGGGCTTCCCGTAGTCGTACCGGACGTTGTAGAACTTGAACGCGCGGGCGCCGAACTCTCCGACCTGGCGCTCCATCAGGTCGAGCGCCTTGCGGCCCTCGAGCGGGTTCACTGAGCCCCAGAACACCGTCCGGTTCGGGTCGCGGCTGGCCAGGTCGGCGCAGGACTCCCACGGTGACAGGCCGTCGCGAAACAGGTCGGTCAGCGGAAGCGGCATCGCGACCAGCATGTCGGTGTCGGACTCCTCGAACACCATCTTGCGGATGTCTGAGGGCGTCCACTCCCGCAGGAACTCCTCGGACGGCAGCTTGTGCCGATCGCTCTCGGGAGTCAAGGCGTTGTGGAACGCGTACAGGTGGTTGTCGAACATCAGGCCCGCCTGGCCGAACGCGTTCTTCGGGTCGAAGTTGAAGACGTGCGCCACGCAGTCGAAGACGAAGGCATCGTCGATCATTGCTGTTCCTTGAAGTGGGCGGCGATGTAGGCGTCCCGGTCGGGTACGGCCGAGGGAGGGGGCAAGAACCGCAGGATGCTGCGGGCCCTTGGCGACAGCCGGTCAGTGGTCCAGGCCTCGTCCCAGACGATCGAGACGTCGGCGTCGCGGATGCCCGGTGCCCCGCGGATCTGGTCCTTGACCTGGGTGAGCACAGTGGCCGCGAAAGGGCACCAGCCGGAGGTCAGCAGCAGCTCGACCTTGGCCACCCCGTCTTCGACCTGGACCGAGCGGACCAGGCCCATGTCGACGACTGAGATGCCTTTCTCCTGGCAGCAGGGATCGTAGACCCCGGCGAGCGCGTCGCGTGCCCACGTTGGGAGCTCGGACATACTGCCATCCTCGGCTCGCGCCTCCTGTCGGTCAAGAGACTCTTGCTACGGTTGTGCCGTGAGTCGCCAGATCGCGGTCAACACCGACGTCACCCTGGATGAGCTGCTCGACTTCGTCCGGCCCCGGCATCACGCCCTGGTGATCACCGCCCGGGCCGACGGGCAACCGCAGGCCTCCCCGGTGACCTGCGGGGTCGACGCCGAGGGCCGAATCGTGATCGCCACCTATCCCGAGCGCGCGAAGACCCGCAACGCGCGCCGCAATCAGCAGGTCAGCGTCGTGGTGCTGTCCGACGATTTCGGCGGTCCCTGGGTCCAGGTCGACGGCCGGGCCGAGGTGCTCGACCTGCCGGAGGCCATCGAGTCGCTCGTGGACTACTACCGGTCGATCTCCGGCGAGCACCCGGACTGGGACGAATACCGCCAGGCCATGGTGCAACAGGGCAAGTCCCTACTGCGCATCACGCCGGTGCGCTGGGGCCCAGTGGCCACCGGCGGCTTCCCGGCCCGGCTGGCCTGAGGCCCATGCGCAGGGTGGCAGACTGGCGGGCATGACCGATCCGGATCCGAAGGCTGACCTACGGCGCTACCTACAGGTGGCGCGCGAGGCCATGCTGTGGAAGCTCGACGGGCTGCCCGAGTACGACGTCCGCCGACCGATGGTGCCCACCGGCACCAACCTGCTCGGCCTGGTCAAGCACCTGGC
>Ga0210405_10004564_pt1 | contig 12984 bp, 10 predicted proteins | sample IncBWH11MmetaG_FD_155492 | JGI IMG/M metagenome (GOLD analysis project Ga0210405, IMG submission 155492) | Forest soil microbial communities from Barre Woods Harvard Forest LTER site, Petersham, Massachusetts, United States - Inc-BW-H-11-M | ecosystem: Environmental > Terrestrial > Soil >... | reverse complement strand
TTGGCGAGGGTGGCGCCCAGTTCCTTGGACATGCGCGTTTCTGTTACGGGTCCTGGACAAATGGCATTTACGCGAACGCCTTTGCGCGCGGCTTCCGCAGCGGTAACGCGGGTCAGCCCGAGCAAACCGGCTTTAGCGGCGGCGTAAGCGGAGCCCCAGGCGAAGGCGGCCTTTGCAGAGAGGCTGGAAATGTTGAGGATTACGCCGGACTGGCGCGCATACATTTGTGGGAGCACGAGTTTCGAGAGCAGAAACGCGGCGCGAAGGTGAACGGCGATTACGTTGTCGAAATCCGCGAGCGGATAATCTTCGACGGGAACAACGGGGCCGTAATGGCCGGCATTGTTCACCAAGATGTCGAGGCGGCCGAACTTTTCGAGACACGCGGCGACGACGTGGGTGCATTGGGCTTCGCTGGTCAGATCGGCTGGCACGTACGCGGCGCGTCCGCCATGGGCTGAAATCTCTGAGGCGGTGGCGGCGAGTTCTTTCTCTGTGCGCGCGGTAAGAAAGACGGCAGCGCCTTCTTTGGCGAAAAGCCGGGCAATGGCCCGGCCGATTCCGCGGCCAGAGCCGGTGATGAGGGCAACGCGATCTTGGAGTTCCATAGAGGAAACGAGGATAGAGGGAACCAGGAAAGGAGGCAAGCCGGGAGGCCCGGAACTTGATGTATAGCGACGTTGCTTGCTGGCCAACAACTGTACGTCAGTTCAGGTGCAATTCCCAAAGCGCGAATCTAAAATATACTTACAGTTCTTTCCTAGGACGTTTTTCGGATAATTTTCTTGTGGGCCGCGTTTTATGTATTCGCTAAACTCGTTAAACCCGCCCTGGGGTCTCGTTCGCTGTTCAGCCCAGTTGCTGAAATCAATTTCGAGGATTGTGCTCATGCGGCGAATCCCATTTTCATGCTCAATCGCAGTCGTTCTCCTTGGATTCTCCTTCGCGGGGTGCGGCGGCTATTCCAGTACCGGTGGGAATGGGCCCGTTCCCCCGTACATCACAACGCAACCTGGGAATCAAACAGTGACCGCGGGCCAAACAGCCACCTTCACGGCAGCGGCGACAGGTTCACCCGCACCGACGGTGCAGTGGCAGGTGAGCACGGATGGCGGGGTGACGTTTAACAACGTCAGCGGCGCGAGCTCCACCACACTGAGCTTCACGACGGCGATCTCACAGAACGGGAACAAGTACCGAGCAGTGTTTACCAACACGGCGGGAAGTGTGACCAGCACCGCGGCCAGCTTGACGGTCAATGCGAGCTCCAGCGGAGGATCTACCGACGTGGTCACGCACCATTACGATGTTTCTCGAAGCGGGGTGAACTCCACGGAGACGTTGCTGACAACGAGCAACGTGAATTCGACAACGTTCGGGAAAGTGGGCGAGTTCGCGGTCGATGGGCAGATTGACGGCCAGGCGCTCTTCCTCAGCCAGCTGGCGATCCCCGGACAAGGGAACAAAGACGTATTGTATGTGGCCACGGAAAACGACACCGTGTACGCGGTGGATGCGCAAAGCATCAGCGGCAGTTCCGCCACGGTACTTTGGAAAACCAGGGTCCTTCCCAGTGGAGAATCTCCTGGCACGAGCTTGCCCTGCGGGAATATCAATCCAAACGGAATCACTGCTACCCCGGTCATCGACCGCACCCGCAACGCCATCTATGTCGAGGCCATGTCCCAGAATTCCGCCGGAAACATCATCCACCGGCTGCACGCGTTGGATTTGACAAATGGGAACGAGCTGTTTGGCGGACCCACGACCATAACGGCTACCTACCCGGGTACGGGCGGGCACAGCAGCGGCGGAGTCGTCACTTTTGATCCCTCGGTTCAGCATGATCGTGCCGCGCTGCTCGAGAGCGGAGGCATTATTTACACCGCTTGGTCGGGATTGTGGGGGGATTGCGGCCCTTATTCCGCTTGGGTGATTGCCTTTGATGCCGGCACACTGAAACAAAGCGGCGCTATCGACCTGGTGCCTAACAATTCCGGCGGTGGCATGTGGATGGGCGGCGGCGGGCCCGCGGCAGATGCGTCAGGGAACGTGTACGTCATTAGCGGCAACGGCTTTGGCGACACACCCGGGATGAACAGCTACGGAAACTCGTTTGTCAAGCTTTCCACTTCAGCGGGCCTCAAAGTCGGGGATTACTTCACGCCGTTTAACACCATTGCCGAAGACGGCAGGGACGCGGATTTCGGTTCGGCCGGGCCGTTGCTGCTGCCTGACATGGTGGACGCGAGCAACACGACGCGGCACCTTGCCGTGGGCGCTGGCAAGGACGGAAACCTCTACGTGGTGAACCGTGACAATCTGGGGCAGTTCAACAGCACGAAGAACAATGTCTACCAGCAAATCCAATTGAGCTCGAGCGAAAATCACTCGTCGCCCGTCTTCTTCAACAGCACCGTGTACATTTGTCCGGAAAGCAACACGCTCAAGGCTTTCCCGGTTTCCAAAGCGCTCCTGGCGACTTCGCCATCCACGCAGAGCGCCCATGTATTCGGCAGCAACGGAGCGGTTGTCAGCGTCTCCGCGAATGTTAACGCGCAAGGAATCGTTTGGGCGCTGGACTGGGGAGCCGGGATTCTGTTTGCCTTCGACGCCAGCGATCTTACAAAGGAACTTTACGACTCGAACCAAGCTGCCTCAAACCGGGACCACTTCTCGGCGGTCGGAGGACATTTCATCGCACCGATGGTTGCGAATGGCAGGGTGTACATCGGCACTAAGACGACCGTGGCGGTCTTCGGGTTGCTATAGTGACGATGCGACGTTGTTTGCGCGTGCCGCGCTGAGGATCTAGCCGCGCTCGCTGGAGCGTAGCTTGAATTTCGTAAGCGCGGTAATGCCAAATGCTTCGAGCATTTGTTCTTGAATCTCGTCCGTGAGCGCGTTAATGCGTTGGACCCCTGGTCCGCCGGGGCCGATGCGATAACGGAGCTGGCGTTGGCCGGCGGGCGTTTCGGTGATTTGTAGAACGGCATCGGCGATATCCTGCGGGTTGGCCCGTGAGCTTGCAACCATCGCTTTCAGGTTTTCGGGAACTTGGGCCATTTCGCCATAGCCCGCCTTGCGCGCGGGATCTTCTCCCTTTTCGAGTTTGCCCAGGATGGGCGTGGCATGAGCGCCCGGCTCGAGAATCACGGAGTCGATGCCCTGCGAAGCCAGTTCGTAACGATAGACTTCCGCGAGCGCTTCCATCGCAAACTTGCTCGCGCAGTATAAGCCCATGCCGGGAATCGCGAGGCGGCCTGCTCCACTGCTGACGTGAAGGAGCAATCCGCTTTCCTGGCGTTTCATGGCGGGGAGAACGGCACGATTCATCCGCAAGACGCCGAAGAAATTCGTGTCGAGTTGCCGCTGCGCCTGCGCTGTCGTAACGGTCTCTGCCAGGTCCATGATCCCGAAGCCTGCGTTGTTCACCAACACGTCGATGCGGCCGCACTCCAGCACGACTTTGCTCACGGCGCGCTCGACTGAGGTGTCGTTCGTCACATCGAGCTCAAGCGTTTGCAAGGAGAGCGACTCTTGCTTGGCAAGTTCAGCGATTTCCCGCGCTACCGTCGCGTTGCGGCCCTTGATGTCGCGCATGGTCGCAAAGGCCCGATAGTTCTCGCGCGCGAGCGTTTCCGCGATCAGCCGGCCGAAGCCGCTGCTCGCGCCGGTGATGAGCACAACTTGTTTCGGACTAGACATGGGGTAAGAGGATAGAGAGGAAGCGGCCGCACGTAAATAGCGTTAATTTTGCACTTACGCAATCAAGGTGTCCGATGCGCTCCGCCCGGTGAAGGCAGTGCAGCTCTAGCCCTTGGGTTTTAGGCCTTTCAGCAGGGCGTGAACCATGCTGTCCACCTGGTCGCGCGTGATCGCAGTACGATAGGGCGGCTCGAGCCCGATGGCGCGATAGGCCAGTCGCCTCGACGGGCGCTGGATGAGGTCAAATACAAAGGTGCCTTCGCGGAACCTTACGTTCTCATAGCTGACTTCTGGCGGTCCGTAGCCCCATCCCTCCCGGCACCCAAAAGGCCCGCAGACCAACCCGGGATACGCGCCGGGATAAACATGCTCGACCGTCACATGGCGGGGGCGCATAGCGTAGTGATAATCCACCAGGAAATCCGCCGCGGCGGGATCGCTGATTTGTGTTAGGCCCTTCTCGGTTAAATGGCGTTCGATAGAGGTTCGAAGCTCTTGACGGACGATTTCATTGGCGGGGTCATTTTCCCGGGCGACTGTTTCCCGGCCTTTGATTACGTCCCGTGAAACCACCGGCCGACCATCCTGCGCGTCTCTCTTCGCCTGAGCAGGCCGCCAAGCCCAGGTTTGATGTTTCAAGACCGGAATATCGCGGTCGCGGGTAATCTCCACATGCTCATCGCAGCCGGCGAGCAGCAGCCCGCAAAACAGAACGGAAGCCACCAGCAGCGATTTTCCAATGCCATTTACGAGATGCTTTATCACTGCGTCCTCCCATGCGGACACGGTCTCTCCCCATGTTAAACCCCGAATTCTTGGGAGAGTTGCTGCTGTCAAAGGGATGTGCGCAAGCTGGTAAAAAAGGGAAGCGGCAGTTGCAGGATCGATTCAGAGTACTGGCTGGTTCAGGTGGCCGGAGAGGCCCAATCGGACGGCGGAAAAACAACCGGCCAGAACTTTGGGTTAGGCTGATCGAACTCGAAGGCCACGGAAAAGAAATCGGTTGAAGTATCGTCTACGCGGACGACCCGGCAGTCTTGCTCGATATGGTTCTGCGGGTTCACGACGCGCATGGGCTGGCCGACATGCACGTCCATTTTCATCTGGAGCAGGCCGCCGTGGGCGTTCACCACCAGGGTCAGGGCTTCTTCCTGGCGCGGTTGGCGCTGGACGTCTTCGGCGATGACGATGACCTTCATCCGGAGCATCACGCGCTCGCTGCGCCGGCGGTTGATCGGATCGGACAGACTGGGCAAGCTCATCTCCTAAGATAGAAGCGCGCGAGGCGCCGGACTCTTGAGAAACCGTCAAAGGATTCAACAAGTTTCCGAGATAAATCTTACATTAGATGACTAAGTTGGGCGCTGGCCGAATGGACAAGCGTTGCGCAAAACGCAGGACAGCAGGCCATTGTTCAAAGCGCTAAAAGTGATGGGAATTCAGCTTCGCTTCGAGGCGGGCTTTCACGGTTGGCCACTCGGAATCGATGATGCTGAAATAAACGGTATGACGGACGCGGCCGGTCGAAGTGATCATATGGTTCCGGAAGACGCCTTCTTCTTGGGCGCCTATGCGCAGAATGGCCGCGCGGGATTTTTCGTTCAGCGAGTCGGTCTTCAGCTCCACGCGCAGGCAGCCCAGCGTTTCGAAAGCGTGCCGCAGGAGCAAATACTTTGCTTCGGTATTCATGGCCGTGCGCTGCGACTCGCGCGCGAGCCACGTCCAGCCAATCTCTACGCGATGATGCGTGCGGTCGATGTTGCCGTAGCGTGTGCTCCCGATGGCCCGGCCGGTGGCCTGCTCCATGATCGCAAACGGTAAGGACATGCCGCGCGCTTGCTCGTCCAGCGCCGTTTCGATGTAGGCCGCCATTTCTTCTTGCGTTCGAACGGGCGTAGGTATCCAGCGCCACAATTCTTGGTCCAGGCCGACTTCGGCCAGTCCTGCTAAATGGGCCTTTGCCAGCGGCTCGAGCTGCACGTGCGCGCCTGTCAAGGTCACCGGGGAGACGGCCATTTCCGCAAGCATGATGAGCGCATGCTATGGCGGGACCGCTAGATCAAGTAGCGCCAATTTGGATATGGTGGGGAAACTTTCTCAGTGCACGGGGCAACAGGCTGAAGGATGCGGCGCTACGCGTAATAGGAGGCCAGCATCGTTCTTCCTCGTACCGGGAAGTATTCGCTGCCGTGCGTGCAAAGCTGCGAGAACTTGGACACCAGGGAATCATCGAGCCAGCCGCACGCGGCCTCCCTGTTGAGGGTTTCCAAGGCATCCGTTGAAGAAAGTGCATCGCGGTAAGGGCGATCGGTGATGAGCGCATCGTAGACGTCGGCAACTTGGAGAATGCGCGCCAGCAGCGGAATCTCATGCCCGCAGAGGCCATCAGGATAGCCGCTGCCGTCCATGCGCTCATGGTGATGGCGAATCACCGGCAGGATGCGGCGCAGCGACTTCAACGGTGCGCAGATGCTTTCGCCGACAAGGGGATGTTGCCGGACAACCTGAGTTTCTTCCGCGTTGAGCGAGCCCGGCTTGAGGAGAATCTCATCCGGTACGGCAATTTTTCCGATGTCATGAAGCAAACAGGCGATCCGCAACTCCTGCAAATCGTCTTCCGGCAAATCCAGACTTCTGCCGAGCTGCACGGCGTGATCTATCATCCGTTCGGAGTGCCCGTTCATGAGCGGATGTCTTGCTTCGATACTGCGTGCCAGGGAAAGCATCACGGATTTGGCCTGTTCATCGATATAGGTCTTGAGGCGCAAGAGCGATTGCACGCGGCCCAGCGCTTCCCCGAGCGAGTTGCAAGTTCCCCAGAAGTCCGCAGCCCCTGCTTGGCGTGCCCGGGCGGCATCCCCCGGATCGGAGAATTGCTTGACCAATACGATAGGGATCTGCTGATTGAGGGGGTTATCCTTCATACGGCGGCAGAGGTCGAAGATATCGAAATCCGGCAAAGTGTCGCAGAGCAGCACGAGATCCGGCTGAAGCCGGAGACACTGTCGCAGGGCAGATTGTCCGTCCTTGGCGGCAAATACTTCGTAGTTATGATTCTGTAGGAATGATTTCCAGGAATCGCGGTCCGCTGAAGCGACATCCACAAGCAAAATGGCTGAGTTCATAAGCCCCTCGTTATTCCTCAGCGCGGCAGGACAAATGGACACACTATCCCCCACGCGTAAAATAAGGCTTGGCGAGGGATTGGACTAGCTACCGATCTCCAATCCCTGTCTTCGGAGGAGTGAACCTCCGCTTCCTGGGGACGAGGAGGAATGAGGTGGCTAGGCAGGGGTAAACAATGCTCGTCGAGTTCCAAACCGCGAGCTAATGTAAATGACTAAGAACTCGGGTCTTGCGACGCAGCGTGTGGGTGGATGCGCCAGGCGCTAGGAATAATTTTCACAGGGTATCCGTTGTTTACCTGATGTCGCACATTCTCCGTGCGTCCTTTCGGTCCCTCTTCGCCATCGGCAAAGAACGCTTTCCATTAACGTACCAGAACGAGGTGCTGCCAGTCCGCAGTGGTTGTTTTTTTCACTTTCTTGCTGATTTGAAGGGAGTGGGTTACTTGGAGGGAAGGAAAAGAGAACTTCTGGGAAACGGGATGCGGGCGAGGGGCGGCGTGAGGTATGATAGAGCCTCCTGAAATTAACTCATTAGGATGGCTATGGCGACTGCGACGAATGGAAAGATATTGCTAAGGGTAAGGCCGCGGGGCTTCTGCGCGGGAGTGGTGCGCGCGGTGGATATCGTGGAGCTGGCGCTGGAAGCGTACGGCGCGCCGGTCTACGTACACCATGAGATCGTCCATAATACCTATGTGGTGGAGCAGTTGCGGCGGCGCGGCGCGATCTTTGTGGAAGCCATCGAGGAAGTGCCGCACGGGGCGGTGCTGGTGTTCAGCGCCCACGGCGTTCCGCCGACGGTGCGGGAAGAGGCCAAGTCACGCGAGTTGAAGGTCATTGATGCCACCTGCCCGCTGGTGACCAAGGTACACCTGGAAGCGCTGAAGTTCGCGCGCGAAAAGCGCACCATTATTCTGATCGGGCATCGAGACCATCAGGAGATTGTCGGCACATCGGGCGAAGCGCCGGACCGCACCATCGTGGTGGACTCCGTTGCCGCCGTGGATGCCTTGGTTGTGGGTGATCCCAGCAAGCTTTCGTTCCTCACGCAAACGACGCTGAGCCTTTACGACACGCAAGAAATCGTGGCGCGGCTGCGGCAGAAATTCCCGTTCATCCAGGGACCCGCGAGCGACGATATTTGTTACGCCACGCAGAACCGCCAGGAAGCGGTCGAGCAGGTCGCCAAGGACGTGGACCTGATCCTCGTGGTGGGTTCGCCGAACAGCTCAAATTCCAACCGCCTGGTGGAAGTGGCGCAGCGCAGCGGTGTCAAGGCGCAATTGATCGACTCGGCCAAGGACATAGATGTGCAGTGGCTCGAAGGAGTATCGCGCGTGGGCCTGACCGCGGGCGCTTCCGCACCGGAAGTCCTGGTCGAGCAGGTCAGCGAAAGGCTGGCGGAGTTCGGCTTCACGGACCAGCGCGATCTGGATTTGATCCGCGAGGACGTGCGCTTCACGCTGCCGCCGGAATTGGCAACCATTGCGCCGGCGCCGCGCCGCTAAGAAGTTTGCAGTGCCCGGCAGGGAGACGCGCTGTGCTTGACCGGAGTGATTGGCGGGCCTGAACTAGAAATGGTCCGGTCATTGGTACCCTAGTGCGTTAGACGGGAAATACAAAACAAGGAGCCAGACCTTGGCGGTCAAAATCGTCCGTCAACCGAAGAAGATTGCCTTGATTGGCGCGCCCTCTAGCGCCGCGGCATTTTCCATGGGAAGCGAGAGGGCTCCGGCGGCGCTGCGGGCAGCCGGGCTCGCCGAAAAGTTGCAGGCCGCCGGCTATGAAGTCGTGGATTACGGGGACTGCGCGCCGCGGCTCTTTGCGGACGACGAGGAACACCGGCGCGCGCGCAATCTGGGCGAGATTGTCGCCGGGCTGAACGATTTGAAGACGCGCGCCGAGCTGGCGGTGAAAAGTGGCGCTTTGGTGCTGGTACTGGGCGGCGATTGCGCCCAGGTCATCGGCTTGCTCACCGGCGCGCGGCGCTACTACAAGCACATCAATCTTCTGTGGTTCGATCGCGACGCGGATCTGAATACTCCCGCAAGCACTCCCTCCGGCCGCATTGACGGCATGGTGGTGGCCCACGTCATCGGCAAGGGCGCTCCGGAGCTGGTGCGCTTCTGGAGCGAGGCGCCGCTGGTGCGCGAGCCTGACGTGACGCTTTACGGGCTGGAGAGGCTCGATCCGCCGGAGCAGGAGTTCCTTGGCAAATCGCCGATGCGGCACATTTACGTCGCCGACATTCGATCCAAAGGCGGCAGCAAAGCGGCGCACGAAGCGCTGGCGCAGGTGCACGCGGACGCGCGCGAATTCGTACTGCATCTCGATGTCGACGTCATCGCGGCGGAAGAGTTTCCCGCTGTGAATATGCCGGGCAGCGGCGGACTGCACTTTGGTGACGTCCGCGAGTCCTTCATGGAGTTTGTGAAACACAAGAATCTTCTAGGCCTCGATGTGGCGCAGTACAATCCCGTCAAAGATCCCGAAGGAAGCGGCGCAAGAAAGCTGGTCGATCTGCTGGTCGAAGCACTTTCGGCGCGCCTGGAATCGCTGGCGGCGCCTGCAGCCGAGCCCACGGCGAATCCCGAAGAAATGTCTTCGTCAGAAACAACCGCGTAGCCCGTCCGCATTTCGTTTTTCACTGCAAGGAAAACCGGCGCGTCCTTCAGGAAGCGGCTGCGGCGCGCTTGCGCAGGTACCGCGCCAGCCCGAGAAAGGAAAGATTCAGGCCCGCGCTGAAAGCGTAGTGGTCGGCCTCACCGGCGGGCAGATGCTGGGAAATCTCGGCAAACGTGGCGGACATGAAGGAGTCCATCGCCGCAGAATCGCTGGCGGCGGTGCGCAGGATCTCTTCGGCGAGCGCGGCCCAGCGATGCAGACGTTCGCGGAACAAGCGGATGTGTTCGGGAGGATTATCGGAGTAACCGAAGTGCGTGAGAAAGAGGCGCGCCGGTTGGCGCTCCAGGATGGCCGCGAAGGATTTGTCCCAGATTTCCAGATCGATGTCGGGCGGGGGAGTGGCGGGCATGGCGAAGGAATTTCCCTCGATGCACACTCCCGTGGTATCGCCGATGAAGGCGACGCCTTCGGCGTGGTCGAAATAGCTGACGTGGTGCGAGGCGTGGCCGGGGGTGTAGACAACTTCAAGTTTGCGCGAACCAAGAGTGAGCGTTTCACCGCCTTCGAGGATGCGAAGATTCTCCGCCGGAACCGGAAGCATTTCGCCAAACAGGCGCTGTAGTTCGTTGGGCCAGAGGCGCTGAGCGCTGGCCAGAAGCTTGGACGGTTCGATCATGTGCGGCGCGCCATTCTTGTGAACATATACCGCGAGGCGGGGATTTTCGAGCACCAGCGCGCCGGTAGCGCCGGCGTGGTCCAGGTGGATGTGCGTGAGGAGGATGGCGTCAAGATCGCGCACGCCGAGGCCATGGGTCTGGAGCTTTTGGTGAAACGTTTCGAGCGTGGAGCCGGGGCCGGGGTCGACGATGGAACGGTGGCCGTCCGATTCGAGCAGGGCGGCGGCAATGGTATGCGGCCGTCCCGTCCAGAGGTTGTCGAGCGTGGTGACCGAGTTCATAGGCAAATAAGTGTAACGCAGGATGCGAAAGTTGACAGCCGGCGGCGGGAGCAGTGCTTTTAAGGAAGAGCGGGAACACATCCAAAATATCGGAAATAGTTGCACCGCAAGCGAATTGTGGAATAGTCTTACTTCGCCGCGTCCTCTTGCTTCTTCGGGTTTCTCCCTTGGTCCGGACATGGGTGTGGGGAAATGCGGGCGCCTAGAGAAGAAGCGACAAGGGGAAGAGTTCTATGCGTCCAACGGGGCCGGCCAAAAACGGCGAGCGGTCATCAGGCGGGCACGTTAACCAAACGAGTTTCGATTCGTAAAGCTTGGGAGGAAAGAGATGCGCAATTGGTGTGCAGCATTGGCGATGAGCGCGTTTTTGGCATTGCCGCTGTGCGCGCAGCAGAAAAACAGCAGGGCTGGCGACGAACCCAACAACGTCGCAGCGAACGCCGAGAAAAATGCTGCCTCGGAAAGCGCCACGAGCGGCGGCAAGCCAGCTGCTGCGAAAAACATCTTAGCATTGCCCGCGACGCCGCACCCGGCTCCGTTCCCTATGCCGGCCGCTGGCGCCACGGACGCGACTCCGCCCGGCAGGCTCCTGCCACGGTTTGAAACCGCGTCCATGTATACCTACATCAACTTTAATCCAGGTGATCCCTTCGCCCCTTCCGGCAACCATGGTTCAACTGGATCGTTCGCCTATAACCCTTCCAGGTGGGTCGGGTTGACGGCGGAAGTGGGAGGAGCCAAGTTCATTCGCAACGTGTTCCCGGTGACAGGGAGCAACGCGCGCGTGAGCGGTAGTTTCACCTCGTACCTGTTTGGCCCCCGGCTGAACTTGCGGAAGTTCGACTATTTTGTTCCCTTCGGCGAGTTGCTGGTCGGGAGCACGAATGCCGGCTCGGTTTTGGCCGGCCAGCAGAGCCAGTATGCGTTCGCCCTGGCGGCAGGCGGTGGCGTGGATATGGTGATCACGAAGCACTTCGCTTGGCGCGTGGCGCAGTTGGACTACCTAACGACTACTTTTTCGGGGCAGACAGTAGGCGCCAGTGCGCGGCAAAACAGCTTCCGCGCTGCCAGTGGTGTGGTGGCGCGATTCGGGTTTCCCAAGCCGCTGCCGCCGCAGAACCACCCGCCGGTGGCGGCTTGTTCGGCTAGCCCGTCTTCGGTGTATGCGGGTTCTGGCGACAGCGTGGCGGTGCACGTAAACGCCAGCGACCCGGACAACGATCCACTGACCTACAGCTACACGGCTAATGGCGGGACGGTCGAGGGCACGGGCCCGGAGGCGCGCTGGAATTCGACGGGGGTGGCGGTTGGTTCCTACACCATCGAGGTGAAAGTGAATGACGGCAAAGGCGGGATCGCTACGTGCGCGGCCGAGGTCAAAGTGGAAGAGAAGCCCAATCATCCGCCGACCGCGACAGTTTCTGTCGAGCGGAGCCCGATTCTGCCGGGCGAGCGCACCGGCGTCACTTGCAACGGCAGTGATCCCGATAACGATCCGCTGACCTACAGCTATACGACCACCGGGGGACAGATCGTGGGGAGCGGTGCGACCGTGCAGTTTGACGCCATCGGTCTCAAGCCCGGGAGCTACGGCGTGAAATGCACGGTGAACGACGGCCGCGGCGGCACCGCCGAGGCTTCTGCCAACGTGGAAGTGAAGGAGCCGCCGGAGGTCAAGCAGATCCAGCAATTGGAAGCCAAGCTGGCGCTCCACAGCATCTATTTCCCGACGGCTCAGCCCACAGTGGCCAAGCCGACCGGAGGTCTGGTGCCGAGCCAGGCAGCGACGCTGGATGAGTTGGCGGCCAACTTCAAGCAGTATTTGACCTTCAAACCTGACACGCGCTTGATTCTCGAAGGCCACGCGGACGTTCGCGGGGCCAAAGATTACAACGTGAAGCTCTCCGAGCGGCGCGTGGAGCGAACCAAGAGCTACCTTGTTGAGAAGGGCGTGCCCGCTGATCACCTCGAGACCAAAGCGTTTGGCTTTGAAAAGAACATGACCTCCGAAGAGGTTACGAAACTGATCCAAGCCGAACCCGACCTGAGCCCGACGGAAAAGCAGAAGATTCTCAAAAACCTGCTTACCGTGCGCCTGGCCAACAACCGGCGCGTCGACGTCACCCTGAGTACCACCGGTGAGCAGTCCGTTCGACGCTTCCCCTTTAGTGGCAAGGACGCCTTGACGCTGCTCAGCAGAGGCGCCGGCGAAACACCCAAGAAGAAAACGGGCACGGCGGCACCGACGAAGAAGGCCAAGCCGTAGGGGGCTCTGGATTTGCGGACAAAACACCTGGCGCGGAGCGATTCGTAACAACCCACGGGGAAACAGGAAACCGTACGGGGAGGAATCTGGCGGGCCCTTCGAAAAGAATTCGAGGGGTCCGCTTTGTTATTTGGGGCGGGGGTTGGTGGGGAACTGGGACCGCCGATTCCCAAATTGGAACTGGAAAGGGGAGAGAAAACGGGACTAGGTTCCAAAGTAGGACTTGCCAAGAGGGTACTTTTATAATTAATGTATTGCGTTATGAATAAGTTCCTGGGCGTTCCTGAAATGGAACTCAA